>ERZ778019.1434-NODE-1434-length-32305-cov-12.064124_pt1 | contig 32305 bp, 28 predicted proteins | sample MGYA00375749_ERZ778019 | MGnify/ENA primary metagenome ERZ778019 (study PRJEB29350, sample SAMN05389821) | bioreactor metagenome | isolation source: Ammonium sulfate bioreactor | place: South Africa: University of Cape Town | collected 2014-03-17 ... | reverse complement strand
CAATAAATCGAGTTTATCTAAGATATATTCATAGAACTAAAGATTGATTCAAGAAGAAGAGGTATATATTGGTTTGTAGAGAAAATTTTGCTCTATCGAATAGTGCAATTATTATTATCGACTTCGGCTGACTTGATTTCGATCTATAAATAAACTAAAAACAAGCAAGACATCAACTTTTACGGTTAATTGTATTTCAGAGTACGTTGATAAACCGAAATTTGATTCGCTCAACAATTTTATGTGATTTCCAGTTTCACTAAATTAACTTTTTAAGCCAGTATATTTCGATGATAGCGATAGGATTTCGTTTGTGTTGATCAACACTGTTTACTAATGAATTTATGTGTTTAAAACAGAAACAGAATCGATTAAAAATGATGTCACGAATTTATTGATAAAACAAGAAACTGATAATACCTATAATAGATATATTTTCGATTTTATGGCACTTTTTTATAGAATAGTTTTAGTCGGCGTTTTTACTTGAGTTAGATCAATCGAAAATAATCGACTACGTATGTAAATAAAATGTATAATTACACGTTTAATTGATGTTAATAGCGCATGAAAAAAAGCGTAAATAGATTGATTAGATGACTATATGAAGAAGAAAGTTGATTTTCCATGAAACTGAATAATGAATCATCTTTAATGCTGATTATGTAAGATTTGATATAAAGTTCAAACCATTTAGAATTGCATGTTCGTTTAGTATTCATTGCAGAGATTATGTCCTTGACTGTAGAATCGTATATGCATTTCTTAACTGACCACACACACACACATGTATATAACAATCAAATGATCATTTTCGTTAAGAGAAAAAGAAATATTGTTGATAATGAAGCTTTAGAATTGTTAAAGAAAACACTCGGTATGACCTTCGAATGTTTTCTTTAGATTTTATTTAATTGAAGAGTTAGGAATCAGAACAAATATTATTATCATCATCATCATCATCATTTTGAGTACTATTTGATGTTCACAACCTTCGTTTTGTCTATGATCATATATAATTTGAGACCATAATTTCTTAACTAAACATTTCATTTTTATCTTCTAATTGCTTTTGACGGAACAAAAAAAATGAACATATATAATACTGAATCATTTTCTTCCATTTATAATAACCTAGACATTACAGTATTCAAAAGACAAGTTCAATATATAAAGAAAAGAAAATTATTTATTCATTGATTGTTGCAGTAATTTTATTTGTAATATTTATGATATAATGTGAGAAATGGAAAAAGATGCATTTTTGTTTTGATCGTATAGTCAGCACGTTTGAATTCATTATTTATAATGTCTTACTTTTAGTAATTCTCCTGTGCAATCACTTGATCTATTTGGTTCATTTAGTATTAATCAACAAGTCTACATATTGAATGTTAATGTACACTATGTTCATTGATTTGAATGATTTCAAGTAGTTAGTCTAGTTGATGTCTTCGTCGTCATCAAATAATTGTCGTTGACAGACAGTAGACAAATACTTTTTTAAACTCTGAAAGAAAAAGGCTGTGGGAAATAACAAATAAAACATTCATTTGACATGAAATAAGCATGCCAAATAACTAATTCATAATAAATTAAGGAGAATGATGTCCTTGCAGTTCTATCGAAGGAGGTTTGCAATTTTTCTTTGATAAGACATTTATCACCAAAAACAGGCGTATGCAAATACGTTCACAATGAATGACATAAAATGACAATAACTAGAGAAGCAGAAGAGTTCATCGTCCAACGACATAATCTTGTCAGCATGTATAAAAGCACTAGCACGTTCGTTAATCTAACTGATCTGTCTCTCTATAGGGAGTAGATACAAGGTCAATAAGCTGGTTTGATGATGAGTGGAACGTGCTGTTCATTCATTGACTCTATTGAAGACAAGAAGTACTTGCATTTCATTTTCTAATCAGCACTATAGTTAGTTCTCAGACTTAATTCTTCATACAGAGGTGCTTAACATCGATGCATCTAATCGATTTCCGCTAGAGAACAGAATGTCAAGAATTGTTCTTCTTCTTCTTTCTTTATTTTCTGATGCAAATCGACATCCGTCGTGCGTATAAGATTTTCTACTACAAGTTAACTTGATTTATTTCATGTATGCGTACATTGATCTCGTCAGCTGACCTTCGATGAACAATAATCAATGACCCATGGCAATTGTGGCAACGATTGACACCTAAGTGTGTTCACTGTCCCTTTTACTTTAATAGTCGCACTTAGCAAGTGACATCGAAGGTGTTGCATACAGTATGTGAGCACAATTTCAATAATCACTTTTTGTATTCGATATATAAAAATCAAATTCATTCATACTCCGCCCTCCGTCATTCTTAATGTCATCGTACTATCAACTTGAAACTAATAGCTGCGTCGTCTGTCATTTGAATACGTTTTCCGCTAATATTGTCAAAGACAAAAATTTTAATGTACATATGACCTTGTTTCGGCTATTCATAAGATGTACATCCATAGAAACAAAAAGTCTATCGATTGAGAGTACTGAAGCCGGAAACAATCACTCAGTAAAAACAGCATCATCAGTATGTAATAGAAAAGAAACCTTATTGCAAATAAATATATATAGAGTGTCAACGACAATACCATGCCGCCAAACATACTCATCATATCTTCACAATCTGAAGAACGCGACATATATATATATATATATATGCTCACTTCTCATCTTTGTATTATCTTTGCTGTGTGAGTGAGTGTGTGCATGGTATCATTTGGGACTGCGAAAGCAAAAGAATAAGAACACTCTAATGACTGCAATTAGACATTCTTATTCTTACACACACACACACATATACAAATAAGCATATACATATACACATGTGATGATGGTCACTTGCCGCAAGGAGCAAGAGAATGAGAGAAAGATTGAGTGAATGAAGTAGAAAACAATGATGAAAAATTCATTTTTATCATTCGATTATCATTGAAATCTCGTCAAATATGTATTTGAAATTCGAAAGATATAAAAGAGCAAACAATAGGTCTATCTCTAATGAGAATGATGAAGAAACCAAGCAAATGGTCATCATATTCTCATTGAATCTTTTATGCAATCTCATCAGTAAAGCAACAGTCGCTTGTCAGTCTTTAATACAATAGTTAATGGAGCCTGTTACGTAGTGAACAAGTTGTCATTCAGAAATACGTATATACATACATTCCTTGATGTATTTATATATATTTGCCAGAAATCCGATAGATAACGACAGGCAAACGTTAAATTAATGGAATGTCGCCACACAATGTTTGCTGGCCCTGAACAAAGTTAGTTCTCGTTGTCTCATATTCATAGCATAACGATGAAGAGATGGATTATTCTTTTCTTTTCTCTCTTGCTCTCTCGCTCGCTCTCCTCTTCTCTCTTCTTTCTCGTTCTTGCACGCATAAATTTTTCTTCTTGTTCTTCTTTCTCTTTGTCTTTCTCGTTTCTCGATCGTCTCTAATTAGGGACGAAGAGATGATTTGACTTTCGGTCTGTATCGCAGCAGCCACAACTTTTCTTCTTCCCTCCTTCTTTTATTTCTCTTTCTTATATTCTAAAGTTTATTTGTCTTGTGTAGACCCATAGCGAAAGAGCACATACACACATACGCACACGCAAGAGGGACAATCAGTGAGTAAGACGACCACTGCTCCCATCCTATATTTGTTATTTTAACAGTACAACCAACGTTCACATATTGATTTCTTCTTTCTTTCTTTTTTTCTTTTTTAGTTCATTCTATTCTCACTTTATATTCTTTCTCTTAAATCTATTTGATACATACATACACGCACATACGCACAAGGCACATACCAACACCGAACGAATTGATATAGATAGTGTGCGATTCTGTATCAACAAGTGTTTTATATGATGTTATCCGTCAATGTGATGGTGATAATTTTTCATGGTTCAAGATGAAAATGAAGATAATCATCTCGATTGTACTTTGTCTTGTCCTTTATCATCAAGGTAAGATCTTTGTCTATGTTCGTTTCTGTTTCGGTAGATTTTAATAGAATAATTTGTCATATTTATTCGATGAAAGATGTCTGATGAGAATATCAAACGTATTCAACCGATTGCATCATTAGCATGTCGAGGCATTGTTATCTAGCGAATGTTACCAGCTGAAAAAGCAGAATTAGTCTAACAATATGACGAATGCATATTTAAATGACGGAAAAAGAAGAAGAAGAAGAAAAAACTGACAAGGCCAGTTTTATTAATAAGAGAATGTTGTTAGTTGTTCAGATTGATTTCAATGTCTATATGCCTGAGTAGTTTATATTCTTTTGTGTCTATTACCTAACTCTTTCATCTGCATAGATGTTGAAAAAACTATGAATCCCAATAGACTGATCGGTGCATAGGGAACAGCTGTATCATAGAATGAAACGAGTATAATTATTCAAGATAGAAGCTTTGATTAAATATTGTTACATAAAATGAACATACAGCAAACAATGATTTGTTTCGCATCTATTTATTGATTTATTTATGTAGGTGTATTAACGATTGCTCATTCAATCGGACCCAGTTTTATTTCGACAATAACAAGTCAACAAAGACTTTATTATAATAATCTTGGTACACGACTTGATTGTCTAGCAAATGGTAATCCATTGCCAGTAATAACATGGTTGCGGACGAATGCCAATGATGATCGTTCGTCAACAATTGTCCAGTCTTCAGAATTCATGTGAGTCATCTTATCGTAGACGTTTTATCCTTCGTTTCAGTTGTTAGCTATTGATCATTCTACGGGCATCAGCTGTAGATTGTTGTGTCGGCAAGCTCAAAGACATATTTATACATCTAAACATACATATTCGCAATAGAGCACAACGGAAATTCATTTTTAATCATTATTCGACACCTGTCAAATAGGCTAATCAACATTTAACACGAATATCGAAATAACACAACAAGTCTTATCATTAACTTCTTTGTTTTTTTTCTTCATAGTAATGTTTATAAGAATGGTAGTTTATTTATTCGACCATTTCGAGATTATTCGAAATTGATACATGCTGGTACTTATATTTGTCAAGCAGAAAATGCAGCTGGTAGTATCCAAACAATACCTATCCAATTAAGACCACGTGAGTACAAATAAACGTCAGTGTGAAATTTGTCTTGATACCATTAACATATCGAGATATGCTTTTGGCGAAACAACAAGAGAAAAAAAGAAGAAGAAGAAGGAGAAATGAAAATACATTCTTGAAATTTCACCTCCCCCGCCCTTATTGTGTGTAATTCGATCGAGACTAGTTCATAAATAAGTTGCCTGCCTATTTGAAAGGAAATGTCAATAAGATTATTATTTGTTTCGTCGTATATACGAGACAAGCATATGGCTGATCCTAACCGGAGCCACTTAAGCACTCGCAGAGACAGTAAGATTAGACTGACACATTCTGCTAATAAATCTCTCGATCGTAGATTATCTTTTCTTCATCTCGAAGCCGGAAATCAAGATGAACACAAGTATGTGTACAGTATGACTTCTTGACAAGTGCTAACGAATGAGCATATGTCCATGTATGTATACAGTGATTATCACTTGGGTAAATTTTCTCTTTCGCACTTATTTGCTAGAATTTTTTCTCTCTTCTGTGCCCAATTAAATGAACAATATACACACATACATAGGCGTGCTTATGCATCACTCGTGAGAACATAGGTTGATATTCGAATTCCTACTGTGTTCGATACATATACGTGTGGAATATTGAATTGATTTCCTTTCTACTGATTCAATTGAAATCGAACGAGAGAGAGAGAGAGAGAGAGAGAAAGGAAACTTTATTACTATGAATTCAATGTTTAGATTAGAATGTGCGTGTTGTAGAAATTAATAAATTGTTTGAGACGTACAAATGTATCGAGTAAATAGATGATCCTCGCTAATCAGCTTCGAGCTAAAGAAGAACATCATTGTGTGACTGGCTGTACGACGTGCTTCGAAATGCATGCATGTCGTGTCCAAATATTTATTGACTATATCCGGACAAAAAACCAGATGACTCGACATCTTTCTATGCATGTGTCTATCATAGTTCACGTAAGACATACGTACCAACGGTCATTTTGAGTCTGTCGGATGATGATGATCATAGGTTACGAATACGGTCGAATTAGTTTCCAAGTGTGTATACGTATACCGCTGGTGTTATCGATCACACGCACTTGAAAAATAAAAGTCTTAAATCAACATACAATTATTTGAATTCGAGTGGCAGAATGAAGAGAGACAGAGACAGAGAAAATAAAGGATTGAAGAATTCAATTGTTTTTTCTATTAACAATGATCGAATGCGATATTCTCATCGAAGGAGCTGTATAATTAAGAAGTCGAATATCGGTCGCAGATGATTCCATTTTGTGTCAAGTCAAAGCAAACGCGTTCGAGCGTCCACTAATCGTTTCCGTTTTCTTCTCTTTTTTTTGTTGATCGTGCACGCAAACAAGTCTAATCGAATTCGATTTTGATGCATTAAGTTAATAGGATTGCGTCAGTCAAATTGACCTGTCGGACAGAAAATGTTAGGATCGATTAAAAGCAATGAATCGAAAGAAATTTCATTTCCGTCATCTGTGTATTTTATTATTATTGTTTAGAAATCTATGATACATATGAAATTGAAGTTAAAAATACGTTCGGTTTCGAACAATCATCTGTGATTTTATCATGTGAAATTTCACCACCATCTGCTAGTTCCTATGTACATATCATAGGCTGGTTAGAACAGATTAATAATCAAATCATTCAACTAGATTTACGTAAGTTTGACAAGACAAACAAATAGAAAAAGAAAAGAAAAGAAAATGAATCGTTTGTAGAACCACGAACAAAATATAATTTATTGTCAAATAAAAATTTAATCATTCATAATATTACAAAATCAGATGACAATCGATTGTATGCATGTATTGTCAACAATCGAATTGACAATGATACTCGACAGAGTCGTTTTAAATCTCTCCGTGTTCGAGGTGAGTTTTCATGAAATTAAATTCTGCAAAAAAAATCAAAACAAAAATCGAACTAGATCGTTCACCATTCGGTCCTGAATTATCAATATCAAATAATACCGAATATCGAGCACATGCTGGCGATCTGATTGAATTACCCTGTGGAATTTCATCGGTCTCAACACATGCTCGTATATCATGGTCAAAGAATGGTCATGAAATCGAGAATATTTCAGAGAAAATCTACAATCATTCGTTGATTTTACAATTGTCGAATACGAGTATAAACGATTCGGGCAATTATGCGTGTCGAATTGATGATGAATCAGGTGGTCGAATGATATCGTCGATGTCTTTGAAAGTTGATCGTATGTCTCTAAGCATTTTAATTGCTTTTCTTTTTCCTAATCAATGCATATGTTTAGTATCTGTTCAATGTCAAATATCTGTTGAAAAGAGCAATTTTCATGCTGGATCAAATGTTGAATTGTTCTGTTCGACGAATGCCGATAGATCATCATCGTCATCAAATCGATGGCATTGGTTTCATAATTCTCGTCGAATATTTTCGAATACCAATCGTTATTCAATTACAAATTTAACTCGACAACATATGGGAATGTATCAATGTTGTTATCTAACCAATTCATTCGACTCAAATTCATGTTGTGCACAAACTCAAGTTCATGTCATTAGTAAGTTTCCTATTCAATGACAGTTCATATAAACAACCAAACTGTTCATTATCACGTATACATTTTCTTCCATTAACGAATATAATATCCTCTTTTCAACACATGTTCATCTGGTTCTAAACAAATCTTTTCTTTTTTTTTCTGTTTAGATTCACCGCCTTTTATCCTTACCGATATGCAGACAGATTTCAATATTATTATTGTTCCATTAAAAAATCTTTCATATACACCAGTTGACCTTAATCTAACGATCTATGCTGATCCGATTGCACAAATCGATCTGTACAAAGATAATCAATTGATTAGTTCGAATAATTCAATTGATTATCGACCATCGGGAGATAGTTTTACACATTATCGATTGTATGTCAATGATATCAATCAAACAGGTCTCTATGAATATCGAGCAACGAACTCGTTCGGTTCGATTTCGTATTCGAAACATATAAATATCGAAAATCAAAAGCCATTTATTCAGTCAATGCCAAACGAAACCATCGTTTCAGGCGAAGAATTAACTCTAGCTTGTTACGCATCAGGTCAACCGAATCTTGAGTTAAAATGGATCGATCAAAGAACAAAACAGATTGTCAATACATCTCGAGCATCGCCTATTCTTTTGACAACAACAAACACTCAATCAAATATCTATACATGTCATGCAAGTAATCATTTTGGTGAAGATTTTCAAGATGTTCATGTTAACATACGAATACCAGCGAAGATTCTCTCGATGACAGCTAATCAAACGATTCAAGTTAATAAACCATTGAAAATCTCGTGCATAGCCGAAGGCGATAATCAATTCGAATTAATTCTCAAAGATCCGTTCAAACAAAAGCTGAACGTTATTGAAATTCAAAAAAATCACGAGAAAAATCTTTCGTTTCGTATTGAAAATATTCAAATGTCTGATAGCGGTTTGTACGAATGTTTTGCACGGAATAATTATTCCCAAGATCGATCGATTATCAATATTCGTGTACAGAATATTCCCGATCGAATTGAAAATCTTTTTGTTCAAAATTCGAATCGAATTTCCTGGACAAAACCATTCGATGGCAACTCGAAGATTAACAAATATCTTCTTCGAATTAAACATCAACAAGGTATTTCTTTTTGCTTCATCTGTTGAATTATTAAATTTAATTCTTTAGGAATACTTTGGTCGAATGAAACGATCATACCTATTGAAAATCCCGATATAACGTCCTATTCATTCGATAATCTCTATTCGAAATGTTCGTTAATCATCACGATCGAAAGTGTGAATACAATCGGTTCATCATTGCCCAGTGTTCCACTTCATCTTCAAACAAATCTTCAACGTAAATATAAATAATCACAACTGTTATCTCTATTCTTTACGTTTCGTTTTCAGCACTACTAATTGCTCCGTATGATCTTCGTGCGTTGAACATTTCATCGAAAAGTATCCAATTATCATGGAAGGTAAATAAACAATCGATCGATCGAAAATGGTGATAATAAACAAATTCGACTTTTGTGTTTAGTATCTATCGATGGAATTATGTAATGATTCGTATTTGGATTATGTCATTGAAATGTTCGAACAAGATAATCAAACATTAATTCGAACTTATAAACAATCGAAACAAATGTTAACAATCGAGAATTTAAATAGTTTTTCTCGATATACATTTCGAGTCTATGCGATTAATCAATTAGGATCGAGTCCTAAATCGGATATTCTCACCGTTCAAACATTAGAAACCGGTTTGAATCGAAATAATCATTCGTTATTATTATTTTTTGTTCTTCTTCTGTAGTTCCATTATTGATTATAACTGATCTATCGGCGAGTTTAATTAACAATTCAGCTATTCGTATTGTTTGGTCATTCGAAGAGAATGATTTGCGATTAATCAATGGCAATTTTCGAACATTTGCATTGACATTCTACGAGAATTTCAGTAGATAGATTTTTTTTTGTTGATTGAAAATTAGAATTGAATTCGTTTTTTTAGACATGTCAACATTGATGACAATCGAAACAAGCAATCGAAATTTAATTCTTGCCAATCTACGTCCATTGGCAGATTATTTTATTTCGATTTCAGTTTGCAATTATTTCGATTGTGGACCATCATCATCGGCGATTCGCATGAGAATACCATCATCAAGTAGAATCTCGATTGATCATTGTCTCTTGAATTGCTTTTTTTCGTTTGAAGATATTCGTACTTCGATAAAACTTTCTCAGCCAATTAATAAACCATTGAAAATCGACTGTCTTCGACCAAATTCTTGGTTTTATAAGTACGATTTGTAATTTTTCGTAAACATTTCGATTAATAAATCTCGATTCTAGAGAAAAACCAATCGATCAATATATTCTCGACAATAATTCTCTTTCGATTCCTTCATCAAAATTCGATGAAATCGATCGAGAATATCAATGTGGCAACGATCGATATCAAATTCAATTCTACAGTAATCTATTATTTCATTTGAAATTTTTCAATTATCATCATCATATTTTTCAGACAAACCGTCATCAATTCAAGCTAAACTTCATTACACAACGACGAATGAAATCGGTTTGAAACTCAACTATCCATCTGATATCATCGAAAATCTTATTCTAACCTACAAAATCAAATCTGACATCGATTATCACGAGATTTCCATTTCGCCTCCATTGCCGAACATTCGTTTAGCCAATCTCTCGTGTGGAAATCTCTACGAAATCACGCTTTCTGCGACGAATCAAGTTGGATTCAGTTCGAACGAATATCTTCTCGTTAAAACCGATGGTAGCATGCCATCATTAGTTCAATCAACAGATTTAATTGAAATTATTTCGAATAATTTCATTGTTTTAACTATGTCGAATTGGATTATTAATCAATGTTCAATTGTTTCCTATGAAATTGAGCTTTATCCAATAAAAAATGCGACGGATATCAATGTTCATCGATTCTATCGATTTAAAAGTACAGTCGAAAAGATTCAAATCGATGATTTACTTGCCAATGAAGATTATCAATTAAATCTCAAAGTGAATAGTCAAGCTGGTGAAACAGTAAAAGTTCTGTCGTTTCGAACAACAAACGAAAATCTACAGAAACCATTCAAAACAAAAAATCCCTATTTAATCATAACACTTACTGTCGTTGCATTTATCATCGTCGTTATTTTAGCAATACTTGCATTTATTTTGCTTAAATTCTGTCGATTACGTTTGAAGAATACTGGTAAACGATCTTTGATTTTGGTATTTTCGAAGGAATTTGTGCTTTTTTTTCTCTCAAAGATTTCTTCATCGGACAAACGAGAAAATTGAAACCCATTATTCTCCCAACTTATCCTCATCATTATCAATCGACATGGTTGAAGAGTAACAATGAATTTACGATACAAAACTATGGAGTTAACAGTCGACCGTATAGTTACACTTCAGGTAGAATAAATTTAATAATAATAACAAAAACAAATGAATGATTATTTGAATTTGATTTTATTTTAATAGAAGATTCACAGGGAAATATTAATCCGTATGCAGTAACGGGATATAAAGATCAGGAGTTATGGTGTAAAGAAAATCCACACACAGAATCGATTGGTAAGACCATCGAATTAATAAAAAAAAGAAAAGATTTATATTCAAACTGTGCTTTTTTTTCTAGAGTTTCGTCCATCGACAACATCGTCCGAACGATATTTTCGTCCGATAATTCTCGAATCTTCATTAGCCGATCATCAAGAATCATTAAAACGTCCTCCTCTTGTACAAATTCCTCTACTCAATCCTCATCTACCATGTTCGAGTATTCTTTCAACAATATCTTCATCTCAAGGTGAACTTTTCTCAGCATTTACTTCCGTTCCTCCATCGAAACAAACAACATTAAATACAAAAAAAATCTCATTCAATCATCAACTTGCTGATCAAAGTTCATCATCAGCTGACTCCGGTGTTCATTCATCATTTACTCAAAGTCCAATTGCTAAACATTCATTTCGAAAGTAAATAGTTTTTTTTCCTCGCTCCTCATTTTCAACAATTTCGCATTATTTAGATGTAAATTACATGGCTTTTCATTCGATCGCCCATTATCTGCCAATCCAAATGAAAATCCTGATTTACATCTATACGCCATGTATGATCATCAATTTACCTATCAAAGAGATAATCAAACACCGAACGAACATCATCATCAGCATGAACAATACTCTCTCGTTTGATTCAATAGTCAAATCAAACACGAATTACAACACAGTGCAATAGATAGATACATTTTCTCTTTCTAGTTGTGTTTTCGTTTTCGTTTCCTTTTTTTTTGTTCTGTTGTTGTTCTTTTATTTTTTAATATATATATAAGTCAGTTATTGCAAGAGTTATCAAACACACAATTAAATATGAAGATTAGAAATTAAAAAAACAGAAAACAAATAAGACTAAATACAGAAAGAAGAGAAAATTGACATGAATATGAGACACTGTTCGACGATGAAGTCATTTTTGATGTACTGGTTTCATTTGTTAGCGAAGGAATTGTTGATGGACGAGAACGAGCTCGATTTGGTCGTACTAAACGAAAGATAAATCACTAATGAATGGAAAAAAATTACAATGAAATTGATTTTTACAAGTTTTTTGTTTTTTTATTAGAGAATTATCTGATTGATTTTGTATTGCTGATGGAGATAATGATACGGTTGTTGTTTCAGAAATAAGAATCGCATCGAATTGAACAAAATCTACGTATTTTTAATCTTTTTCAAATGATATGAATAAGAATAGAAATCGAATACCTGAGATATTGATTAGTTTTTCATCGAATCCAACTGAATTATTACTTCGACAATAGAAAACAGTCGATGGATGTCCCTGCGGAAACTAGAATATAAATATTTGAAATGATTTTTCTTTACTAATTTCCAAATAAACATACAACTGAAAATGTTAATGTCGATGATTGATCATTTGTTTTAATAGTATATAAATTCGAATTGTTGATTTCTTCTTTGTCTTGATCTAACCAAACAATTGTTCCAGGTGGATTCGCTATTGATGAACATTGAAGAAGAACATCGATACTTCTCGAACCTGTAAATGCTCGAACAGTCGTAATCAATTTCGGTGGATCTGCACAAAAAATAAAATCATTGAAAATTTATTTGATTTCCATCATTTCAATTCAACTTACAATGAATATCAATATTAAAAACTTTTGATATTCTCGTTGATTTACTATTATCAGCAACGCATTCGATCATTGTTGGATCATTTCGTGAATAATTTCCTAAGCGTAATTCGCATATTGCATCTTCGCAATCTTTTCCGTTGCCAACTAAAACAAAAAGTAAACTACATATATTGCTGTAATCTGTCATTTTTCTTCGACTTATTATCATAAAGTTTTAATCAATCTTCATCTGACAGATTAAATCAATAAGAATCCTATTTGTATTGTGAGTACAATATGTGAAAAACACACATGCATTTGCTTTCTTTTTTCTTCTTAAATCTATTTGAAGATTACGTAAATATATACGAACGGGGATAGAGGAGAAACGGATCGGTCAAGTTGAACGCGGGAAATATGCAGAGACATGGCAGGGATACGACATTGACGTGTCATATTCTTTCTTTCTTTTTTCTTCTTCTTCTTCTCAAGTCGACAACAACGGAAATCAAGATACGACAAGTAGTCGTTTTTCATTGACACTTCTTTCAGTCAAAATAATAATAACTGTGATTTTATTTACGTGAAACATGTTTCCCTTCACTTGTGCGATAGAACCAAGTTATGCTCGGCTTTGGACGACCATGAGCAGAACAAGCTAATTGAAGTGTTGAACCCTCGAGAATCGTTTGTTGTTGAACAGAACTTTGTTCATCAATGAATTGAGGTGGAACTAAAGCAAATGTATATAAATAATTCAACATGTTTTCTTCGTCTTTATTACCGATAATATAAAGATCATATTCAGCAAAAATCTTTCGATTTTTCGAGCAAACATATCGACCTTCATCGTCGATATTCGGTCGTAAGATTGTCAATGTTAAATAATAGATTTCTGTAAATGTTCCATTTTCATTCAAATGTGAACTTAATAATCGTTGTTCAAGTTGAATTCGTTCGGGTGCATAAACAACACTATCTCGATAAGTCAATATGTCAGGATTATGCGGTGGTCGAATACGCATCCACATGGCCTACAAAAGACAAAAAAGAAAGAAAGATTCAAAAGATAGTAACGAACATCAATGCATTCAAGCATTCATAATCAATATATGAGTAAATGTCTAAAAGATTGATTCACCTCCGGTTGAGAGAATGAGATCATCTAACCGAATGAAATATCCTTCGACAGATATACATACTTCTTCAGCATCGGATTTCGACGTCACTGTACATTCAAGTCGAATACGTTCGTCTTGTTGAACATCAAGTGAACGGAGAAGACCATTGAATTGATCGGTTGATGTTGTTGTCAAGGTAAGATGAACGAAGACATGAGACAAGAAATAAAACCGTAGGCAGTAATCCATTTGGTATGAAAAAAGAAACACTAATGATTGATAACTGTGAAACGGTTCGTCTAAGAATAATTAGTTCGACACATTATCATCTAACTGTACATAAATAAAGAGCAAAATAAGAGAAATAATAAGAAAGAATTGAGATGAGGACGTAATAAGACGATTGAATTAATCAATACGTATGTCGTGTTGCAGATCTCAAGTATTTATGTGTACTGCAAAGCGATGTGTGAACACGAGAGAGAGAGAGAGAGAGAGAGACGATGAGAAGTGTGCCGTTCTGTGACAATGTAGTTCTTCTCTACTCTAATACGTTCGTGCGGAACAATTGTTCTTGCTTACTTATAGTAAGTTATAGTGTTAGTCTACTCACTTCATTGTCTTCATAACATGACTCTCCCTCTCTCTCTTGTATATGTATGTATACACAAAAGGCGGCGATGACGACTATCAGTTGAGTCCTACATATATATATATGTATGTGCGTGTGTGTGTTAAACAAGAGAAAAGAGAGACAACTGCTCTTCTTCTTCTTCTTCTTTTTTTTTTATTCTATTCTACTACCTCCAAACACATACTACGCGCACTTATATAGAAAGAGAGACTTATTACTGTTGTCTTTAATTCGAAACGAGAACAAGCAGAACAATTACATTTTCCAAGTTGTTCAATATTTGCCGATAAATTGCTCTCTCAGATCAACTATGAGGACGACGACGCGCGCGTCAATTGAATGCGACAATGACTGATGGTTATGATAAACATCCAAATGGGACATTTGAACAATGTTTGATGGCATTCTTAAATGGAAAAATGAGAAGAACATGATGAAGGCGGATGAGAAATTAAACGAAGTTAAAATGGGTGTGTGATTTCTGATGATCGATAATCAAAAATGATGATAGAAGACAAAGAAAAAAACGACAAGCAAGTGTGTTGTTAAGTGATTAGAGACATACAATGATGCAATACATATCCGGAAAGACGATTTCAAGAAGGACCTTCAGTGAGTTATTGGTGCGACACTGATTTGTTTTGGGAATAGAATTTCATTCAAATCAAGCCCGTGAGCATAGACAGAATTGAAAGAAAAAGAAAGAGAGAGAACAAGAAAGACAGATAGGCATCATTGTGTATATACATGGATACATATATTGTGACGATCGTATCACCGGTATCTTTCCTTTTCTACGCACGGTTTATTGTGGCGATCATAAAAAAGAAGAATGCAGTTGCTTCTAACTAGTCTATGTACATTTGATGACTATCATTCGGTTCGGGCAACATTCCATTTTTGATTGAATTCATCAATCTCGAGATAAATCTCGATGCATTTGCATTCGTCAATTTGCGTAGATTCTCATTGTTGTCTTTTATTATTATTATATTTTGTTTTGTTGGGTTCGACTAGATAACATCGAAATGCAATGTCGAGAAGTATTTATGATAAATATTTTTTCAATAACTCAAGTACATGTTTCTTATCTAACTGTGTTATGCGTCAATGTTTGACAGACATTATTCAAGGGTGTATTGAACGCAACGATAAATTATTCAATTGTTAAATCTACATATTTATTTTATCTTTCACGAGACAAATCAATTTGTAGTTTCAATAAAAACAAAACGAATTCCCCCGATGATTTCAGCAAACGATGAGCTATTATTTAGACTGATCGATTGCGAAACAATCGAAATGAGAGAGATTTCTTTTACAGTTAACAATTTAATTTATTCGATTTTCTATTATCTGACAAATAAACAGAAAAATAATAATAATAACCATCCATAGATACGTAATTATATCCAAACAAAAGAAAAGAAACGACTAATCAGAAAAAAAACAAATAATTTTTCGATTCGATCAGTAAGTCGATTGTATTTTTTTTCTCTCTCTCTCCTAAAAGAAAAGAAGAAGACACAATCGTTTTTCGGCAAAGGATTTCTTAGTTCGCCGTACAATTCTCCGTTGTTCGAGTAATATTAATAATTTTCTAGTGAAAACAAAAGAAACGATTTGTTTAAAGGACAAAATCGATTTCGGCAAATTTACTGTTGATTTAACTTGAGCGACACAAACGACAGCTGGCTGAGGTCGATAAGATAACATATTATTCGAAGCATTGTGAACAACATCGCTGAAAATCATTGAAGTCAAAAAAGAAATTTGAATATTGAAAGTTAGAGCTGCTACCCGGCACGATTGAACGTCGATGAACGCCTACGACGAGCTGAATGAGGCGAAAGACTGATTCGAAATGGTTGAGATGTTGTTCTTGAGAGAACAAAATTTCAAAATAAATAGAAAAACAAGCAAATTATTGATTTAATACTTGATGTTTTCATAAGGAATGTCTTTGAGTTGACTTTCATCGAGACCAACTGGTTCTACCAGTTCGAACCTACGAATTTGATTAAGAAAATCAAATAATAAGACGAATTTCCGATTTGTTTACTTGATAGCATCGAGAATTTCCGAAGGCATTTGTTTTCGAGGCGATTTACTTCGTCTGAAATAATTTAAAAAATCTTTTCCTCAATCTCAAATAAGACGCTCACTTTCGACGACGAGCTGATCGTTTATGACGTGAATGATCAGGATTATCAAGTTCATCACAAGTTGTTGTCTCGTATGACGCATTACCGGCTGGTAATTGGTTCACATCTGGCGAACTTCTACCAAAGGAAATGTTGGTGAACAATTTGAGAAAACGATCTGCTTTTCTACTTGGCACGTTTATGTTCACTGAAAACTGTGCGATTAAATTGCAATTCATGAATAGATCGACGTTTTTGTTTGTTTAATTTGAGGAATTTTCGTTGTTCATTTTCACTTTCAGTTATATTTACACTAAACAAACGAATTTTCAAAGAGAAAATGAAAGAAAACGACAAACTTCGATCGTCGTTCTGAAACGTCCGTTTGCGACCGATAATTATCAAGAAAAATCACTTTATTAACCGACGTTGTTGACACTTGTTTCTTCAAAGTATATCGTTTGGTGCTCGATTCGGTAACTGTACTCGTGCTCGATTTCGTTCGCATCCTAAATCACCGAAAGCTCAACAAAAAAACATCATCATTCGAACTTACTTGACCCCTGTTGGCATTCCATGATTATTCGTTGCTAGATCTAATTCGAAAACCCGAAATATCGACAAACATTCGCTTTTCATTCGAACCTACCACGTTTCAATGAGAGTTTTTTATTAACCGGCCGTTGTTTGGGCTTTTCCTTATGAATATTAACCGGCAAACATCCGCACAATTGCATTTTTAATCGAAAAAAAAACAAACAAAATCAAACGAAAAGTTTATTCATACATATGTATATATATGAGAAGAAAAGAAAGAAAGAATTCAATACGTTTGTCTTTCATTGGTCAAGCGAAAAAGAATATATAAGTTGATCACAGTATACAGGGAAAATCGAGAGAAACGACAATTGCTTTTATATCTGTCGAACGGATAAGAAGAGTTTATTAGGAACGTTCGCAAGCGTTTAATAAGCGAAGATTATCATCAAATGCTTGTTTTAGTGATAGATCCGAGACGTTTTTCAGACGTTCTTCGAGAATACATCGAATATCATGAAGAATTGAATGACAAGATTTACATTTATCTCGTCTAAATAAGAACAGAAAAAGATGTCGAGTGAACATTTCGAAAAGAATTTCTCGTACCGAGATTGTTGACTCAGATCAACTCCAATTGATTTCGCACCAACGTTGTCGTAAATCATTTTACCGAAATCCGAAAGTAAACGAACTAATGTTTGAGATGCTGTTAAATTATACCAATGATAATGTGATTTAAGTAAATCACGAATGCCAGGTAAAATCAATGTACATAATTCGAGATTCCAACCATCTCTGAATTAAAAACAAGACGAATTAAAACGAAGAAGGAAATGATAATGTTACTTGGAAGATTTTTCTGTTAGGAAACGTAAGAGAAAACATTCGAGAGACAGATCTTGCGAGGTAATTATGGCTTGATAAGTTGTCTATACGAAAGAAAATATGATTAATGTTCGATTAAAGGAATAGGTCGTACTTGAGAATTGGTGCTTCGAGAGAGATTTGTTAAAAGAGAGAGATTACGTGTACGTTGTTGTTGAACGCTGTTGATTGTTTGATGACCTTTGGATAAACTTGCGAATATTTGATCGTTTGTTCGAGACTAAAAATATAAACAAAAAGATGAAAGAAGAATTCGAAATCCGGATTTTACTTGTTCAGGAGGATTTGGTGGTGGCGGCGAAGGAACCTATACGAAACAAAGTTCGATTATGATTTGACTCTGCGTTTGTTTTTTACTTGAGGTGGAGGTGATTGCGGTTGAGCTGTTGTATTAGTAATCGACACCGGTGTTGGTTCGTTCGTTGTCGGGATTTGTAATGCAAAGCCAGCTGATGTTTGTGCCGATGCCGTTGCCGAAGTAGTTGGATGACTTGGCGATCGAGGTAAACGCTGTTTGCCACGAAAAATTCGATCGTAATCAGCTTGATTATCGATCATAACGCTATCGACAACCGATGATTTCGAATCGTCGGACGTATTCGTACTTGCTGGTTCAGGTTGAAGTTTGACATGTTCGTCTTTGACTGTCATGGGTTGATAGGTACTTCGACGACCAGATACAGAACTAGCTGCTGTCGATGGACCTTTGAGATCACTTGGAAAATAATCTCGAACCGGAGAAATACGTCGTTTGGTTTTCAAATCCTGTTAACCAAAAAAAAAAACTAATCATTCAAAAATGTTTCTCAATCGAAATCACTTACAGAAAGTTGAACAGAACCAATGTAAACCTTATTTTGCAAAGCCGATGCTCCATACTAAATCAATTCAAAATAGGCTATTGAATAAACAAAACAACGAAATCTACCAGTTGATCTTTGTGAATCGTCATATCGACGATGTTCTTCCAGTTCATTTGAACTGTATCAAGCAGTCGAACAGGTTCCCAACTATGAGCACGGAGAATATCGTTCGAACCCGAGAGAATATAATTCGCATTGTTCGGCTCAAATGCTAAGCATCTGCGAGAGAAAAACAAAAAATGATGATCAGTCAAAATTCTGAATGACGAATTTACTTGATAGCTGATGTTTCGAGTTCTGTTTCACAGATAAATTGAAGTTTCTCGAGATCCCATAACTTAATTCGTCTAAACAAATTTCTCATTGAATTCAATCGAATATTCTCCAATCAACAAACCTATCGGCACCACCTGATGCAAGCAAAAGCTCCTTCGGATGATATTCAATCGTATGTACAGGTCCTTGATGTTCTTGAAACGCTTTCAAAAGTTTACCAGCTGTTACATCCCACATCTAATTTCACAAAACTATTTTATGTCTAAACACAAAATAATCATTTCAATCTACTTGAATCGCTGTATCATCCGAAGCCGTGATCAAATATCGACCATCGGGAGAAAATTTCAGTGCATTAATCGCACCGTTATGTCCTTTGTAATTAAAAATAAAACCTTTACGTCGTGGATCCCATAGCTAAACGAACGAAATTGATAAAACGAGAATTGAGTTCTTCGTGAACAAACCTTTGCTGTGCCATCGACAGCGGCTGTTGCGAGAAAATTATTGCTCGATGGGAAATATTCAATCGAACGAATGCATGTTTTATGTCCGCCAGGATGAATAACTAGTCAAATAAAGTCATTTTTCGAGAGAGAATCGGTTGTACAAATCGGAATCTACCTTTTTGACTTTCTAAATCGCAGATTTTAATCGCACCTGAACGACTACCCGAAGCCAAGAGACTTTCTTCATTCGAGAATCTTAATGCCGTGATCGCACTTGTTTGACATTGAGATGACTGAAAAAAACAACAACAACAACAAAAAGAATTCTATTGATAAACAAATCAAGATTGTTCTACCAATAATGATGTCATTTGACCAATAACATAGATATGAATCGTACTATCTTCACTACCAGTTGCTACTAATTTGCCCGAACGATGACCGAATGTTACTGTTGTTACATTTGTGCCTGTTTCACCGACCGGAAATGATGCTGAAATAAACAAATTTCCTAATGAAATCAATGAACTCATCGAAAATGACATACTTAATTTCACATCTGCACCGTTAATACTCATACTGGAATGTAATTATGTTAGTTTTTTTTATTTTCTTTCTGAAATCTATCACCTAAAATCAAATCAAATTCACGTAGATCTCTTTCTTTCAAATGTCTCTCGCTCTCTTTCAACAACGTTGCTTATCAACTCTTTTTCTGATGAATCATTTCTTCGATTGAAAAGAAAAATAAAAAAAAACTGCTGCTGTCGCGATGTGATAAATCGTGAAACAAAGAATGAGTTCGAGTATCAATGCAGTTGGTTCATTTTATGTTGTAATCAACAATGATCAGTAGGGGTCGCTGTTCAACAATCGATTATCATTCATCAAATTATCGTGTTTTCTTTATACACATCTAATATCATTCACATACTTTTTATCAAGCAAAAAAAAACAGGAGAGAGAGAGAAAAAAGACAGAAAAAAAGAGAGGAATGTTCTTAATCCGAAACAAGTAATTCGATGATGATAAATGACCGAAGAATAAATATGCATAATCACCGTTCAAAAGAAAAAAAAAGACTAAGTAAAAAAAGGAAAACAACAAGATTGTGTGTACAAGAAAAAAAAAAGAGTTTAAGAAATTCTCGCCAGCGAAGCCAAAAAAGAATCACAGTTAAACAAAAAAAGAAAGAAAGAAAGAGAGAGAGAGAGAGAGAAAATCTGACCTGGCGAGTAGATAAGTATAAAAAAGGAGCAGGAGAAAACACGAAAGTTAAGAAGACTGACTAGGTTTAGTTGTTGTTGTTGTTTTTTCTATAGTTTTAATACGAAAAAGGAAAGAGATTCAAAAAGAAAAAAAAAGAATGTTCGTTTTTATTTATATATCATGAAAATGAATTAATCGTTCTTTGAGTGTTTCACTTATCGGCAAACTTGTTATACTTTCATGAAATGGCTTTTGAATATGATGATAGAGATATTTGGTTGACAAATGTCGAAGTGAACGTACAGTTGATTTCGAATGTTCAATCGAAAGAAAATATTTATATAAATCAACAGATAAACGTTTGATTGATATTTGTGAAAGCATATCTTTCGTTTTATAAATCATTGTTCGTGTATGAATCATGAGAAATAAATCAAGAAATGGGATTAATAAACAATGATGGATTAATTTGATCTGTGTACATAGAAACACAATAGGTAATTGTGTTAAATCATTATTGATGATATCAATCGATGTATGATTGAAAAATATCAATAGTAATTCATAGATCGAATGAATTTGCAAACATGTTTGACTGATTGATATTAAATTGAGTAGAATTTGAAAGAGATTTTGTAGACAAATATCATTATCTGCTGTTGATATCGATGATTTACGTGGAAATGTATTTGTTGTTGTAACAATCAATGGAACATCGGACGATGTTATTAGATGAGCTGATAGATTTAATCGACGAATAAGTATAGTTAAAAATTGTTGCATAAATAGATCTTTGCCAATTAAACTTGAACATAAAAAATTCGGATTAGTTAACCAAGATTTAAAAAAATGCATGAGTGCATGTAGATTTAAACGTAATGGTTGACATTCATATTGTAAAAGAACGTGAACAATCGAAAGTATATCGGATAGATCATCGTTATTAATATGAATAAAATCAAGTAGATGAAGAAATCGTTCGACATTGTATTTAAAAAAGATTGACCGTGCTTTCGAATTCAATGACGAAAGTAAAAGAATAATTAAATGTTTGAGATATTTCATATCGAATAGAGTTGGCAGGGCAAGTAAACGTTTAGATAAATCGATAAGTGATGAAAATAGACAATCAATGCTGTTTCGATACGAACCAGCTGATATGTCGATACGTGCACCATGTTTAATTAAAATTTCAATGAGAATTAAATATGAATGTCGCCATTTATCGACAAGTTCGGAATCATAGATTGGTAGGAGATGATTTGTCAATGAATATGATGAATTCATAGTTAAATATTTCGATGATGTTTGTAAACTTCGTGGAAAGAAAAGCATTTTAAGAAAATGTTCATTACAGAGTAAGATTTGAATCATGCAATGGTTCGATAGATTTGGTCGATTGATGAATTCTTTTAAACCATTTGACATGTATCTTTCAAGCATTTTAATCATTTCATTTGGCTGATATTTAAGAGGATTTTGTGCGAGTAATGAATGAACTAATGTATTGTTCTCTCTATCACATAGACTTGTTGTTACACTGTTAAAATAAGCACAATTCGATGAAACAAGAACATTATAGATTCGATCGGACTTGATATTTGCTAATAATTCGTATGTTTTCAATTGAATATCTGAACTATTCGCTGCCGTATGAAAATGATCATTGAATTCATTGCGATGTTTCTTAAGAAAATAATCTAAAATTGTAGCTGCTTCGTATTCAATCATTTGATGTAGAAGACGAAGTAGATGTGCCGTATGTTTCGTTGAATTGGGCATATTGGAAAGAAGAAATGATGATGTCGAACGAAAACGTTTCGATGGTTGATCGTGACTATTCTCGACGATTGCATTCGTGGGTAATGAATGTCGATGAGATGAATTCGTACTCGAAAGATATTTGAGCAATTGTTGTTGACTTTTTGTTCGATGAATAAAATGAATTTGTGTTGCCGATTGAATCGGACAAAGATTTTCAGTATTTTCTTCGATATGTATTTCGCGTAATTGTTGTTCGTCAAGTGTAGCCAGAGGCGGTTGAGATTTAACTCGACCGGAACTACCATCAACTGTGTAATAACCGCCATCGGTTGTTGCTCGAGGTATGAATATTTCTTCTTCAGTACTTCGACCGATTTGATTACATTTGTCTGATAATGTCTGAACAAATATGTATAATTAAGACAGATGTTATACGAGTTATATAAGAACTTCTTTTTGATTGAATAATCGCACAAAAAGAAAATTTTTTGAAAAGATATTCACCTGTATGCCGTCGTCGTGATTAACAAAAGCTGATTCAGCATCTAACGTGTCCGAAAAAGAATATTGTTGTCCGTGTTCTACATAATCTGACATATCGTCGTTGGCGATTAACATTTGCTGTACTGGTGGTGGTGGTGGTGGTTGTTGTTGTTGTTGTTGCTGTTGTGGCGTTGTAACTGCTGATGACGATGGTTCTAAACATTCTTCAGCGTCTTGTGACATATTTTCTACATAGTTTTCGATTTTTAATTTTTCTCGAAATATATCAAAATCTGTTTCGGATATTTTCATTTGGCAATCATCTATGGTCGAAATATTATTTACAGATGATGATGACGATAGTGATGATGCGGATATCGATGATAAATTACTTGTTTCGCCCATTAATAAACGAAACATGACGAGATCATCAAATGTAAGAACAATACTCAATGGTGTGAGACTATTTCGATATTTAAATAAATCAATTAATTTTAAATAATGTTCGGGAACGATTTCCTGAGATAAATATGTTCGAATATGTGATGATAACATCGTACTACCCGATGGATTGGCACCGTAATTCAGTAATAATTCTATCATATCCAAATGATTTAAAGAGCAAGCCAATGCAAGTGGTAAATCATAACCTGTTATGCCTGTACGAGTCGGATTACAACCGTAATCGAGTAATACTTGAAGAGCTTTTGTGTAATTATTTATGATACACCATTGAACTAGATTATGATTTTGATTATCACAAACAAGAAGTAAATCTTTGCCCGGCGAGAGACTATTTAATTCGTGAATTAGATAGGATTCATCGTCAGATTTCTTCACTTTTATGAATAGATCTTGAATACGTTTAACTTCTTCTTCAAGTAAATCTCGACCCAATAACCAATAACAAAAGCCGGTACCAACATCGAGCAATGACAATAAAGAATTGACACCTATCTTCATAATATAAACTATCTAAATGAAACAAAAAAATGTTTTTTTTTTCTCTTCACTATTATCATGAATATTATTATCTTTAACTTAATAATCATTTCAAAATAATACTTACGTCGTCTTTCTTTTCGAATTTCGTACGTCTATTTCTTTTTTTGTTTTATTCTAATGTCGCAATTTACTAACTGACATATCAAAGAAAAAGATATTGACAATATCGAGTCATATCACTCGTTCCAAAGTTCACGTGAAAATCAAACATACACATCCATTTTCTTCTCTCTCTTCGTCTCTTTCTCCCCCTCCTCGGTCTTTTCAACTACGATACAATGATGCGAATGACATCTTATAGTATGGACTGGCCATGCACTGACTGCATGGGCTTTCTCTCTTTCTGTATGACTTATATTTTTCTTTTCTCTTCGTTCGTCTATTCTCATCCTCTTCTTCTTTTTTTCTTCGTTTTATCCGCCCGTTCGTTCGATTCGCTGTTTGAACAGTTAAAATGAGGCATTTTAAGCTTGATGATGACGACGAACAAAGCGAAGCAACAGCTGACTTGCAGAACGATACGATAGGCACATATTCGATCTAGGTGATGTGTGTATGTGCATACATTGTTTGTCTATCCATACATGCATACATATATTGAAGGACGATTTATATTTCTCCATCTTCTTCTTTCTTTTTTATTATCATTTATATATTTGTTTTCAAAGGTCGACTATTATCTCATATTATTAACATTCGAGATGATAACACTGAAAATATAGCAAGGGAATTCATTGTATTTTCAGTTAAATAAAATGAAGACTAGAAAAAAAAATTGAGTCCTTCTTTATTCTATTGCCCAGTTATTCAGGCCGATAAGAAGAACGAATGATGAGATAAATACATATTTCACGATAAGCACTTCACCTTTGCTTCTGTTCGTACTTGATGTTTGCTGTTGCGTTCTCAAGTTGGACTTAATACTTAAAACACATCACGCATTGAAATCTATATTTAGGTTTGTTTTCAGGTCAAGCATTGTTTTGAATGCGCTCGCATAGGTACGCTGACATTGCGATATTCAAAGATAACATTCACAACTCTTTCGATTGATGTTATGGATTATTTGATAAGCCGATTGATATGTTTTTCCTTCTTCTCACCGCACCGTTACGAATGTTATTTTGAAAAGCTCTTATATGTTTATGAAATATTCTCATTGAAAAAGAAAATTTGAATGATTTTATGTGTAACTAATGAATGTTTTTGTTTCTCAGCATGATCGAAATTTGATACCGAAAAGAACAAGTCTTGTTACGTCTCATCTATTTATTTTGTACGTAATGAATTGGAATTTATAGATTCCATATGACGAACAACTTTACAATTGCGATTGTTGAATAAGAAATATATCTCAACACACACAAAACACGAATCGATGAAGTTTTTCAGTAATAATAAATGAGAAATTTCGAATATTAATCTTGTCCATGTTTGTATCCGTCGTTTGGTGTGGGTTGATTATCATCATCCACCTAAATTTTCATTAACCTATCTATTTTTCGTCTTTGCTGATATCGTTTTTCATCTACATCAATGCTGTCGAACAGTTGACATGCGTTTTGTCGTTTTTTTTCTGGTTAAACCTTACTACTTGTTTGTAGTATATGGATGGTTAGTTGCCTATCGAGAAGGAAACTTGCAAATATGTCTTGTTGATTGATTTTCAGTCAAATCATTAGCAAATCTCAGCACAAATAACAAAAAAAAACGAAATATCTCAATAGAATTTTGTTGTTTATATGAATAAGTCACATTCATCTTTTCCAAATACGACTATTTATCATTGTTATTATACGTAAATATGATTTATATCTTCGAACATACAGATTTGATCGATAGTCGTTTCAATTTTCGTGAAAACTTTCTTTTTTGTTAACATTTATGGTTTTTAATCAATAAATACATATACACGAGCAAAATGCCTTCTTGACATTCCATATCGATCTCTGCCCTATTCTTTTAATGACTCTACCATTGTCGGAAACTGTACAAACGAGTTTCTTTTTTGCTCCAGTCAGTAAAACAACAGCTGGTTAACCCCAATATACGTATACGTATGCAAACGATCTAGAGGAAGAAAGAAACAAATTACCATAGCTATAACTATTGTATCCTATTTCGCTCATCAATGGCTTATGTTATCGTATTTAGAGCAGAAAAAAACTATCACTCGCAAACGACCGTATAGAATCTTGATTGTACAACAATTCTCATCTATATGCGTTCTACTTGGTCGTTCTTTCTCTCTTCAAGTAATCATAGAAAATAGAAGGACCGTTCGTACGTCATTTGTTTGTATACAGACGCATCGTATGTAGGCAAAGATATCTTGTACTAAGCGAGGAACCATATACGTTTTTTCTTCTTCTTCTTCTTCTTCTGCTTCTGCTTCTGCTTATTTTGCTTCGGAAAAAAAACGCAAACGCATTTGTCTATTTGATATACGACTCTACGATGTATACCAACAAGGTTACGAGCAAGAAAAAAGAAAACTCGACTCAAACTTAGTGATTTGTACCATACATACATATGTGCGTATATCTATATGAGAAAATGAAATTAATCATTGACTGATCGATGGATTCAAGTGGTGAGTGATTCAGAAAAGAAAATAGATTTGCAGAGGTGGTAGAAAGTTAGCTAGGCAAAAAAAAAGAGATAGAGAGAAGAAAAACATTCATGAATAATATCCGTGTATTGTTCTATCTCTCGTATTTTCTCGTTTTCTTTCTCCTTCCAGTGACAGTAAAATGATTAACCATTTTTTGCGTATAACCGATATTTTTTGTTGTTCTAAGAAGTTGCGAACGGCATCGAGAAGGGGCAAACCATAATAACTCGCCGAGAATATTCTGGACGGTGTGCAAAACTATACAGATAAAGATTATCCTTCTTGTCTATCTATTGTGTACGCAGAGACGATTCATCGCATTAGCAATGAATATTCTCTTATACATAGTAGTATATACGCATATGCATATATATATATATAGATATTGGTCTACTTATATCCGTTAATTTCAGATTTCTCTCATTCCTATTGACTTTCTCTTTGTCTGAAAAGTAAGCTCTACAAATCAATCGTCTACAATGCCTCGTGACAATATTCCTAAGACAGCTTTGAAGAAACTCGAACGATTCTTCACAAAAACACTTGGTAATTGAATCAAATTCATGTTGTCGTGTCTATTTTCGACATAATATGACTTGTTTTTTTCTTCTTCAGACACAAACAACGATGGTCTTGTCAATTGGACAGATTTCGAAGCTGCTATTGAGGTTTGTTTGTTTATTTCTTTACTAAAAAACATCGATTTTGAGACCTGTCATCTGTAGTCAATTGTTTCACAAGATGATGCAAACAAAAATGCACGATTAAAAATCTTACGTAAACGTCTCGAACAACATTTTCAAAAATACTTTTGGGATTTATGCGCTATCGGCGATGCTAACAACGATGGTAACATCGATTTAGGTAAATCAACACATTTGATATTTATTTGTTTGTTTTGTCTTATCGAACGAGAAATGATGTTTATTTTGAAGATGAATGGCTCGATGTCATGAATGATATCATCGGTGGTTTAAAGGACAAAAACGAATTTCCAGAATGGTACGAAGGTTTACACAAAGCTTTATATCGTGCCAACGAATTTCTCGATGAACGTGCCGTATCAAAAAGTGAATTTGCTAATATGCTTCTTTCATGGGACATTGATGAAAGTGCTGCTGAAAAAGCCTATGACTTCATCACCGAGCACGGTCAAAAGAAAATGGATTGTATGTTGAAAATCGGAGTTTTTTTTTGAATTTCAATGATCGTGTTTTTTTTGTTTAGATAATCTCTTTTCGGAATTTATGAAAAAATTCTTTCTCAATGAAACACCCAAACACCCATTGAACCTTGGCCTCGATTAAATTCTCATCGAACAAAACAAGACAAAACAAAAACTCTCTTTTTACTTCTTTCTTTTTATCCTTTCGCATTTAGTACCCGTTTAACAACCTCTTCTATTTCACTCTTATATTAATATATAATGTGTGTGTATCGTTTGTCGGTTTCTTTTTCTTGAAAATACACAAAATGCACTTTGTCTTTTTCTTTGACAGTTAATATACATTGAAATTGTCATATCTTTTATTGAGAACATAACGGAAGAATAATACTGTAGAGAGAAACAAAAAACGAATTGATTGATCAACGTGGAACACCATTGAAATGTTTATTTGATTTATTGAAATGTTGTTGTTGTTGGGGATGAAGAGTCGATTCGTATCGATGACGCATGTCGGATAAACGTGTCCAATATTGTAACTCTAAACTATTGCGCATTTCTTGAACTTGTTGAGTCGTGATCGTACGTAATTCGTTCATTGATTGACGATAAGTTCGACGTGTTTCTTCTAATTCTTTTTCGTATTTAATTCGATTGGATTCCAATGCTGTTTCGACTTTGACAGTGAAATCAGTCAGCAATTGTTGAAACTAATGTCAAAGAGATTATAATGAGAAATCGAGTGAAATTGATTTACTTTATCATTGAAATTCTTGACTATTAGCTGGATTTCTGCTGGTGTTTGATGACTAAATGAAAGATTGAAGAGAAATTGTTTTTTTTTGAATTTGAGAACTATTTTAATTACTCGTCAATTGATGGACGAACTGGTGGAGTTGGAAATTGTGGCATCTTGAAAGAAGATAAATAGAAAAAAAAAAGATAAGTACAATTGAACATACTCGAACAGGAGGAGTTCGATTGGGTACTGAAGGTACACCATTTGGTCTTCGCTGTACAATAGGAGGATTAACAGAAAATATATCGAACGATTGTGGTTGTAATGAGGTAGGTGGATTCATTCTCGTTGTTGGTGGATTTGAATTACTATTTCGTTGTGCTTGATGTGGATAGACAACTGGTGGTGGTCCAGGTCGTTTTTGCGCAGTATTTGTTGGCCAATTATTCTTCTGTGAAACTGTTGTTGAGGATAGTCGAGGTGCAAACGTCGGAACGTTATTATTATTACTATTATTATTATTATTTGTATTTGTATTTGTATTTGTATTGACAGGAGGAATGGATGTTTTTGGCTTTTGAGGATAAGGATTAGCAGGTGGAGAGATAAGAAAAGATTTTGTTGATAATGATGATGAATTATTAGAAGGTATTTGAACCAGTCGACGTTTTTGACATTCGTCAGTATCCATTGGTTCGGATTTTACACTGAGAGTATCAATCGAAGAACTTCGTCGTAAATTTCGATATTGTGTTAGGAGATTATCATTAGGAATCGATCGAGATTCTTCGGGAATGTCAACATTAACAGGACTAATTGAAAGAGGCTTCGAAATAACTGATTGTTCGCTGAGATTTGGTTGTGGTGTGAGAACACGCTGTTGTAAATTCGATTTTCGAGGTTGTTTAACTGTCGAACGTCTTTCAGCGAATTGCAGTGGAGCTTGAGGTTGAGTTGGCACAGATACAGATGCTATTAGTCGAGCATTGTAATTAGCTATTTCTGTTTCGACAGCATCCAATAGTGCGTCCATGGATGATTTTACGTCATCATCAATAATAAATATATTTTCTTCAGGTTCTTCTTCTTTGACTAAATCTTCCGGTGATTCTTTTGGAGATACTGATGATATTCTATTCGAAAGATATTAAAATAAAAACAGTCTAATCTTAATCTATTCCTACTCTTCATCTATTTGATTGAAAATATTAGATTCTTGACTTTCGTCTTCGTCATTTTCTCGAACCATTTCCAATTGATCTTTAATTTGAATATTTGCACTACTAGTTGAATCATGTCGAGTTGTTGTTAAATCTTCACTAGGCTTTCGAATTCGTAGAACAATACGATTCGATGTAGTCGAACTATCGTCTGAAAGTCGAGATGAAAGTCGAACACGTTTAACAAATTCTTGTTGATCTTGACAATTTTCATTCGAACGTTTGCCTGTTTTCATTGTATTGATATCATTCGTTTGTTGTTGAGGATTTGGCGAACATATTGATTTATTACACTTGATCGACGAACGAAGTGTATTCGTATTATTATTATTTACAACTGTTACATAGTTTGGCAGAATGGAATCATCGATAATAGGAACGAATTTGAATGGTTTTGTTTTACTAAGTGGTGTTTGTAATGGAGCATATGCAAATGAACCATAGAGAGATTTCAATCGATCGATATGAATCTGTAATTCTGAAAGACTTTTCTCGAAATTCATCGTCGATTTTTTCTTTTCAACACCCGGATATTCTTTCGACAGAATAAAACAATTACTAATCGGTACCCAAGCTCTATAAACAAACAAAAAATCCGAACATATTCATTTGCATTCGAAGTCAATTTACCGATCATGTTGACCGAAAAATCTCACATCGACTTCATCATTAACAATTCGTAGAACTTTTGCTGGCCACGGTTGATAACCTTTCATTTTTGCCCAACATAATGTATGTGGATTCGTACATGGTTCAGCAAACCACGTAGTTGTCGATGGTTGAGCACTATGCAAATAGCATTCAGCACAAATCTCGATTTCTGTCATTTCATGACGAGCTATTTTCAGAATGGCACGTGCAACACCAGTAAATCGACTTTGACCTAGAAGAGAAATCAATTCCATAGAAATAAAATGTTGAATGTCATGTCAGACTACTTGCTTCCATTGAAAACCACACTATTATGTGTTATCCATTTCACATCCGATAGAAATCCATCGGGAGATGAATATTTTTTTAAATCGATATTATTATCGATGGTTTCTAAGTCCATTGGATGAATTATATAATCGAGATATTCAGGCATTTGTTCGGGATCAACTGGATGCATAAATGGAGCTGCCTAGGAAAATCGAAAAGACATTGTTTTTTTTTCTTGTCGAAACTGAAATTTAATAATACTTGAGGATGAGATTTCATTCGACGTAGAGCACATTTTAACATTGTTTCAAGTTCATTGATTTGACATGGTAATTCTGTAATCTTTAAAAAATCGAAATGTGCCAAAATAAAACCTAGGAAATTCATGAAAACATACTTTACACTCGGGACAAGTCCAATCGCCTTCAGGTAATGTAAGAAGACCAAGACATTTAGGATGATATACTCGTGAACATGAATCACAACAAATAACATCACCTTCATCATGACATTCAAAACAATACAAATCATTATGATCCTCCTTAAAAATGACACAAGTCAATTGATTCGATTTGGCAAAGAAAAATTCTCGGACTTCATTTGTAGTTTTCTTCAATTTAACTGGTGGGATATATTCATCATTTGATTCCATTGTGTTATTCGTCATTCTTCTATCTACAAGAGAGAAATCTTTCGTTTAATTGTCTCGATGAACTATTTTGTTTATACACGTACCTCCGACAAAGTAAATAAAGACTAATAATAAACGAACGAAACACAACAGCAAAATATTAATCCATTTTGAACTTTTGTTTATTTCTCAATTAATGATTGATTCGAGTGGACCAAAGAATACAAAGAACGGGCAATAAATAGATGGACGAATTATATTATTGGACGAGCAATAAAATGGAAAAAGAAGAACACGAACAAGAACAGAGAGATTAAACTAAAAGAACAAACAACGAATGAAGCGAACAGACAAGAGGAGAAAGATGGAGATGTTTTCAAAACGAATTATGAAATGTTTGTTTAGACTTTTTTCGTCAACGCATATTTTCATAATGTGTATTCAAAAGAAAAGAGATACTTCGAATCATATTCGTTTCATTCGATGGAACTGTTTAACAGTTTAGTTATTTCGTAGTTATTGCTGCATTTCTGTCATGTGTCGATGCAAACAATAACTAATATTTCAAACGAACTTCATTCAATTAAAATTTAACGAAATAAGAATCCGAAAATCCCAAATCATAAAACTTGCCTTTTCCGTATGAATTTCTCTTTGACAAATGTATTCGACAGCGGTGTCTACAGATTCTTTCTGATTGAATTCTTAGTCCCATGATTATATCCAGAGTTAGAATCTTTATCCTGATTTTTCAAGTAATCAACAACAATCATCATTTATCAAAATATTAT
>ERZ778019.1431-NODE-1431-length-32348-cov-13.517543_pt1 | contig 32348 bp, 32 predicted proteins | sample MGYA00375749_ERZ778019 | MGnify/ENA primary metagenome ERZ778019 (study PRJEB29350, sample SAMN05389821) | bioreactor metagenome | isolation source: Ammonium sulfate bioreactor | place: South Africa: University of Cape Town | collected 2014-03-17 ... | reverse complement strand
GTTGGCTATATATAGACCTAGCGCAGGAAATTACCAACATGACGTCTTGTAACAATAACATCAAGAAATGCCAAGTCGAGAAAACCCAGACATGACAGAAAGGGAAATATCGAACATACTTGACACATATGTTTAGATCTTTTATTATTACAAGAATTAACTTTGAAAATTCCATGTATTAACACTAGATCTGTCGTTCTATATATACTCAACAAACTCGAATAGTAAATGTAGACAATGTATAAATTATTATTCATCGTATCTATTCTATTCATGGTTACTTCGTGTTTTGAATTCATGGAATCTAGCATGGACTTTGGCATGGCACGAGGTGAAATGATTCGGCAATTGTTACAAATCCCAGTTAAAGCACTTAATCTTGGCCATTGCTGTCGTAATAATTGCATCAGTACTTGCAATGTCTGTCGAGCACATTAAAATGCAATGCATAAATAACTTCATCTCGAGTTTTCTTTAATCAAGAAAAATGTGTAGTAACCGTAGTTAATTTTATTTAAAATATGTCACGACCAATTTTTTTTTCATGATCGAATTATTAAAGAAAACTACATTATACTAGAATAATCCTGGCAAAAATTGTTTTGTTTTCGATACATATTGAGTCCATTCATTGCCGAATGCTTTAGATAATTCTTGTTCTTCAACTTTCACACGTCTTCGAAGAGAAATGAAGATTACAATACACAAAGTTAAAATTCCTGCAGGGCCACATAGAATTTGAACCCACCATTGATTTGGAAAGAAGTAAATTAAACGTTGTTGGATGAAAAGAAGTCCAACCATTAAAATATAAGCAAATGTATACGATGGATGTCGAACATATGCATATGGACCTGTTTGAATTAATGTATGACCACGACGAATAGTAACTTGAAATGTAAAAAATCTTCCCAATGTTCTATAACACCATATTCTACCTAAACCACCAATAAACACCAAACTAAAACCAATCATTGAAGTCCATGTAAAAGGTAAGAGATCTACAAATGGCGATACTTGTGGATAAAACATTGGAATTGCCGATGGTATTAAACCTTGAAGAAGTAAATATAATGCTTGATATAAAACCATCAACCATATCACAATTTTACCCAACGAAGGCATATAAGTACTGAAGAAGAATATTATACTGCCTTCATTTGAAACATAATCCGTCTTAGAAACTTCATTTGGATTTGTAATGCCAATGTGAGCAATTGATGTAATTAAAATCAGTAAAAAGCATTGAAAAAGTGGATACATAATTTTTCTTTTTTCTTTTCTTTATCTTAAAATGATATCTTTAATAGTTCGTGAGAAACGTATGATTCTTTTTTATTGCGTATATATATATATATATTAAAAAAAAACAAAACAAGCATACACATAAAATCGACACTCGTCAAAAAATTAAAATCTGAAAGACGTGAATTTCTTCTTTTTCAATTATCATTAATCCATTTTTCTACATTTTTTCGTTTGACATTCGCCGAATATTCTTCTGTATCTTCATGAATCGATTTCAAACGATTTTCATCATTATCTTGAAAGAATTCCTCGTCAACATTCGTATTACTGTTCATGAGAAGAATATTTTTCGATTGTTCGAAATAATCATGTTGTTCAATTTGACTAATTGCACTACAACCCGACGGTGTACGTGAATGTGTTTTCAAATGTGGTTTTATCTGAATCGATGTATCATCGAGAACAGTTGCACCATCGGATAATGTTCGTTGATGTTTTTTCTTAGTTGTAACTGTTTTACCGTTGACATCGAATGTTCCACTCGATGCACGTGTATGTTGTTTTTTAATTGAATTAATTAATTGTGGATCGATGAAGATTGTCGATGTGTCTGAAGTTTGTCGTGAATGTGCATAATGTGCAGGAACTTTAGGAACTTTCGAAAGAGATTCATTTGGAATTGTATTTATAATCTGATGTTTAATTGGTTGTTGTTTTTGAAAGGCTCGATGAAGTATTTTGTAGAATTCTCTACTGTTCAAACCGTGCGATGTCGTTGGAATTGGTTCATCTTGATGATTAGCAATATTATCAAGAATTTGTTTATATGCTCGTTGATTTTCTTGTGTAATATCAACGATTTGTTTGTAGATTTCTTCAGCACCACTATAATCAAATATGCCAACAGTTGTTATACGTGAAATCTTATTTAAACAACGTCCAAGCTTTTGACGATTCAATGTGAATACATAGGAGATGTTCTGTTGTTGACAAAGATCGATGATTTGATGGATTGCATCATTGAGTCCACCTTGACTTTCAATGGATTGACAATCCGGTGCGATTAACACGCATTTTAATCGTTGTAAACGTAGATGTTTAGTTACTTCTCGTATGCCATGAACGAATCGACGTTTTTGTCGAGCACGTTCAGGATTATTTTGTAATTGTTGTTTTTTTCGATCTTGAAAACGTTTCAATGCTAATAGAAATTGAATACATAATTCGTCTAATTGACGATCGATTAATTGCGAACAATAATCACGAAAACCAGCATCGTGTATTTGCTGTTTAACATCAGGTTGATTAGCATAGGGTGTTTGTAGTTGACTTGCAGGTTCATGATCAAGAAGAACATCATCATCATCATCTTCGTCGTCCTCCTCCTCTTCGGATTCTTCAGTGCATGAAGCACTTGTATATTCATCTGATTGAATAACAATCGGAATTTGTGGATGCAATTGTTGACGTTGTTTTTGATTTTCTTCGAGTTCTTTATTGATGATTCGTTTTAATTTCGTTGGTTTTCGTGGTTTCGGTGTTTCACGTTCTTTGCCACGTTTAGGTACGGGATTTGAATCGAGCGGATTAGCGGCTTTGATTGTTGGAGATACTGATTGTTTGTTCGATTTGGAATGAGATGTTTGAGTTGATGTCGTGAGTGCATTGAACATATCGGCAAGACAGACTTGATAGGAATGTTTAGCTTTAACTTTTGATTTACTGATTAAACCTGGAGTTGACGCTATCAAATTGAGAAATGTCGTTGTAAAGAGAAAAATGAAATTGAAATGACTAACTATTCGTTTTTGTCGACTCGGATTTTTGTTCAATCACAGAAGAGACTTCTTGTCCAAGTGCTGGAAAAGCTGAACTATCTTCGAGAGAAAATGTCACTAGTTCAGAAACGAGAGCAGTTGGTTCTTCTGTCGATTTTTTCTTCTGTTTTTTCGTACGTTTCTTTTCTGTTACGACAGGTTCTGTAACAACTATAGGTTCAGATTCTTTTTTGATTGAAGGACTTCGATCAGTTCGAGCAACTGGTGTAGCAACGACTTTATTCCAAGCAATTGTGGGCGTTCTATGAAAAGAAATTATGTCTACATAAAGCTCTATATGAAATTTACTTCGAGTCCGTTGATGTTGATGTCGATGGAATATTCGACAGACTCGGAAAATCTTCATTTCGTAATTTAAACGACGGATCATTTTTATGTTGATTTCGATTGTTTTTTCTCGTATTTCGTTGCTGTTGTTGACGACGATTCGGTTGCGAAGGAAAAGATGAAATCGGATAGTATGGTACAGCTGGATAACAAGTATTTGGCGGTATGAAAACGATTTGTGTTGAATTATCGTTGATTACTGATGGATTTGGAATATTAACTATCGGATAGATGATCGATGGTGGTGGTGGTTGTTCAATGGGAACGAATGAAAATGATGGGACGAATTCTTTTGCATCAGCTGAAAGACCTGTTGACGTTGTCATTTTACATACTAATTGTCGAAAGAAAAAAAGATCAGTAAGAGATGTTGAAAATCGGTATTTTATGGACCAATGAAAAAAATCATTTCATAAAAATTCAATAGCAAAAATCATTCGAATAAAAATCAAGAAAATAATTTTTATTTTCAAAAAAAAATGCTCAAATTTTTTCTTCACATCGATTGTAGTGACATTCGATTCTTTTTCGTACTGACGAATATAACAACCAACCAACCAACTCTACATACATAAAAGTACTCGACTCGTGCTTGTTACAGCTTATAGTCTAGATAACGCTCATGTTCATATGATGACAACTGAAAATCAGCCGATACGTTACTGGTTTGCATTGATATTCTCTTCGATTCTTTCAGTTATTGTTGCACTTATAATTATCGCACTTTGTAAACATTCGATGTGTTTATTTTAAACCAAATTTTATTCGTTTGCTTTCTTCTAGGTTGGTATTTATTGTGGAAATTTGTTTTGAGTCGTTTCGGCGTCATTCGTGCCTTATTGCAGATTAATACGAACGATCAACCGCCTCAATCATCTTCAAATTCTCGCACGTCAACGTCAACATCTCGTCGTCATCAAGTCCGTCGAGAATGACATTTCCATTAATTCGTTGTTTATCTCTCACTAGTCTATCCGCCCTTCTAACCTATCATTATACTCGTTCTATTTATATTCAACGTGAATCATTATGTACATCGAATGAAGCTTGGTATCGTTCATTACCATTACGTGAAACATCTCGATTTTGGTCTCGTCTTTTGTCGATGAATATCTATCCTCGATCATTACGACAAACACTCTACACATATTTTGCACGTGTATTCGATGCTGATGTCAACGAATGTGAATATGGTCCTGATCAACTTGATTATTATCGAAATTTTGGCGAATTCTTTCGACGAAATCTCAAGCCCGGCGTTCGACCCATTGATCCGCTAAGTCCGGTTGTTTCGCCGTGTGATGGCGAAATACTTGCCAATGGTCTTGTGACGTCAGTTGATGACTTAAATCTGAATATCAAAGGTTATCCATATACAATCAAAGATCTATTTCAATTCGATCAATATGAAATCGAACGTTTACAAAAGAAACAATCGCAATCATCGCTCTTCTATGTTTGCATCTATTTAAATCCAGGCAATTATCATCATTTTCATAGTCCAGCCAAATGGAAAATACGCGAACGTCGTCATATAACAGGCGAATTAATGAGTGTTCGACCGGAATTTATTCTTTGGATTCCGAGTCTACTCTTATTAAACGAACGTGTCGTCTATTTAGGTGAATATGAAAATGGTCTCATGACTCAAACAATGATCGGTGCAACAAATGTCGGTTCAATTGACATCTATTTCGATAAAACATTGAAAACAAATCAAAAACTCGATGATTATACATTTCGTATATGGAAAGAGAAAATACCCGATTACGAATGTGATAAAGGCGATGCATTTGGAGAGTTCAAATTGGGCTCTTGTATTGTTCTAGTTTTTGAAGGACCTGAAACATTCCAATTTCAGCATCATGCAGGTGACAAAATTCGTGTTGGTGAACGATTGTGAACAAGTTTTTTTCTTTCTTTTTCCGCCCAGTGATTTTTCTTTTTTGTGTGCCATGAGAAAACTATGCAAGCATAATTCTACGTTTCAGATAAGATTTTATGGCTCCAAATAAAGAACTAACTGATCTATCGAAATTGCGTTCTGTTGAACCGATAAATACCGATCCTAATGCAGCACCATTGACTACATCCGAAAAGCTCAAACATAATCTCGATATGTTCAAAGAAGTGTCAAAAAATCGACCACTCGGAGAAATACTTTGCTTTAAAGAAGCGCTCATCTTCGGTACAGAAATTCATTTGAATTGATATCATCAGCATTCTTTCTCTCTAGGCATACCGGGTTCGTTTTTATGCGGTATGGCTGCATTTCTTCTGACGACCAATCGTAAACGAGTGTTTCAAGCAGCGATTCTGTCACTGCCTGTTTTAACTATCGGTCGTTTTACACAGTGTCGAGCTGTTAAACAACACGAACGAAAAGCAACTGTACTCGTGTCGAAAATGGTTCGAGCTAAAATGTTAACCGATGGTACGGCTAAACAAGAAGAATTCGAACGTTTATTTAGTAAATCTCGAGTTGAACTAGCTGAATTTGAACGACAACTCGATGATATTATTTCTAAACAACAAACCGGTGGAACTTAACATTAAAATCTTTAGATTAGATTATTTTCTCCTTCTGTTTTTTTTTCATACTGTCGATAACTATAAATTGGTTTTCAATTTCTAGATAAAATAAATGGCAGCAGTAACACGAACAGTTCTTATCACTGGTAGTACTAGGTATGAATACGCGTTTGAATCAGCTTTATGCACGTTTTGTTGTTGTTCTATTTTCAAGTGGTATTGGTCTTGGCATTGCTCGTTCATTTGCTAAAGCAAAATACAATATTATTTTCAATGGTCTTGAAAAAAACGGAAATGAAATTGCAGCCACTACAGCGAAAGAATTTCAAGTTGATTACATGTTTTCACCCGCAAATGCTTTACATAGTGATCAATTACGTACAATGGTTGATGAGGGTCTCTCGAAATTTAAACAGATCGGTGCGCTATTCTTTTATTTTAATAATAGAATGACAAGTCTCTTATGTTGTTTTTTTTTAATTTTTTTGAAGATGTTCTCATTAATAATTGTGGAATTCAGCATGTTTCACCGATTGAAAATTTTCCCGATGAAAAATGGTCTGATATTCTTCGTATAAATCTTTCATCCGCTTTTATTCTCACCAAAGCTTTAATGAAACCGATGAAAGAAAATAAATTCGGTCGAATCATAAACATTGCATCAGCACACGGCTTATTCGCTAGTGAATATAAATCAGCTTATGTTGCTGCTAAACATGGCGTCTTAGGTTTAACTAAAGTCACAGCACTCGAAGGCGCACCATTCAATATCAATTGTAATGCCATATGTCCTGGCTACGTTCGAACGCCACTTGTCGACAAACAAATACGAGATCAAGCCAAATCTCATGATATCTCGGAATCCGAAGTTATTCCTCGTGTTATACTTCAAAAACATGCCGTCAAAAAATTTGTACCCGTTGAATTAATCGGGAATCTCTCGTTATTACTTGCTGATGAAATGAGCGCTACATTGTAAGTTCTTCTGCTAGTTTTTTTTTCTATATAAATGCATGATACTTTGTTTTAATTAGAACCGGAACGGCAATTCCAATTGATGGTGGGTGGTCTGCACAATAGGAAACTCATTTTTTTATGGCCCCGGTTTTGACAGAGACAAAAAAAACACATCGTATTCCTGTAGGTTATTTTTTAATAATCTTAGAAGATTTTCCAACTTATTTTCTTTTTAAATAAAATTTGAAGCACGTAAACGTGTCTTATGTGAAAGTAATGAAACTTTTCAAGTGGTTGGCAGTTGTTTTCTATGTTTTTCTCCTCTCTTTCTTCGCTTCTTTTGAAGGAAAAAATTAGATATTCTAGTTTCGTTTTGATTCTTCATAATTCAACGGAAATATATATTTCTCGGCAATTATAAGTGTGTGTATTGTGCAAAGTGTCAACGAGCTGAACAACAAGAAAGTCAGTGTTGTTGTTTTTTTGTCTCTATTAAACAGGAAAAAGTCACACCCAACTCCTACTGAAAAATCATGCAAAATTGATTTTCTATCCCATTTAGCATATGTTACACAAACGAGATAGTTTCATTTATTGTTTATTATGTTTGAGTTAATACTTCTGAGACAAAAAAAGAAAATTTCTTGTCAATGAGTTTTCAACAAGCAACTTGTCGTTCGAACAAGACGTTCGTCGATTTGAGACAAAAAATGAAGACATTCATCAGAAAGAAAATATCTTCTGTTTTTCTTCCTCGACTCTTCAGTCAAGAGATCTTCCTCTAATGATACGACCGTTTATAAATTATCTATCAACACTATAAACAAAGATAGTCGATGGAAATCTAGTTTTTTTTCCCCGTTGTCTCTCCATCTTGCTCTCTGCTCGCTATATTTATGTCAACTACAATTGGAATAATTATTTTCTTCTTAGTTTTTTTTTTCTCTTTTCCATACTCAAAATATGTTCTTGCAAATATGCTGTATGTAATTTAGAAGACAATATCGAGAGAAAACAAAAGTCACAATGAACAATAATTCATCGGTCATAAACGATTCATGTTCGTTCATAGAACGTGTTTACACGGAAGATTATGTTTTTTTTAAATATTTTTATGCGACCTATTTACGATTTTTAATTGCACCTGGAATACTTCTCAATACTATTTGTGTTCTTGTACTTTCACGACCGAGATTATCAACAAAATCAACGACTGTTCTTTTTCTTCGTTATCTTGCTCTATTCGATATTTTATCAATAACATTAAAATATATTCGACAGGAAATTAATTATCAATCAATAAGCAAACTCAAATTCATTCCATTTCTAACGCCAACATTCTGTCAAACATTATACATTGGTATGAATACATGTATTTCTATAGCCATGTGGACGATTGTTTTGATGAGTTTGTAAGTGTTAATCAGAGAATTTTTCTTTAAGATAAATCGAATCTAATTAATTGAAACCGTAGAGATAAGGCTGTTGCTGTGAGTAATCCGCTGAAATCTTCGATTTGGATAACGTATACACGAGCATCATATTCGTTCTATACGATCAGTTTGATACTTTTATTGGCCAATTTATCATTTATACAACTTTCGGGTGTTCGACAAGCGAATAATAATCAAAATTATTGTGGACTACAAAAAGATACATTGATTGTCGACATTCTAACGGCTTCACTTTTGCCGATTAGTAAGTTATTTTCGATTGATATTTTCTATTCAATTAAAATGATTCGTTTACTTTCAGCTGTGATTACGGCAGCTAATATATTCATTGTGATAGTCTTACAACGTTCATCAAAATTTCTCGTTCATACACCTCCAATCGTCAAATCAACAATGACATTGGCTGTGCCGAGGTCATCTCAAACACTATTAAATTCTTCAAAAGAAAATGAATCAGTTCAAGAACTTAAACGACGTACAAGTGCTCAAATAACACGCATGTTATTAGCCGTTACTATATCATTAATACTATTCAACATACCGAACACGATCTATCTAATCTATAAAACACTACATATATCAGATGTAACATTTTTTCAACGACCATGTCATGAAACATCCGATGAGGAAATACGTTCATATAAGATTTCATTTTATTCATCGATGATTCAAGATATACTTTCGGATTTGCCACATATCGTCAATTTTTTTCTTTATTGTTTAGCTGGACAAAAATTTCGAACGATTCTATTCGATGAAATCTATTTATTTCTTATTAAAATTCGTCTAATTAAACAAACACAGCCACGTCCAATGATGAGAAGTTCTGTATCAACGAGTGCAACAGCGAACCTACCAAGATTATCTCAGCCCAGACTATCGAATATAAACATGAACCGAATGACAAATTGAGAGTGTCGTTTTTTTTAAATCAATAATAAAACTAAAAGTCCCTTGACATTTTCTTTTCTCTTGAAAGGCAAGGCAAGGCTGTTTTTCTTTCTCGAACAAGAAAAGAAAATGGCAGTACGCTATTGATTGATTTGCAAAGCATCAGATCACTGATCGACTTGAACATAAACATTTATAATGAACGATTTTAATTATGATGAAGATACACAAATAATACTTATGTATCTTGGCATTTTCTTTATCGTACTGTTTCTTCTACTTGTGATTTATTTAACAATTCAACGATGCAAAAAATATTTGATCTATCAAATGAAAGTAAAAATGCAATTTTGTTTTTTTGAACCATATATTTATCTCATAATACCTGATTTTTAGTTTGACACTGAACGAATCCAAGAGAATAATTTTCAAGTCGGCTGACACTAATATTTTAGATGACTGTTATCGAGTTCTTCTTGTTTTTTTCTATAACTATTATTTACATCAAAGGAAGACGATTAAAGATTATCTTACGCTTTACTGATTGAAATCTTTTTCTCAGTTATCTGTGCTTCAATAAGCAATATGTCTCAAATAAAAAGAAAAAATTGAGAAGGAAGTAGGCGAAACTGATAATCTAACTTTGAAATAGAATTCATTAGCTACAAATCCTTATTGTTGATGGTGAGACAAAAACATGTGGGTGCAATTTTTGAGTACTTTTGGCGTATGAGATAGGACTGATATTCTTGGTTTTTTTTATTTCAGATTAATATCATTAAAGCAGTATATTCATTGTCTGCAGAAAAAAGTATCGAAAACGTTCAGATAATCCTTTGAGTTCTTATTCTAATAGTATGATTTAGATTCTTTTATTGACATTTGTGATCGAGTTCATCTCAAAGGTGAATTCCTATAATTGACTTTCTCAGATTTAATAATTACAACATTTCGAAAGTAACGAACGATTAGCATTTTTAAACGTATTTATTTATATTCATTAGGAATAGATGAGTAAATATGACTATTTATTCGTATTCATAAGCTTCAAATCTATGTTAGCCATTAGTTCTTGTATTTTAATGCTTTTATACTAATTTTTCTATTTATAAAAAATTAAAACAATTTACGAACTCCACTTAGATGCAAATTATAAGAGGAAGTAGTACAGAATGATAATAATTTGAAGGTCCACCCTCAGGTGAGAAGATACACATTTACTTTTTAAAAAGTCGGCTATTAAGTGGATGCTCATGATTGACTCGAGCATTTCATAATTTTTCTTTTCTCAAAAAAATTTAACTTACTTCTAAGGCGTGACGATACTCCGAAAAATAATAGACCGAAAAATATTCATACAGGATTTGAAGTTTAATTTCTTCCTTGACGTCATTTCTGGTCCGAAAAAAACAAAGAATTTTGCCCATAAACAAGTATATAATAATGACTTATATTTTATTTTCTTGATTGGATTTTTACGCATATTTTTAACCTGGTGATGTTTAACTATCAGTCAGTTGAGAATTATTTATTACTATTTCACACGATATTCAATAGATTAGAATGTTCTTTTCTATGAAAAAGAACTTGATGAATAAGTCACATTGTAGTCTCGTAAGTAAAGCCTTTTAATAGGATCTATTCGGTCTTTGAGACATAGTCAAGATGTTTACATTCTGTTGTTAATATTTGTCATGCATTTTTACATATTTAACTCGCTTTTTGTCTAAACGGAATAGACTAATGGAAAGTATTTTCGTTTCTATTTATCACCTCGATGATCCTATTAACTACGATTATCCTTCAATTTTTAATTGAAAACACTATCAACAACTGTCTTTTTCTTACTTTCCATACGAAACCAATCAGTATTACAGCGAGTGGGAAAACCTTTTTTCTAATTGCCTCAAATTACCATGTAGTCCTTTTTTTCATTTCCTCTTCATTATTGATTGAACTTCGCGACATGCAATGTTTTCTACGAGTTTCTTTTTCTCTAACTCAATTCTCTGTTAAATTTCAGACGACTCAAACATACAAACAATGAACGATTCAGTACTCCGTGAGAGTTCATGTTCATTACAAGAACGTGTTTATACGAAAGATTATCTTTTTTTCAAACATTTCTATACGACCTATTTACGTTTACTAATCATTCCTGGAATACTTCTCAATACTCTTTGTTTATTTGTTCTTTCACGGCCACGATTATCAACGAAATCGACCACCATTCTTTTTCTTCGTTATCTGGCCATTTTCGATGCCTTGTCAATAATCTTGAAATATATTCGACAAGAAATCAACTATCAATCAATAAACAAATTCAAAATCATTCCATTTCTGACGCCGGCATTCTGTCGAATATTGTACATTTGCATGAATACATGTATTTCCGTAGCTATGTGGACAATTGTTCTAATGAGCTTGTGAGTTTGATGACAGCAAACTTCATTTTTGAAAATTAGAACGTAATTATCTTTTTTTTCTTTTAGAGATAAAGCAGTAGCTGTGAGCAATCCGTTGAAATCTTCGATTTGGATAACATATAAACGAGCATCATATTTATGGTTTATAATCAGTTTCATCCTTTTACTAACGAATCTATCGTTTATTAATTTATCAACTGTTCGACAGGCAAATAACAATCAAAAATATTGTGGATTACAACAAAATAAAGATCCATTGATTGTTGATATTATAACGGCTTCGATTTTACCGATAGGTGAGGGAATATTTTTGATAGAAAAAGAACATGTTTTTTTCTTCAACTTTGCTCTTAAATTTAGCTCTAATTACAATTGCAAATATTATCATTGCAGTTGTTTTACATCGAGTACCACGTTCGTCATTATATTGTTCATCATCAGAGACATTCTCGCGAGAATTTAGTGATAACGATTCGAATCTTGCACGACGTCCATTCCTACGAAAATTCAATCAAAATCAATTGTCATACAAGCCAGCAACACGTTCAATATCATTTCAAAGCAATCCTCGACGTACAAGTGTTCAAGTAACACGAATGCTTCTAGCTGTAACTATATCATTAATATTATTTAATCTTCCCAATACAATTACATTTGTCGTACGAAAAATCTATGATCCACGAGTTTTATTATACGATCGTTTATGTCATGATATAACCGATAATGAAATTCGTTTGTACAAAATTTCATTTTATACAAGTGTTATACAAGATATACTTTCGGATTTGCCGCATATTGTCAATTTTTTTCTCTATTGTTTAGCTGGAAAAAAATTTCGACAAATTTTTCTCAATGAAAGTCAATATTTTCGTTTACGAGCATTTCTACAAAAACGTAAACAACAGTACTATTTAGCAACTCAATCATTATCAAATCACGCAGCCGACAAACTTTGTTTTCCACGAAAATCGTCAATTAATATAATGTTTAATCGGAAACAAGAGCAATTAATATTCACGAGTTCAAATTCAAATGAAAATTCACCGAAATAAAAAGTTAAACAAAAAAATACATTGAATCTATTCTATTTTATCTTTTCTTTGCCTTTATAAAATAAAGAGAGAATTCATTGAAACTTCATTTCTATCATCGTAATTAGGCATAATAATGGGCTATCGTCTAGTATGCAAATACATATACATCCGTCTATCATTGTCAATAAAGAATAAAAGAGAGAAGTTATCTTCAAGGAAATTAGATTTCTATTTATAGACTCAAATTATTATTACGCTGTAACTCGATCGATACTTGTTTATATTGAATGTGTTGATGCTGTTATTTTATCTATTCTTTGCATCATTTATTTATTAATTAATCGATCTCAAAATAAAAACATATAGAAAAATTTTGTTTTTGACAATAACAAAATTTATTCTCAGTTGGAAAACATATATTTTTCTTAATATTTAATTATGTCTTTTAGTTTATTATATAGCTCGTTCTATAATTAATGTCGGCCGAGGCGTCATCCGTTGTTTTTTTGATCTGCCGATATATAGCGACCTCAATCATTTGATTTGTCTGCGTAATGCATTTTCTTTCTAATAGAATTTAACATTTACTAGGGTTTGCTTAGTTTTTTTCCTCTTCTTTTTTTCTATTGACACTTCTGACACATACATACATACATACATACATATTGCATGCATGCATGTATAGTCTTCGATTTCTATTTTGTCTTCGGCTTAGATTGTTTTTTACCTCGTTGAATGTCAATAGGCACGAAATATAACGAGATTTTAAAATCACTATTTACGATTTTCAGTAAGTGCAAATTTTGTTTTTCAAAATTAAAAGAAAGTAATCAAAGGAAATTAATTTTGAAAAATAGACGCCTAAGTATCTTTGAGGACATATGAATAAAGTAGAACGACCTTCAATTAAATTAATTGTTATTTTATTTTCTAAAGTCAAAAAATTCCTTGATGTTATTTTTATTTGTTTTTTTCTTCTTATTTTTTTATCTCGAAGACGATTCATCGACTGATGTCAATTGACGTTCATTTAGATCGGCAGTACTACTAGATCTCTCGTTCTATTCTAATCAGATTAATATACATACATATATATATATTTCTTTGACTTTGAATTTACACATAAATATAAAAGTCCTTGCTTGAAACGATGTCATTGACGTAGTTAGATAATTAGTTTATTTATTGAAGTCATAAAAATGGACTTTTTTCGGTTTTGAAAGAGTATAAAAGTATGTGTATATTTATAGATCGTATATCAACTGACATTTTCGTTGTATTGACCTTGATTGTATTTTTTTCTTTCAACCGAAAAATACTTCGTGTTGTTTTTCGTAAATAGAATTTAAAAAAAAAAAGAAGGAAGATTTTTGGGTACGAGGGTTAGATTAATCAAAGATACAATCAATGTTTTATTGTTATTATTGTGACAGCTGATTTTCTTCTCATAAAAAATAACATCGAACGAATAGGGAATGTCGAAGAGAAAAAGAAGAAGAAGAATAACCCTTTTACTTGAAAAACAAATGCGGGCCAACAAATAAACAAGCCAGAAACGAGAACTCTTTTTTTTCTTCTTTTTCTTCTTATTTTTCCTTCTTTTTCTTTTACATTCATACGCACATCATCAGCATATTCTTACTGCGTTCATTAATAAAAAGAAGACGAAGAAAATCTTTCTGACAGAACCTGTCGCCCTCCTCCTGTTTACTGTACCTTTCGACTCAAAATAAGTTTTTTTTTTCTTTCTCTTTTTCTTCGTATTTCATTATAGATATGCAAAACAATTTGACTATTGTTCTAGTCAAATCATTGGAGACAATTTGTTTATTATGAAACTGTCATCCATACAATGAATACGACGAATATAAACGTTCTCGCACGATTATGAGAAAATTTTTCGGTCAAAAAACACGAGACAAATTCGCATTCAATATGTCATTAACGCCGATCGCCAAAGAAACTGAATCGAAAACGGATGATAGTTGTGAAAAAACGAAAAAACTATTTGTTATTGTTTCAGGTAAAATTTTTTTTTGATGCAAAATGAAAATACAAAGAAAAAGGTCATTTTTGTTTATTTTCATAGAAGTTGATTCACATACAATTCCATCAACATCAACTCAAACAGCCGATAGTCATCTATTGAGTGTCGATGAGTGTGATTACAACGAGTCAACCGTATTACTACCAGTTCGTCAACGTTCGTCGACATGTACAAATTCGAATGGCATGCGTTCACGAGAATCCATGTCCATGCCAAGAAAATCTCTTGAAGATCGTCTTCGTCGACGAAGTTGGATGGCATGTCTAACAAATAATTGTTCAACACCGGATGCCATCATCGTCAATCAACAAACATTGAATCTCTTGCGATTAAAACGTTTTCGTTTGGGACAATCCGAACCAAATCTCAGTTCTTTACAATCAACACCGATTTCATCAACGAAAACTTCGCCACGAACATCAACAGCAGCAACAACAACAACAACAACAACAACAGGTTCGTCGTGCCTATCACAACGATCGAGTATGCGACGTCCAAATCTATCCGGTTCGAATTTAATTCATTTAAAAAATGCTTTTCGAAAACAATTATCTCCACAACAACAACAACAATCAAGTAATCAAGAACCAACACATGACCTGTCGGTTCACGATGATCAAACAAATCGACGATGGTCGTTGACATCAGCACCATCGTCAAGTGGTTATGGTACAACATCACCACCAAGTTCACAATATTCATCATTTGAACGTCTTCAACACCAACAATTTATTTGTACATGTATATCAACATCAGATATTCATCCACATGATGATTCTCAACATTTAGAATCTCGTTCTATATCAATGTCATTACTCGATGCTAATATCTCATCCATATCAAATAAAATGTTACTTGTACCCGATCAAGATATAAATACAATGGCTTATATTTACAAAGAACGATATCCCAAAGCCAAAGTACAAATGGAAGAACGTTTACAAAATTTTCTTGATACATACAAATCTGTTGATAAATTTGAATATTGTTCCGATGGTTCAGCTCGATTTATTCATAATCAAATTATTGAATTAGCTAAAGATTGCCTAGAAAAATCTCATAATGATTTAATTACTTCATTTTATTTCACTGAAATGACTGATAATCTCGAACGATTATTATTAAATGCGAAAGAAAAATGTCCACAAGCCATAGAACATCTTCAGACTGTTGTTCGAAAATTATTATTAACAACGGCTCGATCAGCTCGTTTACTTGAATGTTTACATTTCGATCCGGAGAATTTCCTTCGAACTCTCGAAGAAATCGAATGTCAAGCAAAGACAATAACAACTTTTAAACAAGACATACCGAAATATATTTGTTCACAATTAAATCTCGAACGAAATCCATTGGATATTATCGAAAATTTACAAACAACAGACAATGAAAATGAAGCCAATTACTTAACTATAACAGCGAATTCAAATAATTTACTATCTATTGAACATTCATCATCATCAGTCAAAGGACCATGTGAAGAAGATTTTGAAGTATTGAAATTAATTTCCAATGGTGCCTATGGTGCTGTACATTTAGTTCGAAATCGTCAAACTCAAGAACGATATGCCATGAAGAAAATTTCGAAAACGAATTTAATTCTACGCAATCAAATCGAACAAGTTTTTGTCGAACGTGATATAATGACATTCACGGACAATCCATTCGTTGTTGCATTAATATGTACATTTGAAACGAAAAATCATCTATGTCTTGTGATGGAATATGTTGAAGGAGGTGATGTGGCAACTTTATTGAAGAATATCGGTGGTCCATTGAATATTGATATTGCTCGAATGTATTTTGCTGAAACGACATTAGCTGTCGAATATTTACATTCGTACGGAATTATTCATCGAGATTTAAAGCCCGATAATTTACTGATTACAAGTCTTGGACATATCAAACTAACTGATTTCGGTCTGTCGAAAATCGGTCTCATGTCCTTAACAACGAATTTGTACGAGAAACTTGTTGATAAAGATACAAAAATCTTTCAAGACAAACAAATCTGTGGTACACCGACATATATCGCACCGGAAGTTATCCTTCGACAAGGTTACGGTAAACCTGTCGATTGGTGGAGTTTGGGTATTATTCTCTATGAATTTCTTGTTGGTATTCCACCATTTACGGGTAATACACCCGATGAACTATTTGCCAATGTTATCACTGGTGAAATCGATTGGCAAGAATTTGAAGATGAAAGTGAAGGCGAAGGTTTTTGTCCTGACGCTCGAAATCTTATCGAACAATTACTCGAACATGATCCATCGAAACGTCTAGGTACATTAGGAGGCGCACTCGAAATTCGTTCGCATCCATTCTGTTCCTGTATTAATTGGAATAGTTTACTATGTGAAAAGGCAGATTTCGTGCCTGTCTTAGAATCTCTCGATGATACATCCTATTTCGATACACGTACCGATCGTTATAAACATTCGGACAATGATGACGATGATAATTCATCTGTCACAACAAATAACGATTCCGATTCATTATTTGCTTCATTTTCATCGGTGTCAATGAAATATGTTTCCGAATTATCCGGTACACATAAACAACGACATTCAAGTAAACAAGACAATGATTCATCATCATCGAGAGATGTATCTCGTGCTAATTCATGTACAGATTCGATTATATCGAATGTTATTCGTATTGATTCACCGAATGATTTTCAACCATTAATGAGTCAATCAATGACAGAAGAGAAAACTGATTCTTCTTCAAATCCGCCGATATTTGGTTCGGGCACATTCGAACCGATTCTTCTCTCATCCGATGAATCCGAACAGACGAGTTCGTGTTCATCGAAAACACCGGACAAACATTACAAACAACGTAAATCTTCATTGAAACTTATGGGCGAACAGAATTCATTGGACAGCGGCGATGATCAGGACAACAATCGAATTCGTCATCATAAAAAATCTCGAATTCCTCGAGCACTTTCACCGATTCAAACAAAACAATCGAATATTTCGACGCCAATCGTTTCGATATCGAACGAAAATGTTCCAACATACAAAACATCGAAATATACATCTTCACAACAACGACATTTTCCTCGATCTCTATCGAAATCCTTTTCCTCATCGTCATCATCATCGAACTCTTGCAATCAAGAAGATCGCATTCATCGACAGACACATCGTCATAACATGGCTGTTTCACCACTCGAACGTGATACAACATTGAAATCAAAGGAACAAAGTTCACATTTAGCGACAACTAAATCACCGATTAACTCAATCAAATCAAATCTTCGACCGCCGATTATTATTCATCGTGGTCCGCGTAGTTTCGGTTTTACTCTACGAGCTGTGAAAGTTTTTCACGGCAATACAGATTACTATACAACACAACATGTCGTTGTTGCTGTCAGTGGTCCAGCTGAAGCCGCTGGTCTGAAAGCCAATGATGTCATTACACATGTCAATGAACAATCGGTTGTTGGTTTAATTCATTCGGATGTTGTCAAATTAATTCTCAGTGGTTCAAATAAACTCTCCATACGTGCGATTCCAGCATCGGAAGCACAAATTCGACAAGGTGGCCGTCGTCGTTCGCCATCGAAACAAAAAATTCGTTATCAACAAACGACAGACAAGAAAACTTCATCGCCTCATCATGACAATCAACATCGTTGTCTCAAACATCGTTTGAATTCTTTCACAGCAACAACGACTACACCGTCACCACCAACTGGATCGAATAGCAATCGAAAAAATTCGCATAATACATCTCTATTTCGACGTTTGAGCGAACGGAAAGTCGCACGTGATATCGAAGCTGCTGCTGCTGCCGGTGTTTCCCTTTCAATACCGATGACAATCGTGCCGACGCCATCAGTCAGTCCTCCGCCTACAACTTCACCAGCAACTTCATCTTCGAACAATGCCAATGTTCTTTCATCATCATTACCATTACTTTCATTCAATCAATTGTCACTCGATCCATCGGAATGGCCAACATTGAAATCGCCACATAAAGATTCCACACCTCTGCCATCGATTATCAAACAAAAATCTCAAGTTCGTGTTTTTCTTTTCAGGAAATAAATATTCGAGGATTTTGTTGTTTTAGTCGTCGGATAAATGTGATCAAGCCGTCCATTCATCTCTATGTAAAACCGTTTCTGAACCACCGCGTTTCTCTCGTCAGAATAGTCTGTCAACAACAAATCAAACATCTTCGCCGGTAAACAACGATATCATCAACACAACCGAATGATGCGCTTGACAAACTAATTCTCTCGATTGTTTTTGTTTTCGCTTTTCATCACGCTTTCATGAATGCGTATTCTTTCTCATCTGTTTTTCTAACCAAATAACTGCTAACGATTCATTCAAGGTATTTTTTTGCTTTTGATTATGCCAATTATATTCAATGATTTCTGTTTTTATTTAGTCTCATCATCATATGCCGATGCCTTCCGTACATCGAAGAAAACTTGTTCGACAAAAATCCGTAAACATGCCATGGGAACATCATTTTCCATCGTCAACTAATCCAACACGACCGGTTACGAGTTATCGAAGAAAATAGAGTTCTTCTCTCTTTTTGTATATTCAATCTGTTTATAAATGTCTTTCATTCTAATCAGTTTTCTTTTCTTTTTTTTTCTGTGTCGTTTCGCAGGCAAATGTATTCATGTTGCTTTGACTGTTGTTGTTGTTGTTTTTGTTGTCCGCAGGACTGCATATTATACGCATGCGTATTTTCATTTTATTCAAAGAAAGCGAAACCTAAAGAATCTATCTGTTCAATTGATGATTAGCTATCAATTTGTTAATAACAACCTTGATTACAAACATGTATCTATATCAACCGTTTCTCATTAAGAAATTTATATGTTGCAGTTCATTGATTTACAAGGTGGTCTAATTAATCAAATAAAAACGTTCAGAATAAGAGAGAAAGGACAAAAAAAAGAAAGTCGAACAAGCCACTTTTGAAACCACAAAATTCACACGGAGAAAATCTCTCGCGTTGGTTAAGTGACGTCATAAAGCTCGTGAGCATTTGGTCACATGACGCGTCTATGTCGAACAACGACGATCACATGCCTCGAACGTCATTGCTTGTTCGTTCGTTCTTTTTCTTCATCGTCACCAATAGCAGCAGTTGTCAAAAAGAAAGAACGCATATACGGCATGCGAGAAGAGAAAAGAAGAAAAGAAGAAGAAGAAAAATGGGATCTAGCATCGTTCGTTCGTTTTTTTTCTCCTCCGCTGCTAGACGCCCGACTCGACGCTGATGATTGTTCGAGAGAGAGCGAGAAGAAGAAGAAGAAGAGAGAGAGAGAAAAAAAAGAATGTCTGTCTGTGTGTTCTATCGTCGTCATCTACACTATTATTTTTATATAACCTAGTGTCTTTTGCCGAGAAATAATTCATTTCTTGTATTTGTCTTCATTCAAGGTTGTTGATTTTCTGATTTCAGATTTTGCTTATATTTGATTTAACCTCAAATCTTAACTCCCAAATACAATGAACTTCTTTCAATCGACACCAAAACAAATGACTGATTCATGGATTGTTGTTGATGAACATGATGAATCCGATTATGTTGTTATCGATAGTGTTACCGAAAAGCAACATGAACAAAAACAGACCGCTCCGAAATCGACAACAACTCAATCATCAACTTCTAAACAAAATAAGAAACGTAAATGGAAGGTGCTCTATTCATTACCATCAACAGGTACTCAAGGAAACGTTAATGCTGCCAATCTTGATTCATTTGTCATGGATCAACATGCACAACTCTATGATAAACGTGATTTACTTAGTTCTCAACAACGCATTATCAAAGTCAAGTGATTTCAAATATATTCGTGTGTTTTTCTTTTTCTCTTTCTCTCGTCCAAAACCTAGATTTCAATAGGAAGTCTAGTATTGTACATTTGCTCCTCTCACTTCGTGTCATTAATCTTATTTTTTTTCTTTTGACTTGCTATACGTGTATATTTTTACCTAACGACATATTCAGATAATCATGTGCGCAAAATTTAAAAAAAAAACACAAAAATTTTTTCGATGTATTGTTTCTGTTTTTTTTTCTTCTGTGTATTATGATGATTATTATTTATTCTTTTCGTTCAGAGAAGATTGTACGTTTGTTTATTTAAACACACACATTCACATAAATAATACTATCTTTTTTTTTTTGTTCGTTCGAAAGTATTTTATGTACATAAGAAAATACGATGAATGAGAGTACAAAAAAAAACGTTGCTTCTTTTTTTTTCTTTTTCGCTCATAAGTTCAACTTGGAAATGTTTATTTAAGCAAGAAACGAAAAACTAGATACCGTGGCCTGATGGTCTAGTGGTATGATTCTCGCTTTGGGTGCGAGAGGTTCCGGGTTCGATCCCCGGTCAGGCCCGATTATCTTTTTCACCTTTTTTTTTCCATCTTGAAAACAATCAAAAACAACAAAACATTCTGTTTTTCTTCTGTGTGTTGCAGACAGACAAAGCCTTATTGGTTCTGATAATCAGTAAAAATGGAATCGAAGTATTCTTTTTTTTCTGTTACATTTTAATGAAATACTAATCCCATGTTTCTACACGAATTTTTGCATTTAATTTGCTTCGTTACACAGCACTAATTTAGTTCTAGCAGCTAACTATAATAGTTTCAATAAACAAATTCGTCGATTGGTTGACTTGATTTGACGAATGAAAAGATTTCATTGTCACTAGAATCAATGTTAAATGAAGACTGAAGTCATGTGGCAATACGCGAATAAACAATCATCTCTGATTCATTTCATCTAGTCAACAAACAAGCAAAAGAAAAAATAAAAATAAAATACGTAGACAAGATGATTGCAAATCCTGAAAAGTTCCATTTTATTTACAGTTACGGACTTGAAGAACGTATACAAATTAAAATGTAAAAGAATCGAAAGAAAATTGTTTGTTTATTTTTTTGAATGTTCGATTATTTAGTGGTTCAGTTGATGGCGAAAGAGTTCAGCAAAATCTCAACGATCTTTTCTATTCAACAAATCCATCATTTGTCAGAAAATTGAACGATATCAAACGTAGTGAACCCTACGTAGTTTGTCAAATATTTTCCGATGGTGAACCACTTTGTTTGCCTGTTCAAACATCGTTTAAATCATTTACAGATAAATGGAAGTAAGAAACGAAGAATTCTTGTTTTTACAGACAAAAAACAATCGAATGATTTCAGTTGGAATGAATGGGTGACATTACCATTGAGATACTGTGATCTGCCTCGATATGCAATGTTAACTTTGTCGATACATGAACTCATTTCACCAACAGAAGTTCGTACTGTCGGAAGTACGACAATATCTCTGTTTGCTTCGGATGGGTATAGAATCTTTCAAAATGAAAAAAAAACAAGCGAAATGAGATTTTTTCTAGAGCATTTCGACAAGGAATTTACGATTTGAAACTTTGGCCAAATGTACCACCCGATGGTCGATTGAATTCCACGACATTAGGAAAAATCGAACCGATTTTTGATGAAGAACAAACAACGAAAAATTCGAAATCTTTCAATATTAAATGGACTGATGAGAGTGAACATCCAATGCACGATGAATTAAGTCGAATATCAAAAGTTTGATTTGTTTGTTTGTTTTTGAAAGCAAAATGTTTTTAGTTTTTCTTTTGCCTGCATACAGTTGATTAAAACTCATTGTGATGGTCATACAATTCATCAGGAATGGTTAGAACAGTTGACTCTTGCTAAAGCACGTTCGTGTCTTGATAACGAACGATCGAATTCGAAATCTATGCTTTTATTAATCGAATTTGCACGAACAATGATCGAAGACAATGAATGTTCGGTTCTCTATTACGAACCGGTTTGTTTTTTGGTTTCTAATTATTCAATATTCATCGTCAATTTGTTTAGAATGGCGATGATATAATCAATCATTCCATTGGTGAAATCGAACAGATTGTATTCGATCCGGAATTAGATCTGGTTCGTTTGTTTTTTGCGAAGAACAAAAAAAATGAGAGAAAATTTAACTTTTTTTTAAAGGAAAATATTGTTGATATTAAACATTTGAAGCTAGCACGTAGTGGTCGAAAAGCTATGGACAAAGATCTGAAACCCACACGTGAACAACGAGAAAAACTCTTGATAATTCTCGGCTATCCCTCGGGTCAAAATCTCACGACTGACGAACAAGATTTGATTTGGAAATATCGATTTTTTCTTTCTAAACACGAAAAAGCTCTCGCTAAATTTCTGCAATGCGTTCATTGGGACAAAGAAGAAGAAGTTAAACAAGCACTCGACCTTCTCCAACAATGGGTGACCATGGATACTGAAGATGCTCTTGAACTCTTAGGACCTGCTTATCATCATCCTAAAATTCGGTCCTATGCCGTATCAAGGCTTCGGCAAGCGTCCGACGAAGATCTGCTGCTCTATCTCTTGCAATTAGTTCAAGCTCTTCGATACGAAAGATACGATCTGATTAACACCTATGTTGTCGATGCAACTGTCGAAGAACATAATGATATTCAAAGTTCAGAGAACTATGGCAATGTTGGCCTTCCATCGGACTCGATATCCAGTGATACAGCAAAATCCTTTATACCTGAGATCGATCTTTCGACGTTTCTCATTCAACGTGCGTGTGAAAAACCGATCATAGCCAATTATTTATTTTGGTATGCGTATGTCGAGTGTGAAAATAATAGTTCGACGAAAGATAAAGCGACTATGGAGATGTATCAAGCGTTTGTCGAACGATTGAGTATAACATTGAAAACAGTAAGAAGAAGAAGCAAAAAAAACACAACAAATCATTGAAAAGATTGATTTTAGAAAAATGAACAAACCAAACAAATTCGAGCGTCCATCGAAGCACAAAAACGATTCGTTGATAAACTCGTCGAACTAACGAATATCGTCAAACGTGTCCAAGGCTCAGCGAAAGTCAAAGTAAAAAAACTAAGACAAAAAAGAGAAAAACTTCAAATGTTTACGTTTTCTAGGAAGAAAAACTACGAAGTCTTTTATCCGATGGCGAATTCAGTTTCGATCCACTTCCACTTCCACTCGATCCCGAAATAAAAATACGACGAATTCTTCCCGAAAAAGCTCGAATATTCAAAAGTGCAAAACTACCGTTTCTGCTCGTCTGTGAAACAGTTGAAGGCGAAGAATATCCGATTATATTCAAAAACGGAGACGATCTAAGACAAGATCAATTAATTCTTCAAATCATCACGCTTATCGATCGAGTAACGAGTTTTTTTTATCTCAAGATTTTCATTAATTTCGTGTTCGTAGATTCTTCGAAAGGAAAATATCGATCTTAAATTGACGCCATATAAAGTTCTTTCAACGAGTTTAAAATGCGGTAAGAGAAGAGAGAGAAGAATTTAAAAAACTGATTTATTTCGATTTCAAAGGTTTTGTTCAATATATCGAATCTCAGCCATTACAAAAGATTCTCGAACGGACACGTACAATTCGACAATATCTTCAAAGTAAAATCACAACAACCAACGACACCGATGATCCAACACTCAATGAAACGGGTATTCCAAGAGAAATCATGGATGCCTATGTTAAAAGTTGTGGTAAACGAACTGAATTTCATTTGTCTTAGTTTTCGGTTTCGTTTATTTTCAGCCGGCTATTGCGTGGTTACATATTTGCTTGGCGTTGGTGATCGACATTTAGATAATTTGTTATTACGTGATTCAGGTCAATTGTTTCATATTGATTTCGGTTTTATAATGGGTCGTGATCCTAAACCTTTGCCACAAGCGATGCGAGTGTCGAAAGATATGATGGAAATGTTAGATGACAAACGTTTGTTCGACTTTCTTCGACATTGTTTTACTGCTTTTATTATTCTTCGAAAGTAAAAACAAAAAAAAGCTCGTCGAATTATTTTGAATTCAATCGATTTTTTGTAGACATGCAAATGTATTCGCCAATTTATTCTCTCTTATGCTCGATGCAAATATACCTGATATAACATTAGAACGAGATAAAACTGTAAAAAAACTTCTGGATAAATTTCGGCTCGATCTTGACGATGAGAAAGCCATTAGTTATCTCAAAGATCTCATCGATTCAAGTATCGGTGCACTTGTACCGCAAGTGTACGATTATCTTCATAATTGGTCACTTGCCTTTCGTTAATTATTTTGTTATTTGTATAAATATTCGCTTGTTTTTTATAATCTGCCAGATATACATATATATATATATATCTAAATAATAAAAGCACAAAACACTTAAGTTTATTTTACATTTTTCAGATGCCAACAATTGTTGTCGAACGAACAACTTTACCCAATGAAATGCGCGACGCATTGAAACGACATATACTTCGTGAAAGACAAAAAAAGAAAGAAGAAGCCGATGCGAATGAAGCCGATAAACAACGACGACGCGAAGAAAAAGCAAAAGCATTATCATCATCGAAAGTCAAATTAGAAGATACGGCCAAAGATATTTTCAAATTAGAACGAACCATTGCCGATCTACAACAACAAAAAGCTGAACAGTATAAATTATTGAAACAAGCATTGACTGAAGAAGATCGACGAAAACATTCACAACAAACATTGAGCAAAGAACCATCATGGACTAGTCTTTATCCAACAAGTAACAAAAATTCAAAACAAAAACAAAAAACGAATTTATTTTTGTCTATTTAAGATCTTCAAATGGCTCAATATGCTCATCATCCTCAACATTATCTTTCAACACAACCCTCTCATCGTTTATTAGCCTACAAACCTCCTCCACAATCACAACCTCAGTCTTTTATTCCAACGACAAGTGCATCGAATGTTGCAACCAAACGACCTCGAAGTCCGTCAACAGCACATATTTACCCATCGCCATCAGGAAAATCATCACGAATGCATCAACGTAAATCTCGTTTGCAATTCAAAATATACGAAAAACATATTTCAACTTTTCTTAGGACCACCTAGTCCGGGCTCGAACTATCCCTCCAATTCACCTCAAGTTTCACGTAATGGTGCGCCTGGCTCAGCTGTCGGCTACCAATCATCCCAACAACCATCTGCATTTTCAGCCTACATGAATTACATGCCATCATCAGCATCCTACGCGAATCAAATGGCACGTGCTCGAGGGCCGTCACAAATGCCAAGTAAATTCTCGATTTTCCTTTGAAAATCTGTCTTCTAGTTTTCGGTTTTTCTTTTTGAGATTATATGAATCCATTGTCGTTTCTTCCTCAACAAATGGTCGATCCTAAACAACAACAACAAGCGAATGTCTACTCGCATCATCCAATGTTAATGTCAGCTAAGAATGGTTCGATTATGAATGGTTATCCTCTACAACCTCAACAGTAATCATTCATTGTTGAATTCGAAACTGTCGATGAAAAAAAAAATTCATTTTCTTTTGTTTGATGTTGTTTTCTTTTTTTTCTTTCTTTCTTTTCTTTTCTTTTCTTTTTAAAAATACAAAAAATTCATTCAATTATTTGGATATATGTATTGTCTAGAAATTTCTTTTCAGATCAAAATAGGAGAATGCATGACGACGAGAAAGAAGAAGAACTTCGTCAACGAGTAATTTCAACAGACGCCGACGATCTCATTCAGTCCGTTCTTGATGTGCCAACGAAATGCGTCGAACAAGCTAAAGAAGTCGGCAAATTTGTTGTCGATTATCTTGTCGATCACAGTCATCTACCGCATTGGCTAGTCGACAATGAATATCTCTTGTCAAGTCATCGTCCGCCAATGCCAAGTGTTAAACAATGTTTTGCGTCGATCTTTCGTTTGCATACTGAAACCGTGAATATCTGGACTCATCTTGTTGGCACACTCGTTTTCGTTGTCTTGGCAATCTATTTTCTCAGTCGACCTTCGGATGAAGTGCATATCGAAAAGAAACTTATTTTCGGAGCATTTTTTCTCGGAGCTATCATATGTTTACTTTGTTCAACGTTATTTCATACATTGTATTGCCATTCACCCAAGGTTTCAAAACTATTTGGAAAGTAAATAATCTTGACAAAGATCTTTGTTTGATATTCCAATATTCATGACTTGCCTAGACTTGATTATTGTGGAATAGCTGTATTGATTATCGGTTCAGTTGTACCTTTACTTTACTATCAATTCTATTGTGAATTTGGTACAAAAGTTGCCTATTTATCTTTGATTGGATTGTTAGGCGCTGCTTGCATTGTGATATCACTGTGGGATCGTTTTGCAACGTCAGATTATCGAGTCTATCGTGTTTGTAAGATGATTTTTGTTTGTTTGTTTGTTTTTTTTTTTACAATCTTTCATCTATTCGATTTAGTATTATTTATTACATTTGGAGTTTTCGGATTTATTCCAACTTGTCATTATATTTTTCGATTTGGAGTTGAACATGCTTTTACTAGTAATTACTTTCAAATAAAAAAAAGAAACAATTATGAATTCTTTTTTAGCTGGTGCTACACAATATTTAGTCTTAGTCGCTGCTTTATATGTCATTGGAGCTGTTTTATATGCTGGTAAATTGTATTTACGTAGATTGCTTTCTTCTGACGAAAATTTTCTTTAGCACGAATTCCAGAACGTTTAGCACCAGGCCAATTCGATATTTGGTTCCAAAGTCATCAGCTATTTCATGTTTTCGTTGTCATAGCAGCTTGTGTCCATTACTATGGTATCTGTGTTCTATCTCAAAATCAAGCACATTATTTCGGTGATTGCGCAAGAGATCTGGTTACACCAACTACACCTATGATCGAATCTTTTTAATGTGAAACTGACTAGAAAAAGAAAATTTTAATATTATCCTCGCATTTAATGTGGTGCTTGTCAAGTTTTTGTGTGTTCTGTTTTTTTTTGATAGGAAAAATAAAACATAAAATAGAAAAATGAATCATAAGTGAGACGGTTGATTGTACTTTTGTCACCATCACCCTCAATATAAAGACTCGCCCATGCTTTGTGTTTGTTGCAGTTCAATATTGTCGATATGCGTTTTGTTGTTGTTTTTCTTGACAAATATTCTTTCTTGTATAAGTTTGATACTTGTAAGAGCAAGATTTGGGAGCATCATTTTTTCCCAATTTTATATTCTACTTTATTCAATGTCGACTTGTCGTAAGTTTACAAAGATTATAAGATATCCTTAAAAAATTGGCTCAAACGCTTGCTGTTTGTAGGAGTTATTGATCAAACATCAACGTTAGCGACTTGACGCAAAAAAAGACATCGATTATCACTTTTTTGTATTTTAATAGAAAAAAATATAACTTAGCATAGTATTTCGAAAAGTTTCAATAATGCATCTTAGAGACCATTCTGAAAGCTACAAAATAGGGGAGAAATCTTTTTTTCAAAACTGTGTTAAGTTTTTAAAAAGTTAGATTTTTTCGCGTTTGCGACGTGACGATTTTGTTAGCGACGTTACAGCGTACGACTACTTAATGAAAAATGTCCTGTAATAGCTAAACAGAATCTTTCCAAATAGTTTTTGTAGGTGGGTATTATTGCTGAATCGCCATAGATTATACCAACATCAGACTATAGGTTCCGAAATCTAAATGAAAAAAAAGTGAGTGAGTATCTATCATTCTAAATAAACTAACGAAAACTCTTCATCGGATAGAGAGCATCACTTTTTTCTATGAGAATTTTTAAAACCAATTTCGCTGAAAATGTTAACATAGATACCGACCATATGGAGTAATTTATACTGGAACTCTCTGGTGTTTATATCACGTGGTTTAGGAGATATTCGCTAATTACTCTATAATTAATCAACTAATTAACTAATTAACTTTTACTAGTGGCCAGCTGAAAGAGCAAACATTTTTACGTATTTTTTTATAAGTGTTATGATATTAATTTATGCGAAGTTATAAAGAGCCAATAAAATCAAATTCATTCAACCAATAAAACAAGCGAAAACAATGAAATGAAACAGTGGGTATGCTAATCACATGTCGCTAATGGCAAATGAATAATTTTGCTCATAATTATTCAATGAAAACAACAAGAGTCAATATTTTGAACAGCCATCGGCATCACCACCATCTCCATCATACGAATATGTTGTTACTAATAATAATAGCTATCATCAGGAACGTTCAGTAGATTTCACTCAATTTAAAAATAAAAATATGATTCATAAATTATGAATCATAAACATGAGTTGGATAAAAACCCACTGTGATGGTTATAAATAGAATAGGAGTTTTTTTTTCGCTGTTTTTTCTTAAAATGGCATCGGGAAGGGGACGTGGTCGCCCACGAAAACAGGAACCACCAGTTCCAAAAATAAATGTCGAACAACGAACATTAAAACCAGTGCAACCAGGAAGTCTCGGTGAAACTATTGATGTAGTTGTGAATTACTTTCGAGTATCCCAATTTCCCCAGCAAGGTTTTGCATATCAATATGATATTGAAATTAAAACTGCAGCTGGTCGAACTCCTGGTCGATGTAATCGAAGGTGAACATTGAAATTATTTTCTCTTAATTCCATCAATTTCTACTCTAGAGTTGCATATAATCTTTGGCTCAAAGGTTTCCTTCAAAAGGACCCGAGTTTCGACCGATATCGAATTGTTTTCGATAATGATAAGATCATTTTTACTTATGATCAAAAATTACCCTTCGACAATATTCAAGAAATTGTCAAGGGTCCAAATCGACAATGTCGAATTGTTGATTATCACATTTCTATCAAACAAGTTCGCAATCCTATTGATTTAAGTCTATTACGTTCTGTTAAACAACTTTATACGAATAATGTTAATAATGATAATAATAACATTGATTTGAATGCTTTGCAAAGCATTCGACAGATTTTGGCTATAGTTATTCATGAAAAATGTTCATCCGAAGCAGATTTTATTTTCAGTCGCTCGTTTTTCTCACAACCATCTCCTGCTGATAGATACAGCGGCTGGGATCTTGGCCTTGGCACAGCAGCATGGTCAGGATTTTATTCGTGTCCAGTTATCACAAACGGTTCTTATTCAATATCAATCAATCTTGATAGTAAAATTCTCATTGAAATACGTCGATTCTTTTTTTGACATATTTTTGTTTATTTCAGTTAGCTACCAAGCTTTTATGCAAAGACAACCGTTTATTGATTTCCTTTGTGAAATTATGCGGCATAGTCCTTTGGGGAAGAAACAGTATGCAAATAAGGATAGAACTACAAAAGTTTCAACTGGTGATTTACTTAACTTTTTTGATATACAGTATGCTGGAGACTATTATCAAGGAGAACGAGATTTTCTAGTGAAGCATTGCCGAAGTAGATAAATCTTTTGTTGAAAACAAAATTCATTGATTTCTTTTTCTTCCATTAGATCTTTCTGTTCGTTCACATGTTAAAGAACAAACTATAGGTTATAAAATCAAAGATTTAGGTGAATCTGCATCCAAGAAAACATTTTATTGGAACAAGAAGAAATGTGATATTACGATTGCAGATTATTATCTCGAACATTATGGATTTAAATTACGGTTCGTATATGTTTAGCAAGATTTGAACTGTTTTTTTTATGTAGTCTTTTTAGATATCCAGATTTGCCAGTACTAATCATGGCAAAAGATCAGCCTACATATGTTCCAATGGAATTAATTCATGTTGAACCAATAAAAACAATAAGACTTACTGAAGAGCAACGAGCGAAATTTTGTAATGCCACATCGTTAGCACCGTATCAAACTCAACAAGCCATTAGAAACATTCGTCAAAATAACTCTCAACAAAATTTCGATGACGATCCATTTGTTCGAGCATGGAATATCAATGTCGACGTCAATATGCGTGATGTAACTGCTCGTATTTTACCCATGCCTGATGTTATTTGCAATAAAAACAACAGAATAAACCATCCACCGCATTCAAAAGGTGTTTGGAATAGTTCGAGAACAGAATTTTATCAACCAGCGCATTTTCCCGAACTCTGGGGTTTGATCAATTTGTCATCAGTTATGGATGAAAATGCATGTATATCATTCTATGACGAACTAGCGAATGTAGCTAGAAATCGAGGTATGAATTGTCCTGTACCTAGGATTTATGAAGAATATGATGCTCGGAATCAATCTATTGATCAAATTCTCAATAACCTGTATGTACTAATGAATAAGAATCCAACTTGCAAATTTCTCCTTGTCATTTTACCAAAAAATAAATCAATTGGGGATGAAATCTATGCTGCTATAAAAGAACTAGTAAGACGAATGAAAAATTCGAAAATATCGAATTAAAAATTGATTTTCTAGTGCGAATTAGAGTCGGGTTTTGGAATACCTACGCAAATGATCAAATTGAAACAAAACGAAGGAAATTCAAAATGGAATTATTCAAGATTGCATAATATTATGATGAAAATCAATGCGAAATTGATGGGTATTAATGCAATCATTTCTGTTCAGTAGGATAATTCAGTTTCTTTTCTTAAACGAAATTCTTTTTTTAGACCAAATATCGAACGATTTTTGTCTAAGACTTCTCAAATAATGTACGTTGGCATCGATCTCAGTCATGGACCGGCAGGTTCCAAACGAACTTCTTCGACAGTTGCTGTTGTTGCATCAATTGACGCAATACCAACACGATATGTCAAAGAAATCTATCTTCAAGAACGTCCAATGAAATCTACTCATGGTTGGGAATATATTGTCGATATGAAAGACATAATGAAATCATTAATTCGACAATATAAAGAGTTAAATCATTATCCGCCAAACGCAATTATAATCTATCGAGATGGGATTTCAAATGGTGAATTTTGTACGATCTTTGAAGCAGAACTTACGGCCATACGAGAAGCATGCGTAGAATTATCGACAGCATATCGACCGTGTTTGAGTTACATTGTTGTCAATAAAAAACATCATACAAAATTTATGACAAAGAATTCGGATACTAATATACCGGCTGCTACTTGTATTGATTCCGATGATGTGACTAGTCCTAATCTTTATGACTTTTATTCAGCTAGTCATTATGCAGAGAAAGTAAACAAAACTCATGTCATTGTAATTTTCTTTGATGAATTTGAATAGGGAACAACTCGAGTACCGCATTATCATGTTTTACATGATGACAATCACTTAGAACCTGATCAAATGCAAATGTTGACACTTGCATTGTGCTTTTTGCATGCACGTTGTTCACGTTCAATATCGATACCAGCACCGGTGAAATATGCTGATATATTAGCGTATCGAGCTGGATTTTATCGAAACATACATAATCGATCGAGCCCGTAAGCGTTGATTATATAATTCTTTTCCGATGTTCTTCTCTGTTTTAGAAGTCCTTCGACAACTGAATCCACCGCATCCGATGATACAGAATCAGATAATCAAATAAAAAGCACACGTATTGTGTTAAGTGCAAACCTTCAGAAGGATTGCCCATTTTTCTTATAAAGAACTAGTTACATATATATTTTATATAATTGACAATTTTAATAAATTTTTTTGGTTTTAATTCATATTGTCACGTCCTGTACGTGAGTCCAAAGAACTATCGGTTCGGATAGATGAAAGATCTTTATTTAGAAAAAAGATAAGAGTAATATAGAGAGAGAAAAACAGAAGAAC
>ERZ778019.1425-NODE-1425-length-32462-cov-11.516246_pt1 | contig 32462 bp, 29 predicted proteins | sample MGYA00375749_ERZ778019 | MGnify/ENA primary metagenome ERZ778019 (study PRJEB29350, sample SAMN05389821) | bioreactor metagenome | isolation source: Ammonium sulfate bioreactor | place: South Africa: University of Cape Town | collected 2014-03-17 ... | reverse complement strand
TTTTTTTTACGATTAATACGACAGATTGACTGCTAACATATAGATGCACAGTCGTCCTTGTCAAAACCACACGCGTATATGTATATATTTGCCAAGGATAGGGAAAAAAGAGAAAAAAAGAAAGATATGTATCGACAGACCGATTCCTTCTGAAGGCAAAAACCGCAAAAAAAAAAGAGAAAAAGAAAGCAATATGTTATTTATGATAAAGGCCGTAATTAACCTTGACGTTTGGCGAATAACATTTCTGCTTGTTGATCATAGAACTTCATCGAACAAGAAATAATATAATCAGATCTGATTTAGCAGAATATAAAACAAGAATTTGATCAATATCTTAGACAAAAAAAAATGTTGAGACAATATCATTTAAATTAATCATATAATCGAGAACGTAACGCCCTGTATAAACATATCAATATTGACAAATTTGCAAGGGATTGATAAAGATGAAAGTAACACTTGTGAGTTTAGGATTATTGACAGATAAATAATCAACCTGTTATTTTCAAAATAGAATTTTCTTGAATTTAAAATATGATGTGTATTTGTTTTGTTTTTATTTGATTATTCAAAATCTTCGATTACAATCGAAAAAAGTCATGACAAAAAACAAAAACAAAAACCTTAAATGCAAATGTCTTGCTTATTCAATATTGTTTTGTTGTTTTTTAACATATAAAATGTCAATGACATAAAATTTGCTTACTGAACAACCACAACAACAATAACAACAAAAAATAACACATCTAAAAGCGACCGATTAAGCTGATTGAAATTAGCATTTTGTCAACAAAGGTAACAAAATCTCATTGACGGCAATTTCCTTGATTTGTTCATAATGCTTTGTTCTTTGTTGTTCGAAATGAAATTCGATCTCATCTAAATAACATTTCATTGATAAGTTCCATAAGCGATACAACGAAATGAAAACTAGTGAAATTAATTTTGTTTTCAAGTCGATTTCGATTACCTGCCAAGATGAAAAACAACAATAATATGTGTATCGGTAAAAGAAAGAGCGGGAGGGAAAAAGAGAGAGAAGGAAAGGAGAGCTCAAGGTTTTAGTTTAAAGCCACAACGATGGTGAAGGATTACGGACATCATCACCATACCGTATTAGCATTCAGATTTACTGGTCGATAATGAAGCTTGCGCACGTATATATATATATATTTCCTATTGAATAAAATAAAATACGAATATTATCATTGATTTTGCTAGATATTTGGTGGTAAGTTTCTTTTTTGTTTTTATGCATTTTCTTTTGCTATTTTATTTCCTGATTATCGAAGAGCGATGATAGTTTATTGTAAAAATTAATTTGCATGAATGATATAGATTGACAGACGGAAACTTAAAATGTATACGCAATGCTCATTTGCATAGTAATCATTCTTAAATGAAGAGAACAAAAAAGGTTGTCGTTTTCTTGTCTTAATTTTCTTTCGAAGTAATTTCAAATAGAGAAAATATCTTGTGTCGTTTGTTTTTTTTTTCGTGGTGAATATCGAGTGACATCCAATCTCAACGTATATCTATATACTCATGATAGATGAAAAACAACATAGGTGTAGATGTGTGTGCGTCTGATCGTAGAACGAATAAACGACCGAAACAATTCAACATTTGCCCAATGCTTAGCAGGGCAAGGGATTAGTGTACGTAATGAAAAAAAGGACCGAGAGACAAACGAGAATGATGCGTTGTTATTATTCTCGTCTGTGATATATTTCCTCTCTCTTCTTTTCCATTATGACACCCACACTAAGTCAATAAAATAAAGTGTAAACCAATGAGAATCGAGTTTGAAAAAAGAAAAAAAAAAACTCAAATGAACGGTACAAACGGAAATCATTCCGTTTTATCGATGAAGAGAAAATTAAATAAATCAGCAGAAAAAATATTCATTGTGACATATTTCTTTTTATTGAGAAAACGGAAGTGAATTGATTCGTTGTTGTTTTTTCTCACATTTCGATTTGAGTACGTTCGAAATAAGATATTGATCATGAGTTTTCAAGAACAAAAAAAACGTTTTTGTTTTTCTTTATATGCACCAAATAAACGCATGCGCAACACAAAGAGAAACATTAGTCGAAAAAAAAGGCACAACAAAAAAAACGAGAAAGAAACAGACGAAAAAAAAGGAAAATTCAACATACATAAAACAAAACAAAAAACCGAAAACGGAAAAGGAAAAGAAGAGAGAGAAGGAGAACTTTTGTCTTTCGAAAAAGAGAGTTGAATGTATATCACAAAATGTTTTCATTCAATTTGTTTCTGTAAAAAAACCATTTTGATTGGTTGTTAAAGTTTTTGAACTTTCATACAATTGAAAACTCGAACCATTCTGTTTGACTTTATCTTTTAGAACTTGAGTTAATGGATGAGATGTCAATGGTTCACTAAGATTGCTATTATGTGCATAAATATTCGGATTGGCATCCGTCAATGAATAGTACGATGATGACGATATAATCGTTGCATTCGGTGGTGCAGGTGATGTTGTATCATTATAAATATTCGTTGTCGGTATGGATTGTGTTAACGAAGTCATTGGAGGGAGTGTCCATGGTGTTGGAGGCATTGTTTGATAGGATGTCGATGGATTGGGATTGGGAGATGATTGAGACGATGATTTTGGACTTGATGGTGATTTCGATGGATGATCCCAGTTAGAATTTGTTGGATAAGTCGACATGAATGCCGGTGGAGGTTGATGATGTGCGTACATATCAAATGGAGGAACTATGTGAGAGAAATTTCGTAGATGGTGATCCATATTTCTCTCGCGTTTACGCCATTTAGCTCGACGATTTTTAAACCCTAAAGTTAAAAAAAAAGAAAAAAAATGTGTTTTGATTTCAGTTGAATTCATCAAAAATGAAAAATAAATTTAATTGAATACTTACAAACACGAACTTTAGCTTCAGTTAGATTTGTCCCTGCTGCAATATCTTCTCGTGTAGCTAAATCAGGATAACGATTCATTGTGAACATTTGCTCTAGTTGAGTTAATTGTTGACTAGAAAAATGTGTTCGTTGTCGACGTTGTCGTCCATTTGGATTGTTACTTGTTGAATTATTACATTTCGATTTTTTATTTGCAGATTTTTTCTCATCACCATCACAAATATTATCATCATCGTCATCACTTTGTTCACTTAAATGATTGATCAAATCATTATTTGATTCATATTTAATTAAATTCGATTTCGGTTGTTGTGGCTCGAGATTTGTTAAAACCGATGATGGATTATATGTTTCATAGGTTGGTAAATGTGTAAGAAGTGTTGATGATGATGTTGGCTGATATTGTGAATGATAGAGATCAACCGATGGATGATGTTGAATATAATTTGAATTTGTTGTTGGTGATGAATAAAGTTGATGATGATGATCAGTTGTTAATTGCGTTTGTTGAATAGCTACTGCTGTTGTTGATTGTTGCTGCTGTTGTTGCTGTTGTTGAGCATCGAACTGTTCAGGACTAAAATAGGATGTCGAGGGTGTCTGATACATTCGATTAGCATTGTGAAAATAATGATGATGATGATATTGTAAATGTGATGCATTGAAATAATCAGCGTAATCTATGGGAGCATTTAAAAGAGTCGCAAGTGTTTCATTTGGATTGTCCATTGTTGTGGTTGTTGATGATCACCGGCACTAGAAAAAAAGATTTAAACGAATGTCATAACATATGTGTGCAGATTAATCCAGGATTAATTTTTGTTGATGCTAAAAGATGATGAAGAATTGATTTATTTGTATTTTATTTTATTTCATTTTTTTTTCTATTTTTTCAATCTGGTTTTTGTATCAAAATAGAAGAGAAAAGAAATAAAACTAAATCCGGTCAGATTAATACCTTTTTTCCTTTTTTCTTCTTCTTTCTATGCACTAGTCTAATACTCGTTGTCGTTCGAATCGGTGTTGATTGTAAGATTTATGTTCATTAGTTACGAAAACGATTTTGTGAGAATGTAGAAGTAGAGTTAAGAGAACGAGAGAGAGAGAGAAGGAGGGAGAGGAACAATATTCGTGTTAGGTTTTTTTCTATCTGTATGTATGCAGCAGAAGAAAAAGAAGAGAGCACGTGCCGAGAGAAAGAGAGAAGAGAGAAGAGCAGAGAGAGGAGGAGGGGATTAGCAAAGGTACGTTAATTGAGAAATCGAGAAATGGAGAGAGAATGAGAGAATATGAAACGTCTTTTTTTCTATTGGTTTAACATTCTGCAAACAACCAATAGAAACAATTGAGATATGCTATTTTGCTTGATTTACTTTTTAATAATCAAATAACAAACGGTATAATATCCTCATTTCAAGTATCGCAATTCTTCTATCGAATAATTCACAAGGAGAACAGATGTTTAATAGTAATAATAATAATAAAAGAAAGAAAATATGAACCGAAGACAAAATGAGGAGATGATAATAATTAATTTTTTGTTTTTCTTGTTTCGAGATATTTCACACATAGATTTGAATTAGATCGAAAATGTTGAAATGATAGTCAACGCCCTGATTTGTCTCTTATTCTATTTGTTTGCTTTCTTTGTTGTCCACAGTTTAATGTGAAATAAAAATTTTAAGAGAAGAAGAAGAAGAAGAAGAAGGAAAAAAACGAATAAGAAGAAAAAATAAATTGATCGATGATGAGAAAAAGAGGAGATTAACTCGTTTTTTTTCTTCATCGTCATCGTCATTGTCGTCGTCTTCTCCTTTTCCTTTCCTATGGTATGATGAAAAGGTGTAACATGATGAGACGAAATATACGAAAAGAAAATGATTTGTTGACTAAGAGCGGAGATGCATTTCTATTTGAGCTATATCGAAGAATCTAATGATTAGAAAATGAGATAGATTTCAAGTTCAAATGAATCGTCTATTTGTATGATTAGAATTAATTGACAATGAAAATAACGTCTTAAGATCAAATAGAACTTTTCGTGACTTTGTATACTCACATCATTTTTCAATCATAATCTCTTCTATTTTGAATCGCCAGTCTTTCGTTTGTTCGATTAGAATTTGACTGAAGATCTGCTGAATATATCTCATGCACAAGAGTAAAAATAAAACTGTTCTTCTTTTTCTTCTTCTTCTTTTGTCTCTGTTGCTCTTTATTATAAATGTGTGTTTATTTTGTCCTACATCTTTTTTTTTCATAGAACAATCAATTGACAGTCGAACGTGAGAAGACGACACGAAATAAACACGAAACAAAAGAGAAAGAAAATAATGTGTGTCATTTTTAAGAGAAAAACGAAAAAAGAGAGAGAGAGGGGGGAAGAATACACCTCAACGATAGTGATGGTAGCCGTAACAAGACAAACTTAGCATATAATTACATTGTTTCGTTCGACAGACACAGGCAAGCAGAAGAACGAACGAACGACGATCTAAATGTCAATTTGTGTAAAGAGACAAATACGAGAGCATGACCCAATTCGAAATGATAAAGAAGAAACAAATCGATTCTTGTGTTCGAGCACGTCTCGTCCACAAAACACAGAAAAATAAAAAAAAGAAATGACGTTGTTTTTTTTCGTGCAAATCAACTAAACGAAAAACAAACTCGAACGAAATCAAATCTAACCTAACCTTAATTTGTTCGAAAGAAACTAAGAATTATTTGTATAATCATCAGATTTTTCTATTACATAAGAATATATTGTAATCCAGCTTGGTATTCATTAACATGCATATCTAGATCTCTGTTCAAAGGAATATCTTATGATTTACATTTAAAATATGATAAATTGAATTTCAGTGAATTCGAATAACATTCATAGACATAGTTTTGTTATTTTTGACTATAATGAATAATTTATTTAGAATTCTTACGGATAGTTTTCAATCTTTTTTTAAAATCTACAAATTTATTCATGCGTTCACAATCTACTTTGATAAAGTAAGTTTTCTTTTTGTTTTTATACAAAATTTCAAATCAAGGTCTAGTGTCTGGTATCGATTTGTAATAATAATAAAAAAAGAAAATAAATGTTTGATCATACAAATGTAATTTTCATTCGTTTTGTTTTTCTTTCTGTCTGTTAAATTTTTTTTTTCATTTGAAATAAAAGACAAAGTCGAATTGAAAGATATTTTCTTTTTTTTTTATTAACACGAATAACTTCTTCGGTAAGTCAAATCAGTCAATATGAGATCTTTTCATGTCTACGGATACTAAACGAAATAGGAAAGAAAACCTTGATATTTAATATCAAAGTAAAAAAAAAGAAGAAAGAATCTGTTGATTAAAAAACATCATCCTTGTTTTTGTTTGGTCAATTAATCATTTTTTTTATTTGTTTCATCTATATTTAATAGTTAATATGTCGAAAAAAATATGTTTAATTTATAGCATACTATGAAATTGATGATGTCTTCATGATAAAAGAGAAAGGAAAAGAAAAAAAGTAGATGATGTTCAATGATTTTGACCATTTCCGTTTTTTTTCTCTCTCTGAAAGTTACAATACAAATATAGAGATTTCTATATATATATCTAGAATCATAATCAGATTGATTATCCAGAAATCGACTTGGTTTTGTGCCGTTGCCTCTCAAGTCTACAAATAGGTTCAACAGACATGATCCAAATAAGTTGGATACGTTTGTTTCCGATTTTAATTCTTTCATCAATTGAATCCTGTCGAATAGTTGATATTTCACAAGTTAATTATTTGACTGATGTTATTTTTACTGGTCGAATGCTTTCAATTCATCAATGGTCAATTGGTCAACCGTATTCAGCATTTGTTTGGGTTTTTCGTATCTTTCGTGGAGAAGATCTTTTATCGAGACATTATCAAATTGATCGATTACAATATCCATTTTATATTATCGTAGAAAATCTCGATATTTGCGAAGAAACATCTCCAATGAAACTTTCCGATTTTAAAATTTTTGGTATTCGAATTAATAATGCACGATTTTATTCAAGTTTCACTCCATTAACCGAGACAGTTGCCAATCTTGAAGCAATTCAAGGTAAAAAGAAAAGATCGTTTATGTTTTAATTGATTTCAACTAGATTTGTGTTTTTTTTTGGTTTTCCATTTTTACTAATGACAATGATTAATGGAAATTTGATCTTCATTTAGTCTTTTCACACGTTCAGTAAATGCCATTGTTAGTAAAAAAAATTATTGTTCTGTCAGTTTTGATTTTCCTCTATAAAAAAAAAGTAGAGATTGATGAGAGATAATTCGCGATGAAATTAACAATGACGCAATCTTAGTTCGTCCCTCAAATTCAAATAAATAAGTGTACTTTAGTATCCGTTTTTTTTTCCTTCGTCTTCTTCCTCTTGCAAAGCACATAATCGAAATACAATCCTAACCAAGAAAAAGAAAGAAACACAGAATAGAGGAAAATAATCCAATCTTCTTCTTTTTTCCGGTTACACTTGTCATCGTTTACATCGAACTAATGATGAACAGTGTCTACGTAATCTGATCGCTATCTCAATTTTTTTCTTCTGGTCTACAACAACGATTGAGATACTCGGAGAAGAAGAAGAAAAAAAAGTTTCGTAGCCTCTGGACAAAAGAACATTGTTGATAGACAGAATAAAAAAAATAATTATATCGAGAATTTTAATTTAATTGGAAAGCAAATCGTAAGAGAGTTCTTTTTTTTTGTTGTTGCTTTCTTTCTTTCTTTTTTCATGGAATAATTAAACATTGTCGAACAAGGAAGACAGAAAAAACTAAATGTGTGAATAGTGTTTTGTCTCGAAATCTCTCAACATATTTACATATATTAAGTTTTTCTTTGCTTTTAATGTATGTGTATGTCTCTCTCACTTATTCGATTTTGTTAAATGAATAAGACAATGGATGTTTAGATATTTCTATTGTCTTTTTCTCTTGATGTTTTTTTAAATTAGTCGAGACTGTCTTAATCTCGATGGTCCGTATCGATTCTCCTATTCCCCCAACTCAACATTCTCGTCGTTATTCATTAAAATTGTGATTGAATTAAGAAGCCGAGATGCTCAACGACGAACGACATATTTCCGGAGTTTCTGTATATACATGATGTCGTTCAATCAAGAGAAAGACGTCAACTACAATTGAAGATCATTTATTTTGAGACACATTATCATTCTTCTTCTTCTTCGTCGTCGTCTTCTCTTTCTTCAAGTCGATGACATGTCAAACCGTTCGTCATCATCAATGTTTGTCGTTCAAAGAACAGAAGGAAAATCGAAGATGATTTCTCTCAATAAAACCACAAATAAAAAAAAGAGAAGCAAAAAAAGAAGAAGAAGGAAGAGATTGATTGAATTCAATGTATTTGATTCGATTCTGTTTTTATCAATCTTTTTTTCTTCCTTCTTCTCTTCTTCGTCTTCGTCTTTTACTTATGTATTTATATAAAATATAGATTTTCTCTTTTTCCTTCTTAGTAGGGAAAAAAATCGGCTGAAAGGATAGAGAAACTAATGACATTAAAGAGTTCCGCAGAGTGAACGAGCGAGCGTGCAAGCACGAACGATCACTTTTGTAGACAAAGAAGGAGGAGAGAGAGAGAGAACACGATTTTTGTTGTCCACATAACTTTATATATATATGTAAGAAGTATTTCAAAGAGGAACAAAAAAAAGCGACGTCGTCTGATCAAACTCGTTATGCTTGTTATTCTTATTAGTGCTAATGAGCACAGTTACCAATAAATCTTACGTGGTTGCTGTTGATCAGCATAATCACGATAAGAGTCGAAGATTATTGCGTATTATACTTCTGTTTCTTGGTATTATCATATTATTAGCTGCAATATTTCTTGCAGTTGTCGTTTATAGAACAGTAAAAACAGGTGCCACATTCTCTTCTCATCTCTTTAAATTCTTAAACTTGATGATTCTTTTTTATTATTTATATATATACGTATATTTTTTTGTAATTGTTAGGTATTCAAAGAAAAAGTTCGACAACAAATAATAATCTTACGGATCTGATATCTAATCAATCACTAGTTGATTTTCAATCTGAACGAAGTAAGAAAAGAAGAAGAAGAAGAAGAAAAACATAATATATTGAGTTCTAATTCTTGTAGCATGTTTATACGGACGTGTTGCTTGTGAATTTGGTGCAACATGCACTGATCAAAATCAATGTTTATGCGTATTCAATTGTAATGAAGCTACAGATTTCAATTCATGTCAATACAATGAAGAACAATGTAATTCATATTATCAACAAATTTCATCTGACATAAAAGGTACGATGAAAAAAAAATCACGCTAACCTAAAAATGACGTGTATTTAGTTGAGTCAGCATGTTCCTCGATAACATGTTCCCATGGGTCACACTGTCGAATAGACAACAATGGTTTAGCTCAATGCTATTGTCCGGATGATTGCAATGAATACGGCGAAAGAATCTCATCGGATCGACCTGTTTGCGGTACTGATAATCAAACTTATGAAAATCTTTGTGAATTAAAAAGAAAAGCTTGTCAAATACAAGAGAATCTCACTGTTGCTTATACTGGTGAATGTCGTATGTATCGTTTTTTTCTTGTTGATTCCTTTTGAAAATATTTATTCATCTAGAACAATGTCCTTATTTAAATTGTTCGAAAATTGATCCTTCGATTTGTAATCCATCGATCGAATGTTTATCTGAATCTAATCTATTGTGTGCAAGTAATCTTGAAGAATATTCAAATGAATGTCAGATGAATAAATATGCATGTCAATTAAATATACGTTTAACAAAATTACATGATGGACCGTGTGATGTTCATGAACAACAACAAAAGATGGAAGGTAGATTTTCCGAAGAAATTTTCTTTTTTTTTTCTTTCGTCCCTTCCGCTTTTCCTTATCAACAATCGATCTTCATCATGATTGTATAAAAAATGGATTTTTCTAAACTAATTTGCATTAATCGACAATGATGTCTCTCGACAATCAGTTTTTCTTTTCTTATTGTCCTTCGCATTAACCGTCAAGTGTTCCCATGATGATTTAAGAGTGAATAAGATTTTTATTTCTGCTATTTTTGCCATCGTTTTTTTTTCTTCATCTTCTTCTCTTCGTCGTTTCTAGCCTGCAAGGCACTTATCTGTTTTAATGGAAAAATATGTATGATTGAAAATGGAATTGGCGTATGCCGTTGTCTATTTAATTGTTCAACAGAAGAAAATCAAGTAAAGAAAACGAAAAGCACATTTTTTTTAAAATGAATTTTCAAATAAAAAACAAAGGTTTGCGGTTCAAATGGAATTCTCTATCGAAATCTATGTGAATTGGAACGTGATCATTGTCAACGTGAACAATATATTGTACCAGTGGACAGTTCCTATTGTAAGTTACGTCGATGTCTATTGACAAAACAAAACCGACAAATAGTATTTATTCTAACGTCTCTTATTTTCCTTTTGATTAATTGTCAATATTAGACGAACTTTTTTTTGCTTAATATTTGATAGTAAAATAGAGTCTGAGGGAAAGAGAGGAAAAAGAAAAAGTCACTAATTGAGATAATTAATCCTGAGAATTTTTTTTTCTTCGGTATTTAGGTTTATCGACATGTGATACTTTGCAATGTCCGTATGGACAATGTATACGAATATCTTCTGGTCAAGCACAATGTCTATGTCAACAATGTTCACAATCATACACTGATCAAGATACTGTCTGTGGAAATAATGGATTTAGCTATTCGTAAATAATCAAAAAGAAACCTTTTTTTGGCTCTCATTTTCTTTTATTATTGATAATTTCATTTAGATCAATATGTCACATTGAATATGATGCATGCACAAGACATGATGTCAATCTTAAACCCATTCATATGGGACAATGCAATAATTGTCATAATATTACGTGTCCATTCAATGGACAATGTCAATCTCAACAAGGAAATTATACATGCATTTGTCCGACAAGAGACACTTGTCCACCTCTACCAGTATGTTGTCCTTGTTGGTTTCAATTGATCTCAAATAAAATAGATCGAATTTCGACAGTAGACAAACCGAGATAAGATTTCTCATCATAGAAAAAAGACAGAAGATAACGTTACAAGGTTGACTAATGATAATTATATATCATATGACTAAAATTTTATTGTCATCAAATAATTCATTCATTAATTAATTAATATTAATATTAAAATTTAGACTGATCAATCCTATTCGATTTGTGCAAGTAATCAAGAAATATTTCCTAGTCAATGCGAAATGAATATTCGTTCATGTGAATTACGAACTCATCTCTATGCTATTGCACCAGATCATTGTAAACAAGATAAAGAACAATCTGGTAATATAAACAATCTTTTGAAGAAGAAAAAAAACAACAAATTTATATTTATGTTGTAGCTGACTATACACGTGAATGTGCTTATGACGAACCTCTATTCGATGCAATGATCAATCGAAATATCGAATGTGACACACTTGGACGTTGTCCAATGAATAGTTATTGTAATACAGTAACGAATCGTTGTTGTGTTAAAAGTAAGACAAAATGAATGGAGAGAAAACTTACAATTGTTGATTTCTTATTCTAATAAGTAATTACAGCAATTTTACCCTATCGAATGTGTTCATCGGATGATCAATGTGGAAAGAATATGGTTTGTTTAAGTGGTCTTTGCGAATGTCAACGACAAGATTTTATTCCCGCTCGAAATAAACGCGAATGCAGTAAGAAAATGATCGTTAATTCGATTTCATAAAACACATTTTATTTCTAGTTGCTACATCATCTCTACCAATTGGTTCAAGTTGTTCGGATTCTCCGTATGGATGTTGTCAAGATAATATTACCGTTTCACCTAGTATAAATCGTCGTGGATGTCCAGGTAACATCATAAAAAAAATCATAAATCAATCGAATCAATTGAATGTTTTTCTCTCGAAATACTAGAATATTGTAATTGTCACCCAGCAGGTTCTTTGCAATTATCCTGTGATCCAATGACGAATTCTTGTTATTGTCGACCAGCTGTCGGCGGTACCAGTTGTTCACATTGTGAAAATGAATACTGGGGATTTTCTCGTATATTAACACATAATAATACGGGTTGTACTCGTAAGAATTTCGTTTTTCGTTTTTTGATCTGTTGATTGTTGTTTCTGAAATTCATAGCTTGTGGTTGTCATCCGTATGGTTCAACACGAAAAGATTGTTTGCAAGATACAGGCGAATGCACATGTCATTCATTTGCAACAGGTCGACAATGTGATAAATGTATTGATTCATCTCTAACATTAACCGAACGCGGATGTATCGATTGTTCGTATTGAAAACTCGAAATTATTTTGTAAATTTCATTTTCTTGCTTTCAGTACACAAAGGTCGTCGTCGTCCACGAACATGTCGAGATTTCGTATGTTCATTTGGAGGCATTTGTCAAATGATTAACGGTCATCCACGTTGTACATGTCATCATGTAGCATGCACAGGTGACGAACAACGTCTTATGGATATCTGTGCTTCGGATGGACATACTTATAAATCGAAATGTGCTATTAAACGACAACAATGTATTAAACAATATGAAATCGGTTTGATCTATCCAGGTGTTTGCACAGGTAAAAGATTAGCAAATGAAAGAGTTCTTTTCTGTGATATTTTGTTTAATTTTGAATAGCCACTGATACTTCATCGAAGGAATACGCACAAATTGAAGAAGAATTCATTCCACATGAAGAAGAAATCGCTGTTGATTATCCATTAGAAGTTGTTCAAATTGATTCAAGTAGGAAAAATTCTGCGTTTTTGTCTCTCTCTCTAGTTGAATATAAACTCATGATTTGCGTCTAGAACGATGTTCGAGCAATGCAGATTGCGGTGAAAATATGGTTTGTCTATCCGAATTTTGTGAATGTGCAAAACAAAAATACAAACGTATACCTGGACCACGATGTATCGCTCGTAAGTTAGCTCTCATCTTTTTGTGTTTTTTTTTGAATTAACAACATAAAATATCTTTTTCGTCTGCTGTTGCTTTTCAGCTCATTCAAATGTAGCAGCAGCAAATTTCACTCGTAAGTTCGTTTGATTAATAATTGTAATTCAATGTCATTTGTCTACTTAGTCAATCCTGTTCGTCGAACAACAATCGGTGCATGTCTACGACGAACACCTTGTGAAAATCACGCAACATGTATTGATCGTCCTGATGGGAATTATAAATGTCTTTGTGCATTCGGTTGGCAAGGTCGTCATTGCAATGAAAGTAAACTATTAAGAAAAAGATAAATCTATTCAATTCGTATTCATTTTCTATTTCAAAGAATTTGAAGTTACGATTCCACATTTTAATCGTCATTCGTATTTCGAATTAAAAACTCAAATTTCATCAAAACATAATGATAATCAATTATTACGTATTGATTTAATATTTGCTACAGAAAATCCTCACGGTCTATTGCTCTATGCCGATGATAAATTAACAGAATTTTATTTTATTATTTCACTTCGAAATCAAATTCTTGATATAACGTAACGAAATAAATGTGTTTTTTTTCTCTCTCTCTCTCGATTAAATGTTCTTTTTTTCATTGTTTGCCTAGCATTCGTCTTGATCATTTTATATCAACTATTCAATTACCCGAACTAATTGAGTTAGATACTTACGCTCGTTTACAAGTGCATATTCTACATAATGAAATACGAGCAAGATTAAACGATGGAAATATTTCTTCAAGTAGAGTTTTTTTTTATCTTTCGAAATTATTTTATTTTCATAATTCAAAAAAGGATTATTGCCATTTGGTAGTTCATTTAAAAGTACATTGTATCTTGGCGGTTTACCTGAATCATTTCAATCGTAGGTCATGTAAATAAATTCGAATATTTACTTTTTTTTCTGTTATTTACCTAGGCTCTATCAACAATTTCATCTTAATGAAGGTTTTCAAGGATGTATTCATGAATTATCGATTAATGAACGACGTATTGTATTTAACAATTCTGAACATCATACAATTTTAAGTGCACAAAATATTGGTAAATAGAAGACAGAAAAAAAACGAAACTGAAAATTGAATTTTGATTCAGATGAATGTATTGCTAATCCATGTCGGTCAGGTATTGGTACATGTCGAAATGGTACTCGTTGTATTCCAATTCGAAATAATGATGCCAATAGTTATAAATGTTTGTGTAATGATCATTTATCATCATTGAATACTGATTGTTTGATCTCATCGATCGATCGTTGTTCGATAAATCCATGTGATTACAGTCAACAATGTATTAATGTCTATCCAAATAATTATACGTGTATCTGCAAAAATTGTTCGACAGGTTAATTTGACTAGTTGTTTTTCACAAAAAAAAACAAATTTCATTGTCGATAGATCAGAGATATATCGCAGCATTCGATTCGAATAGTTACATAAAACGGCCACCATTACAACTTATTGAACAAGCAAAAAAACTAACAATTGAAATTTGGTTTCTCAGCGAAAGTCCATCGGGTCTATTGATTTACAGTGATCATGTCAACTCGAAGAAAGGCTATTTTACCATATATCTTCAACGACGAATAATCATATGTAATCTCATGATGGGAAATAAATTAATCTCGTTGAGGTAGATTAGTTTCAAATTCAATAGATTCGTTCGATTGAATTTTATTTTTCTTAGTTCTCGATATCCAATTGAAATGTACAAATGGCATCGATGTATTCTCGAACTTCACGGTCAAAAGCTAGTTCTCATTGTCGATCACGAAGCACCCGTCGTCACATATGAACTGTTCTCGTCACATCTATTTTCACCTCGTTCGTTTACATTTATCGGCAATCTACCAGTTCAATATCGTTCATTCGATATGCTTTCGAATGCGTTCATATTCGAAGGTTTTCGTGGAGCAATTCAAAAAGTACAAAAACAAAAATCTTTCTTTCTCCAAAATATACAATTTCTCGATTTAGATTATTCTAAATAATCAAACATTGGATGACATTCGTCAAGATGCAATTGAATTACATGAACTCAACGAATATCACGGTTATCCTTGCCATCCAAATCCGTGTTCAGTCAATCAAATTTGTCAGCAAAATGATTTGAATAATTATACATGTTCATTTAAATCACCGACCGAATTTCATTACAAAGAAAGTTCGATTGAATTCGATGGGAAAGAAAATCTCATGTATTCGTATTTACCAATGAATCTCAATCGAAATTATTTTAAATTATCATTTAAAACGAAGATTTCACATGGTCTCATATTTTATCTTGGTGAAACAACAACAACGAATGTTTTCTCTCAATATTTATCATTGACAATTGTCAATGGATTCGTTCAATTTACAGCGAAAATCGATCGAAATTCGAGCGAAACTTTCCTTCGGTCGAAAATTCGAGTCGATGATGGACAATGGCATCGAATCGAAATTGGAAGGTACGTACTTATATATCTATTCTTTTTCTTGCCAATTAAAGTAAAATATCTATCTGAAATATAGATATCGTCGTCGAATATCAATGAAACTCGATAATAATTACCCTCGTCAGCAATTATTATCGGGTTTAGTAATTGATTTTCGTCCGTATCCAAGTTATATCTATTTGGGTGGTTATCATCGGCTATGTGGCTACAATGAACAACACTGTCGGACATATCGAGGTTGTCTGAAAAATTTCTTTCTGGATAAATATTTTCTCGATTTAATCAACGATGAAATCAATCAATACTATCCATTAAAAACTTGTCAAAATCCGTAGATAAAACAGAAATTTCAAATGACATATGATTATTTTTCTCTCTCTCGGTCTCTTGCTTTTTTTTTCTTCATTGTTTGTTTGTTTTTTTTTTAAATAAATTAATATATCTCTGTATATCTATCTATATGGTAAGAACTGTGCGAAATTTTTCTTTTATTATTAAAATTTATCAACATTTACAACAAGTTTATCTTGAATCGATTTACATTGAGAACGGCCAAACGGTGTTAGTTCAGGCAATTTATCGATTACAGTTAAAAGAAATGGCGAATCAGCGAGATCACAACGCGAAATTGTAACGATAAAACTAAATGAAATACCTTGAGAATATGTTTCAATATTAACAATGGTTTGTGTTCGAGGTTTAATTGTTTCATTTTCGACTGTTAAATGACCATGGAAAATGCCTGATTCAATTTGAATATCATATGATGATGCATGTTGAATTGTAAATCGGTAATGATCAAGAGTTTTCATTGATGTTAATTCAACTTGTTGGAAAGCATTCGTACGATTGAATGTATCGTCAAATGAACATTGAGTTGGTTTTGAACATTGACGATTTTCTAGAATGAAACCAGTTTTTCGTGAAATTCTATCGAGTGTTGGCGAAAGAATAAGATTATCATGAGATTCTAATGTAATCGTTGATGTTTGAGATGTTTTCGAAAGTATCAACGGAACTTTTTCCATATTTGTCAATGAATAAATTGTTTCTGATTGATGTTGAATGTAAAAAATTTTCGGATGTTCAGATGTAAAATTCGATCGTACACAAGCAATAAGAAGTACAATTAAAAAACTTGCTGTCAAAATAATTAATATTCGACTATAATTCATTAGACGTTGTAAATTCGGAATAAAAATAAGAAAAAATAGAATAGCTGGCAGAACAATTAATAAACAAATAACGATATCATGTGAAAAACCTATTGGATTGATCATTCGTGCCATCATGGGTATAGCTAAACGTAAAAGACGACTTGTCATTTCTAATGTATGTATTAATGGTATCAATGAAATGATGTATGGTGCAAATAGCCAGTACCATTCTTGTTCATGAAAAAGACTGACAATTTGAATTCGGTACCAACGTGTGATGAATTTAAAAAGAATTGATATGAAATAAATCGGACAAAGAAATATAGACCAAAGAAGAATGAAATATGTTGAACGATAAGGAAAATAAATGGATACACTCATAAAAAGAACGAAAACTAAAAGTAATGACCAATGTCGTTCGAAATTGAAACATATTCGATCGATATGTTTGATCGTATCGATTTCCATGGGATTCTTTTTCGGATATTTTGATAGAAGAAATTTTCGTAAATAATCCCATAATGTTTCACAAAGTAGAACGCCAATAAGACAAGGTAGACCATAGAGAAAAACTGCTAATGTTGAATTCCCGTACCATGATAACGAACGAAATTTTGATATAATAAACGCAATTACCGTTGCAAAAAAAGGTCCAAATATAAATGAAAACAAATAAGTGAGAAAGAATAGAAAAATGAATATGAAACGAAGAAGAAGTGGATATTTAAAATAGAAATAAATCGATGAGAGATCATTTTCCGATGAATATTTAGTTGACCATCGATGATCGATAAAAATAACACAGCAACCAATAATAACAATCAAAATTATTAGAATTAATTGAATAATATTTCCTGTTGATTTTCGATAGATGATTAGATGCCGACCGAGTATATCGAAATAAATCAAATTTTCTTCAGGATCAAACATTGGATCGGATTGCTGTTGAATTTGTTCGTTTTCTTGAAAAATTCGATGCGTCAGAGAGAGAACATTCTCACCTAGATGTTGCAATGCACCATTTTCGACAATCGATGGTTTATCGAGTATTGTATGATAATTATAACCATCGAGATAATATGCAAAATCATAACCAGACAAGAAGCCATTTGAAGTGAAAGCATTGTAATCAGTTACTGAACTTGTATATTCGAAAATTTCATCGCCAATTACATTGGCATGTGGTCGTGGAACGTAAGCGTAATCTCGAATAAGCTTGAATAAATAGGAAAGCAAAGAGACAGAAAAAAAATTTGTATTCATTTTAGTTTTGCTTTTTTTAATTTACTTGAGATGGTTTAACTTGAAATAGAATCGCTTTCTCATGACCGCCAACTGAATCAATATTGATAAATCGTCGGATGTGTTTTTTCCATGGATGAGCAGCTATGAATGCTTCAGCACCGCGAAGGTCCATTTCTTCGCCGGATACGAATAGAATAATTAAATTCAAACGAGCAAACGATACTTGTGTATCATGAATGAGATTTGAAAGAAGTTCGAGAAGAATAACAACGCCTGAACCATCATCACTACCACCAGGACTAAATTCAACTGTTCAGAAGAGAAAAAAAACAAAGCAGTTTTAAAATTAAGAAAATCTTTCATACCGGAATCGTAATGTGCAGTGAGCATGAGACAAGATGTATCATCTGGTGAATTAACATCGGATAGACGAACAGCGATGTTTTGTAGATTCTCGATATGTTTAACTGTAAAATTTTGTAGACTGATTTCGAATCGAATCGTTTTTCGAGTTAGTGAACGCATTCGATGAAGTTCTGAGAGAAGAAATTGTCGTGTTTGATAATCTGCATTTGTATTGATCACTCTTGGACCGTATTGAGTTAAATTTGAATAATAATCTCTTGCACGTTCTTCACTAAATTCATGTAATGGTATTGTACGCGGTTTAATAGCTGGTAAAACATAGGATAAATGAAGAGCAAGCGGACAAACAAGAATAAAAAGACAGCTGAATAGAATGAGCCAAAGAAGAATATTTTTAAATATATTCGTTCGATCTGTTGATCGTTCGAGAAATCTAAATCGAAGATATCGACTTAATGTTTTCATTGGATGTATATTATGTCGAGTACTTCAGCAAGAATAAATGACCTTTTTCGATAAGTATCGATGCTAACTAAATTCTATTTGTCGCGATTTTGTAACTGACAGTTAACGAAGAAAAAGAATATTTACGAGTATCTGCTGACAACTCTATTACCATTATGGATATCAGATACGTAGCTATTCTCTCAGAATAATCCACTTAGGATTCATTCTGACTTCGTATTTCTTATTAAATTCAAATCAAAAGAAAATCTTAATACCTTTTGAGTAACTTTTGATGTCGTCTATCGATTGAATTTTGAGGAGATCGTAATCCAACGTTTTCATTTCGATGTTCTTTGCCGTCGTTTGTTGATAATAAAACGATTTCTTCAGCTTGATTTTGCATTGACTAGATTTGATATGTGGCAGTTAGAAAAATAAATTCTGTTTTCAATTTATCGTCGATTCGATCAATTTAAACCGTAAAAAAAGAAGAAATAAAAGAAATAAAAATTACATATTCACACGAACTGTGTTAATTTTTATCTTCTCTATGAATACAAGAGCAATGAAAGAAGAAAAAAAAACTAATGGATCAAGTAAATATCAGATTCTCCCTCTCTATTCAAATAGTTACTACCAGACAGCCATTCGCTTTTTTTGTCGTTCTGTTACTAATATATATACGATGACTAACAGAAAAGTAAAATGACACGTAGTTCTATCGTGCAATGGCAATCAGGTGTGGACGATAACAGCGCTGTTGTATAACATACAGACGATATGTCGAATGGTCTTGTCAACAATCGAACTAAACTAGATGATAAATACATATGTGTAACTCTACTGAAGTCACTACTTGTAAATTCTTGTCTATTAGTTCGTTAAGAATCTAATTTGTTTTGAATGAATATTCTTTTTTTTTCCTTTGCAAAATTGCCAGCATATTGAAAAAAAAACATCATTTTATGTAACCATAAAATGTTCTGTGATAATTATCATTCGTATTAAAAGAAAAAGAAATAGGATAAATCTACCTTTAAAAAAAATAAAAAAACGATCGAACGCATGATGTGCAGTCAATCGTGCACTTTTTTATTTATTCATATAGAAGGTTAAGTACAATAGATACGGTCTTTTTAAATCATTGCATAGACGTTACGTATTTAAGTTGTTTTTTTTCTTCTTCTAATTCTGTGAATAAGTATATTTATTCATTAAATTTACTTAATTATCATGGCGCAACCAATTACAACTACAAATCCGAATTCACACGATGAAATAAAAGGTAAATCGAATTGTTCAGTCGATTGCAAATTTTTGTTCTATGATATTTATTTATCTATCTAGAAAATGTGTTTGGCTGTGGTGATGATATGGTTATATGCTGTTTTGGATGCTGCTGTTTTCCATGTTTATTTGGTGCAAATGCACAAAGAATTGATGGTAAAAATTGTTTTGTTATGTGTGTAGCATATACACTTCTGATTGAGTGTTATCTTTGTTGGGTTCCACATTTTCTTGAGAGACAAAAATTTCGACAAAAGTATAACATAAAATCAGATAATTGCAATGATATTTTACTGACAATGTGTTGTGGTCCATGTGCAATGTGTCAAGAAACTCGAGAGATGAATAGAAGAGGTAAATTACGAGTAATCAATTGTTGATTCAATGAACAAATTTCCATTGTTCATTAATAGAAAATCCGGCTAACATTGCCAATGGTGGACCGATAGTTCACCAGCCTCAGCCACAATCACAATTTCAACCCTATGGATCATATTATCCAGAAGAACAGTATCATCAACCTGTACAATATCAACCTCAGGATTATTACCAGCCATCTCCACAATATCAACCTCAAGAACAATATCAACAACCAGAGTCTTTCGTAAACCAAGAGCAATATGAACCGGAAAAACCGAAAAAACCAAAGATGCCATTCAATTTGCACTTTAATTTTGATCCTCAAAGTGGATCTACGGCACAAGTACACTTTCATTCACATAACCAAAATCCACCACAAGCAGAATATCAATCGTATGATCAATATGCACAAAATCCACCACAACAAGAATATCAATCATATGATCAATATCCTCCACAAAATCCAATGAATCATATGACTTTATAAACAAAAGACGTTTTCTTCTTCTTACTCTTAGTCTTTATCTGCAGTTCATAATATATGCGTACATGTTTAATAAAAATTAATTTCAGGAAGTTTCTTAATGCTATCACATTTTCGAATGACATTCATTGTCTAGTCAATCTCTTTTCATTTTCTCATCATAATTCAAATTAAATCTTTGTATCAATGAATTAACGCATAGTAACAGTAACAAAAGAAGTAAAATCAAACAATGAAAGAAGATCAAAAGTTGCATCTCATTGTAATTTTTGAGCTTGACAGTAGTTATAGAAATGAACAGAGACAAGATTGTCTGAGCGCATCTCGGTTAATAACCCCAAGGTAAACACTCATTTGGAAGCAAATGAAAAAAAATAGGGCGGATACACAATATTGACTATCAATCCAGCACATACCCATATACGTATGTTGTGTGTATGTACAATTCGTTCTCTTTCTTTTTCTATTTCTCGTCTCCTCTTCTTCTTCTTCTTCTCTCTCTTATCTTCTTTCATTTGCATTTATTTCACGTAAATCCTTCACGACTGTATGTGAAAATATATATCATTTATATTGTTTTTGATGAGCATGCACGGAACGACGACATGGTACAATGGTTGTTTGTTCTTGTCTATGATCTTGCAATATTACAAGTTTGTCAAGACAAAGATCTTCATTGGAAATTTGTTTTTTTTTGTCTCTCTTTCCAACTAGTTATCATTAAGCGAAGTAACACTTTCATTACGTTTAATTCATTATAAAAATCGAAATGGTTTAACATATGAAAATCGTCCATGCGATACACGAATTGAACATGATATTAATCGAGATGGTCGATGTGATACAGGCTTTCTATTTTGTCTTGTACGTTTACCATTTCAAAATCCACATAATTGTACATTAGGTGATCATTTTACGGGTTTTGTCGGTGCGGATGATATACATTTTATAAATATCGACCAGAAATTTCAACGATCAACACCAACTAGAGCTGCTAATCGAACTAGACAACGTTCATCATTGGTTTCCCTTTGGTTTCAACCGACTATATATTTTCGTTTTAAATATCCGAAAGTAAAAATTATTTGATTTGCTCAAGAATTTTTATTGATTAATAATGATCTGTAGAATGGAATTGGTATCATTGTTGAAGTATTCGATATTGATGATCCTGTTAATCAAACAAAACATGATTCAATTGATTTCTACGGTCGAACATTACTTGATTTGAAACTCTATCGTTCAGCTGATGTTGCACAACCACAACGACTTTATCTAAGAAGTCTATTCGGATTTTATACGAATCTAACTGCTGATGTTTTAGTTAATATGATTGATTTATTTTCTCGAAAAAATTTTAAATCTTTTTCTTTTTCGTCGCTTAAAGTTTTACTGTTCACCAAATTTCTATGGCGAAGATTGTGAAACACATTGCATCGCCAATGTACAACGTTATGATTGCGATCCAGATACGGGCCAAAAGATTTGTAAACATGGTTATATTGGTCAAGATTGTCTCAGTGGTAAATAGCAGATTTAAAAAAACAACAAGCTAATCGGAATTTTTTTCTCGATTAGATGTTCAAGCATGCGAAGATCAACCGTGTTTGAATAATGGAACGTGTGTTGTATATGTTCGCGGTTATTTATGTCAATGTCCAGTTGGATTTACCGGTCGAAATTGTGAAACGAGTTAGTTTCAATTTGAAGAAGATTTATCAAAGGAAAGCTTTTATTTTAGATTTAATTGTCAAACCATCGATTGATCTATGCAATCGAACGACATGTATACATGGTGATTGTTTGAAAAATGGAACATGTCTTTGTCATAAGTTTTGGTCAGGAGAGAAATGTAATCGAAGTAAGTTCTAATCGGATTGTTGTGTAGTTTTATTCGTCTTGTTTACTCTATGTATAAATTCAAAATACATTTGAAAAGAAAGAAAACATGTTCAGCGGATTTTTATCTAATCTTTTAATATTAAATCTCGATTGTTTTATGTGCATTTAGAAGAAATGAATTGTGCAAATCAACCATGTTTACATAATTCAACATGTGAGAATCTACTGACGCTGTCAGACTATCGTTGTCATTGCAATCGAGGTTATACAGGTCGAAACTGTGAAGTTGGTATGACGACAAGAAACCGTTTTTTTTTTGTTCTCAAGCAATAATATTCTTTATTTTTTGTTTTAGAAATTGTAACTTCTTGTGAACGAACACCATGTATTCATGGTCAATGTTTAAAAATTGATTTCTATACCGAAATCTGCATTTGTGAACAACATTGGACTGGAATTGATTGTTCACAATCATTAACAAGTAAAGCATTTCGCTTTCAAACAAATCAAATAACTATTCGTTTCCTGTAGCTTCTACAATATCAACAACAACAACAACAACAACAACAACAACAACAAAGCCTACGACTCGATTATCTACTTCAACAATAGCAAAAGACTTAACAAGCTATCTAACTAATACATCATTTACGACAGACTTAAGCGAATATTTTAATTGGCCCAATGTAAAATATCGTACATCCTCATCGACTAATACATATCAAACAAGTACGCCTTATAAAAACAGTGAATATCTTTTGCTGATTAATATCAATTCAAATATTGATTTTCGGTCTATTGTTTTTATTAGCTCATTCGCCTTGTTTAAGTACACCATGTCTACATAATTCAACATGTATTATTCTTTCAAACCATAGTTTTCAATGTCTTTGTTCATCGTCATTCATTGGCATTTATTGTGAAATAGGTATGAGTGTGTATTCTCTTGAGATAATTTCATTCGATTTTCTTATTCTATCTATTCTCAAATACGACAGAAATTCTAAATATCGTACAGTTTCGTAAGTTTAGTTGTTCGATAGACTAGCATGCTAGAAGATGACAAACAAGTGACTTGCAATGATTTTATTTATGTGTTTTTTTTCTTTTCTTCTTCTTCTCATGTAGAAACAAATCCATGTGAAAATTCGCCTTGTCGACATGATAGTATTTGTGTAACAAAATCGAATCATGATGTTCAATGTATTTGTTCATCGAATTACACAGGAAGATACTGTGAAAATACAGGTAGACGAACATAAAAGAAAGGATTTTACCTTTTTGTTTTTTTTTATTAATGTTCTCTAGTAACAATTGCAAAAATTGGGGCAAAATGCACTCGAATATGTCAAAATGGGGGTTCCTGCTCGGTAAAAATAGATTTGATTATACAATAGCAATTGTTTTTCTTTTCTTTTGATCCAGATTAATCATTTGAATGAAGAGTATTGCTTATGCAGATCATCTTATACGGGTTTCTCTTGTGAAATAGTTAAAAATAACTGCACAGGTTTGTATTGATTCAATTACAGAAAAAAAGAAAGTTTTTTCTTTTTATTATTAATGCACTTTGACATTCAAAATCAATTGAGTTTTCAAGTGCCGAAACACAGGGAGAGAGAGAGAGAGGAGAGAAAGAGAGTCCAAAGTAAATTTGAATAAATATAATTTGTACTTTTTTTACAAACAGATTCTTCATGTTCAACGGACCCATGTTTACCGAATCCGTGTTTATTCAATCGAACTTGTCATTCAACAAATAATTCAACGAATTTTACATGTTCATGTCCAGAGAATTCGTCGGGTGAACTATGTGAATATGTTCTTGAGTCGGATTCAATCTATGCCTTATCACAAGATCATCATTTATCGGATGTCGACGAAAATTTATTTTCGAAAACATCACCCGATCTTTGGCCTTTAGCAATCGTATTCGGTTATGTATTTTCATTGATGTTAGTTTTTATAATCATTTGGTTTCTTTGGTACGGTCTAACGAATCGTCCACAATCATATTTTCAGTCGGAAATTCCTCATCATGAACGTGCAAATGATCGTTATGAACCCTATCGTTTAGGTGTTAGTAATCCACTTTTTTTTCTCAATCAAGAATACAATCCGAATTCAATCTTAAAAACTTACTAAAACCAAACACACATTCGTAGTTATAATTCATCGTTTTTTTTTGTTCGTCTTTTTTTTTAATTTAAATTCTAAATTTTATTCGTCGCGAGTCTTTTGTTTTTGCTTAGTACTATGTACACAATAAAATAGGAAAATAAACAACAACAGCAAGAAGAAAATAATAATAATATGAGCGAAAGAAAGAAAAAAGAAAGAGTTTCATCACCATAAATCGTTTGTTTTCAATAAGCTAGGAGTCAAATTTGAGCTTAATTGTGAATGTTCATTCTAAAACCAAAAATGACATCGAAAGTTGTTTGAATTCAACAGACAAAAAAATAGACATTCAATTAACCTTTTCCTTGTCGGAATTTTCATTGATATTATCGATCAATGATAAACCGGGTGAAGCTGATCGTTTTGAATTCGATTGAGTATCAATAAAAAATTCTACACGGTGATTGCTCGTGCCTGGAGATGATGTTCGATTCATTTTTGTTATTGTTCTTGTTGCTGCTGCTATTGAATCGATATCAGCTGAAATAATATCAAATTCGAAAACATAGAAAAAAAAGTAAATACGACGAAACAAATTATTACCTGATTGTGTTCGACTAATACGTCGATAACCATCTTGAAATAGCAATGCTGATGATGATGTCGATGACGGAATTGTTTGCATAACAACAGGTGAACTCATATCAGGATGTTCGAGAATAGTCGATTCACATGGTGGATCGATATTTTCAAGGAGATTTTCTTTTGTATTCGATGTTTTCATTGTAACTAAACGTCGTTGAAGTTCATCATCGAGTTCCGATGGTTTGATTGTTACTTCGGGATGTTCGAATATACGTTCATCGCTATGAGATGTAGGCAATAGTCGAGGTGAATTCGATGGAAACGATTGTCTATTGAATTAAATATTTATTATTAAAATAACAAAAAGAGCGAGAGAGAGAGAAAAAATTAAGATTTTACTCGGAATAATTTGTTAAACATTGATCATTTTTATTTTCATTTGTATTCATTTGATTATTCCAAGTAAATTTCTGTGCATGTGAACTAATATCTTGCAATGATGTGGATGTTGGCATGGTATTTGCTGTTGTTCCTTGTGTTTGTCCGCTTAATTTAACAGTTGGCATACGACGAACAGATGAATAATCAATTTCTAAATAAAAAATATTTTTTAGGGACAATTGGAGATTCATTTGCATTTAATCGAATATTTGCTCAAATGGAAACAAATTCGTTGACGGTGATTTACATGTAAAACAGAAAACATATACTCTTATAATTAGTCGAATCCGCCCTGTTATTATCTGGTTTCATCGGAGAACGAAGTTCATTCTGTTTTATGACGCAAAATCGAACTAAGAACTTATTTTTAAGGATTTATTTTATCACAGTTACTTCAGTACTTTTTCTTTCTATTAGCAAATTGTAATTGAATAAAAAAAATGATTATAAAACAGCAGTTGCTTTTCTTTTCCTTTTCTTTCTCTTATTCTCGGGCCTTTTTTTATATACACTTTGCTGTCGAAATAAATTGTCTATTGAAAAAAACAATGAATGTCCTATGAATAAGTAATGTTCGTTAACTAGATATATGTAATATAAATTTTTCTCTTTTCATATGAACTTGTCAAGTTAGCTTTTTGATAATGGTTCTAACAAGGAAGAAAGTGGAGAAAAATTCATGAACTATGAGAATAATTGACTCCAATTGTGTGTCATTTAAAAGTTAGGAAATACCGGCATAAATGTCGAGCGAAGATCTTTTTGTTCTTCGATAATTGAAAATAAGTTAGAATTCTAAACAGATTTCAACTGTCAAAATTGCGATTAATTCGATTGAAATGACAATAGACACCTTTCTTGTGCTGCTGTTTGTATCTGTCAATAATCGAGATAACAAACATACACACCGCATATGAAATCATGAAGAAAAAGAAGAAGTAGAAGACGAAAACAATGCTCGATCGGTGATTAGTTTTAGTTAAATTCTATTCTCATGGAAAATAGGTAAACTGACATTAATTGTAACACTATGCATTGACGGTAAGGAAAAACATTGAATATTACCGAAAATAATGACGATAAGCAAATTGACAAACGAAGAACCATTAACTAACGTTATATCTAGACGATCAAGTACTTAGACATGTTCTATTTTTTTTATTTTCAGCTCTGTTTTACCCTACACTGTGTAGACACACGCAGAAATATTTAAAAAAAAACAAAAGAACGACAACAAGATGTCGAAAAGATGTGGTCGAGGCTCACAGTCAGACCACTTTGTTAGATCAGTGGTATTCTTTCTATTTTTCTTGCTACCCAATCACTGAATGTATGGGTGATGAAGACGATTATTATTATTATTATTATTATTATTATTATTTGTTTCCATGTTGGATCGTTCGTTCTTCCTCTTTCTCCGGTTTTTCCTCTTTATTTTCTGCTTGACAAGGTCACAAATAATCGAGACAGCCGAAAGCAACAAGACAAATGCGCGATCTTCTCTCCCTCTCCCTCGTTCTTGCTCTCTCTCTTTCTCTCTTTCTGTGTCGCCTTTAACTCGATCAGATGCCAAATAGATAGACAAATATATAATGAAACTGAGAAAAAAAAAACGAGGAAGAAATACGAAGAGCAATGATATAGTTTACTTTGATTAATGCTTCTTAAATTGTGAATATAGAGATGAAAAGAAGAAGAAGAAAACAAGAATTGACATAATAATAAAAAGAAACAACAAAATCAAATATCACTTCGTTCGATTTTGTTCGTTTATTGTTTTTACTTATTTACAATGATTAAATAACTTGAAAGAAAACATACTTCTCGAAAAGCATCCTATCATTTCTGTAATTAAGACTAAATCTACCCATCTGATATAAACATAGGCAACATCGAATAGATTCTTTTTCTGTTTTTTTTGCTGATCGCCTTCGTGTCATATCAGTTAACGATTTTCTTTGGTTCGACGAAAAAAACAAAATGAGAATTTTCCTATGATAGCAATAGCAACCTTCCATGCTTAATCAGATACCTAAAGGCAGGAGAAAATAAGTCTACACATCGATCATCACATACGTTTTGATGACGATGACGACAACAACAACGGATCGATCGTAGGTTTTGTTTCGTCATGTTATTTTTTCCTTGATTTGTTTTTGCCCCCACGATAAATAGATAGATAGATACATACATATAAACTAAATATATACCACTGACGAAACTGTTGATAGACACGAAACAATTACGATTGGAATTTTAGAATTCATGTCACTGAGTAAAAGCGTGATTGGAACGACATTTGTCTGTTTATCGTTTATTTCATTAGTTTCGTATTCTCGATCTCTCTCTTTGAAAATCTGTTTAAGCTTAAATAACGATTTATATCGCGTGCTTGAATCTAAAAGAACTATCAGGCTAACGTCAACGGAAATTTAATTGAGCTATTCAAGCGAAACGATCTAGTTTGAATAAAAAGTTTTCGTTTCGTGTTGTTCAACTTACGTTGATTTGAAAGAAGCATTCTTTGTTGTTGAAGTGAGATAGAATATATATATATATATATAATATATAAGTTGATGTACGAAGAAAAAATCAAGCAGTCATTCACCCGGTAGACAGTGAAAAATGTATATGCAAAATATGCGATTCAGGAAAACGGGTGAGAGAAAGAGAGAATAATAGAAAGGGAGAGAAAGACAGAGACAGAAATCTAGGAGTAAAGTAAAAGAGAAGATTGGTAGATTTTTCTTTTTCCTCCTTTTTTGCTCTCTGCCATACTTTCGACACTCATCGGAAGAAGACAGAAAAAAATCCAAAAAAAAAACTCAAAAAAAAGAAAAGAAAGGAATACGTATGTATAGGTAGTAGTTGTTGTTGTTGTTGTTTTATTTCTTCGCTTTTTTTTATTAAAAGAAAAGAGAAAGTGTATATGTACACGCTTCAAGCACTCATTCAAAAAAAAAACAGACTGCTTGCCAGACAAGTACATACTCTTTTTCTATTTTCGAACGCTGATGTTTTTCCTCTTTTCTTTCGATTACCAAATTTGTTCTTTTGATTAATTTGAAAAATAAACAGAAAGTACAATTTACATCCAACGACCGATACGTTCTCTGCATGTCCAAATCAATTGTATAAACATGCCTTCCAGAAGACTTACTCAGTTGATACATTTCTATGTACACATAATAAATATGCTGAGTATTCAACAGTATGTAATCTATTTCTTTGATGCAGTGACAAAAAAAGAATGTAATTGAGATGGATGCATGTCTTGTTTGTATGGTTGCAAATAGATTGTCAATATATAAACTGCTGACAAGTGCAGATTTTGACAAGGAAAATCAAAATAAATGAAAAAAATTCAAACGCAGAAGCCTTTGATTTGAGAGAGAGAGAGAGAGAGTTGCGACATTTGACGTCATTGTGATAATTATCTCGATAGTTTCTGTCTTTTTGTGGAAAACAAAACTTAACAACCGAACAAAATTGTTTCTTTTTGAGTTTGTCGCGATAATCTATTAATAACCGAGACTTTTTTTGTTTTTGAAGTATTTGAAGAAGAAAAAAAGTGACAAAAACACTTTTGGCAAAATTGTGTCGTGTTTACTAGGTTACATTGATACAATAAGAGAAAAAAAATGATGGCGTATATTTCTAATGACCTGATTCTTTAATTACTACTATTATAAACATGAATTCATATGAATATTCTCGTTATTAATATCAAGTAGTCGAAAAAGTTGACTAGAAAATTTTCTAATGAAATACTTGACAAGGATTCAATGTAATTATTCGATAGCGGAAGTTTATCACATCCTCCTGTATTATATTTGAGAAATATGCTCATGAGTTCCGCTAAATTTATCGTTGAAAAGAAGAATTATTACGATATGATAATTATAGAGCAGAAAAAAATCTGTTCGATGAGAAAACAATTGAATCTACGAACAGGTGGTCTTGTTGATTTAGATTTTGATGTTTTTTCCTCCGCATTATACTAGGCAATTATTTTTCTCTTCAGGAATTTTGATAAATAATCCTTAATAGTAATGTGTTCAAGCTATTTTTATAGTACTATTGTAATGAATTTTTATGAGTCGTATATTGTGTTGTTTTATTTATATTTTCTTTCGCTGAAAAGTTCAACACAATTCTCGAAGTTCAACATAAAATGTCAATGCCATTTTGATATTTAACTCGAATAAAAACAAGGATCATAGTATACTTCTATTTTATGAGAAAAACAATATAATTACAGACGAACTATAGTCGCCATAGGAAAATCTATAGATAAAATTACATCGGATTAAAAACATCTACGCATATGGACTCAAATGTTATTTCATATAAATTTTTCATAAGAAGAAAATAACATGTATTCATAGAGTCAAATATGGTGCTAATTTGACTTCATCTTTAGTAATTATTTTCTTTTTTTTTTCGATAATTACTTAAATATCTCTAGATAAATATATTATCGACGTCGTATTAGAATACCTCTATCGAATACCGTTGAGTAGTTTTTCATATTTCATTATTGGCTCGTCTCAAGCCAATAATTGTTTTGCGGCAGGGGTAAAAGTACAACATGATGCGATCGACTGATGCTTCTTATTTATTATTAAAATGACGAGTACATCATAAAACAGAAGACTGTCTTATACATTCAATAGTATACATTCACTAGAATCTCGAACATAGAAAATGTTATTTCAGTCAGTAATCATACACATATACATGACCTTGTCGTTTCTTTTTCTTCCTTCTTTTTTTTCTAATTCTGTTATTATTATTCTCTTGTCGATTTGTTTGTTTGTTTTCGTAGTCGTTGCCAGTGTTGAATAAAGACAGAAAGAAAGCATGGCAACTTCTCGAATACCTCTTTACCACGTGTCAGGTACACATTACGACTGTGCATATACACTGGGCACATTGACACATGAAGCTATCCGACATCGTATTGGTGATGATATTGGTAATCTTGCCGAATTATTTGAATTTGTTCAAACTGAACAGGGTCTTCGTTTACAACGAGAATTTATCGATGCAGTTCGTTTATTTTTTCCGTGGTATTGGGATGAAATCTGTGGTCTTGCCGACGGTTCCGGTGTTCCATTAGAACAAATTGTTGTTCTAAATTTTTTAAATGAAACTAAAACAGCATGTAGATCATTAAAAGAAAAAGAAAATTTAATACAAATCAATGAAACCGGTGAAAAAGGTTGTACGACTGTTTCACTCAATCGACAAGATACAGATACATTTGCAATTTTACATAACGAAGATAATGATTCATCGTTATATCTCAGTGGATATTTGGTTGAAGCTGATATTCAATCAAGCGAATATGACGATGGAAAACGTAGAAGTCCAAGCGAAAAATTCATTGCCTATTGCTATGCTGGTACAATTCCAGGTTAGAACATCTTCGAGTCTTAATGTTGTAATAATGAATGTACTTACGTATATTTTGCTCTGTTTTTTTCAGGCAATGGTTTTGGAGCAAATAAACACGGTTTTGCATTTGCGTTGAATGGTCTCTATCCAAATTCTGTTGCACATGGTCGTTTACCACGACAGATAATCAATCGAGCACTTTTAAATATTGAAAATGAAGAACATTTAGATAATTTGATCCGTGTATCTCCGGTAGCATTCGGTTTCTGTATAAATGGCGCATTCTTTCGACAAGACAATTATATTTTAAACTATGAAATTGGAGCAAATTTTAAAATTGATAATGAAAATTACATCAGCAAATGTTTGCTTATCAATGACGGACAAAAAGAAAATAAAAAAGACGGTAGCGTTAAAACTTTAAAAAAATTAATTCTCTTTCTCTCTTTCATATTATATAGGTGAATGTAGCGTTGTTTCAAATTATCTTGTACATTATAATCATTATGAACGGTTAAATAAATTAATTATTCAACAAGAGTCTCTTGATTCGACATATAGTCGAGAAAAACGTGGCCAAGAAATTGGCGAATTATTTACAATTAATGATGCGTTGAATCTATTAGGTGATGATGAAAATAAAGCTTTTCCAATATTTCGTGTACCGAATCAAACCGATGTCAATTCGCTTACACTTTGTACGGCATATTTTAATTTTCGTACATTACAATTACTGATTTATCAACATAACCCCAAACATAATAATCAACCGTCAATGATCTACGATCTAACAAATATATTGGCTTAGAAGAGCGAGAGAGAGAAAAAATATACAGAGATATTTTTTTTCAAAATAACAATTTATTATAAAATACTGATTGCTTTTTTTTTCTATGAAGAGAACAAATAAATAAATAAATCTATTCACTACATATATACGTATTCATATATGAATGAGAAAATGCAATGAAAGATCATCTTACAAAGCAATAAAATACGGAGATGCAAAAGGCAAACAGATAATCATTACTTAGATATCTCATCTGGTCGCCAGATTTAGTTGACTTTTTGTTCTGAACAACAGACCAACAAGATCTCGAGCTCAATAGCGCCGTGAGTACAAAATAAGGACAATTACAGAAATTACTTGAACTTTTTTCATGTGAAAAAATAAGCTTATAAGAATTGATGATATACATCGCCGAATGAATATAATCTTTCCATAGATATTTAATCATGAAAAAAATAAATATTCTACGTCCTTTTCTTCGTTTCTAAGCTAATAACAAAAATATTAAGAACAAAAATTAAACTATTATTGTGTGTGGTGGTGGTGGTGGTGGTGGT
>ERZ778019.1424-NODE-1424-length-32462-cov-12.800876_pt1 | contig 32462 bp, 41 predicted proteins | sample MGYA00375749_ERZ778019 | MGnify/ENA primary metagenome ERZ778019 (study PRJEB29350, sample SAMN05389821) | bioreactor metagenome | isolation source: Ammonium sulfate bioreactor | place: South Africa: University of Cape Town | collected 2014-03-17 ... | reverse complement strand
TTTTTTTTTATTTCAAAGTGAGTTATCATTGATTAGTCATATCATTATTAAAAATTTCCACAACGAATTCATCGACAATAGCCGATGAATATGGAATACAAGTATTCGTTGTTTCTAATCTTCGTCGAAAATAATTTATACAATATGGTTTCGTTAATTTTACATGTGGATCATGTGCCATCATGGAAAAAAATTCAGATGCATGTTTTCGTGCAAGAATAAATAATGATTCAATGCCCGACGATCGAAAACAGATACCTAACAACTCAAAACTGACTCGCATCATACATGCACATACTGAATATTTATAGGTATCAGATTTCAGATGATACGCTACGGCTGCAGTGCCCCAAACATGTGCCATTTTGTGTATACATGAGAACTGTTTCGCTTGATTACCATACTCGTTGAAATATCGACCAATATCATCCAGGATCTGAAACAATTGAATATGTGGATATTTTTGAAAGAAATCAGTTCCGCTATCAAACAGAAAGAGATTTAGCGCAACATAGAGACTATTTGCATGTTGAATTGTATGTGAATCGAGACGATGAGCATAGGAAAGTAACCATTGAGCGCCATGAATTGCTAAATCAGGATTGTATGTACACTGCAGAACAATCTGTCGCCAAATGATACGACATTGTTCTGAAGTTGAATTTTCAATAGATAATTGTCGAAAAAAATCATCGTCTTTTGTTAAATCTAGAGAAGAAAATACATCGATTGAATAGACATTTATTTTTCGAAAATGAATCAAATTCACTAGAAGCTTGTTGTTGTTGATTTTGAAGAAGTTGAGATTGAAAATCAGATTGAAATTTTAATTTCATCAAAATATCTTTTGTTTTCGTTCGTTTTCGATCTCGTTCAGCTATTCCGCGAGGATTCGTTACCACATCTAGCGTCTTAGTAATAATTTCTGCTTGTTGTAAATAACTATAAGCTTGATTATTATGTCCACTTGTTTGATATGCTTCTGCACATATCAGATATACATTAAATGCTATATCACGATTGTATTCATCTTTTCGATGTAAATACATTCGTACGAGCGATTGACAAATATCAATCGATGCACGTTTATTTGTATGAGTATACATCCACACTTGAAGTGCATTAAAATCTTGAAGAGTGACGTCATTTGGATATTTGCCAATAAAAATGGTGACACGTGAAGAAACATTAAGGGGATTGGCATTTACGATAATGCTACGAAACAGTGTATATTTATTTTTTTTACTAGGAGAGAAATAAAAATTTACGTCGTGTTTTGAAAGTTGTTAATTGGCGTAAACGTTGTAAGAGCTTGTCCTAAAATTGGACTTTGTGAACGAAAATGACCATCATACTCAATAGCATCGATTGAATCGTTATCTTTACAAAAAGAACGTAGTTAAATACAAAAATATGGTTTTATTATTCTTTATATTGCCTCACCTGTGTTACGGATGTTATTTTCATTTGACATACTTGATAATATTCTATAAATCAAAAGAAAAAGAAAAGAAATTGAATATAAAACAACCAAGGGAATGTTTTTTTTTATTATAATAAACCCATTGTATAATCGATACAAAATAGAGTATGTTTCTTTTCCAAGTTAATATATATAGTAGGCGTTTATTTTAACAACGAAAAAAAAAACACTGAGAATGTCATGCTTTTTGGAAATTTCCAGGCAGAGTTTTATGAAAGGCGCAATTCGATTAAAATTTTTTTCTATGACGAGTAATGAACTTGATGATATTCTTCTCAATAAAGACGAATCTAATTCAACAATAGTCGTTTTTGGACGTGATCTTTCATCGTATTTAATAGCTCTAGTATTAAAACAGCATGGACATCAAGTAGCGATTGTTAGTCAATCAAATGCACTAGTAATGACTGATCTATGTGAATTTATTTCGATGAAATATCTGTTCGAAACAGCAGAACGTATTCGATCGATCCGATCATTGAAAACCAAAGGCATAGAAATCGAATTTGATTCGAATTGGCAAAAATTAACTGATGACTGTAAACAGGAATTTATTGATAGGAAACAGAAATTACAACAAGAAATCGTAGAAAAAAATATACCGATCTACGAAGGTAAAATTGTTATGGTTGAAGATCATATTCTTCGGATTATTACCGATGGTACGAAAATAATATACGTAGATTTCTTATGGATTTTCTTTTACTAAAGATGAATCAACACAGATTGCTATTCTACGAACGAAATACGTCATTGTTGGAAGTGATATTTGTCGATCAATGATGAAAAATAATCATAATCGAGCTTTGAACAAACTAAATGATATCATTCAGTTAAACCAATTGCCGAAGGTATTTAAATATTATACGTGATTATTTTTTTTTGTTCTAAATTTTTCGTGAAGAGTTTAATAGTTATTGGTGGTGGTACACTTGGATTGTCAGTAGCTTCTTGTTTAAAAGAATTTGGATGTAATCATGTGACGATTATTGAACGACAAACTCATTGTCTTATGGATATCAACGATATCGATCGAGAATTAGCTGCATATATCGAATCAATATTAATCAAACAAGAAATTGATATTGTTACAAATTGTACTGTTCATTCTTTGAAGTAATGAGAATTCTAGTTAATCCCACAGATTTTTGTAAGATCTTTTCTTAGAGCTGATTGTGAATTTATAGCTGTTGGTACAAAACGAAAACTATGTTCTATACAAACGACACCAACAATATCTATCATTCAATTGATTGAAAAACTTTCCTTTGGTCGACAAGTACAAATAGCAACTACACTTACACCAATAATTCCAATTGATTATCAACGAGTCAAAAGTATCTGTTCAATAGAACAAGGTATTAGCATTGCATATCGAACCATATGCAAATGTTTCGGTTGTCCAACACCGAATTTTTCTATGCCTTCATTTGTTTACACCGTACCTCCGTTATTAATTCTTGGTCAAACACATATACCAGCGGATAATATGTTCATTTGTCGTATTTCTGTTCCGCCAACTTTAAAATATGCGATTGACACACCTCATCAAGGTGAATCGTGTTTTCTATTGAATTAAAAATCTTCAATGTTTAACTACATAGGTTTCGGTAAATTTTGGATATCTCGAACACGACGAACTCTCTGTGGAGTTCAGTTTATCAGTGAACATGCGTCGATGTTCGGCAAAGCATTTGGCATTCTTATTCGTAATCAATTATCGTTGGGCGATATCTGTACTCGAATTGAACTACCTGGCTCAGTTGGTGAAGCGGTTCAACTGATGATCAAACAAGTTCTCCATCATATTTCTAATTAAAAAAGACATAGGAATCTGTAGTTTCTGACGCCACCTATAGAAAAGCTAAAAGAATACTGATGAATAACATTGATATAACATGGACTGAAGAATCGTCTGACATCAAATCAATAATTTTATTCGTTTGCTAACATGAATAACAATTCCATTGCTCGCTCATGCGACACATTTGTTGTTTTACCACCGCTAACTGACTCCAATTTTCATATATTCGGTAAAAATTCTGATCGTCCAACAAAGGAAGTTCAAGAAGTTATATTAGTTTCCAATGAACATACCTCAGAAAATAAAAAATACGTTCACGTACGAATCAGCACACATTTTTGTTGTATTTAACTTACTTTCTTCCTGAATTTCAGTGTACACATATAGAAATTCCGCAAGTATCGACAACCTATCGATGCATTCTATCAAAACCAGCATGGTGTTGGGGCGCTGAAATGGGTGCGAATGAGCACGGAGTTTGTGTTGGTAATGAAGCTGTTTATTCGAAATTAGATTACGATGGACGTGAAAATGCGTTAACTGGTCTCGACATCGTTCGGTTTGTTTGCTTGCTTTTAATCTATCAATTGAATTTGATGTTCAATTTCTTCTCTGTAGACTTGCGTTAGAACGTGCGAAAACTGCTAAATTAGCTGTTGAAATCATTGGTGATTTAGTTGAAACGCATGGTCAAGGTGGAACGTGTCACGATCCAACATCGAACACACCATCAGGTTATGATAACAGTTTCCTTGTTGTCGACGGTACCGAAGCTTGGGTTGTCGAAACATGTGATCGAGTTTGGGTGGCTAAACAAATCAAAGGTGATTTTCTTGAGTTTTTTCTCAATCTACTTGAAGAAGTTTTGTGTTTTTAAGAAGGTTTTTGTAATATTTCAAATATTTATACAATTGGAGATAATTATACACTTCAATCGAAGAATTTAGAAAGTTTTGCTCAAGAAAAACAATTCTGGAATGGTGGTACAGGCAAATTAAACTTCAAACAAACATTTCAACATTCGACAACATGCAGTCGTTTGACAGCTGGCCGAAAATTACTCGAAGATCTAACTAAAAACGGTAATTTCTCCGTTTTCGACATGATCTCAATTCTACGTGATCAACCATCGGGAATCTGTATGACCGATGAAACCGATCATGGTTATGCTTCAACAGGCTCTCAAGTATCCGTTCTCATACCCGTCAGTAACCAAAAATCCGAAATCGATGCTTGTCATTTCTTTACTGCAACACCAAATCCACAAGTTTCTCTTTTCAAACCATTCATTTTCTCAGCTAAAGTCGAATTAGGTCCGTTAACTGTCTCAACACCATCGGAAATCTCATCCGAACGTCTTCATCCATTGTATTCTGCACATAAAAAAGCCACACGTGAACAATTAGAAGATCAACGTTTGAAAGACTTCGAACACGAAGGTATCATGGAAATCATGGGTAAATTAAAATCCTCGAATGAAACCTCTGCCGATACATACGAAACATTGTTTCACGATGCTGTCGACGCTGAAATCGAACTACTTCGCGAACAAAAACAAAAGAAACGTTCATAAATTTAAGAACAAAAACGCTATTTATTCTAGCTTTTAACCTACATTAGTTCTTTATCGGATTTCTTAATCTTAATAAACGATATGATCAGATATTCTATCACTACTCATAAAAACAAAAGCGAAATGAACATTGCTCGAAGTCAAACAGATAACTCATCATTGTCAATAGATAAATACAACACAAGATCTTATCAATCCATCACCAAACACACTTGTTGTTTTTTTTTCTTTCTTGAAAATGACAAACTTTATATTTTTATTGAACATAGGGCAAACAAACAACAAATAAGCAGACGAAAAATCCTTTTGTCTTTCGACTAATTTTGAAACACAATTACAAACAACATCCATTCTCCCGCTGATCGTTCTTTCGTTTGACTAGGAGGAGATTTCTTGTCGTTTTTATTTCATGTAAATTCCATCGTCGGCATCGTGTTCAGTGAAATCATTGTTGGTTGATGATTCGCAACAACAACATAAACATCGACATGTAACTAATCGTTTAAAACATAAACGAAAATTTCGACTAAAGATAATTAAAACGAAAAATTTCATTGCTATTTGAAAATAGATTAATATCAATGCAAAATCATAGGCGAGAAGAATTTCATTGAAGATACTCTTCGGTATTAATGTTGTTTGTTCACGTAAAAATAATTTACCAAAAAATATGACAAATGAATATGGTAAAACGAAGATTAAGTTCAAAAACGACATGAATACAAAGAATTTACTCATATTTTCTCGTTCGCGTGTTTTCGAATAATTCAATGATGTTTCATGAGGATTTCCATAGTGAATTGTGTAATGTCCATGGCTGCCACCATTGGATGTTAGCAAATAATGATCTTTCTTTCGACATAATGTATATAAGAGCGTACCAAGAAAGACAAATATAGCGAATAATGGAATAAATAAATAGATTATATGAAGAAACCAAAAGTAAATATGTTCATAAAGAAATGATTGACGTAAATATGTTGAACGATAGATTGTATCGAATGATTCCCAAGCAAATAATTGTGGTAGAGAGAAAATAATGCCTAAGAGAACAATGATAAGCATGAGATTTTTCGAATTACAAGGTGAACAAAATAATTTCTCATTGTAACCATTCGATTGTATGGCCGTACATGTATGATCAAGACAACTCATGAGAAACAGCCAAATAATAATAAACCAAAGAACATAGAAGAGATAATTATAATAGATTCGTTCATTGATAAATTTAGGAATTATATTCGGATAATATTTCGGTATGAACAAGCAAACACCAAGCAGAAGAAAGAGCAGATCGAAAAATGTTTGAGTAAATAAATATCCTTTCGATGTCATATAAACATTTTGAAGTAATGTTAATAAAGTTAATAAACAGAAACAAATTCCTGTTAAAATTATGACTGGATAGGCATAGTAAAGAATATATTCAATGGACGATATCCATTCAGGAGAAATAATTGTTGGAATTAATACTGATGAGATTGTTGAGGTACTAGGAACGGATAATGATGATGATGATGAGACTTGACTATGACTTTCGAATTCGTATCGATCCATAGATAGATCTGTCTGAAATAAATGAATCATGAGAATAGATTTTGATTAACGATAAGGAAAATCGTCTGTTCTATGTCGCTATTCATTCACCTGTTGAGTAATCGATTGTTCGTTTAGTTCGAACAAACGAGCGTTTTAGAAATATTTAAGCCACTCGAGACAATCGACTAGTAGAACGTAGAGAGATGCCCCTAAGGATCGTACAATCCAATGCTCAATCAATTCTATTTCTCATTTTCTCACGATACTTTACATCGAATAATTCATCAACAGAGAAGCAATTCTTACTTGTATTTTGATAATATTTCGAAAATCACATTACTATCATTGTCTCGGTCAAACTCAGTAGTTAGAACTAAATGTTACACTCTCTATATCTGTCTATATATTTCTTTTGTTATTGCTTGCCGAACCTTCGATGCAAATGTTCATCTATATACATATGCAGCTGTCTATCTCACACATATGCATTCATTTTTTCTTCTTCTCCCTTCGTCTTTACTTTTTACGTCGATAGAGATGCGGCACTGCCACTCGGTCTTTTCATTCTTCTTTTCTCCTTCGTATTTTTTCTCTTTCGACCGATGAGCGCGCGTGTTGGTCACAAGCTAACTTCGGTCCAAACAATTTTATCTTCAAACTAGAGAGAAAAGAAGAAGAAGAAAAAAGAGAGAGAAAGAAAAGAGGGAAGAAAGACAGCGGTCATGAGGTTGCACTAAATTAACGCGTCTATGCGAATATGTATGCGCATATGTATTGATTGTTGTTGGTATGAACTAACGAGAACAAGACGTTCCGACTAAAGTCATATCTTTTTCTCACTCATTTATCTTTTGGACTATTTATCATTTGTCTTCTCTTTCCATTTGATCGATCGATTGATAATCAATGCGAATGAGTTGAAGCAATCAAAAATCAATAGGAAACACACTACCGTTGTCTTCTGTCGTCTTTCTCTTACTATTGTCATTCTAATCAAAAGGAATCAGACAAAGAAGACGAAGAAGAAACGAGATCTATATGAATTCATTGATCCAGAATATCGACATTAAGTCGATGATGCAACCACGAGCTTTATATAATGAGGTTAAATATGATCGCATTTCGAAATATCTCACTATTCGTGATTTTTTAAAAATATGAACAATTTTAATAGGTTTCATAGATATCGATTTCAATGTAAAATTGTTGATCTTTCATTAGTATATGTATATATACACGTATTAATCCAGTGACATACGTACATAAATTGACAGACATATCAACCTAGAATAAACTTTTGTTCATTGTTATTACCATTCTTTTGTTAGTTGAACACATACTTAGATATTCATTTTCGTCGAAAAAAAAACGACGCGATGACAAAGGTTTCTTGTCGATATTATGCGTGCTTATGATTGTCAAAATCAAACTTATTGAAGATAGTACTTGAGAACTATTTGTAAGTTTTCTTTTGGCGTTCATAATCATATAAATGTTCGTTTATTTTATGATGTTTGTTCAAAACGATCTTCTGTTTGAATAAGATAGCAATTAATTTTTCAAAAAGAAACTGTGCAACATCGATATCGTCAAGTACCCCGTTCTTTTTGTTATATAATCAGTTTGATGATCTTGAGATAAAGGTGAAGCTAATCGAACTTTCTTTTTTGTTTCAAAATGAGAATTTCGATATAATCGATTGTATTGTATGTGCAAAACTAAACGTGTACTTAAGTACAATTGCGAAAAGTATAAGATTTCTTTCTCTTTTTTTATTACAAAATAATTGTCATGTTCGTTATTCATTTATTTTTACATAGTTGAATAAAACAAAAGAAAGACTCAGATCGAGGCTTGTGTTAATTTGCAGTCAAATTACAAATCTAATTAGAAAGCTGAGATTTATTTTGTAATATTCGAAAGATAATTAAATATAATCTATTTAACATTGAAATTGTCACAGAGAATTATTTATTTATATCTTCGTTTAATCTACATATATTTTATTACATAATTCAATGACCAGAAATGTTTCTTAACACAAATGTAACTGTAGATTAGTAATGCTATCGACATGCATTGTTAAGTGCGTGAATCATAAAAGAAAGTACTGTGGCATTTTATCAGCTGTCTGACCATCATTAGTGGAGAAATTGAGGGTGGGTGTGGAATGAAAGACTCGAATTTGTTCAGCTAGAATTCGTTCAAAAGGAAATTGTCTGTTTCTTTCGCAATCTTAAGTACAAACAGAAGGTACTTTAAAAAGCTTCGTGACATCGTTCGACGTGTATAATTACACTTGATTCTAATTATCTATTCGATATTTTTCAAGAGTATTTTGAAAAAACAACTTCTTTAGTTATATAAAGTATGATAATTATTTTTCTACATCATTTATTACGCATAAAGCAGCAACATTTGACGTAAATAAAAGTTTTCGGCGAAATTTAGTCGAAAGAAATTATCGTACTATTGCCAATCATTTATAACAAAAAAGGCGAACTGATGAAATATTTCTCTGATAATCTTTTGTGAAAGACGAATTTTTAATTATATCAACAATCAAGTAATTCCACATCGGAATTATTCCCATTTGCGTATGACGCCTAAACTTAGCAATCAAATATAGAAGATGATTATAGTCATTGAAAATAGAATTTGTATATTTACAAGTGAATTAGTAAGTTGTGACGTGATTTGATTGGTGAGTGGGATGAGTTCATCAGGTTGTTTTGCCTTCATCGTTTTTGTCTCTTTAGTTCGTAATGTTTGATTAGCTTCTACGCATGATTCAGCATCATCGTCATCAATAATATATTTAGAAATGTCGGCTTCATATTGTGCCACTGTTTGATAATTTCGAATGCTTCACAATCATAAACAAAATTAATTATTTATTCATAAGTTTTCTCTCTCTATATATCTCTGAATACCTTTGATTAAATAATCGTTTAATATTCATGAATGTTAGCCATGTTTGAGATTGATTTCGATTCATAGAAATTATCGTTTATTTATTTGAAGACTAAGGAAAAACTACAGAGATAGATACGACAGAATAGAATTCGTTAGAAAAAAATTGTTTTTTTTTATAATTTCGTATATAGAAATTGTTTCTATGGTAATCGTAGAAATTTGTTTGTTTTTTTGCGTGCTTGTTTTTTTTTCTAACCAAGAAGATTACTTACGCATAATTTGCTGTTGAACGTCAATGTATGCACCTCGTCTAAGCGTTCTATGCGACAATGGAGGAAATGAAATGCGTGGTGTTCGTGACAAGACAATCTCCCAATTGCCGATGAAAGTTCTTGCCTCTTGGCTATACTCGGTAGAAACGCGTAGGGTTTCTGAATCACTATGACCTAAGACGAACGATGGGAATAGAATCATTTACTAGCTTGATTTATGTTGAACTCACAATGGGTACATGAATCTCGAGGAGCGAGAAAATAATCACGATTGAAATATAATTGTGTAATTAATTTTGGATAACCATCAGCAGTGATATTGAAATGAATATGAGCTGGACGATAACCATTATCATAATAATCTTTCAATGAGATGAAAAAAAAGGAGAATCGTTTTTTTTCGTACTCAGTAGCATTGAAGCTCTTACGGCCTGGAATTATAGTTATTATGCGAAATCGACCGTTAGCATCTGTCATGAAAACACCTCTGCAAAGCCAATCAGTAGAATCTTTTCCACTTGAGTAGACACCGTTTGAATTTGCCTAGAAATGCGAAAGAATGCTGTTATTAGTAATAAATTAACACGAATGTTTTCCTTTCTTTTTACCTGCCAAACATCAAGTTTTACATTGGCAATGCCACGAGTGCATTTCGACTCATAATCAACAACTTGTCCTGTGAGAATCAGTCGCTCACCCATCGGTGAATCAAAACAAAGTCGATTTTGTGACATTGGCGCCCCAGATAAATAGTACGGACCCAGAATATCAGATTGAGTTAGCTGACATGCCTGTAGGGCATTGATAATACTTGTATTTATCGTATACATGTATATCACTATTAAGAATATCTTTACTTTCAGCTGAATAAGTTCAGAAATCATGTCTGGCTAATTAATTTTTTTAAGACTCGTCTGTATCAGCTGCTTATTGTTTTGGTTAACCGTAAAATATCACGATGAAACTGAATAGATGACCGATTTTATATGACATTGTTGTCTGTGATTTTAATGGAAAAAGCTCCTCATGCGTTCATCATATCTCTTGATCTCCGTGTGAAATTCAAGATTTTCTCTTGAGATAAGAACTAACGATTTTAATGGCGAATTTATTTCTACACAATTTATCTCTATTTTCAGTCAACCAAATGATAATTATATAAGTTGTGAGAAAAAAGATAAATTTTATTTTCGTCTTTTCTCAGGCAAATTCTATATGCATCATTATCATCATCAATATAATTCTCATTTGATACAATCAATCAAGTATTATAAAAGAATAGTCATGCGTAATGTCGTATCTCCGTTGAAAGAAATGTTCTTGCTCGACAATACTTAGTTAATTACAATATCAAACAGAACTGCTGAGTTGTTTCTATTTCAAGAAGAAAAAAAAGTATTTCTATGCAAGAAAAAACGAGTCAAATTTATCAAAGTAAACAGATGAAATTTTGATTTTAAAATTTTCATAATTTAGAGCTGAGATGTCCTTGGGGATTCATAAAAACATTTTTCAAATATCATTTATTTGAAAATCAAGGCGCAGCATTATTACATCTGTCTGCTATGACAAGCAATATTCTTCATCAAACTAATGAATCGAATCAGTAGAAATATTTTACGATGTTATATAACATAAGTGGAACATCAAATGAAGAGAATAAAATAGATTCTCGAGTTTTTTTTATGGAAAAGTTTTCTTTCACCCTGTTTAATTTCCTTTTCTTATATTATGATGAAGATTGTGAAGTAATCATTTTTTTAACTATTTTTAATGTTGAATGCACATAATCCATAATTATTTCGCTTCTCTAGTTCAATACTGATTATCGTCTCAACGAGAACCACTTATGTTTTTCGGGAGTTCGTTCTTGAAACATAAGAACGAAGAGAATAAGTAACTAATGAGATTAGTCGAAAAGAGAAAAAACAACAAAAAAGAATAACTAATGGAATTTGTTTATTATTTTTTGTCGAAATTTATTTAAATCGATCGCGACGATCGATGTCGATTATTATTCCATATGAATATTTTGCTCTGTTTTTCTCGTCAACCATTTAAAATTTGAAATTGGTTTGTTTTCTTTTCTCGATCGACCATCGAGAACTAATGTTGATTTTTGAATTACACAAAAAGCACTTGAATAAAGAGGAAAACGAACATGTAGGCGTCGACCATAAACGTTTTTTGTTTGTTTTGCAATCAATACAAAATGAAACGAAAAAGAAAAGAAAAAATAACGACGACGATTGAAATTCTCTCTCTCTCTCGTTTTTTTTTCATACATTTAAATTATCGAACATTGTTTGAAAAGTAGAAGCAAAGAAAAAAACAAGTTCGTGCCGATAAATACTCGCGTCATATTTTGATTGACTTGTGCGTTGTTTTTCTTCAATATCCCGTTTGTATAAAAGACACAAATGTCTACGACAGCAGCTGCCTCAACGGAAGTATGCGATGGAGAAAATTTAGCTATTATACTGGCGTTATATTGGGTTGTCTACTTGATTATTAATGCTGTCATATTCGCAGCTGCGATGTATGCACTTCGAAAATGTTTTAATGGTATGAAAGGTTCGTCCAAAAAAGACAAAGACAAAAAAGAAACATCAGTCTCTCGAACAAGCAGTCGAATGAGTCTGGTTTCACGTGGCAAACATTAAACTGCATTGATGTATTTTGAAAAATGGACTTGTTGATTTATTTTTCTGCCTTTTATTTTGATTGGATTTTTCTTTTTCACACATTAAATGTAACTGCTCCATTGACCTACGAAGATGAATAGTACACAGAAACTTGCATTTCTAATCTATGAAGACGGAAATTGAAAGATGATTTTTTTTCTACATGAATTGAAATGTTTGATAAAGATGGTTCGAACTTATGAGAAAAACATAGAGGAAGTGTTTTGTCGCTTAGATGATAAAAACAAAAAAATAGACTAGAATTGTTCTCTTTTTTTTCCTTCTTCTTCTATCTTTCTATCTCGCGTTTTGACGCGTCTGCATTCTGTTCTTATTTAATATCAAGCGATTTGAATGTGCACATTTGTGAATAGATTCTATACTAATGACGGTTTTTTTTATTAGGAAACGACGGACAATAATATCTCGAGAGAGTGAAACAGAGAGGAGAAAATGAAAACGAAAATTATTACGTTGTCAACATGAAAAGAATCGCCAAGTTATTTTGCGTAGATATACACTAGTTGATGATAGAAATAGGGGCTTTAGGCATTATCAGATGGACTAATTTATTTGACATCTCTATTTTCTTTTCATCGAAATTATACGTTAGAAAAGAAGCAGCAGCAGCAACATAGGATAGACGGAAAGCTTTTCTTTTTTAATCTTTTTTATTACGTGCTGCCAGTCTTCTTGTACTGAAGTCTTATGATATTTTTCAGAACATATAATTGTGTTCGACTTAGATTATAGCTATCACGTAGTACATTTAGTTAAATGACAAGCAAACGAAGAACTACGATAATGTATCATTGTCATATTTTGAAACATGATCTTCTGCTTTAGTTTTAGTTTAACATGAGTTCGTTTTTTCTTCTCCATTTATCCTTTTCGCTATCTACTAATCTCAACTAATCTGAAACAGTAGAACATAATCATAGTACATTCTTTTTTGTCATTCGTTTCTCGAAGAGTTAATTAGGTAGATTTATTTTTGTTTTACACTATTTTTAGTTAGTCTACGTGATTTTAAAAATATGAAGGAATAACACAGTTGTCAGGAAAACTATGAAAATCTTGAGTAAAGTCCACTGTATTATTGTGAAAGTAGGCTGAATTTTGTTTTCTCGGTATATTACACTCGATGACAAGCTAAGAAATGAATTTATTATTGATTATCTTCCCCTCAATGATTTTTTTTTCTTTTGTTTGTATTAGAAGAATAAATATGTCGAGCATCTCGTTCTTTTTTCCTACTGACAGGATCGTATTCTATGTTCGTAATAACCTTTTTTTTTATTCATGCAACATAACAAATACCGACAGCAGATTTATCCGTAGCATGATGGATTTTTATTAACAATTAACTGATATACAATAGGATAGAGAAAGTCATGCGAAACGTATTGTCTACTTACGTCACACATCGCCCTCCAACTTCTCTCGTTGTTTTTTTGTTTTGCTTTATGAATTTTCTACTTCTCTTTCCATTTTGATAGCGTTTTAAACAAAAAATTGCGTTAATTATATTTTTTTTATTACAAAGATAATTCCAAATAAGTGAACACATCATAAAAAATCTCGGTAAATTCTTCTTTTATGTGCCAGCTTACCTCGAGTAAATTTTTTTCATCAATTAAATATTCTGTTTTTGTACCCATTGATTCTTTTAAAAACAAATCATTCATTTTCTATATGCATTTGTAATACTTACAAAAGGTACAAAGAGCACTTATTGTTATTATTGCAAATGTTTTCTAGCAGAAAAAAAAATTCTAGTCGGGTGCGTAATGTTTTTCAGATTTTATTATGTGCTTCTTGAAGTTTTGAACTTAAATATGAATATCCCCGAATACAACACTGAACTAATTAATAATATTGTTTCGAATCTGGCAAATGTTGTTCCACGAAATGACAGTTCAATAGCTGCTTATGATTACATTTATGATAGTACCGATCATCAAACGAATTCGTCCGGTGGTTCTCAACATCTCGAAACAATTCTTCAGCAATTATTTTCGAAAATGTCAGATAATCAAACAACTTACAATATTCCATCGAAAAGTTTCTCATCATCAGTATCCTCCTCCTCCTCCTCCTCATCATCATCATCATCGTCATCATTATCAATTGTTTCATCATTGCCTTCGTTATCAAATGATAACAATAATAATTCATTTCGTTTACTATCAATTATTTCATTTTGGTTTGTTTTAATAGTCAATCCAATTGTGGTAAATCGAATAGAGAAAAATAAATGATTCAATTTTAATTGTTGTGTTGTGCTTTTATTTTCTCTTTGAGTAGATTTTATTTGGCGTGATTGGTAATCTTCTCACGACGTATATTTTAATTCATTTTAATATTATCAAATTACCTGTGTCGTTTTACACGATCATGCTCAATCTAGCCGATACATTCAATTTATTAATACCAGTTTTTATTTTTTGGTTAGACAATTGTTTTAATCGAACGCCTGATCGAGGCTATTTTCGGGATAAATCAAATTTCCTCTGGTAAGAACTCATATTGACTTTGTTTCTCTTTTTCCATTATTTACTGACAATAAGTGTATTATTGTTTTTTTTTGCCCTATTTTTCTAGTAAAGCATTAATGTGTCCTGATCAATTATTTGCTGCATTAAGTGCTTGGTACATGTGCGCTATTTCATTTAATCGATGGTATTCAGTTTGTCGACCCTCGTCCTATTATTTATGTCAATCAACACGATCCAATGTGCGAACATCTGCTTCATTAAATAACAGTCTTATCGACGCATCCAATGGAAACCTAAGAAAACTCTCATCGAGTTCAAGCAAATACTCGTCAAGTGTTTTCAAGTCGATTTGTGCTCTATTTGATTGCTGTTCATGTTTGACAAATAATATAAAATATCGTCAACATATGCAAGCTTTTCGAAGTATCGTCATCATAACCTTATTAGGAATTCTATTTTGTCTTTATCCAATATTTATGCATGAACTTCGACCTGTCATATCGACTAATCAACATATTTTTGACTTAACACAAAAAGTAACTCATACATATGCTGTCGTTTGGAAACGTTGTTATTACAGTGAGAAACATGAGTATGCTTATGATATTATCGGAATAATATTATCATCACTTTTACATATATTACCATTGACATTTGTTGCAGTTATTAATTTGATGATAATTGTTCGTTTAAAACAACGACAACGTCTTCTATCGATTTCAGCACATACATATCAAACAACAAAAGTCAATAAGAAAAAACATTTACATATTCCTGATTTGAAAAAACGTATTCCATATAAGATTCGTGCGGACAAAAAATCAACGAATTCACCACCAACAACACCGATGAATTTAAAAGCTACAATATTAACAACAACATCTACACTAACACCGATGACGACGACACATAAAGATCAATCAACATCAACCGATCTATCGGATTCGAAAACGAAAATTTCTCGAGCAACTTCATCGAATCGATCGCCGGCAATGACACAACGACGTCATCAAGCTCGAGATCGAAATATAACCATCATGCTCGTTAGTGTCGCATTATCATACATTATTTTAACAATTCCCTATCGATTATTTTGGTCATACAATGTCTATATCAAACGTATGTATCCCGAAAAATTAAATTCATCAGTTTATTTATTAAAAATGCATTATATCGATCATATACTTCGTACAATACGAAATATTCATTATGGTACAAATTTCATATTTTTTATTTTTCTTTCGAAAATTTTCCGTCGCAAATTTTATCATACATTTATTGGTAAATTTCTTTATAAATCGAATCGTTTTTTTCATTCAACCGGTACTAATCGTCGAACACGAACACGACAAGATCTTCCGACTAAATTAGAAGATTCAATTGATAATCATCCACATATACGAATCATCAATCGAAACGAACATTTCAGACGATCAATCCAATTACAAGAACCTCCTCAATGCTCAAATACTACAAATCTCGTTCAGGTCGATCATACTCTATCGAAGATACCAGTGTCAACTGCCGACGAACATTTTGTTAATGAATGAAAATCCTGTAAAAAGAAAAGCTTTTTTTGTTTAGCACATTATTTTGACATAAAATAAAAATAAATGTGTTCTTCTTCTTTCTTGTCTACAAATTATGTTAATGCATGTTTCGGATTAGCACTCATCCGGTAGTCTGTTCGCTTTAATAATAAAAATTAGATAGCCATGCCTTTCAAGATGATCTAGATACAAAAAGAGAAAAAAACAATTCAATTTGCTGAACTTCACAAGTTTATTACGATGATTCAATTGAAAAATCTATCTCCGGGTCATTTTATTTTGTATCAAGTAAACATTCAAATTAATAACGGTTTATCAAAATCTTTTTTCAAATAGTTCAATTAGTTTTTCTTTTAAAAACTCGAATGAACGAAAGAACTTTTAGAAAATAATAAACTATAGTCAGATTAAACATTCTCATGATAAAGTACCGAATTCAAATTGTCGGAAGACGAACAAAACAATTTAAATTAGAACTGTCAAAATTAAATTGACGTTTGAACTCTTTTCTTTTTTTAAAAATAACCGAAGATATATTGTTGAGGTTATTCATTAATTAATTCATTATTCATTCTATTGAGGACAAAACAACAGAATATTGATTGTTCTTCAAAAAATAACTTGAAGACACTTGTGAGAAATAATTAATTCTTGAACGATCGCGCTGAATATACTTACAACAGAACTTATTCATTTACAGAATGAGAAAATTATACAACCTCGATGTTGTAATTATGCCAAGTTCTCATATATAGGTCATAAGCAACTTAGATAATAGTTGTAATTGATTAAAAGACTGCATACCTACTTTATCAAGCACATCAGATCATAATTAATGTAGATATCGCGGTCGTCTTTGAAAGATTCTATTCAAAATATTAAATATTAAATCAATTAGCAAGTACAATGAAGTCTTTTCGCCTACAGACTTCTGTTTTATGCGGAATATCAATATCGCAATTACATTTTATATTTAATTGTCTGCAAAACGAGACATACGTCATCACTAGATTTTTATTGTACAAGATAATCTGCAAAACAAGTCACGCAGTGTGAACTTTGGTCTAAAAATAGAACAAAAATTATTCATTTGTTTGAAACGTGCGTCTATTTAGCTTTATAATTTCGTGATATCACGCTAGAATTGTTAGAAGGAAGAAACAATTAAATAATTGGAAAACCCGCGCATTTGTAATAACAATAAATTTTATTTGTTTTGAAAAACGCAATTTTTTCTTCTTCTTCTAAATCGATATGATAACAACTAAAGCGGATAAACTTCTCCGAAGCTTAATCGATGCCGGTCTCTCATTGACAGAATTCACGATTCTAGCAACGAAAATTCTTCGTATTCAACGTGAACTCAAACTCGATGATGAAAATCGAATTCAACGAAATCGTTTGCGAAAACAAGAAAAATTACGCGAAGAGAACGCGTTTCAGCAACAAATTCAAGACGAACTACAACGTCGAAAAGAAAGTCGCAAAAAACTTGAAGAATTAGGGCTGTTAAGCACCGATGACATGACATCGAATGCTAGTAATCAAAATCTCGATAATCAGAGTCGAGAGAATTATTCATTATCACCTTATTTAAAACAGATAAATGTCATGAAACAAAAACAACGTGACTGTTGTTTGACATTTAATATCGATTATGATCTTCGACGAAATCAACAAACACTTGAACGTGCTTGTCGACGAGCCAAACGAAATATCTATGAACTTCGTGCCGAACGTTTTCATCGGCCTGAACATCGAGCTATACTTTCCGTTGAAACAGTGACACTTTATAATAAATTAAAAGAATCGATTAAAGAAATTAATAACATGCTTAATGAATCGAAATCCGATGATGATAAACGATATTTTCAAGAGCTGCTCACCTATATCAATCAATTCGAAGGTGATATTGATTTACTCATGTGTCAAATGCAATATGAACCGAAAGTGAAAGAAACAATACTTTTTTCACCTGTAACAACTGATATTCTCGATCGAATGAATTTAATTCTTCATCATGTTCGAACAGTAGCACAACAGATATCTTCAGGAGAAGTTCTCAACGATAGCATGCAAAACGATGAAAATCTAGATGATCCATCGAATCTACCGGAAAAAGTGAATTATATAATTAAAATTAAAACAAATGATGAGCCAAGTTCGTCACTAAGCGATGAAACAAATGTAAATATACGATTGTATGGTACGCATAGTAAATCTCCGGATATTCGTCTTTTACAATCGATTAATAAAACGAAATGGCAATCGGGTCAAATCGATTTATTTAATATCGAATTGAATTATCTGGGAGATATTTATGCAGTTGAAATGGGTCATGACAGTGAATATTCATCGTGGAAAATCGATTGGATTGAAGTTATTGATGATGCAGCAAATGTCTACCGATTTCCAGTCGATCGTTTAATTGCTAAACAAGCCGATGAGAAGAAAAGTCAAGCTATTATTCAACGTGATGTCGGACCAGTCAATCGTCTACCGACAAAACCAGACAAACAAAGCAAACCTTATAAACAAATCGGTTTTTCAACGTATACAGTGAAAGTTAAAACGGGAAAACAACCGAATAAAGTCACGGATTCATCGGTTTTCATTCAAATGAAAGGAGAAAATGGAGAATTTTCTGGTAAAGTTTGTGTTTTTTTTGATTGATTTGATCATAATAAGCGAAAAAGATTTTCTTTTTCTCCTGAAAAGATCAATTGTATAGTGCAAATTCTGCATTTAAAAGTTCAGTGTTCGAACCCGATCAATTGGATACATTCTATCTCGTTTGGCCTCATCTCGGCGACTTAGAATCTCTTAGTTTATTAGTCAAACCGAACGGCAATCAACCAGCCTGGTTTTGTGAATATGTTCTCGTCGAAGATAGTCAAACAGGCGATAAATATAAGTAAAAAAAATACACATTTCTCGCAAAAGAAATTCAATTGAATTCCTCAAAAGATTTGTTGTAAATCAATTATTGAATGGATCAAATTCAGAAGATCAAAATTTAAAAAAACATATCACTGTTTATCCAGAAAATACAAGTAGATCAAAAAAAACTAGAACTTTTCTTTTTTTTGGAAATTTTCCGATCTTTAGATCAACAACAATCGAAGAAAGAAGGTAAAGAAAACGATGAGCGAAAGATGAATAAAAGCAAAATCTCTTGAATTTCTATTAGAAAAGGATAAACCAGCCTATTTAATGAAGATTAAAACTGGTGAAAAAGGTTTATCGAATAATTCGACATCTCCATCGATCAAAGTTCTACTCAATGGTGATAGAAACAAAACCGAATCGTACATATTGAAACCATCGGATACAAAACGAAAACCATTTCAAGAAAATCAAACCGATGAATTCGTGATTCCATCGAAAAATTACGTTGGTCCAATAAAAAATCTACAATTATCATCCGATGATCAAACGGATCCATGGTTCATCGAAAATATCATCATGCGAGATATAGCTCAAGGAAAAGTACGTTTCGATTGAACTTCTAAAAGTAATAATCGATTCTGTTTGATTAGGATTATGTTTTTCCAGTATATAAATGGTTTAAAAAACAAGATGGAACTGAGAATGCATTGACTATTCAACCATTGAATGGTTTGTTTGTTTATTAACTTCTTTGTGTGTGTATATATGCGTCAAGAAATATTTTCAGAACGAAAACCAGATTATAAGATTTATACTCGAACTATTCAAAGTGAAATGAAAGGACCTGATCGTTCGATAAAAGTCTTATTACAAGGAACGAAAGGCAAACAAGAAGTCGAATTGAATAATCCTGTTTCGCTGAATAATACATTTCAACCGGGAAAAAAAGACGAATTCTATGTTGAAAATTTGAAATCATTAGGCGATTTACAATCGATTCAAGTCGATGTCACTCATCCAAATATAAAAAAACTTGGATTAGATTATATTGAAGTCAAAGATGTAGCTACGAACAATACTTACAAGTAAAACAAAATTAATTTAATAGAAAAACTAATTGAATCATCGATTAGATTTAATATTAATCGGATGTTGGACGCAAAGAATCCAAAAATGACTGCAAAAGCTGATCTAATTCTATCAAGTAGATTATTTTAATCGTATGATAATCAGTTCTTATTTTGTTTTGCATTTTAAAGCGATCTCTCAGCCATCTTCGGTGAAAATAAATCCATCATCAAATAAAACTAACTTCGGTACATAAATTCTATTTTAATAAGTAAAATGCGAACATTTGTCTCTTAGATAAATTAACAGTCAATGTACCGCAAGGATCGAAAAGATACGATCAAAAATCAGATCAATCGACTAAGCAAAAAGATTATTCAATGAAGCTAGAAGATAATTCACTCAAAGAAAAGATCGATGAGTTCGTTTCTTTGATTATTTTTATACTTCTGTAATAAAAAAAAAACTTGACCTATTCAGTCTTGATTATGACGAAGATCATGTCGAAATCAAGAAAACAATTAAATCTAAAACTAACAATGATAGTCGTGAAAACATTCGACCACAGGGAACTGCTCGATCAGCTGCTATTTCTACCAAATCAACTGTTTCACCTTATTCGAAACTAGTCAAAACTAATGATGATGATGATCATTCATTAAGTAGTCAAACAATAAATTCATCGATATCAGAAAATCTTTCGAAAGAAACAAGTCATTCGTCAGATACGTTTGTCAATCGAGTAGAAAGTAATCTGAAAGAAGAATTGATCGATGAGAAATCGCAAGCATCATTACATGAAGCTGATTGGTATCGTCGATCGATAGAAACTAATAAAGATCATCGAAATGATGTCAAACAAATACGATTAAATGAAAAACAATATGTTTCACAAACTCAATTCGATCATCGACAAGCAAATCTCATTGAAAATCATTGTCAGTGTTTTTATCAATTGATCTTTTATTTGTATAAACATTGTCGTATCATAATTTAGATGAAGATCATCGAAAAACTACTCGTCAAGAGACAAAAGACAAGAAAACATCATCACAATCATTGGAAAAACACGAAGAAAGTCGAAAATTACCATTAAATCATGAAGAATTACCAAATAATCATCAAACTAAAAAACATTTCATCAAAACTAAACGTGAGAAATTTCTCCATGCACAAACATCACCGATCATTCAAGAATCTGATTCAAATCACGTAATTCCAAAAAAGTGAATGACTGTCTTGCTTTTCTTTTGTTTTTCATTCTTTTTTTTTCAATTAGTTATGTTGAAACAGTCGATGATCGAATCGATACACGACTTGCCAGAGACAATCCCAATGCATTCAATGAACAATCATCTACTAAATCAAGTTCTTATACACACAGTGATATTCAACAGAAACATAGTCTCAGTTCGATATCATCGAAATTGTCAGTCAATTCCACGCATCCTGATCATCTTTCGAATCAATCGAGTCAAACGTCAAGAACGAACACGATTCCAATGAATTTATCCAAACAACAAGCTCAATTAACTGCTACAGATTCGAATTCAAACGAACATATTGTACTATCAAATCGTGAAAACATCAGCGCGTATGAACTATTTTTTTTTCAGTATTGTTTTTCCAAGAATGAATTGATTTAGTGTAACGATTCATACGACAACTACTAAATCCGATACTGATTTGCAGCTATTAAAAAAGATGAACAACGATCGAGAAAGTGAATATTCATCGGATAGTAGATCATTGCTATCGCCTGTTTCAACAAAAAAGTCAAGTAGTAAACAAAAACAATCCCAACGATCGATCAGCACTTCCGATAGTTCAATAAACAAACAAATTGATAATCTAACAATGTCACCTACGTCGAACTATCTTTCCAAAGAAACCAGGTTTTTCTAGTGTTCCTTATTCTCACCATTGATTTATACGCACATCGATTTGATAATAGTGAAATTCAATATGCATCACGGCCTATATCGAGTCAAATGCAAGTCGATGAGACTGTTCTTTCGATTGAACAAAAATCTTCATCTGTAATCAATGATCATCTACATGAAAGTCACGATTCGATATCAGAATCATTTCGTTCACATTCGGATGAACGATTAACATCGAAAGATCATCCTCAAAGTATATCGAGTGTCGGTTCGGATATATCGAAAAAACACTCGAGTAAACATTTCGATATGGATCATATGAGTACTGTCTACGAAGAATCAGAACCATCTTCAATAAGTGCTCACAATCGTGTCAAATCATCTGTGCCTATCTATGAATCACGTCCAATGAATATACAAAAATCGAAAATAATTTCATCTCAAACAAGTCCAATAAGAAATCAGAAATCAAAAGAAAAGTCGTTCTCGAATTTATTACCTCGATCGTCATTCGGATCGAATCATCATAAGAAAACGATCGATGCCAAATCGATTATCACAACGGTGAAATCTTCGACATCAGTTGATTATGAATTTCGTGTGCAAACTGGTAATGAATCACATTTAGATGGCACAAAAGAATCTGTTTCCATCGAACTAATTAATACCAAAGGACAAATATTAAGAATTCCATTGACAAATTCAATGAATAATTCAAAACCATTTCAAAAAGGACAATTAGACATATTTCATTTTAATACTCCAATGAATTTTCAACAAGTAATTAAACGAATTGAGAGAAGAAAATCGATTCTTTCGTTTTTTTTACAATTAGGTTAAAAAAATCAAATTATTTCTTCCAAATACTTCGAAAGATCCGTTACATATTCGTTATTGTGAACTTCAAGAACGACAATCAATGAATACATTCTATTTTCCAATTGAACAATGGTACGAATTTATCGTAACTTCCTTGTTTTTATTTCAATGAAATTGTTTTTCTTTTAGGTTGGGTCATAAAACTACACATCATATCGAAATGCATATAAATCATTCTTTAATTTAGTTACTCGCACTGTTTTTTTAAAATAAAATTTTTTCCTTTATAAATCGAAAGTTTTTGTCCAATGAATAAGGTTTACGACATCGAGCACCCTCTTTAGTTTGATCCGCGTGCGTCTGTGTGGATAAAATAGAAATGTATTTGACGATTTTTTTGCTCGTTTACTTTGTCACGTTGTCGTTTCATTTCAGATTAGTACCTTGAGAATAAAGAAAAGAAGAAAAAAAACTAGGCGAATATTACACTTGTTGTCGTAGTTACAAGGTTAGATTCTGCTTTTGTCTTGGTTAAAAACCTTGAAAAATAAAATAATCATATTTTTATGCAGTTATCAAAAACTAACGACAGCAAATAGAAATTCATATCATCAATTTTTTTATCGATGTACACGAGAAGAATTCTTTCGTCACGATTAGTTCGTCAACAAATTGGTAAAATAAAATGTTATTTTAATTTTTAATTTATTTATTCGTGTTTTCTATTCGAAATTAGATTTAATTGTCAATTATTCGAAACCAATAACAAGTCTTCTTGTACAAAAATGTGAACAAACTCGTTTATATTCTATATCGAATGTTTTATTAGCCAGATCGAGTAATAATAGTTCATTTACAACACGAGATCTAGGTCAAAATTCGAAAGGTATAACAACTTAAAATGAAAAAAAAAACATGAAAATCGATTTGTTTGCATTGGCAAGGCGGGAGCAATGGTGATGGTTCGGGAAAGACGCCATTTCTCTGTCCAAAATGTGGAGATGTTTGTACACATGTCGAAAGTCTTGTTTGTAAGTATTTCGATCGATTTCCGAGAAGATGTTCGATGAATTCAATTGAATTTAGCTTCGACAAGATTTGTGAAATGTGAAAAATGCAGTCATTTCTTCGTTGTTCTATCGGAAAATGAAGGAACAAAGAAAATCAAAGAAGAAAAAGTCAAAACACGTCAACCACCACCAGCACCAAAAAAAGTAACCAAATTCGAAAGCATCAACACCCTCAACGAAAGGGAATTTCCTATTCTAGATTTTTGAATATCTAAATAAATATATTATCGGTCAAGAACACGCGAAAAAGGTTATGTCAGTTGCTGTTTATAATCATTACAAACGTTTATATAATAATCTCTCAATAAATCCGAAATCGTCACCGGAAACCTCAATTCCTCAACAACAAAATCAAGGTAAAACATCGACGATCATCCGCTCTTTTGCTTGACCTTGTTCGTTGTTGTTTTTGTTTTCTGGTTTTATTCTTAATGTTGGCATTCCGTTCTATACAGTCCCAATGGATACGCCGAATTCAAAATCGAATGCTATCGTCAAACAAGGAAGTGATATTCTTCACAATGATACTTCGAGTGTTAAACTAGAAAAAAGTAATATTCTCATGCTTGGTCCAACTGGTTCGGGTAAAACATTATTAGCACAAACAATTGCTAAATGTCTCGATGTACCATTTGCCATTTGTGATTGTACGAGTTTAACTCAAGCAGGTAGAAGAAAGCAAAAAAACATATTGAATTCGTAAATCTTGAGTTTTTCGAAAACAAAAGGTTATGTCGGTGAAGATGTCGAATCAGTTATAGCAAAATTATTACAAGATGCAAATTACAATGTCGAACGATGTCAACAAGGTTTGATAAGAACATGAAAGTTCAAAAACAAACGATTTGAATTTTTCGTTTAGGCATCGTATTTTTAGATGAAGTCGATAAAATCGGAAGTGTTCCAGGTGTTCATCAACTTCGTGATGTTGGCGGCGAAGGTGTTCAACAAGCATTATTGAAAATGCTCGAAGGCACAATTGTCAATGTTCCCGAGAAAAATTCTCGAAAAATGCGCGGTGAAACCGTTCAAGTCGATACAACGAATATTTTATTTGTTGCATCGGGCGCATTTACTGGCCTCGATAAAATCATAAGTCGACGAAAGAAAGAAAAATATTTAGGCTTCGGTTCAGTGTCAAGTGATGTCCCATCACGACGTCGAGCTGCCGAACTCGATTTACACGAACAAAACAATGAGAACAATCATGAAAAATATATTCAAGAAGAAAATCTCGAACGTGACAAATATTTACAAGCATGCGAAGCAAGAGATCTGATCGAATTCGGTATGATACCGGAATTTATCGGAAGGTTGTAGAAAATCAAACTTTGAACTTTTTATTTTCTTTTGTTTTTGGAATTTAGATTGCCTGTTATCGTCTCATTTCATAGTTTAAATGAAGATATGCTCGTTAGAATCTTAACTGAACCTCGAAATGCATATATTCCTCAATATCAAAAACTCTTTCAAATGGATAAAGCTCAATTAGATTTCACCGATGGTGCTCTACGGTCAATCGCACAGAAAGCTATTCAACATCGAACTGGAGCTCGTGGTCTTCGTTCGATCTTAGTACGAATTTGTTCGATTGAAATCAGATAATAGACAAATTCTTTTCTTCTACTAGGAACGGATTTTACTTGAGCCAATGTTTGATATACCTGGATCGGATATTGTTGGCGTTCGTATCGATGAAGAAACAATAAAAACGAATAAATGTCCTGAATACATCTATGCACGATCGGCTACATCCGTCGATAATGATCTTGAGAATTCAATTGATAGCAAAATTTCGATTCCAACTGGTTAATTCAGTGCAATAGTTTGATTTCCAACTGCTTTGCTTTCCTCTGTACCCTTTTTGTACATATATCTATGCATCCTATTACAACAGATCCATCGTTATTATTATTTATATATTCAATCCATGATTTTATTCTTCTTCAAGTCAAGTTCAACAAAAAAAGAGCGAGAGAGAGAGAGAAATTAAGGCAAACTTATTATTTGTAAATAAACATAGTTAAGCAATAAAAGTTTTATTATTTAAATAAAAAGAAAATTGAATTAAAAAAAAAACGAATTGTTTTCTTATGTTCTATAAAGCTGGACAAGCAACATTAGCCGAATAATCGCAACGACCAAGGAAGAAGTTAAAACGAAGACCACGAGGACATGTACGAGAGATTAGAATGGCTAAAATAAAGGACAATGAGTTGATTCTTTTTTTTTTGAAAAAGACAAATCACGAACTTTGTTCAACACATTCGAAATATTTTCCTTGTGCACAACCATAAGCATCAGCATAAAAACCATTGTTTGGACATCGAAAATATTCTATGAAGAATGAATCATCTACTTGTTTTTTTTTTGAAAAATCTTTATTCTTACCAAGTTCACATCGAATACCGGTAAAACCTGGTCTAAATTGATATTTATTGGTAGTAATGAGAGTTCAACAGAAAAAAGGAACATGATCTTACTTGCATAAACAATAACCAAAGATGGATGATGCAGGAGAATGTTCGTAACAAGTACCACCATTGTAACATCGAGCAGCAGCACATCGTGGAGCAACTGAAGGATATTTATATGAAACTTTTTTCTTTTTGAGAACGAACATTTGTCATACCTGTTCGTCGTTCACAGAAATCACCATGAAAACCCAATAAACTATTTCAATGAAAGAAAAACAAAATCGAAAACCTCATTTTCAATACGTATATTTCAACAACATACCACCAACATGTCGCATAGTTCGGTGTTACAACATTACAACTAAACAGAACAGTAAAAATTCGAATTCAATGAACAATATTTGATCCTAACTTACACGCCACCATTACGACAAGTAACATCTCGACAAAGATCAATGCCTGAATCATATCGAAAGAGTTAAATCGATTTTTTAAAAGATTAATATTTACTTATAGCAACTTCACATCGTGGACCCGTAAAACCACTTGGACATACGCACGTGCCAGCGATTGGATTGCAAACACCTTCGTTCAAACAACCAATAGCACAATATGAAACTATAAATTCATTTTTTTTTAGTATTCCTGATCAAATAAAAACTTTGGATATCTTCTCCTTACTTGGAACAGCAGGTTGATTGGCGGTATTTGCAGCACATTTTTCAGAAATTCCACCATCCGGACAAATACAACCAAATGTTGAATCGATGACAATACACACCCCATCATTTCCGCAATATGAATGTTCACAAACAGCAACTAAACGACGAGCTTTAAAAGAAAACAAAATCAAATTCATATATTTCTTCTCGTTTGAATTCAAACCATGAATATTAATCATTGTAATATTATTTGGTTCGACTTCTGGACATGTCGAATTCGTATAAGTTCCATCTGAACAGGCACAAATCTCGGGTAGGCCAGATATTTTTGTTTCCATACATGTGTTATCTTTTCCACATTTTAGTGAACATTCTAAATATGAAATCAATTAAAATAATATCTTCAATCAATCGAATTTTATCTACATACCTCCATGTACATATACACAGATTACTAAGATAATCAAATATTTCAACGACATTTTCATATTTAATCAAAAAGTTTTTTTTTCGAACTGCAATGACAAACGAAAAACCGGGCCGGAATTTAACGGATAAGAAGCATACGAGTCATCGTGTTTTTTATTATTGCTTTCCGCCTACATAAATCTGAGCTCGTTATTCAAGGTTGAACACATTTCTTTTCGTTTTTCTTTTAAATAAAAATACTCATAACACACAAATATCACCTTGAACAATCATGTGAAATTTCAGACTATCAAGGGCAAAATGAATAGAGATACTTTCAATGATCATAACGAAATATAAATCCTGTTTAGATCGATTTCGCCTTCAATCAATTTGCTTTTTTTATTTTTTAAAGATTAGGACACGAAACAGCACTTGCACGATCACAAGACATTTTATTCAAATTAAAACGTAAGCCTTTTGGACATTGAGCACGAATGAGTTGATCTAAGAAAATAATCAATAGAAAAGTATCTTGTTATTGTTGTTGTTGTTGTTGTTCTTACTCGAATAATCACAAAGAAAATATGAACCTTGAGCACAATTATGTGGATCAGCGAATGTACCGGCGTAAGGACATCGAAAATATTCTAAACATAGACAAGAAATTCGATAAGAACAAGTTGTGATTGTTGAAATCATTTTGAATGACCTGTTTCACATAATTGACCAGTAAAACCGGCTCGACAAGCACAATAAGCAAATACACTTACAGCAGGTGAATGTTCATAACAAACTCCACCATTTTGACATTGTACTTGTGTACAACGTGATGCAGCTAAATTTCAATCAATACAAATTCATAGATTTACTCTTTCAATAATAATCGTTGATCAAACCTCGTTGTCTTTCACAATATTCGCCATGAAAACCTGAGAATTCAACGATTTAAATTCTTTTTATAAATATAAATGTTTTTTTTTATTACCTAACAAACACCAACAAGCCGATTCTGTTGGTGAAATAACATTGCACACGCCTGCATTCTTGCAAGTAATATCATTACATAACGCAGGTGCTGAAAAAAAAACAAATTCAGATACAAAAAAAAATCAAAATACAATCATATCACATTCTAAACGTTCACATTGTTGACCCGAATAACCCGACGGGCAAATACATGAGCCTGTCGATGAATCACAAACACCTTGGTTCAAACAAGCACATGCTTTTGTTGATATAGAACGAATATTATTCACACTATTTCGAAACGTGAAATATAACATTGTTTACCTTGCGATGATACAAGACCGATGAATATGTTAGAAGAAAGAAATAGAATTCCTCTAAATACGTCATATCGTTCGACTGAACTTGAAAGAACTCAGTTTGTTGTTACTTACAAAAATAAAAGCATTTTCGTTTTCAAAATATTCGAGTCGACTTTTTTTTTCTATCATATTTTTATAGGCACATTTCTGTTTTTCTTTGCAATGGAATCTCAGTATCTTTTGAGATCGAATTTCATTCGAATGAAAAAACATAAAAACATGTTTTGCGTCAATATTTTTCGTTAATTAACTATTAATTTATTGAGGGCAAAACTAATGTTAAGCCAGTACTTATTATCTTTCTTTTTTTTTTGAATTCAATAACCTCGATACAATCTATTTTCTTCGAAGAAAAGAAGTTTCGATAGAATTTTCTTCTTTCTTTCATTTGTAAACATTTGAATTTCACATTCTTTGTATAAATCGAGGGCATATATATGGATAGAATCGTTGTTTTCTCTCTACATATATCTACATATATCATTCTCTGTGGATGTAACAAAGAAAGAAATTCCAGGTGCAATTATTTACTGCAGACCGATTCAAACAAAGAGAGAGAGTGAGTGAATGATATCATCATCTCTCGATCGGATCTAGAAAAGCCGCATTGCATCATGATTTATATTCACTTTGCACACGAACGCGATCTAAATCGGACGCAAACGCGCGCATCAGATAGAAAAAAAGGTGTAAGAAGAGGGACGATTTGTTTATCGTCAATTTTATGCGTTTTATCGACTTCAACGTCGCTTCATCAGTAAACCTCAATATGAAACGGGTATAACTGATTTCGTACATAGAAAAAAAAACATGATTTTTAATTATCTTCATTTAATATAGGTTCAATTGAAACTCTTATTATGTTTTCTATTGGCCACTTGTATCACTGGACAGTATGCAGGTAAATAGTTATTTAATTTTCATGTGTTATGATCGAAAAATGAATAAATTTTAGGCCAACAATTAGGTGCACAACAACTTGTCTTAGGACAGCCAAGTATTAGTGCTTGGGGAGGTCTTTCAGGCCCCGGTACATTTTTACCACATTTAGCATCCAAATCATTACTTGGTGCAGGATTATTAGGCGCAAAAACAGTCGCAGAACCAGTAGCTGATGCATCTGCCGGTTATGGTCAAACAGCTGCTCCACAAATTCCAGTTAGTGTTGCTCGACCAGCTGCAATTCTTGAAGCTCCAGCTGCTTATGGTCAACCAGCTCCAGAAGCTCCAGTTGCTTATGGTCAACCGGCTCCAGAAGCTCCAGTTGCTTATGGTCAACCGGCTCCAGAAGCTCCACGAACTGCTATCCATTGCCATACAGTACCTGATCTTCCAGAACCCCTAGCTCCAGTACAAACAACCATGTTAAAATCTGCTGAATCATCATCTTATGGAAGCAGTGCCAATGCCGCTGCACAATCACTTACTAACATTATCAGATCAACTGGTTCAGGATATGGAGGTAACGCCAACTTTGCTGTTCCAGCCATGAGTCACATCGTCAAATCAGCTGGATCATCCTATGGAAATGCTGCACCAGCAACAGCTACACTCATCCGAACAACTAGCTCAGGATATGGAGGCAATGCTAACTTCGCTGTTCCAGCTATGAGCCACATCGTCAGATCAGCTGGATCATCATACGGAAATGCTGCACCAGCAACAGCTACATTAATTCGATCAACCGGTTCAGGATATGGTGGCAACGCCAACTTCGCTGTTCCAGCTATGAGCCACATCATCAAATCTGCTGATTCATCATACGGAAATGCTGCAGCAACAGCTACACTTATCCGAACAGCTGGCTCAGCTTATGGAAACGCTGAAAACTTCGCTACACCAGTTGTACCAAGCTTCATCTCAACATCACGATCGGCATTACTTGCCACACCTACTGGTCAACCATACGGTCTCCGATCAACAGGCGAATACATCGCTTATAGTGAAGAACCAGTCGATGTCAGTCATTGCGGACCACGTAATATATTTTAAATTATTCTCAAAACTTTCATGATCTATGTTTTATGTTTTGATTTTAGTTCCAGCTGTAAATCCATGCAGTACATTTGGTCCACAATACATCGAATTAAATGGTGTCGCAGATTGTTACATTCAATGTGCATTCGAACGAGCATTTATTCGACCATGCCCAACCGGTCTTATTTGGAATCCATTGATCACAGGTTGTGACTGGCCAACACAAGCTCCAGCTGCTGATGCCAGCTATGGTTCAGTATCATACGGAGCCAGTGCACCAGTTTCATCATACGGAGCTAGTGCCCCAGTTTCATCATATGGAGCTCGTGTTGCCGTTAGCGCACCAGTTGCATCATACGGAGCCAGCGCACCAGTTTTATCGTACGGAGCTAGCGCACCTGTATCATCATATGGACGAAAAAAACGTTCAGCAGAACGTAAGAAACGTTTCTTAGGCGGTTTTGGTAAACCAGTTGTTTCGGAAGTACCATTAGGTTTGTCATCATATATTTATTTTCAACTTTATTGAAATTTATTGACTTTATCTTTTTTTCTTTAGGCCCACCAATACCAGGTCTTATTCCATTACCAGGTTTCCCAGGTCCAATCGGAATCCCGGGTCCACTCATTCCACCACCAATCTTGTATGTATATTTTCTAATAAATTAACATTTGCAACATTTTTCATTTTTAGCCCACCATTCCTTCCACCAATTGTTCCACCAATCGGACCAATTCCGTATGTTTAATCGATAAAAGTTCGTTTTTTACATTTAATTCTTATTGATATATTTAGACCACCAATTCTCCCACCACCACTTCTTCCACCACTTGGTCCATTAGTTCCACCAATCCCACCAATTGGAGCTTTTCCACCACTTCTTCCACCATTCCTTCCACCGCTTGTTCCACCACTTCCAATTCCACTTCCTGGTCCACTTCTTCCACCACTTCCAATGAGCTTACCAGCTACATTCAGTAAATTGCATTTCTTTTAAATCTCAACAAAAAAAATAATCATATCGTTTACAATAGTTCCTGGTCCACCACCCATTTTTGGCGCTCCATTCTTACCACCATTTGGCGGACCTTTCGGTCCTCTTGGTGGTCCACTTGGCCCTCTTGGCGGTCTCGGTGGTCCTCTTGGTCCTCTCGGTGGTCCTCTCGGTGGCCTTGGTGGTCTCGGCGGTATCGGTGGTATCGGTGGTCTCGGTGGTCTTGATTTCTTCGACGAACCATTCGGTGACGATTTCGGGTAAGAATACACTGATTACATTTTCTTTCGATGAATCGATAAGAGACTATGATGATTTTACTATCTGATATTTGGCTTTCTAGTTTCGGAGGTGGTTTCCCATTTGGTGATGACTTCTATGGCGGTGGTCGAGGCGATTATGACAATGATTAGTACGTAGTAAATCATTTACATAAATATAATTATTTATTATTACTTCTAGTGGTCGCAAAGGAGGTTATGGTAACAAAGGAGGCTATGGTAATAAAGGAGGTTATGGTAATAATGGCGGTTATGGCAATAATGGCGGTTATGGCAATAATGGTTATGACAATAATGGTTATGGCAATAATGGTTATGGCAATAATGGTTATGGCAATAATGG
>ERZ778019.1417-NODE-1417-length-32572-cov-12.671095_pt1 | contig 32572 bp, 33 predicted proteins | sample MGYA00375749_ERZ778019 | MGnify/ENA primary metagenome ERZ778019 (study PRJEB29350, sample SAMN05389821) | bioreactor metagenome | isolation source: Ammonium sulfate bioreactor | place: South Africa: University of Cape Town | collected 2014-03-17 ... | reverse complement strand
TCATCAGCATCGTCTATGTATAATAATAACTATGCATTCAAATGAAAGATAGATTAGAATATCTCTCTTTTCTTTGGTGAAATCGAAGGCGGTTTTCATTTGCGTGATTAGAAGTAATTCAAACCTAGTTGACAAATTAGTATGGACAGAAAGAAGAATGAAAAGAAACTAATGTCGTATTAGTTCATCACACCTTATATGATATAATTACGAGACAATCGAAATATAAGAACGATGATGTAAGATGAACAACAATAAATTGATCTTAAACGAGAACGAACAAAAGCTGACACCACCTCCACTCTCTCTCTCTCATCATCATCATTATCATCGCCACCACCACATTTTCGTTAATCATCTCAATCTATACACTCGATTTGAACTAAGGTCTCACTAATACATACAAGTAAATAGTTGTTCGTTCATTTTCCATCTCGACCAATAGTCCGCAATCATAACCATAAAACTAAACATTATTATCAAACGTGATCGAAGATATTCTCACAGTTGAATGTAATACTACGACAAGCATACAAATTCTCTCATTCGATATAATCAAACTGATCTTTTGTCTCTCAAGCTGATAGAAAGCATAAACTTACAAACAGAGGAAGATCAAACAAACTAGAACACAGTGAACAAAAAAAAAGAAAGAAAATGCCACGATAAATTAGACGCATATGTTCATAGACGTATTGAAGAGCAACAAAATCGATTTCTATACATTCAATCGTTTTGTCCACGTCCAATCAAGGTTTTCATTTAAGTGAACGTATTCACACTTCTATATTGAAAACTTAATGGTCATTTATTCACTATTATTTCACATGACAGTTCACTTATTTCTATTCGACTTGTTCGAGTTCACAACTTGGGTAATATAAAATGAAACGACAAGAAACAAAAAAAAAAAGAAGAAAGAAAGATCGAATATGATGACTTGTAAAAGTGTTGCTTTCGTCTTACCTGAATAGCGTAGTGTCGTACTTTATTTTTGTTTTGATAAAGATAAATAATCAGAAATACAATCTGTTTCGATGTCGTTGAAATTTCAAGTCGTTTTTAAATGACAAAAACATCTAGAAGAAGAAGAAGAAGAAGAAAAATCGATCGATTTGTACGAAGGTAAACACATCGAACTACACATTCTAACAGAATGTGAGAACAAGAAAAAGAAAAAAAAAGGACTAATGATGTAACCCACCTGTGCTCTGATGGCACCAGAGAAATCAAGGACAAGATTGAGAATTCGTGTCCTTTTTTTGTTCGACATGAATGTAATCTGATGTATTCTCTCGAATAGCATACAATCAATTGTCGTTTTTTCATCTTTTTATCACAGTCCGAACAAAAAAAAATGTTCATTAAAAGGTCAATATGTCTGGATTAGTAGTAAATCGACAGGAATCATGAGTTGTGTACTATGATTAATGTTTTTCTCGCACTTGTTTGTTTGATATTTTCATGCTTTTGATCATTTTATGTATCTGTATCTACTGTTACCATTGAGTTAAGTGTTTGCGTTGATTAAAGATAAAGCAAAAGAAAAATCGATGATGAAGTCAACTTGTCGTATCCTAACCTTCTTCTTCTTTTTCTTCGTCGTCGTTTTTTTTTGAATATATGTGAAAAGAACATCTGACGTAAACGAAAATGACTCGAGCAAATAAGACAATAGTTTACTTGGGTTTATAATATTCACATGAAATAGACGTTAACCTTGTCCATCAAGGTTTTCTCTTTGCTTATTTGAAAACGATTCGATTTGATATGCAATATGTAAAGTAATTCACAAACATTGAGAAATAATTTCGACGTCAAATGAAACTGACTGCATTTTCATACACAGCAAGAGAATCAAATAAATAAAACTCAAAAAAACGTGCACTTCGAAGACCGAAATTGCTTATTAACCTAAGCTCTTATTCAAATAGAAAATTTAAAAAAGCATTTGAATACGATCTACTAATAATCAATTCAAAGTGTCCAATGTCGAACGAATTACTCTTGACAGGTATTCGAATAAACTAACTGCAAGTAGTAATAAAAAGAAAAAATTCTGTTAGATTATATAAATGAATTAATCAATATAGTTTTTGTCTATTTTGAAAATCAAATGAATTATATATGAACGTGTATTCATGAATGCAGAAGAGAAAAAAAAATAATCTTTTGTAGAATAATGCATAATATATGTATATACGTATAATGATGACGACAACAACAATAGCAACAAGTAGAAGAAAAAAAAACAAATGAAAAAGAAAACGAAATAAAACAAATATGTATAGTGCTAAGTACATTTTTCATAAAAATGACAGTATATGAAAAGAAGAAGTTTAGACCGTTGCCGCTTCGCTTATATGAATGCCAGCCGTTTGTGGCGTGTAGATTTGAATGTTGTTCTGACGTTGACCAGAAATGCGATGCCATGGATAAGACTAAAACAAAAACTGATTTTCAAAAACAACTCGTTTTCTTTCAAAGTTTATTATTCACATTTGCAATATGTGCTGGCTGACATTTCTCTCGTAATTGTTGTCGATAAGCTAAAACGAAATTAGAACAAAAAAATGACTTTTTTGCCGTCTTAAAATCGTCGTTTACCATCTTGATCGTCGCTGTCATATGGCACACGGTTATGATTATGCGAAAAACCCGTATCTGCAGATGACATACTGTCCTAAAAAACAAAGTCCATCGAACAAACGTTATGGTTTCTGCTGAAATTCATGATTTTTACCAGGCCTTCATCTGATTCATCACCGTAGTAGGTTTGTAACGATCGAGCGGGATACGTTGACACAGTCGTACGTTGTTCGTAGGATGGCATTTCACTGCTACTATTTAGACTTTCATTACTTCGACCCGTAGGACGTCTAAAAAATCAATAAATTTCCGATCTTCACATGATTTTTTCTGTCCTACCGATTGGTGAATTCATTATCTCGAGATAATTCTTGACTAAAAAAACACAGAAAATCATTGAATCGATTGTTATTGTTGTTTGACTTACTCAGGCAATGAAATCGCGATTGATGAACGTTGATTACCTTCGCCGTCAATTGATTTACCTAATCGCAATAATTTCTTCGCTTTTCGTCGTACTTTTTCATTATTAATTTGTTCGGATTTGATGATATGTGGTGATGGCGATGGTCCGTCGGGCGTACTATTACTTCGCGTAAACATTCGTTTCATTTGCGAGAAGATCTTTCGATTATTTCCATTCGATAGCAACGATAAACGTCGATGACTAGACCGTTTGATTTCATCGCAAAGCTCATCGAATGTTTTCTCCGTTAAATTCTCGCACAAAGTCTTCAAATACGAACAACGTGTTCGTTGTTGTAACAAGGCAAATGTTCGACATTGATAAGCTGCATATTCAGCATTGATTAATTTCGAAAGTATAAACGGTTTCAATTGTTCAGCTGTACGAACGTAGACAACATTCGGATGAAGAACAGGCGAAAATTCAGGAATGTCATTACGAGTGACCAAGGTCATTTTGTAACACGTTCTCGAAAGAACTTGAACAGGTTGAATAACAAGAAAAACATGTAGAAAATTTGATTTTATCATTGACGGATGAAAAGGCGTGTTTTCTTCTTGAAAAACAATCGTAACAATATCATTGCCGATGTGTCGTTTGCGTTGAATTTGTGCCGTATCATTCGGTGTGAATGGTAGTAATGTGCTGACATGAAACATGATTTCTTTTTGATCGTACAATTCGTAATAGGATATTGGACAATCGGTTTGTTCGCTCACATCGAGACCTGCTCGATAGCCTTTGAAATTCTTCAATGAAACTCGAGTGGCAAGAATATCGAGAAATTCATCTAGTGCTCGGCCATGTCGTTCGTTATTGAAGAATTCTTCTTCGGTTGTTTGTCCGCGACGTTGATAAATAATTCCGAATTTAAATTTCTGCGTTTCTAATTTATCATCATAAGCTTTGATTAATTGTTGAGCCTATAAAACACAGAAGTCTTTGCATCTTTTTTTTTCCTTTTGTAATTCGTACTTTTAAATTCGAACAATTTTCAAATTGTTCAACTTGCAAATCGGGATACAATTGTTTGCATAGATAAACATAATCAATAGCGTTCGCATCAGGCTCGATTAAATCCATGCATTTCGAACTTTCTTTTGTTCGAACAATGATTGTCAATTTATCATCATGAGGTTTTATCGACATAATCACGGGATTAAATTCTTGATCAATTGCATATAAATTATAATGATACTAAAACAAAAAAAACAATATGTGAAAACAAAAACTTCACTGTTGTTTTTTTTTCTCTCTCGTACTTGATCGTAAAAATAATTCGAATAGATCGACGCAACATTATCCGATTGAATTCGACATTCAACAGGCGCGATCTTCGTTTGAATGATCCATTGTGTTGGATCGTCGTATCCGCCTTCGATACGATAGTGATCATTGTATTCAAGCATTTCATTCGATGGAAATCGATAGATCATTGGAAGTATACAACCGGTTGATGATGTTAACATCTATATATATGTGGAACAAAAACATGTCAAAAAATTCAAAACTCAAGAGAATCGTAGAGGAATTGACAAGAAAATATAATAAATATACACATACATTTTTAATGTTATATTGGATTGCTTTGGCAATTTGTTCGTTTGTTCGATAATTGATTTCTTGAGTTTCATACTCCGGAATAGAGCACGATGAACGTGTTGAATATCGTGGATCTATTGAGACCTTTTGGACAGAAGACAAAGAGAATAGATGAGAATCATAGTTACGATAATTACATATTTTTTTTTGCTCGAATATTATTTATTCATTACATAGGCAAAAGAGTTTATATACAACCTTTTCGACTATTTAACATCTGCTTTTCTCAATATACACACGCCCTCACCCTCTCTCAGCATAGTTTGTATGATGTTTAATTAAGAGAAAAGGCAATTGTTTTAGTCACACAATGTTCGAACCCTGAGAATTGATAGACTGAAACCGTCACACATTGATTAGTCGACATAAGTAGATAAACGAAGTGCAGAATCTGTAGAAAAAAAAAACTATCAATCTGATTACCTTTCGATTTGTCAATGAATAATCATGCGTATTGATTGAACTATTCATCAAAACATTGATCGATGATGATCGTGCTGGTAGTTTATCGAAAAGATTCTCTTGACGATAGTATGTCGGATATCTGACTGTTGGCGTTTGATTTTCCATTGAATCTTGATTTCGACGTATTTCAAATGAATAACTTCGTGCTAACTCATCGATGTTCGACATATATCTATTGAAAAAAAAACATCAAATCATCTTCATCTGGATAGATAACAATTGATTATGAACAGATGTACGTACTTGGAATATGTCGGTAGATTGAGTGACATGTTCGAACTGAACAAAACAAAAAGAAAAAAAACAAACATAAAAGAAAAATCATGAGAAACAATTTCACAAACATTGTTGCGACGCCATACAATCTTTGATCTTGTGACTGAAAATTTTCTCCGTATGAATTATGTCGATTATGGCTAAATCAAAAGATAAATCAGCTTCTTCTTTCTCAGTGTTTTGTTATTATTTCTCAACATACTTTTGTCTATTGTAATTTGTTGGATTATTTACACTAGAAATTGAGTGTGATCGTTCGAGATAGGGACTATCATTAGTTCGATATTTTCGTAGTGATGAATCAGGCAGTCCATTAATTGATTTCACAGCTGGTGTTGACGGTAATTCATGTTCATCATTTTCACTCCAACCATTAAATATATCATAGATTTTTGCACACCAAGTCATTTAAAAATTGCGAACATACGCACACATACACACGCAAATATGCGAATACTAGAGAGAAAAGACATTCGATTAAAGTTATATTTCGACAAGGACAATTCTTCTTTTCTATTCGATATTTATTAATAATAAAAAAAAAGGAACGAGAGAAAAAGAGAGGGAGAGAAAGAGAAATCGATGAATGTCTAGCGCATATGAAGGACATTCAAACATACTTTATCGATGTGGATGAATGATCAATTTTCTTCGTTTTTCTCCATTCGAGATACGGGGAAATAGTGTTGAAGTGCTATGTGATCTTGTTTCGACGAGAGTAAAAGCACGTACAGACAGATATAGACAAGATGACGACGACGAAGAAGAAGAAGGAGAAAAAAATCGTCTTAACTCTCTCTCTCTTTGTCGTTCGTTTCGTTCGGTCATTAGACTAGTGCACAAATATACAATCCTTTTTCTATTCTCTTCTTGTTCCTCGTACAAAACATAACAACATTCTTTTTTTTCTCTCCCTCCCTCTCTCTCTCTCTCTCTCTCTCTCTGATATTTACCCGACGATGTATGCATACGTATTTGTGTTCAATACAAACACATTTTACATGTAGTAAAATAAAATCTATGAAAGGCAAATGAATGGCATACATTGAATTGAATGAGAAGATTTAAATGACAAGAGAAAGAGGAGAAGGTCGAAATACGAAAGAAGAGAAATTAAATGATAAATCAGAAAATGTTTCTTGCCTTCGGTTTACAATCATCCAACCTTTAGCAAAAGAAATTATTGACGGATTCTTTTTCTCTCGTTTCTTGGACACAACAAACACTTGATATTCTCATCTATTCATAGACGATTGAACATTGTTCAAATGGAAATTCAATCTTTCGAAATTCAGGCACTTATATATACATACGGTACATTATGCACGTACATGAATGAAGAGAAAAAGCCGTTCTCGTCGATGTGTATTTTCGATGTATCAAATGGCTGATGAGAAAAGAAAACGCGTCTTTAAATCAAACCTGAAGAAAAGAAATCACTCGTAAATATTTCATTGTCACTCGATGAAAACTATTGTTCTATTGGTATTAAGGTATTGATAGATGATGATGACGACGAGGAGCAATCCTCATGTGCCTAGAACATATAGTTGAGCTTCGCGTCATTTTCTTCCTTTTGGTTCAATGAATACAAGAGAGAGAAAAAAAAAGAGAAAAGTGCTCTTACACAATATATATTACTACAGAGGAAAAAAATCCCCGGAATTAATAGTTTAACTTCTATTCTCTACCAACAATTGATTTCTCAATGGAAAGAATAAATCTCTAATGACATGAAATTTGTCTATGATAGCTTACACACCGATTGTTGTTCTTAAAAATAACAACAATAGGTCTTAACTCTTTGTTAAACATCACTGTTTTTATATATTTTTATCACTCGACAGACAGTTGATAATTAGCCTGTCGAACATGACAATTCTGCACATCATTAAACGCGAGACGTATGCATATTTTGCCTTCTTTCTCTTTCTCAGTCGCGTTTTGTTTGATTATGTACGTATTGTTCAACGGGAAATCCATTTCATTGAGTGCAAATCAATCGAGACATTCCGCTTTTTTGTTATATTCTGCCTAAAAAAAGAACGATTGTAATCAATGGTTTGCATGTATGTATTTATTCTTTCTTTTTTTTTTAACATCCATTCACCAATAACAATAAATTTCAAGTGTAAAATAGTTAACTTGCTTAACAACAAAAAAAAACAGACGACCAAACGACCTCAAATACCCGTATCCTCTTCTAATCTCGTCCTTTTCTTTCTTTCTTCTTCCATTTATTATCCAAATAATAAATACGTTTTTTTTAATATGTATATAGAATCTTTCGAGGTATGCTTTATCAGAAATTGATGAAAGTAATAGAAACGAAAAGAACTACAGAATAAATACGTAGATGTAAAGAAGATTAAAATGAAATAAAATAAAAAGAAACGAAACAGTTTGTCAAGCACGTTGAATTTCGAATAATTTCACATCAGTATCATACCAAATCGGCGGATCGACATTCCTGAAAATCAAAAATCCATCATGTTTCGTCAATGGGAAGCAAATGTCTTGATATTCACCTGAGATAAATCACTCCCCAAATGTACGTTCGAAACCACATGGCTGTGCCGGCATTGGGTTGATACTTTCGGATTAGGATCGGATGTGGCACAGGCAATAAGCCGACTAATGTTCCATGTTGAAGAAATTTAATAATTTCACTTTCATCAGTTAAACCTCGTTCCATGCAGATTTTTTCGACTTGAGGTACGAGAACTTGAAGGACACGCATAATTGTCTGCAATGGAAGTTTACTTTTCCATGTTTGTACCCAATCGGACGTCGGTGACCAATGATTAGCATCGGTTTGTTGCGATGAAATCGTTGGTGAAGTTGGCTAATGAATAAAACAAGAGTCAAGACGAAAAAATAATTATGATTTGATTTTTTTTACTCGAGTTGATGATGGAGTGTTCGAATTAGTCGTATCAGTACGTGTCTGTTGATTGACATCGATGCTAGCCGATGCAGCTAATGTTCGTTCAGTCATTTTATGAATTGCTAGAAGAAGAGATAACGATTGAAAGAAAAATGTAAATAGGATATATTTACATGGCATTTCAGGAAGTGAAGTGACCATTCCAGGTGTATTTGAAGTGATTTGTTGTGTTGGATCTTGATTTAATTTGGGTTCATCATCAACTTTTGAACTATTCTCAAAAATCATTTGTTTGCTTGAGGAATTATCGAGACTTTTCTTTGGTGAATTTGTCGTATTTTTAGCTGTTAATTTTGCAATACTCGGAGCGTCGGTTGATAGACTACTCAAAGTAAAAAATACTTGCCGTTTTCGGATAATTGTATAGATAAGATTCGCATTTCCTTTAAACAGAAGAAAAAGCGTTATTTGCTCGTTAAAACTCAAGTTTTTCTACCATCGAATTGATATTGAATAAGATTGTTAAATGCTTCGAGAAGGAAGAATACTAAATGATGATTATCCGGTGCAGCGAATAGAAACCAAGGCGAACTGAATGCCTAAACAATTCGAAATTTGACTTTGAAAATTTTTCTGCGAATCAATTCGAAATTTCGTACTTCAATGAGATGAAGTAATTTATTACTTGCAACCATAGATAAACTTTTCAAATACGGTGAAATATTAACAATAATTGTTAGCAAACAATCGTACAACGGTTGTAAACGTTGATGTGCCGAAACGATAATTTTATGAAAAACCTCAAAATAAAACAGTTTTTCCAGCTTTTCGTGTTGTTTTTTGTTATTTGATTTACTATGATTAATAAATCAGCGTGTGTTCCCGTAAAAATCGGAATGTCCATTGGCAATCGTATGCTATAAGGTTTGTTCAATCGGACACCAAAATTTCGTTCACCACTCAAGAGCAATAAAATAAAAACGCCGATATGCATGAGACCAAGTTTTGCTAGAAAACGAGACAAACATGTTCCCCTTTTCTCACTTTCAAACAAGAAAAATCAAACAAACATCCGTCTGTACGAGCATTATTCAGAAAATAGAGAATAGGCACGACAATATCAAGAACTTCACTGGATTTGAGAACATAATATAGAAATTTCTAAATAAATAATAATAAAAAAATTTGATTGAAAATATTCTTTTCGAAATACTTTATTTCGATCACAAAATTTCCAGAATAGAATCAATAATTCCTGATAAAATTCAATTTTCTTTGCCGAACCAGGTAGATATGTTTGAAGCAATGGATTATTCAACAATCGACAAAAACCTTTCAATAAAATATTAAAATCCTATTCAAAACAAACAGAAAACGTTCGAATCAGTTCTTTTTTTGTCTTGGGTTGGCCTCACGTCGTCTCGATGAATTCGAGAAAGATAGTTAATAAACAAATTCGAACTCTCATCGATTGATGACGAATTCGACACGACAGAATTATTATCTAATGTGATGCATAATAACTGAGTTGCAACTTCGACTAGAGGTTCACGTGTATCAGTAAAAAGAAGATAATTATACGGTAAATAACCGACTGGATTGTAAGAAAAAACAATATTAACCAACGAAGTGAACAGCGGCAATGTTTGACTAGAATTTGCAAAAATTTAAATTCAAGACGAAAGTTTCGACTTTTTACCGGTTTCGATCGGAAGTAAAATATGTCAACCATTTATTTGGATGTGAATGTAATTCAACTAGATGAAAGGAATCGATGTTAAATGATGCTGAACAATGAACAGCTGTGTGTTTGATGATTACCTGTTGGTGACGTGTAAATCGATTCGGAGAAACAAGTGAGAAGAAGTTTAAGAATTTCTGTTCGATTTCGATCGTGACTCGGACTGTGAGCAGGTGATTGAGAAAAACCAACGCCCGCTTCCCAAATGTACTCGCAACTGTCAATCGTATGAATATCTTCAGGATTGTCCTATGAAAATCACGAAATTAACGATCGAGACAATGAATTCTTCGTACCGGTCCTTTTTTCTTCTTCGAAGCAACTGTAAAATCAGGACAAAACAGAAGATCCTAATTGAAGAACAAATCAAAATCGAAGTTTCTCGTGTCTTTTCTTTCGGTTTCATACACATAAGGTTTGAATAAGTCGTTGAGCTAATGGTGGTTTATTGACATGTTCCTAAACAAAATCAATTCATTCTTTCGAATTTGTTTTTCGTTTTTTTTCTCCGAACTTCATTCGATGTTGTCGATTGATTGACTGGTATGTCTGACCAAAAGAATCCTCGCCATTCAGGTTCTTCGAAAATATACGGTAACAATCGTGTCAATAACCGAACACAATTAATTGCTATTCGAAAAACAAACGACAGAAAAACTTTAAAAATTCACATTTCTCTTTGCTAACCAGCTGTTTGATCTCGTTGAGTTTGACACGAATGTTCGACTGCTGATTGTAGTCGATCGACAAGTTTATTACATAATGTCGCTAAATTCGATGGTAATTCTTCTCTTAATGCTCGGATTTCAGCAGCTGGAACAAGAGCAAATATATCTTGAACACTCGAGACTTTATCCGACCAAAATTGATCCCAAAATGATTGATCGTTTGGTTCGATTTGCTAGATGAAATTCCAAAAGAATTCATTCGAAATTCGTACTTATCTATTCGATTTACTTGACTACGAGATGTTAATTGAACAACAGCAACACGAAAATCGATTTTCGAATCGGTATTTCCCATGTCGTTATTCGAATACGAAATAACACAACAAAATTGTAAAGGAAAAGAAAACGAAGAACAAACGACAACAGGATATTTCGATTGGTTTATTCGATTCTGCAATCAGAGATATCAAATGTCAACATGTTTCGTTTATTTTATGATCTTCCTTGTGTTGTTGTCATCATAATCTTTGATAGGACAATAAAGATATTACGCAAACAGCTTGAAATAAATTTCAAACAATGTGTCTGACTAAAATAATGCTATAGTTTAGTAAGTTCTCTATAAGTTATTCATTGATAATTCAAGAGAGATGATGATGGCAAAAGAAAAGAAGCGTTTCGTATTCGATTACACGAAAAACAGATGATGTTTTTCTTTGTCTTGAAGAAAACATTCGATCATAGATTTGTTCACTGAATGTGCTAATTATTTCCCAGCGAAATTGATCTGTTGACTGATTGTTAATAGCGCCACCTATATTATCTCGATAGAAATCGATTTAAATCTTCGAAAATATTGTGTCAATTATCGACAAAGTTAAACAAGATAAATCTCAATAAAACTCGATAAAAATCGATTTCGTTTGATTGGTTTATTTTCATTAGTATGACTCTTGTTGTTATTTTGCTTATTGTGTTTGTGTGCGTCTGTCTGCATGTGTATTCGTTCTTTTTCTCTATCTGTCTTATTCACTCTGACAGATTTCCTTTAGATTAAATTATTTCACCAGTCTTTCAATCGATGACAAGCTCTCCGACGACCACAACAACTACACCTTCGAATAATCGTTCACGTGTTAAACTCTATACATTAAATGAAGAACGTCAATGGGACGATCGAGGCACTGGCTTTGTCACATGTTCAAGTCCAACATCGACGAATTCTCATCAGTCGTTGATGGTGAAATCGGAAATCGATGGATCAGTTTTGCTCGATTCGAAAATTTTGCCCACAACTAAATATCAAAAACAACAAGTTGACTTTGGAATGTTTAGTATTATCGTTGTTTGACAAATATTTGTCTTTGTTTAGGAAACATTGATCGTCTGGTCGGAAGGTGATAAATATGATTTAGCATTAAGTTTTCAAGAAAAAGCCGGTTGTGATGATATTTGGGATAATATTTGCAATGTAAGTCATCGAAATCTTCGATCGATATTTAAGTTTTTTGTTTGGATTTAGGTTCAAGGAAAAGATTCATCATCATTAACAACAAATTCTCAATCGGAACCAAACGGTTCGGCCTATGAATCCGATGATGATTGCGCTGGTGAATCGAATGAAACCTATCTGTCATCGACATTGACTTTGCCACCGGTCGATCTCACTCATTTACGTGAAATTTACGAGATATTTCTTCCGGAAAAAGTTCGTGATGTCACACGTCGTGAATTATTAGCACGTGCCATTGAATCACAAACTTATATACCGAAATTGCTCGAGCTTTTTCATCAAAGTGAAGATCTCGAAGATTTCGAATCGTTACATCAATTGTATGAAATCATTCGATCGATATTCTATTTGAATAAATCGAGTTTATTCGAAATTTTGTTTAACGATGAAGTCATACTCGATGTGATCGGTTGTTTAGAATATGATCCTCAATTAGGCACAAAGAAACGTTCACATCGCGAATTTTTCGATACCAAAGTAACATTCAAAGAAGTCATACCAATCATAAATCAAGATTTATTAAATAAAATCCATCAAACATATCGAATTCAATATATTCAAGATGTTATTCTTCCAGCACCGAGTCTCTTCGAAGAAAATCTTCTTTCAACCATGAATAGTTTTCTGTTTTTCAATAAAGTCGATATTGTGACATTATTACATGAAGATCCCAAATTTCTTAGTCAATTATTTTCAACATTAAAAGACGAAACTCTGTCTGATGATAAACGAAAAGATTTCATGTTATTTCTCAAAGAATTCTGTCACTTCTCTCAAACTCTACAACAACAAAATCGCGATCAATTCTTTCAAGCATTGGCTACACACGGCATTCTTCATGTCATACAAGTCATGCTCGTACGTTCGCAAAACTATTCTTGTATTTTTTTTCTCTTTCATCTTCGTTTTCAGAATCTTGATGATGTGTCAATCAAACAAACGACACTCGATGTGTTCGCATCGATTGTCGAATGTAATCCATCGACTGTCAGAGAATACATCCTACAAGAAGCTCAAACGATGCAAGACGACGATGAGTTACTACTCAATCTTGTTATCAATGAAATTCAAAGTGATCCCGATCCAGGTAATTTAGAAACTTTCGTTTTCAACAAAAAACATATTCGTTTGTTTTTGAAGAATTAAGCGGTGCTTTGAATCTGATGAATTATTTGAAATTATTGATCGATCCGGAGAATATGCTAGCCGTATCGATCAGCGAGAAGAGCGAATTTTTATCGTTTTTCTACTTACGTTCGATGTCGGTGTTCATTGCGCCATTAATGGCGAATACATCGGATTTTTGTCTTATTCGTGATGATTTCCATCTTGCTCAATTACAAAATCTGATCTTAGATTTTCTTATATTTTGTATTGAACATCATACATATCAAATGAGAAATTTTCTTAACAAGAAAGATCTATTGAAACGCATTCTGGTTTTATTGAAGTCCAAACATCAATTTCTTCAATTAAGTGCATTGAGATTTTTGCGCAAGATTTTGTCATTCAAAGATGAACAGTATAATATCTCGATTGTTCGAAATGATTTATTTCGTTTAATTGTCGAAACATTCAAAGCTAATAAACGAAAATACAATCTTCTCAATTCGGCATTGATCGAATTATTCGAATACATTCGACAGGTAAAATGATCGAATTCTACTCTGCTTTTGTTTTGTTTTTAACTTTCGTTTTTTTATTTTATTTAGGAGGATATTAAAACTTTAATAAGTTATTTTATTGAAAATTTTTATTCCGATTTTGAATCGATTACATACGTGAAAACATTTCGAGATTTGAAATTACGTTATGATGCTCATCGTGAACGGCGAGAACGTTTTCTCAATGAAACGTACGGTTTTTCGAACGAATGTTTTTTTTTGTTTCCAAAATCTATTTGTATTTCAGTTCATCGATGAATAGTTTTCAAACGTTACCAATCGAAGTCAATCATCAATCTCAACGACGACGAAAAGACGAACGAGACGTTGATGGCGATGAAGAAAATTGGTTTAACACCGATGATGACGATGATGACGAAGATGATGCCGAGGAAAATCAAACGAATAGTGCAATGTCGACCAACGAATCACCAACACGATCACATCGATTTCTGTTGAATAATAACGACGATGATGATGACGATGATGATCTACCGATAGCAGCATCGAAAGACGATGCAACGAGTAAGAAAAACGAACGTGATTTCGAAGAATTTTCAAATTCGATTTTAGCTTCTGTACGTTCGCACACAACTAAACCGGTAATCAGTATTCATATTCGACGTTCACCAATCTCATCTGTTGGTCAATTATCTCCGACATCGTCATCAACGGCTAGTAATGACAATGATTCCACGACATATCGAGTTGATATACCACGTCCGATAACTCCAACTGACTCGAATTCCACCTATGCCATGGTAAATCCATTCGATATTGTCATTCAATGTCCATTTTTTCTTTTCAGAGTCCGGGCCTATCGAGTATTGCCGATGAATATACTGACGAAGATGATGAAGGCGAACAACGTGAAACAAGTGTTTCATTAAAATCTATTCAATTAAATGAAAATAGTAACAGCAATGATTCACATTCGTCAACACGTAAACGAAAGATCAATGAGGACAATCTCGATGATAATTCGACATCATCAATAGTGAACGATAGTCAGACACTAATAGCAAATGATAGTTTAGAACAATCGAAAATGTTCAAACGTTCGAATGATCAATCGACTGATTAGGAAAATACGAAAAACAACAATAATCGGACTCATTCAATTCTTCTTCGGAGCTCAGGTGTCGTTTTGAGGAAAAAAAAGAACCGAAACAAATCTTCATTTCTTGCTAATCTTGAAATATATGTGCACGTTCGATTCACTCTTTCTCTTCTTCTTCTTCTTCTTCTTTTTGTTCTTTATTTATGTACATGTTTCTTTATCATCCTTATTTGTTTCTTCTGTCAATTTCGGATGATAGATTAATTAACAAATCCAAGCAAGAAATAGATATTGTGTATGTATGTATCTGTGTGTGTGTGTGAATAAATTCAAAGATAGAAAGGAAAAACCAAACATCAAATTGGATATTTTTTATAGCGTGTAGTTGTTATTTCTTTTTTTTTGCCTTACACGTATTGAAAACAAAAACACATCAAGTCTTTATCTTGTATGAATTCTCTGTTCTTTGTCTCTCTCTCTTTTTTTATTATAAATGAAAACGATGATGAAAGAAATGATCCGAATCTTGGTTTCAGATCATGTCGTTGATGCGAACAATTACGATTGGCCTAACCGGTGCTGCAGGCATCTACGGTGGCCTTGTTCTCTATCGGTATGTTCATTGAATTGAACTTCTTTTGAAGTAAAAGCTTCTCTCGTATATTTTTCTTTGTTTGAAAGAGAACGTTTTGTTAAAGCGAAATATTCAGGAAATGAACAATTGTTTGGCAAAACGGCGATTGTAACCGGTGCGAATACAGGCATTGGAAAAGAAGTTGCTCATGATTTTGCTCGACGAGGTGCACGAGTTATTATGGCTTGTCGAGATTTGACGAAATGCGAAGTTGCACGAGAGAAAATTGTTGCCGATTCATTTAATACCAATGTTGTTTGTCGAGAATGTGATTTAGCATCGATTGAATCGATAAAAAAATTTGCTGAACAAATTAATAAAGAAGAAAAATATCTTCATTTGTTAATAAATAACGGTGGAGTCATGTGGCATCCATCGAAATTAACAAAAGACGGTTTCGAACAACATCTCGGAGTGAACTATCTCGGTGTGAGTGAAAGAGATAAATTCGATGTCGAACTAATTGGATTTCGTTGTTTTTCAGGTCATTTTCTTTTGACAAATTTATTAGTTGATAAATTGAAAGCTTGTTCGCCAAGTCGAATTGTTAATGTTGTTTCATCGATGTATCAACGTGGTGTGATCGATTTCGATGATTTAAATCTCTCGAAAAAACAATACAATCCACGATATGCTTATGAACAAGCGGAATTAGCTATCGTTCTATCGTCACAAGAATTCTGTCGACGATATGCTGGTAGACTTATCAAAGAAAACAGATGTAATATGCTGATTGTTTTTCTTTCAATAGGATCCGGTGTAACTTCTAATTGTGTCAATCCCGGAATCACTCGAACGGAAATAGCTCGTCATACAGTTGACAAATCTTTCATTAGTCGAGCTATCATCGGACCATTTCTACGAGCATTTATGAAAACACCGACACAAGGTGCTCAAGCAGTTATTCAAGCTGCACTTGATCCTGCACTCGATGGTCAATGTGCCCGATATTTGAAGTAGAAATTTTGATATTATTAATTAACTGAATTTGATTGTTCGCGTTTGTTTTCTATTCAAGTGATATGAAAGTACAAGACATCGCTCCGAATGCAACGAATGAGAAAGAAGCGAAACGATTATGGTTGATCAGTGAACGATGGACACGTCTCATTAAATAGTTTCATATATTCATTTGTTTTTTTTTTGCTTTTTTTATTAAATAAAAGCAAACACACGTCTAGTTCAATTTCTGAAATCTAATCGTCATTTATTTTAGTAAATTAGTTGATATCTAAATCAATGGGTGATACAATTCAGACAAAGAATATCAATCGAACGGATTTTATTTGGTATTTCATCGGAATTGTCATTCGAATTGTTTGGACAATCGGTTATCCACAACAAGGATATATTCATCCAGTAAGAAAACAATCGATCGATCGATTGATTTTCTAATTCATCGATAAATCTTGTTGTAGGATGAATTTTTTCAAGGACCAGAAATTGTATTCGGTTTGTTCGAATAGAAATTTCCGATAGAATCTTTATCTTTTTTGTCTAATTCAAGATGATCAATTTCAAAGCAATCTAACTCGTACTCATGAATTTCTCGCGCATCATCCACTTCGTTCAGTTGCAATTCTCTATCTTCTCTATTATCTTCCTGTGTCATTTCTTTCGATTCTTTCAAGTCTATTTCAATGGTCATCAATTCCATTTAATTTCAAATTAATCCTTCCTCGTTTATCGATCCTTTCGATTTCCTTTTGTACAGACATTCTATTCTATCGATTGATGAAATTCTTCTATCCAAATCTCAATTCAAAACAATATGGATCGATTATGAATTACTACGGTCTATCGCATGTTGTACTCGTATTTTTCACGCGAACATTATCGAATTCATTTGAATCGTTTCTTTTTCTCGCATTGATTTATTTGATTCACACGAATCTCTCATCAGTTCTCTCGACTGTAACAAATGAAAAAGCTTATATTCGAACAAGAACTTTACTGTCAAGTTCAATTTTAATCGGTTTCATTTGTGCTTTGGGTTTATTCAATCGGCCAACATTTCCAGCATTTGCATTTGTTCCAATTATTTATTGGTTAACGAATATTTTACCGACATTAGGCCATTCCTATCGATATCATTTATTATTAATTAAAATCATAACTTCGATAGTTGGAACATGTTTTCTTACATCGAGTTTGTTGATTCTATTCGATTCGTATTATTATCATAATGGTAGCTGGTCGTTTTTATTGAATTTGAAAAAGGATTTAATTATTTGTCCATTAAATTTTATTCTTTATAATATTGATTCAACAAATTTAGATAAACATGGTCTGCATCCACGATGGCTTCATTTTATTGTAAATGCAACGATTTTATATGGTCCATTACATGTATGTGTGATTTTGTGGGCTTTATTTCGACGAAGTACTGACGGTGCAATATTATTCTATTACTATCTCATTCCTTTCGTTCCATTATCAATACTTCCTCATCAAGAAGCTCGTTTTCTTCTTCCATTGATCTATCCTTTAATACTTTTCATTGTGCCAATTTTACTCAAACAAAATTTTCATCGACATATCTTTCGTAGTTGGTTGATATTCAATGTTGTTCTCAGTCTTCTCTACGGTTGTCTTCATCAAGGTGGTCTTCTTTCAGCTCTACGTCGAGTTCATAATTCTCCTGCAACGACTAAAATCCTCGTTACCTATCATACATACATGCCACCAGGTTATCTCGTAACATCGATGTCAAATTTCGCAAATAAAACTTCAATTCAAACGACGATTATCGATCTTCAAGGAGCGGAACAAGACGAATTCGATCGTACTATTAAGAACATATTCAATGAATATTCATCGATGAATACTCGAGTATTTGTTATTCTTCCTGGCACTTGTCGAAATCATTTGATTGATTTGAAAGAACAGCAATATAAGTTCGATCTTATCGAACAATTTGGACCTCATCTCGATCTTGATCATGGACTAAGTCTATGGGACGAAGCAAAAATTTATTTATACGAAGTTAAACTTTGATTAAAGCAATGTTGTTCTTTTGAAATTGATTCGCAATAAAAAAAAAAGAAATGTTTTTTTTCTCTGAGGAAATGTTGAAAGCATTAAAACGATTTTTTTTTATGAATATAAAAACATAATGCTTGTAGCTTATAAAAAGAGAAAAAAAAACTTTTTCTTTTTGTAATAGAGGTTTCTTCTTATGGCGATCGGTAGTGTTTTACTAGTTGATCAATGAATGAAGTCGATCGAATTCAGCTTCCTCGTTTTTCTTTCTGTTTCTCCTCCTTCGTATTCTCTCTCATTTAAAATGAAAGAGAAGAGTGAACAAACATTACTTTCAGCCACCATCCGATTAGAACAAACATTCTACAAGACAGGTAGTTGGTACTGTGGCCATCAGCAGCCACAGGGAGCATGTTCTTTCTCTCGTTTTCTCTCTCCCTCTCTCTCTCTATGCAACCTATAATTGTTAATATTCTTATCTAAACAGTACCGTTTGCATTTTTTTCTTGCTCAGCATACGTTCGTCGACTGATTTTATAAGTGGCAGCATTTTTAATTCGTTGTCATTGTATGGTCTCAAATCTTTTTCTTTTATTCAAAGTAATGCAATCGGATCAATATGTATACATACATATATATATATTTATATGCATGCATGTTAAGAGAGCAAGCGAAATAAATCTATTATTAGTATCGCTCGAATGAATCTCGATCAACAAATGGAATATTTCAATGAACAAATTCAAGTAGAAGAAAAAAAAACGAGAGAGAAACAGAGACAAATGCATATGCAGGTATATATATTCGTTGAATTAGGTTTCTTTCGGCATAAATCCAAATGAAATCATACCGTTGTGTCGTATTTTGCGTAGGCGTTCTTGCAAGGATAGACACGATCTCTCGTGTAGAGAATTTCCTTGTATAACGCACTATGCAAGTACCACTCGGATTATTCGTCGATTGTATGTATTTCGTGTATTTTTTTATTTGTAGAATTGAATATTGTGAATGACAAAAATAAATAAACACATAATAATTTCGAAAAGAAAACGAATCAAGAAGCAATGTTCACCAACAGTGCGGTATAATCTTTCAAAAATATTTACTGTGTTAAATACTGTTAGATTCTCAAGGATATGCAGTGAATTTTGTGGAAACACTACTGGATTTTGTCGATAGAAAGAAACAAAAATTTATCTTGATTTCTGTGAAAAATGGATAAGTCATATAATCAGATGTTTTGCTTTTCATATGGTTCAAGCGAAAAAATGAAAATCCATTGGAAAAGTGTTGTATTGCGATGTGCAGTGTAATACTGCATATAGTATATACATAGTCGTACAAAAATCCACATAAATCAAAAAAAAAGCATTAAAGTAATTTAAACATCAATATCATAAACCATTTTCAAATGTCTTTCATTACGTATATGCACAATCTTCTCTAAGCACAGTGCGGATCATAAAAAGGTGTCTGGCAGTAAGTTGACTTTGACATCAAATGTTGAACAACGAAAACTCTTGTGAAGTTTCACATTTCTGGCTACACGTCACTAATTAATACATTAGATTTCTTTCAGCAAAGGGTCTGCGAATTCATAGAATGAGCGCTATCTTAGAATATTCTGACAATGATACCAAGGATACGATAATTTCCGCATGGAACAAACTCAACGCCCGAAATGAGACACATCCTAAAAGAATCAATTGTCATATAAACAAGAGCATCTCCACTGTGTCTTAGCTCAGAGGAGAATGTACGAATAGCGAAAGAGAGTTATTTCTTTCCTTTGCCTAACTTCTTCAGCTAATTCGACCACCCGATCATCCATTATTTTACAACAAAGAACATTAGGATGGCCTCAGACATTCTGATTTCGTATTACCATAAACTTTATTCAATTAACGTTTAACAGAAAAAAATACATAGTTTATATACGAAAAGAAAACAAAAGATCTAGAGAGGAGTATGAATAAAGTCGTCTTCTGACGAAATTATCTTAACACCCTCAAATATAGTCATATATGATTACTCCGATCATATACATGTGTCCTTGCCTATTCTTCTTGTACGTTCTCGTATTGCTAATACGATAAAGAACTCTCACGATCATCTACAATTGCATAATCTACATTTTTAGCAAACAAGAAATGAATGAAGAGAAACAAAACTCCTCATTTCGAACAAAATTTTCGCTTCAAACAGTCGATCGTTATTAGTTACCAAATCGCAACACAAAATCGAATTCGATTATCCGATTTTTTTTATTCGCCTCAAAGATTCTGAAGTGAAAATATTCTTTCAAAATAATTTTCATTCAATTAGAAAACATCTTGGTTACTCTTGAAACAAAGGAAATTTCCTTATTCTCTGACAACAGTCGCAATAATCCAAAAAATGTCAATACTCGTGAACATGTTGATACCCTTAAAATCTGCAGTCACTTGATAAAAACTAGATGGCACACGAGACGAGCTTAGGTGCGAATGCAATCAAAGTTTCGTTTGCGTTGAAATCTTGCGTACAAAAAAAATTCTCTACTTCTCAATAGCCAATCAATTTGTTTCAATTACTTCATAGATTATAGTTTTAATTATTCGAATATTTTGAGCGCCTAACTTTCGTTACAGCTGATATTAGTAAACTGTGGAGAAAATATTTAGGTTCCCTCAAAATAACGAAAGGTCGTAGTGGGAATTTGAAAAAAATATCACTAGTTCGACATCAACATTTTAATTTTCTCTTTTGAACGAAAGTTGTGCGATTTGTAGTTCTCAAGATCATTAGGTAACAAAGCAAAGTGCGGACGTCGAGAAAGAAGAAGAAGAAGAAAATAATAATATTTGTCCTTTAATTTAGTTTAGTTTTATGTTTCTTCATTACCATTGTGATCATAATTTTATATGCCATCGTCAATAAGAAATACATCATGTCTCATTTACGATTCCTTTATCAAGCACAAATCATTTCGATCAAGATTCAAACAGCGTAGAAAAAACCTACAATAATTTATTCAAATATTAAAAACATGGCACACGAGACGAGCTCAGATGCGAAATGCGGTGCGAATGCAATCAAAGCTTACGAATGAGTTGAAATGTTGCATACGAAAAAAAATATTCTCTACTTCTCAATAACCAATCAATTTGTTTCGATTATTCCATAGATTATAGTTTTAATTATTCGAGTATTTTGAGCGCTTAACTTTTCGTTACAGCTGACATTTTAATTATCTTATGGATATTAGATATTGGTAAACAATGGATGAAAAATATTTAGGTTCCCTCAAAATAACGAAAGGTCGTAGTGGGAGTTTGAAAAAAAATATCACTAATTCGACATCAACATTTTAATTTTCTCTTTTGAACGAAAGTTGTGCGACTTGTACTTCTCGAGATCATTAGGTAACAAAGTAAAGTGCGTCCGTAGGAAGAAGAAGAAGAAGAAGAAGAAGAAGAAGAATTTTGCTAGGCAACTAAGCAAGTTAAAAGCAATAAGTCGTTTTGCTGCAATAAATTGCAGTCAGCCGCCTTAAAGAGGAAAACACGCGACGCACAACATAAATGCTTCGTGCATTCGCACCGCATTAAAAAGAGGAAAACACGCAACGCGCAACATAAATGCTTTGTGTATTCGCACCGCATTAATAATATTTGTTTATTTTGTTAGTAAAATGGCTTCTTGCATTGCTTACTTATAATCATATACGACCCAATCACATTTATTGAAAGTACATATTCACTCTCAATGCACCGACTACTTTTTTACTTTGTTACCGTACAATTAATGTTACAAGTTTCATTTCAACTTCCAGAATATGTACACGAACATACGAGTGGCGAAATGGATTTAACAGCTGCCGTTTTAGTACATAAACCGTCTATCTGTGTCTCTTCTCAGAATTCGCACAATAAAGTATTAATTGCTATCAAGACAGCGGTTACTCATCACAACCGACGAAATGTTCTTAGACAAACATGGCTAACTCATGTGGTTTTAAAGAATATACCATATATTTTTGTCTTAGGAACATCGATTAATGATGATGAAATCAAAAATCTACAAGTGGAACATGAAAAATATAATGATCTAGTGATTGGAAAATTTATAGATGACTATTATAATTTAACTTTGAAGACGACATTTGCAATCTTTTGGACTAAAACATATTGTCCAGATCATTGGCTTTTATACGTCGACGATGATACAATTGTTAACATCATGAATGTTCTAAATTTCATAACATCAGTTCAAAACACATCAATTCATGCTATTTATTGCAATATTTATCATCGTGGTCCTATTAGGAATGCAAACTCGAAATGGTTTGTACCTTATACTGTTTGGAATAATACGTATTATCCTAAACTCTGCCATGGATTTGGTAGTTTAATGCCATCATATGTATTGCCACGCCTTTATGAAACTGCCGTGAATAGTTCTGTTCGACCGAAATTGTGGCTTGACGACGTTTTTGTCACAGGCATCGTGAGAAATGCCACAGGAGTTGAAATAGTTCAAGGACCATTTAATTCTGTAGATCAAAATATTGTGGAAGATTATAATAAAAATCTTGTTTTAGCTGCATCTGGAAGCGATAAGAAATTCTCAGAAGAGTGGCAAAAAATCATTGGAATTTTCTCAAATTTTATCAAAACGCCTACAATGCTCCAAATTTTAACCACTGTACGCCTCAAGTCTAATTCAGAATTTCGTTTTCAACAAACAAAACAAATCGTAGTCAACACAACGCAATTTTTTATATCAAAAGACACATGTAACCCATGGTATAAATTGTATACTCTATATTTCATTTTTATTCTTTTAATCGTAGTATTTTTCCAAAAAGCTTGTAACAAAAAGTTTAAATTATTTTTTCAGTATTTCCAACGCAGCCTTGTCAAATATAGGTAGCTGTGTAATCAGAAATTCACGCATGTCCAGTTCAACAACTCATTTATAGACACTAAGATTAGTTACGAATTCATGTCTGATCCTATCATAAGATACTGCTGTGTACAAAATTTCTCATGACAATTGGATGCATCTTTCGGTAGTTATCGTGCAAACAACATTATATAATATTACCGATACGAATTTCTTTTTCTATGATAAATAACAAAGAACGTGCAAAACAGAAAAAAAAACTACAAGCGAGTCAAATTCTAGGCATATAATGTGGCCACTCCATATAGTCGATCATAATGCAAGTACTGAGAAGAAAGGCAGGATCAACTTCTGGATTAACATTTTCGAAGATTTCCAACGAATAATTTTCGTTTTTATCATATTCGGGCGTACTGCGGTCAAACTTTGTGACTTCAGCAACAACATGACCTGTACCATATCCAATTGTATATCTTTTTTCTGAAGCAATGAAGGTAATATTGAGCATTTCGTCGAATAATGTAGTTGAGATTAATAAAGGTTGTGTTTATAATAGATGAGAAGCAATCAGAAGAGCCGATCAAACATCAGTTTATTCGAACAATTCAATCGACGAAATTATGTTCTGAGCAAAAGTGATCGAGTTAATTGGATTATGTTTCAGGTCTTTTACAATGGTACTCAATCGTATTATTCATTCAGACCAGGTTGTGGCATAAATACAAGAGTGCGAAGGATGTTCGCGGGTTGTCACACGATCGAAATGGACTTTAAACCAGTTACTGTCATTACCTACAATGAAATTCGATTGACAGATAACTTGACCGTGACAGTAATTGATGATCCAGTTAATCCTAATCCAAAAACCAGTACTTATCAGGCATTACAAATCGATCTAAGACGACTGATGTTTCAAATTTTCGCTATCGAACAGACTAACAAACGTCTTGTTGCACAAGTTAATGCACTTCCATCTGGTTCTTCAAAGTTGCCTGTACCTGATGCCTATTCATTCACCGCGGATATTGCTGAAGGACTCAACGATAAAGAATTCGAACTTGTACTCGCCTTTTGCCTCATTATCGATGATATGCGAAATTACATAAATAATGAAGACGACGACAAAGAAGACTTTTACGACACTGTCTAATACAATCGAATAAATTTTAGAGTGTTTAAATATTTATAAATCATTTCTAGTGGACGAAGTAGAATGAAACTGTCTCCTAGTATTTCCTTACTTAATCCTCGGAAATCTCATCGAACCCTGTCATTTTCTTTCGAAAGATTCGCTAAGATGATGGTCTTAAAGTGATGACATTATCTTGCAATGCAAAAGATCAAGAAATCAATGGGCGATTGAGAGCGACCTCTTTATTACTAATTACATCTATTGGATAATAATAAACAAGAATAAGAGAGATGACTCGTGTGTTTATTTCCTAACGAAAAAAAATTAAAATATATTATCTTCGATGCACTTTGGATCTGTGACTTTTTGAAATTATTTTCAAATAGCACATGTTTATTTATTTATTTCGTTTTAAATAAATATGTTTCGATTGACCGGAAAGAAAAAAGAAATGGACAACTATTCCCAATCGAATAGAAAATGATCGATTGTGATAAGTCTGTTGAGACATCAGAGAAATTAGTGAAGCATACAACAGGATGATTTTCTCCGGAAGAAGACAAATGGCTTTTTTTTATTTCTAGATAGGTATGTCTCACATAGTCTCTTTACGTGGTGCATCATTACGTGCATTACGTTCGAGTTCAACCATGGTTTCGGCAACAAAATGTGCAGCCTATCCGAATCGTTCTTGTCAACATCAACAACAACAACAATATTCATATTCGACTCTTCCATCGTCACCTAACCGAATACTTATCAATGAAAATAACAAATCAACTAAACGAGTATGAAGATACAATGATTTTGATTCCTTAGGGAATAACTAACAAAAAAAGGAGAAAAAAAGGACATTAATAAATTTATTATTTCTTTTTGTCTCTAGACATTATCGGAACAAACACTTTCAACTGACGGAACGCATAGTGCTGTCTATGGACTTACTCGTCATTTTCATACGAGTTCAATAGCCTGTAAATTTTACATCGACAAAACTTTCGAATCATTTTGTTTTGTTTTGTAAACAGATGATTCATTCAATGTTTCGACTCCAGCTTTTCCGGAATCGGTTAAAGATGGTACAATAAAATTGCTAAAAAAAGTCGGAGATAAAGTAGCAGCTGATGAAACAATCGCAGAAATTGAAACCGATAAATCAGCTCTCAGTGTTAATTCACCACAAGCTGGTATCATCGAAGAATTTCTCGTTGGCGACGGTGACAATGTTACATCAGGTGCTAAAGTTGCCAAACTTACCACCACCACCACCACCAGCAGCGATGGTGGTCAACCAAAACAAGAAACAAGTCAAGTTAATGTTGAACAACCCAAAGAATCAAAACCTTCATCCGGAGCAAGTTCAGTTACAGTCTCGACACCATCGTTTCCTGAATCAGTGAAAGATGGTATCATTCGATTGACAAAAAAAGTTGGAGATCAAATATCAGCCGATGAAACCATCGCCGAAATCGAAACAGATAAATCAAATCTCCATGTCAATGCGCCTCAAGCCGGCGTCATCGAAGCCTATCTTGTTTCCGATGGTGACACAGTTGTATCAGGCGCTCAAGTAGCTAAAGTTAACCCGAGCAGTGCTGCTAAATCAGCACCTCCAGCACCAGCAGCCAAAAAAGACAAACCTAGCAGCGAACCAAAGTCTTCGCCAAAATTAGCACCATCCCAAGCTGCGAAACCATTGAGCAGCAGTGCCGATGCGAACAAAATCACCGGTACGCGTTCGGAGACACGTGTGAAAATGTCTCGAATGCGTTTGAAAATCGCTGAGCGTCTTAAAGATGCACAAAATACTTGTGCAATGTTGACAACTTTTAATGAAATTGATATGAGGTAAAAACGAGCGTCGAAAAAAAACACAACTGATTGTGATCGTTTTTGTTTTTTCGAAGTAATCTTGTGGAATTCCGCAAGAAATACGCCGATCAATTTACTAAACGTCATAATCTCAAATTAGGATTTATGTCTGCATTTGTCAAAGCATCTGCATGCGCACTCGTCGATAGTCCGATTGTCAATGCAGGTAGATATTTTTGCATTTTCGTAAATCAAATAGTTCGAATTTATCACTTTGTTTCAGTTATTGATGGAAATGAAATTGTTTATCGAGATTATGTTGATATCAGTGTAGCTGTTGCTTCGCCAAAAGTAAAAACAAAACATTGAAAAGAAAATAATTCGATTTTTGTCGTCAGGGTTTGGTCGTACCTGTCCTTCGAAATGTCGAAAGCATGAGTTTCGCTGATATCGAACGAACAATCAGCGATTTCGGAGAAAAAGTAAAGACTCCAACGGATTTTTCAACAAATTTTCTTTGTTTTGTTTTTCTCAGGCGAAAAAAGGTTCACTTGCAATCGAAGATATGGACGGTGGTACATTTACCATTAGTAACGGCGGCGTTTTCGGTTCGTTATTTGGTACACCGATCATCAATCCTCCGCAATCAGCTATTCTTGGCATGCATGGAATATTTGATCGACCTGTGGCTGTAAACGGCAAAGTATGTAACATTTATTTATTTTTATTTTTGCTTCATTCTCTCGTGTTTTCAGATCGAAATTCGTCCCATGATGTACGTGGCACTTACGTATGATCATCGAATTTTAGATGGTCGTGATGCCGTTCTATTCCTACGAAAGATCAAACAATATGTTGAAGATTCTCGTACGATTTTTCTCAATCTATAAAAGATCTGACTATTATCCATTCTTTTCCGCTTAGTTCTATTTGCTTTCTAACCGAGCCTATCATAACTTCTCTCATTTACCCTTCTCTGATATAATATTTTTCTTTTTTTTTGTGTATTCTATCTTCTGTACACAATAGATTCTGCATATAAAACGAAATTCTTTTGTTTTTCTTTGTGACCGAGCGTAATTTGAGAACGATTGTGGTCATTGATTAGGTTTTACGTGTGAACGGACACTGGTTCGATTGCCTTGAAGCGCGAATTGAATATGAATTCATCGAGCACGTTCTTTTTCTTTATCGTTCTCTTTTCTTTTTTTTGCGGTTTCTACATGAACAGCGAGACGAGCATATATATATATATATATAGAAGAGAAGAGAAAAAAAAATTCTGATCATCTTGCTTGCCTAAAGGGTTAAGAGTTCTATTCGATTTGCTCTTCTCTTGTCGTCGACACCTGATGACTATTGGCATTGATTGTTAGTCAGTTGTCGTCGTCAGCTGTAGCGCTTGGTATTATGCCTGGCCATCATCATCATCATCGTCGATGTTTATCCTTGAAACGAACGAGTGAATATGCTCAATATTGGTTGCATGAACGTACATCGTCTTTATCACGCCGACATCAATCTCTCAAACGCGATACTTCATCGACTATCGACATAAGTCAGAAGGTAGTTTTGTTATTATTATTGTTATTGATTGATACATAATCGTTATCAAGGAGAATTTGACCTTTTGCCTTTCGGCGTATTCATTTTGATTGAGATCAAACATTAATATTCATCTTCTTTTCTAGAATATTGGCCAAAGAATGGCCAAAAAAAATTATGATTTACTTTTTAAATTATTATTAATCGGCGATAGTGGTGTTGGCAAAGTGAGTCGACAAGACAGAAGAAAAAGCAAAAACAATATTCATATTTTACATTTAGACATGTATTCTATTTCGTTTCTCCGATGATTCATTTAACGCTTCGTTTATTTCCACAATTGGCATCGATTTTAAAATCAAAACAATTGAACTCGATGGACGAAAGATTAAATTACAGATATGGTGTGTAAAATTTCTCATCAATACATATGCATTAAATCTATTTTCATAGGGATACAGCTGGTCAAGAGCGTTTTCATACGATTACTAGTAGGATTCCTCATCATTATCGATTTCTTATATATATATATATATATATATGTTAATTTAGCATCTTATTATCGTGGTGCGATGGGCATAATGCTTGTTTATGATGTAACGCAGGCGCGATCATTTGAAAATATAAATAAATGGCTGCGTAATATCGATGATCATGCGTCTGATGATGTTGTTAAAATGCTTATTGGAAATAAATGCGATATGGAGAATCAACGTTGTATTACACGTGCACGTGGCGAAGCATTAGCACGTGAACATGCGATACCGTTTTTCGAGACCTCAGCCAAGGACAATCAGAATATAGAGAAAGCCTTTTTCGAAGTGACACGATTGATTTTGAAAAAAACTCCGGCAAGTTCGTCGGATCCGTCCAATGGAGGATCTATCGGCGATCTAAAGAGTAATAAGCCAGCCAATCAATCGAACTGTATTAATTGCATGTAAGGCAAATCTATTTCAAAATTACTCTGTCCCAAAGAAAAATCGATCGTTTATCTTTATATTTCATTTTTTCTTTCTTTCAATGTTGTCGCATTTTTTCTTCTCCATATTTTCTGTTGTTGATTCTAATCTTTTTCTTTAAACAGGCGTGATTGCATGTGTAATTTTTCTTTTCTCTTTCGGACGGTATTCGGATATATTCATATAAATATAATATAAATATATACACACACACACACAAGAAGAAAAAAACTCGATTCTAATCTTTGTCATTGATTGACAACATCACATATTGAGATAAGAACTTGATGTGAAGATGATATTGATAAAAAGCAACGAGCAATTACTTGTTTTTGATATTCAAGTAAGAGCAAACAATTTATTCGAAAGTTAAACATCGAACACTCCGGGTATGTTCGAAGTGGAGAATCGCTTTTCTGGAATGATCGGTTTTGATTCGAGCGAAAGCCATGCTCCGTCATTCTCATTAGTTATGTCCTCGTCTGAAGTCGATGAAATCAAACGTAATCGAGATGTCGAATTGAATTTGTTTGGTTTGTCCAATGATGTTTGCACACTGACATCGCAACGTTTCATCGTTTGAGAACAATTCGAACATGTAAATAACGTTGATGGCGAACGATTGACACTGTTTGATTTAAAAAGTGCTTCGGCAAGACGGAGGTTTTCATTCGAAGGTGGTGGCGGTTGTGTTGGCGCTGTTAACAGCGGTGGTGGAGGGACAAATATCGGTGGAAATGTTGGCATGACAATCGTTCGTTGTGTTGGATGACTTTGAACGAGTTGTTCTTGTAATTGACCTGATGTTGTTGCGATAAATTCATTCGGATGCTGATGTAAAAGTCGAACAGCTAGATTACAATCATCTTTATATCGTTGTTTGTCAATTTGTAATTCTTCGACTGTATGTTGAAGATATTGAATTTGTTCTTTAGCTCGTGTAAGTTCATTTTCTAAATGTGATTTCTCTTCCGAATAGTTTTCAACAATGTTTAATATTCGTTCTTCTAATAAACTATTTTGTTTTTGTATTTCTCCATGAATATTCACTAGTTTTAAATATCTTTCACGTAATAAATCCAATTCATTCGCATTCATCTTACAATAAATAAAATACACACATAAATGTTTATTTTGTAATCTATTCAATCTACCAGAGATATTCAAATATTTATTTTCATTTTTTTTATCCGTTCGTATTCAATTAACAAAACATGATTGAAAAAGAAAAAGCGAGATTGTGTGTGAGCAACTTATTTCGATGTTAAATCAAACGAAAAAAATAATCATAATCAACTTTTATCTGACTCTTCTGATGTTACATAAGAGATTTGACGTAGAACACAAAAAAAATATATAGAGAGCATTGATGGTTCATTACAGAAAAATAGATTGTTATCAAAAAACGAAAACAAACAAATAAATTCGACGAAAACAAACGAGCTCGTTCGTATTTATGTTGGTATCTGACGAGCATGTTTACAAAATACTATTTCGAGAGAGAGAGAGAGAGAAAAATTAGATGCTCACCAGGCTGATGATCGACAAAATTAGATTCATATTCTTAGTTTCTTTGCTTCTCACTATCACTTATCTGTACGTTTTCAATTCGATAGAAGAAACCAAACAGATCATCACGAAAAAGAAAACGTGTTAACGTTTGCGCAAGCGCGATTGAAAGTTAGATTCTAGATTCTATATACATATACATATTTACAAAATAAATATAGACACAGAGAGAGAGAGAGAAATCATCGAAAAATATTAGACTGAGGATTCGAATACATTATGAATCTGTTCGATAAATGAAAGTTCAAGTGGAACTGTGTATTCGTACACACCTATGGGCATTTCGTGTTTGGTCAACGGATGCCAAGGCCAACCGAGGACTTGTTCAATCTAGAGAGAAACAACGAAAACATGTGTCATTCAATGAAAACGAAAAAACTAATCAATAGAAAACTTTACAATTGTTTGAATACTATTTGTACAAATTCCGTATTGTATAAACGCATCATTGCCTTCGTCATCTTCGACAAATTGATGATTCATTTGCAAATGTCCATATTGTAATGTCATAACACAATCAGCACACACATTAAACTGTCGTAATTGCGGACGTAATTTTGCTATTGCAAGAAGATTGACTTCTAAGACTTCATAACCTAAACCGAAGAGAAGTTTTTTTTTGCAAAAAAATCGATTTCAATTCGTTTGTTTTTCTTACCGAGAATTGTTAACGAGGTGAGTTTTTTACATTGCCATGCTAAGAGTACCAATGGATCGGGTTCAGCACGGAATAAATTATGATATCGAAGTGCTGGCTCAGTTACACTATCGATAACATCGAGACATTCCAATGTCGAACGGTAATGAACCGATAAATAACATAATAAATCGACATTCAACGAAGAACAAAAATACATTCTACAAAAAACAACAACCGATCAGACAAATCAATCGACTGAATTCTACCGTAAATGAGACAGTGGCATAGCAGGCCGAAGAACGCGAGAATACTTTCGAAACGTTTCATGTGCATTCATCATATGGACGGCGACTTTAAGATCAGGCATTTGTGTTGTGATCGATTGCCAGACAGATTCATCGACTGGCTCAGGATCCGAACGAAATTCACTGACATGTACAATTAATCTAAACGAAACAAAAAAAAACATTCGATTTACGTCAAAGATCTCCGATAATTCTACCGTTTCAGTGGAATCGATTGTTGGATAAAAGATTGAAGTAATTCATTTGTTAGATAAGTCGAATCGAGACTTAAACTATTCAAGGATATAAACGGGAGAAATAATTGACTTGGCAAATAAATATCTAATTAAACACACAGCTAAAATCAATATCGATCTATTGAGAAAAAAACGAACCAGCAATAGTATGTGTTTCATTGTTTTTAATCGATGCCACGTGAAGTTGTTTGAGTGCGTATGGTTGCTGTTGAGCGAGTAGATGGAGTAATTCTTCGACATGATATAAACTTTCAAACCAACAGCCAAACGAGAGAACTTCAATGGTTTGATTGGACTCGAGAATTTGTTTTAACAGATGAAAAATTTTATCACAAAGTGGAATCAATGGTTGTTCGTTTTCTGAGAGCGCACAACGTGTACTTGTCGGACGAAAAATGAGACTTTTCAATTGACGATTTGTACATGCGATTAGATCTAGTAGTTGAAGAATATCTTTGATTAATTGTAGATTTGTTGGATCGAAACGTATCTCAATTGATCGTGTTAAACTAAGAAAATGATTTGTTAAATAACGAAAACTTTGTATTTGATTATGCCGATTATTAACAAGATTGAAACGAAGACAACGATAGGGCTTTATTGACCATAATTTCGGATCGTACAAAACATTTCGCCATGATGAACACGTCGATGTTGATGCAAACAGATCATTTGATGATAAATAAGAAAATATTTCAGCGAGGACAATTTGTGGCAATTCAGAATAATCATATGGATAGACCATACTCAGAAAATATCGAAATAAATTTGAATTATTTAATTAATACTATTGATACGATAACGAGAAAATAATATGTATAAAAAAAAAACGAACGAAGAAATTGATGTTAATGATTAGAGAAGAAAGAAAAGAAATGTATGTTAGATTAGAATGACCTTGATAGGTTAGATCAGCTGAGTGAGAAATAAATAAGAA
>ERZ778019.1409-NODE-1409-length-32812-cov-8.008700_pt1 | contig 32812 bp, 18 predicted proteins | sample MGYA00375749_ERZ778019 | MGnify/ENA primary metagenome ERZ778019 (study PRJEB29350, sample SAMN05389821) | bioreactor metagenome | isolation source: Ammonium sulfate bioreactor | place: South Africa: University of Cape Town | collected 2014-03-17 ... | reverse complement strand
GCCTATGGCCAGTCTGGACAGACATGGGACCGTTATTTATATCGGCACGCTCACCAAGACCCTGGCGCCTGCCATACGCATCGGGTTCATGGTAGCCCCGGAGAGCTTTATACGACAGGCAACCTCTCTCCGCAAGGCCCTGGATACGCAGGGCGACAGCCTTATAGAAAATGCTATAGCGGGGCTCTACAAGGATGGCGTCATCACCCGTCATATAAAAAAGTCCGTGAGACTATATAAAGAAAGGAGGGACCATTTATGCCGGCTGCTGCAAGAGGAGCTGGGGCGGCATGTATCCTTCAGGACGCCGGAGGGAGGGATGTCTGTCTGGACCCAATTCCCGCATACGGACATGGTAAAACTAAGCCGTGCTGCATATGGCAAGGGGCTGATCATCAGGGACGGAACGGAATATGATACCCCTACCCGAAAATACAATTCCGTACGACTGGGGTTTGCGTCGTTAAATTTTAAAGAACAGGAGCAGGCCGTGGATATTATCAAACGATTGGTTTAAGAAATCCTTACATTGCATTATGGCAGTAAATTCAACATCCGCGAGGGTGACGGCGCTGTTCCTGGACGTAGGCGGCGTTATGCTCACCAATGGCTGGGACAGGAAAGCAAGAGAGGCAGCAGCAAAAAAATTCAATCTGGACCTGGATGATCTCAATGACAGGCACCGTATGACCTTCGACACATATGAGACAGGGAAGCTAAGCCTGGAAGAGTACCTGAAAAGCTCGGTCTTTTACAAGGACCGGCCCTTCACGCTGGAAGAGTTCCGCAATTTTATGTTCGACCAGTCGGTGGCGTACCAGGAAATGATCGATCTTATCAAGGGGCTGAAAGCAAAATACAGTCTTCGTATAGCCGTCGTCAACAACGAGGGCCGCGAGCTGAATGAGCACCGGATAAGGACCTATGGACTGGGCGGGTTCGTGGATTTCTTTATCTCTTCCTGCTTCGTACATTTCCGTAAGCCGGATGCGGATATCTGGAAGGTCGCGCTGGACATCGCACAGGTGCCGCGTGAAGAGGTGGTGTATATCGATGACCGCCCGATGTTTGTACAGGTGGCGCAGGGTTTGGGTCTGCGAGGCATCGTCCATGATCATAAGAATGTAGCAAGGACAAGAGATACCCTGGCGGGCATGGGGCTGGAGATGGGCTAATTCCCCGGGTAAAGATCCTGCACACCGAATGGATAGGTTTCGGAGACTTCCTCGCCCGCGTGTATGTGCAATGGGTGCAGGGCCTGGGTCTGATCCAGGTAAATAAATGCATTGTATCTCCGGGACAGTACGGAAGGGACATAGTTGCCGCGCTTATAAAACGATTCACGTATAACATCAACTAACTTATCAATCGCTATCGGTTTACTCTGCACGTAAGCTCTTTACTGGTGTAGCCATTGCAGCCCGAATAGACTGATAGCTGATGGTTAGGAGGGCGATGAGCAGGGCCAGCAGCCCCGCGGCTGCAAATATCCAGGGACTCAGCGATATCCGATAGGCAAAGTCCTGCAGCCATCGATGCATGATCCACCACGCCACGGGGCCGGCGATGAGAAAGGCAATGGCGATGAGCAGCATAAAATCTTTGGACAGCAGAAGTACAATGTTGGCCACGGAGGCGCCCAGCACCTTGCGTATACCTATCTCTTTGACGCGCTGGGCGGTGCCAAAGGCCGACAGTCCCAGCAATCCCAGACAGGCGATGAAGATGGCCAGTCCTGCAAAGAGGGTAAAGGCCTTCCCAAACAGTTGATCATTCTTATACTGTGCATTGAATGCCTCATCCAGGAAAAAATAATCAAAGGGATTGCCCGGGAAGAAGGCGGCATACTTGTTCCTGACGGACGTCATGGTGGCAGCGACATTGCTGCTATTCACTTTTATGGATATCCAGTTATTGGTGCCATACAGGGGCATCAGCAAGGTGGGTTCCAGCGCATATTTGAGGGATTTTTGATGGAAATCCCTGAATACGCCTACGATGTCCCAGTTGCGGCGACCAGCCATCATCGTTATCTGTCCGCCGATGGCGGCTTCGGGGGAGGCAAAGCCCAGCAGGCGAACGGCCTTCTCGCTCAAGAGGATATTATGGATCTTATTTGCATCGGGGTCGTGGTCGGCAGCATCCAGGTCCCTGCCGGCTACCATTTTTATATTATAGAGTCCCATGTAGTCATGGTCTATCCCCATCCATCTCATGGTATATTTGGAATTGGTACGGTCATCCAGTCTCCGCACATTGAAGACCCTCGACATTTCGTTACCTGGCAGACGGCCGGCGGTGGCAGCGCCCGTGACGCCGGGGATCTGCTTCAATTCATTTTTAAAATCATTCTCCCGCTGGATAAAAGAGGAGTCCCATCCCGTAAGAACGGGAGGCTTTACGATGAGCATATGATCGATGTTCATTCCCAGCTCCTGCCGGCTCATGTAGGTGATCTGCCGATAGACGACCACCGAGCCGGAGATCAATAGGATAGTGATAGCGAACTGTCCGATGACGAGCGCTTTGCGCAGGACGATCCCCTTCCGCGATGCGCTGAACTTCCCCTTCAGGACGACTATGGGCTGGAAGGAGGACAATACAAAGGCCGGATAAAAGGCGGAAATGAAGATGCCTGTCAGTAACAGTATAGTCAATCCCACGGGTATGAGGTAGCCGTGGAGTCCCTGGTGAAAAAGGCTGGAGAAGGACAGCTCGGTCTGGATGAGGCTGTTGAAGGCATGCTGTGCCAGGAACATCAATCCGATGGCCAGTCCGAATGCTACGAGGTTGACCAGGAGCGATTCGACGAGGAACTGACGGATCAATCCGCCGCGGGTGGCGCCTGTGACCTTTCTTACTCCCACCTCCCTGGCCCTGTCCACTGACCGGGCGGTAGACAGGTTGATATAATTGACCCAGGCAATGGAAATGATAAAGATGGCAATGATGAATAGCCCCCAGACGACGGTGGCGCTGCCTGTCTTCCCTATCTCGTATTCGTAGTCGGAATACAGATGGGCTTTGGACAGAGGTTGTAAATGAAATTTCTCCACGCTGCCGGATACTTTGTTGCCATGAAAATGCCGTTGGCTAAAAGCATCCAGCTTCGCCTCCAGCGCTGTGGCATCTGCACCCGGCGCCAGCTGTATATAATGCCAGAAATCGCTGTCCGTAAAATCATAGTCTGCTTCCTTATACGCGTCCTTTCCCGACAGCATGGTGCAGTAGGATACCAGCAGGTCGAATTGAAGGTGGGAGTTCTCCGGTATATCCGCCATTACACCTGTCACCTTATACGGCATTGAATCCCTGTCAAGGATGATCTGTCGTCCGATGAGGCTGGCATAGTTGCCTTTTACATTGCCAAAGACGCTGGATGCCGACGTGGCGGACAGGACCACGGAGCGGGGCTCTTTCAGGGCGGTAGGAGGATCACCTGCCAGCAATGGATAGGAGAACATGTTAAAGAAATGATCGTCCATGGCCACCGTACGCTGCTCCCCTATTCTTTTATCCTGGTAGCTGATGATGGTCTTGCCCCAGTTCATCACCCGGATATGATCCACGACCTCGGGGTAGTCGTCCTGCAAGGCCTTGCCGATGCCCGAATAGGTGATAGTGCCATGCTGGATGAGCTTGCCGTTCTGATACCTGTCGTTGGTCACACGGTAGATATCCGCCGCGTGTTTGTTGAACTGGTCATAGCTCAATTCGTAATTTACATATTGGAGGATGAGGAGGCATACGGCCATTCCGATGGCCAGTCCGGAGATATTGATAAGGGAGAAGCCCCATTTTTTATACAGGTGCCTCGAGGCGGTGAGCAGGTAATTCCGTAGCATAGGAAGGTATTTCCTTAAAGATACGCTATAAATAGCTCAACCACCAATATTGCCGGAGATGGGCCCGTTTGTATTGGTCATATTTTTGACACAACGGGTATAGCAGCAGGATCACTCCTATCCAGACCAGGTACACGATGCCGATGCTAAAGCCATATCCTTTTAATGCGGCCGATGCATTCACGCGGCCGCCAAGGATCATATCCGATGCTTTGTATCCCTGCAGCACGGCGGCCGTCATGGCCAAGGCGTGTATCAGATAGAGATGCGCCAGGTAATAGAACATCGGCACTCTTCCAAAGACAGTTATTTTTTCCCGTAGCGGCTTCAGCGGCTTGAATGGAATGGGATAAGAGACCCGACTCTGCCATCTTTCCGCGAACACGAGGAAGATCATGGCCGGCCCCAGGGTCATCAAAATATAAAGAAGGGATGGCGGATACTTTGTGACATTGAGGAAAGAGCAAACGGTAAGGATCGCATTGTGCTGAACGCTCCAGTGTGAAGGGTCGCCGTATACATCCCAGGAGCGCAGGACAAGGAAGAGGCTGATGGCGCCAAATCCCAATGACAAGAGGGTCACCTTTCGCATTTCGGGATCGAACCCTGTGGCATACAGTCCGCCGAGGTAATAGCCGATGGTCATCACCCCGACCCATGGCAGAACAGGGTACCGTATCATGTACAAGGCATTCCCAAACTTGTAGCTGCCGGGCTCGTGAAGAAAGGACCAAAGAAAGGAAAGTGGCCCGTGGCCGGAGGCATGTATATTATCCAGCAGATTGTGCCCGGCCACCAGGAGAAGACCCGTCAGCAGGATCAGGCGTCTTTCCAAATGAATGAGCCCTGCCAGGGCTATCATGCCAAAGCCGATGGCCCAGATGACCTGTAAATTATGAATGGGATAGGTGGGGTTGAAGGTCCAGGCAAGCGTGACAACAAAGACCTCCAGCAGTATCAGCCATGCTCCTCTTGTCAGCAGGAAAATGGACAGCTCTTTTTTCGTCGTCCTTGTCCCATATAAATAGGCGGCAATGCCGGAAAGGAATATAAATATGGGAGCGCAGAAATGTGTTATCCACCGGGTGAAGAAAAAAATACCGTCGGTCTTTGTCATATCGGCGGGATCGAACAGGAATGCGTCGCGGCTGAAGTAATCCCGTACATGATCCAGCGCCATGATGACCATCACGACGCCCCGCAACAGGTCTATGGATTCAATACGTTTTCTACCATTTGCCATAATAAGCTACGCGTTTGGGGGAGGGTTCCTACGCCGAAGGGCAAAAAATAGACCCGGACAATGAATTGCCGGGTCTTTCTTGTTTCAAACCATGTTGACCCTTGCTATGAACTATTCTGGTACAAATCTATATCGCAATTCAACAAGGGAGGACGAAAATCATCTAAGGGACACCGTGGTGAGCTTTTCGGCTCGTATGATTTACCAAACGGTGTACGATCAATACTTGAAAGATTCTTTTACCTTCATCAGGAACTGTTCCTTTTTTCTACGGCTGACCTCTATCTCCGCGCCATTGCTCATCACGATGACACCGCCCTCGCCACGTACATATTCCTTCACATGCAGCATATTGATGAGAAAAGATTTATGAACGCGTAAAAAGATATTGCTCAGCAGCCTGTCATAGTCGAACAGGGGCTTGGATATCAACAGGGACTTGTTGTTGGTGAAATGAAAGACAGTGTAGCTTCTTTTCGCTTCACAGTACATCACCTCCTCGAGTTTCACGATCGTGAAACCTCTTTGCGTAGGCAAACATAGTCTCATCTCCAGGGGTTTATTGAATTTACTAATGTTATGTATCAAAGCCTCGGTCTGTTCAGGGTTCTTCTCCTGCTTCAGCCTTTTCGATACACGATCGACAGCTTCCACCAGCCGGTCCTCATCGACTGGTTTCATCAGATAGTCGACAGCGCTGAACTGTAATGCCTGCAGCATATATTCGTTATGCGCCGTCACAAATACCACTTCAAAATTTCTTTCGGGTAGTTCCGTCAACATCTCCAGCCCATTCTTGCCTGGCATCCGGATGTCCATAAAGACTACATCCGGGGAGATATCTGCCAGCATCTCCCTTCCGGTGTCCACGTCCATACAGGTAGCTGCGATATCAATTTCGGGACAGTTCCACTCCAGCAGCCTCTTGAGTGTGCGAATACCATCGGGTTCATCATCGATCAAAATTGCCTTCATACACATGGTTTGTTGGTGATTAAATTAAATCGTAGGACAACACAAGTGCCCGTACCGTTGCCTGGGACGCGGCTTAAATCTGAAATTTCCAGACTACAGCCAGCGTCGTACTTCTCATTCATGATCTTTATGCGGTGCCGCAGATTACTGAGCCCCACAGATTGATGCGTCGGCTTATGTATCTTCTTCAGCTGTTGAGACTGATCGATACCTATGCCGTTGTCCAGGATAGTGCAGGAGATGGTTTCTCCGTCCAGCGCGAAGTGTATCGACAACTTCATATCGCCCTTCTTATGCATCAATCCATGCCAGATAGCATTCTCGGCCAGAGGTTGTATCATCATGGTGGGTATGAGGGCATCCTCCTTATCTATCTCCTCGTCCACCGTAATATGAAAGGTGAAAGAGTCGTCAAACCGGAGTTTTTCCATCATCAGGTAGCTTTCCAGATATTCCAGGTTCTCGTATAAGGTGGTGAATATCTCTTTTGATTGATTCAGGGTGATACGGATCATCTGCGCAAATTTGCTGAGGTAGCGGGATGCTTTCTTCTGCTCATTGTCCAATATCATCCCTTTGATACTGTTCAGCGAATTAAAGATGAAATGCGGGTTCATCTGGGTCTGCAATGCCGACAGCTGCGCTTCAGCGAGCTGCTGGTTTATGGAGGCCAGCTCCCGTTGTTTTATCTCAAGCGACTGCTCTGATTCGAGCTGCGCGATCTTGTTGCCAATCAGCGTGGCGATGGTGGTTAGGATCTTTATGTCCCTGTCTTTATAATAATCCTCTTCGGGGTGTTCAGAATCGATGACGCCTATCAGTTCGTTGTTGTGGATGATGGGTACGCATATCTCGCTCAAACGATGTATATCATCCACTCTGTAGCGCCTGTCATTGTTGGTATTGCCGATCAACAGCGGCTCCCGGGTCTGCATCACATGTCCTACGACACCCTGTCCCGGCAGCACATCGAATTGTTTATCACGGATGGCGCTCGGAGACCCTTTCGGACCATAAGAAGCTTTCTGAATAAACCGGGTCTTGTCGTCATTCCATAGGTAGATCATACAATCAACATATCCCATGTGCCCTATGAGATTTCTTGCTACGTCCCATAAAACTTCATCTACACTCTTCTTATTGGCCAGGGACGAAGAAAAATAGTGACTGATCTGCTCCAGCTCGAACTGGCTCTTATACTCCTCCGCTTTTAATTTTTCTATATGTGTCTTTGCCTGCTCCTTCTTGCGCGTAAGGCCGATCCTCCATTTAAGCCATAGATAGACCGCCAGCAGCAACAACATCACCCATCCCACCGTAAACCATGTCTGTTTCCAAAAAGGCGGCAGTATCGTTATCTCTATCTCTCTTATCTGTTCCGGCCACCGGTTGTGCGATGAGGACAATTTCACCTGCACCCGATGTATGCCCGGAGGCAAACTGGAAATACTAAACGTATTCTCTCCCCCCAGGGGTTGCCAGCAGGTGCTATCATTTTTCAACACACGGTATGCATAACGTTGTGTGTTACTGCTGGAGAAGTTGATGCTACCAATGGTGACCCTGATATCATTGTTATTCCAGTTGGCGGTGATCCCATTAACCGGATAAATGTAATTTCTTATATTCCCCGTTCTCAGACTCTCTATAAAAAAGCCGGGCTGCTGGCTTTTTTGAAAAACGATATCGGGGTTGAACCGCACCAGTGTCGTCGTGAAGCCGATGTACAGTATATTCTGCGCGACGTCATAAAAGAATTTTGAGCCCAGGTTGATCGGCTGGTCGGGGAAACCATCTTCCTTGCCAAAGCTGACGATACGGGAAGTAGGTATATCCAGACAGGCGATGCCCGAATAGGTGGCCAGCCAGAGCTTGTCGCCCAAAATTATCATGGCCGAGATATTATTATCGGGCAGCCCGTTGTCCCTTGTAAAATGTTTGATAAACCCTTTGTCAAAGTCGTAACAGGCCAGCCCGTTGTTATAGGCGTTGATCCAAAGATGGTTCAGATGATCGGATACCACGGAATTGACCCTTCTGTCCGGCATGCTGATCGAGGGGAAGGTATCCACTACACGATCGAAGGTCTTAAGGATCGAATTATAACGTGTCAGCCCATGTCCTGCGATCCAGATATTCCCCGGATGGTCTTCTATGACGACATTGGCCTCTTCTATTTTGGAGAAAGGCTGGCCATTGACGGAGACGATGTCGAACTTACGGGTGGCGGGACTGTACCGGTAAATATTCGATGAAGCCACCCATATATTATCATGTCTGTCCTTATATATATCCGCGATCCAGTCATGTGATGAATCCCATTTCGCCAATGGCACCGGTGTTTCGCGGCCGGTGACAAGGTTCAGCTTTACCAGCGGGCCATTGAGTCCCGCCAGCAGGGTCGTATCGTTGAGGGCTGTAAGACCATAGATACCGGCTGCATTCCGCGGAGCATTGTATTTCTCCAGGCCGATGCGCCGGGTGAACTGAAGGCTTTCCTTGTCGAATACCAGCAAACCTCCATTCCCCTTGGTGGCGACATATATATTTTTCCCCATGGCATAGACATCGTCCATCACGATGTTGGGAAAAAGGGATTGTATGGAGTTGGGAACGGGCGACTGCTCTACAAAACGCCGGCCTTTGTCCTGTCTGAACAGTCCGCGGTTGGTAGCGATCCAAAGGTTCTTGTCGCGATCCAAAAAGAGATTGCGGCAGGAATACATCCCGAAATATTTGTCCGGCGAAAAATCCACTTCGCCGGTGAGCCGGTCGAGAATGACTTTATAGAATCCTGACGTATGACCGGTGATATAAAACGTCGTATCGTTCACCGGCATCATGACCGAGCGCCAGCCAAACTCGTTTTTTGCCACATGATGGAAAAGCTGTGTAGTAGTCCTCAAACCCCTTGTCATGTCGATATAGATCAGGCTGTCGCCGGCGGCATTGATCAATATAAAGCTGCCCGGCTTGTGCTGGAAGAACAGGTATCTGGGCTCCAGCGTGTTTGTAATGCCGGTGAGCAGCGGCGCATCATCTTGCTTGAGCCGTCTGAACTCTTTTTTGCCGATGTCATAACAATAAAGCCCATCGATGGAAAGTATCAGCAGCCGGTGGGTATCCAGCCAAAGGATGCTTCTTCCAAAGGCGAAATTGGTTCCCGATGCCGGCTGATTGGCATAGTGGTCATAACGAAATACCAGCTGCTGGTCCCTATTAAAATGATAGAACCCTGAGTAGGTCAATATAAAGATATCTCCTGCAGCGTCTGTCTGTACGGAACGTATCCCATTGTATTTATATTGGTATTTTCTGTCGCTGCAGGGTATGAAAAGGCTTTGAACCTTGCCTGTGTAGGTGTCGAAGATATGCAGACCGTCGCTGTATACCGCCAGCCGGCGTCTGTCCAGCCAGATCATTCCCCGTAGGTAGTCCGGCTGCATGCTGGCGCTGTCCGTGGTATTGTTGATCTGTACGAAATGGCTGCCGTCAAATCTGTTGACACCAAAATAAGTAGACATCCATATATAGCCAGTAGAATCCTGCGTGACACTGGTGATCACGTCATGGGAGAGTCCATCCTGCTGTGTATAGCGGATGAAATTATGTTCGTCGATGTCTTGAGCTATCAGCAGTCCTTTCACACCCAGGAGGCACAACAGCAACATCGCAAGACGGCGCGACAGTTGTTGACAAAACATTAAGCCGGTTACTGGTTTTTAGCAACCGAAATTACTCAATAAACCAAACATTTTGTAATTCTTACACATTACGCGCCACGGCCATATGCCGTTGGGAACGCAAAATCCGCCGTTCGTACAATCTACCATACCGGTAGGCTTCGTAAAACCGCTCATCAAATTTTTGGGACCCGCTGCCGGCGCGGCCCGATGGGGAAAAGGCAGGTTCCGCAGGGAAAAGATGGCTCATAGGCAAATTTTCGGATTATAGTTTCGCACCACGGTCGATCCCTATTTACCCGCATCGTTCTCGATATCAGCCGGTTTGAAAGGAGGTCAGCCGTGCAACGGTAGAGAGGCGATCGGGTATTTGCCGATCGGGTCAGGAAGCAGGCCGGTGGAAAGGAGGTCCATCGGCTTTCCTGCTTTTAGGAGCGGAGGTTCTTAATGAAAGCCTCCGCTCCGTATGATGATGTGCGTGAGGAAGCTGAGATAAGCGATATAATATATGCCGATGGCGCCGGCATAATAAATGAATTGCTTGTTGTCCAGTAAAGAGATCTTTCCTTCCATCTCCTTGATTGTTTCATCGAGACTCATAAAATAGGATTTTGGTCCATTTTTGTTCCACCAATCGATAATATGGTAACCACAGAGGGCAAAAACGTAACCAGGAATATCAAAAAATACTAAACAACTAAAGATCAACGTTTTAAAAAAGAGCGTTCTGGAGGTTACACTTTGGGCCGCGGTGTGTACTATTAATGATAGCTTATTGCAGATGCCCTGAATAATGCGTATTTTGCTAAGCGTAAACACTTAATTGAATCCAAACCGATGCAAAAGATCAAACCAACCTACCTATGGGCGGTATTATTTGCGCTGCTGACCGCCGCATCCTGCCAAAAAGTGGTGACACAGTCCCGTACATCGTCAGATTCAACCGGGGCCCGTTCGACACGGCCTGCTGCCGGCAAGCTCGATACCACTACCCCGCCTCCGTCCGACACCAGCAAGAATATACTGCCTCCTTTCCCCCAGAGCGCTCCGACGGGTGCATGCAGCGTTTTGCCTATTTATGGAGATACCATTATATTCACGCAGCCCACTGCAGCCGGTCAGGACTATATTTTTAATCCCGTCAACAGTCCCGGCACGGGTAAATATTTTGCGTGGCCACAAGGCATGGTGATCGATTCCATCACGGGCGCCATCGACCTTACGAAGAGCGAGACGGGTATGCAATATGCCATCGGATTTGTAAAAAACGGTACTACCGACACCTGTCTGCAAAAGCTGATTGTTGGCGGCGCTGCGTATATGGACAGCATTTATATATTGGCGGATGGTCAGACCCAGGCTGTGCCCTATTTTGAGGCCAACCCCTACCTGCCATCGCCCTGTTCGGGCGGCGGCTGTTCCTTCGACGTCACGGGTTCGGCGGCCGCGAAAAAGGTCATCGTCAATACTTCCTCGGGTGTCATCGATCTGCAAAAGACCCTGAACGGAACGGGCCTGCTGGGCGGCGCCTTCGGTCTGCTGCCGGTGAGCGGATCATCCATCACTGCGGATATCTATTACAAATTGAATGACGCCAGCAACCTTGCGCTGGAGCGCATCACGGTCCAGCTCGAGTATTACGACAGCTACTCGCTCCTCAGCGGAGGTCTGATCGGAAACATCGTCAACAAGGTGAACAATGTGCTTAGCGGCAATAGGATCAGCAATTATGCCAATCCCCGACCGCCATTGATCGTCATCGTCCGGCGCTAGTACGCGGCATGTATCTTTATTGAAAGTTTTTAACTAGGTTTGGATATATATCCAAATCATGCATATTCGGTTTGCCGGCTGGGTTTGTTTTTTATTGCTGTCTTCCGTCGCCACAGGCGCACCTGGCACACCCCCCGGCAGCATCCTCGCCCTCTATCATCGCAGCGACTCGCTCTTCCATCTTTCGAATGCCACTGCATCGAGTGACAGCACGGCTCTTGCGGGCTTCGAAGAGGTGATCCGGCAGGTGGAAAAAGCAGTCGACTTCCCCGGGAAGGATACGTTATTGTTCCAGTCCTGGCTCAAAAAGGGCATACTGGTGGATTCCAGATCCGACTATGCGGGGGCCAAGTACGCCTATTGCCGGGCGTTCAGCTTCCACCCACCCACCGACAGCCTGCTGTTTGCCCTCTATGTATACACCGGCGCCAGCTATTACAATCTCAACTACTTCGATTCCGCCAATTATTTCCTTTTAAAGGCCGAGGCCATGGCCACACGCACCCGTGGGCAGGATGACCAGGTGAGGCTGTACAACACATTGGGCGTGCTCTATTATGACAATGGGAACTACTTGCAGGGGAAGAACTATTTCAACAAGGCGCTGGGTATCGTGGAAAGCAAAAAGCCTTTGGATACCGCATTTGCCGTGGATCTTCAAACCAATATCGCCACTTCCTATTACCATCTCGAGCAGTATGACGAGGCGCTGGCCATTTACAGGAAGCTGCTGGCCTATCATGTGTCCAGCAGCAATATCTATATCAATATGGGAAATGCGTATCTCGGGCTGGATAAGTACCCGGAGGCGCTGGCCAGTTTCAGAAAAGTGGATGCCGTCAAGGTACCGGCCGTCCTCAACGAGATGGGCTATACCGAGATGAAGCTGCAAAAGGCCGACTCGGCGGTGTGGTTCCTGGATCAATTGAAGACAAGATGGAAGAACGGGACCGGCAGTCCGAATGAGCTGGACCTGGGGATCAATGCAAGATACCGGGCCGAATTGCAAGCGGATCAGCATGACTTTATGGGCGCGTTGGCGAGCCTGCAAAAGGCCATTATTACCTTTTCACGCAACTTCCCCGAGACGGACATTCATAAGAACCCGTCGAACTTTGCAGGGACCTTTGCGTATTACAGGCTGTATGACGCCCTTGTCAAAAAGGCGGAAGTATTCTGGGACCTGTATAAAACAAGACAGGATGACAATTCGCTGGAAGCTTCGTTCGAGGCCTATCAGGCGGCCCTGTCCCTGTTGCGATACATCGAAAAAAGCTATGACACGGATGATGCCAAGATCTTTTTAAAGAGAAAGAGCAGCCGGGCATACGATGGCGCCTTGTCCGTCTGTCTGGAATTGGGCCCGCGGCATCCCAATGGCAACTATCTCGAACAGGCTTTTGCCATCATCGAAAAAAGCAAGGCATCCATCATTACGGCCAATCTGGAAGAAAATAGATTCGCTCATGCTCCGGGCGTAGACGCGGGGCTGTTACAGACGGAGCGCAATATCAAATACAATATCGCCCGGCTGCATGTAAAAAGTGAGGCGGCGACGGATAGAAGAGAAATGGAAGCGCTGGCCGCGGAAAAGGCCATGTATGAGATCCAGCTGTCCCAGGTGCAAAAACAGCTGGAGCAGAATGGCACTTACTACCGGATGAAATACCAGGACAATGCCCCTACCCCGGGCCAGCTGCAAAAACAGCTGGAGAGCAACCAGGCACTGATCAGCTTCTACGCGGCCGGCGGCGTCCTTCATGCATTTATCCTCAGTTCCGCCGTGTTCACCTATGTCCGTATCGACTCGCTGTCGCGGCTGCAGCAGGATGCGGAGAGCTGGGTGGATGCGCTCGAGACGACGGAGAGCGGACGGAGGTTCAAGGCGGGGGCGCTGGGCGACAGGCTGTATTCCAGGCTTATAAAACCCTTACAGCAGGCTGTGCCGAGCAAGGACGAATGGATCATTATTCCCGACGGCTTCCTTTATTTTCTTCCTTTCGAGTCGCTGCCTGCGGGCGAAGGTGACAAGACGTTGCTGGAGACGACCACTATCAGCTACCGGTTCTCATCCCGGCTGCTCACTTCTCCTACCGTGAATACCGGGTCCACCGATGTCCTGTCGTTTGCGCCTTTTGCCGGGCAGGGTTCGGATGGCACGCAGTCTTTTCCCAGATTGCCCGCCAGCGGTGAGGAGATCGCGGGTCTGAAGGGAGTGCATTATTTAGACGGTCAGGCGACGAAGCGTTCGTTTCTGAAAGAGATCAATAAATACCCCATCGTACACCTGGCAACCCATGCCGTATCATCCCTGAACAATGCGGCGGCGTCCTTTGTCGCCTTCTATCCGGTGAAGCACTCCCCCATCGAGGACTGTCTGTTCCTGGAAGAGCTGTACGGGCTCAATCTGAATGCCACCAAGCTGGTCATCATCAGCGCCTGTGAGACAGGACAGGGTGAGCTGGTAGCCAAGGAGGGGGTGATCAGTCTGTCCCGCGCCTTTGCCTATGCGGGTTGTGGAAGCACGATCAACAGTCTCTGGAAGGCGGATGACAAAGCCACTTCCTTTATCCTGCAACGGTTCTATGTACATCTGCAAAAAGGAGAGACAAAGGCGAGAGCACTGCAGCAGGCGAAACTCGACTATCTGGCAAGCGATGCCCTCGACAAGAGTCCTGCATTCTGGGCGCATTTGGTATTGATGGGGGATGAGAGTCCCGTGTATAAGAAGAAGATCGGATGGCTTTGGGTGTTGCTGCTGGTACCGTTGGGAATGATGGTAGTGTGGGTGAGAAGGAGCGTTAAAAAGGGAAAGAAAAAGTCGACGTCTTTCATGGATGGTGGAATGTAACGGACGTTTTGCAAATTTCTTTTCAGGGCACTGCTCAACGTCGACTTTTTTCTAGGGTGGACTGTTGGTTTTACTGGATTGGATCCTGGTTCTTAGGATTGGATGGTTTTACAAGGTTGGATTAGTTTTCAGGATTGGATAAAGACGGTGCGATTTTCTAAGGATTGGATCGGCTTTCAGGATTCGGATTGTTCGAGGATCAGGTCATGTTCATTCGGATATGGTTTTGTGGCTTCATGGTATTGGATCAGGGTATTAGAGGTTACGATCAACATTTTTCATTGGGTACGGATCTTTATTTCTTACCTGCTTACATATATTAGTAAGCGCAGAGGAAAGAGATGTAACCGGAAAAGACGATTTTTTTTTGCCCCTCCACTTTGTTTTTAAAAAAAATCGCCGGCGGCCCACCCCCAGGGTGCTTCAGCCACCGACGACGTACAAATCATTAACTATGAGCTATTTAGATTCCTTATACTGGACCAATCGCAGGTCCCAGAAGGACATTTGTTCCACTTTATCGTGATAGAGATGGTTCTTATCTGCCCGGATCTTTTCCAGGATAGGCAGGGCTTCGTTCACCTTATCCTTTGCCAGCCAGCTGATGGCCAGGTAGTATTGGGCTTCATCCTGGAAATAGTCGGTACCGGCCTGTGCATTTGCCGCCATTATCTGTTCAAAATGCTCGATGGCCTCCGTATATTTTTTCAGCTCGAGATCGGCCATGCCGGTGAGGAAATCCGTCTTGTTGGTCCTTTTTGCCGGATTGAATGAAGCAATCACTGTCTGCCAGTCCTTGGCCTGGTAAGCCTTGTCCATGGCGTCCTCGTCACCGGCGCCACGGCTTGTATTGAGCGAATAAGAAGTATAATATTTATTATACAGACTGCCGGAGCTGATCGTGGCGTATTTCCAGAAGGCAGCGCCGCCGGCCATGAGTATGAGTATCGCTGCGATCTTTGCCGCATTGCGTGTGATGCTGCGAACGATGCCTCCCGTGGGTTTTGCAACGGCCGTCTGCTGTATCTTCCATTGTTCTTTCACCGTACCCACTTCTTCATACAGGCCTGTGTCCTGTATTGCATCGACGGCCAGCCGGAGAAAACGATATTCGCGGGTAAGTTCTGGATCATTATCGATCCTCTCCTGTGTTTCGGTGGATGTTTCTCCCCGCAGGCTGCGGTCCAGATGATCGATCAATGTTTGGTTTTGTTCCATAGGTTAACTTTTAACTATTTCACTTATCTGTTGAGCGATGGCGGGGTTGCTTTTTATAAAACCCGTGAGCGTCTGCAGACATTTGTATTTTTTGTTCCTTACTACCTGTTCGTTCTCGTAGGGCAGGTGCTCGACGAGCTCTTTCATAGACAGGTTCTCATAATAGAACAGCATCAGTATCTTCTTACAGGGCTCACCCAGGTTGTTGACCAATTCACGCAGCTGCCGTTTCTTTTCCAGATCGCCTATCTCGTGGCTGATATCTGCCTCCTTCTGATCACGGCCGTATTCGAAGATCTTTTCCCGATGGCCGGACCGTTCGCGCTTCTTCAGCTCGTTGAACCAGATGTTCCTGGCGACGGATACCAAAAAGGTTTTTATACTGGCCTCCATCCGGAAGTTCCCTTTCTTTACCACTTCGATAAAGGAAACGACCGTCTCCTGGAATACATCATCGGCATCTTGTTCGCTGCCCCCATAATTAATGATAAAAGAGCTGGTAGACGCGGCATACTGCTGGTAGATGAACAGGATGGCCTTGTTCCGGCTCTGTTCCTCTCTGACGGCTACTATTAGCTCGGCGTCCGTGTATTTTACCGCGACTTTCATAAATTGGTAAGTTCTGAAGTATGAAATGTAACCATCCGCTTCAAAAATATCAGGGGGTTAATTAAAGGGTTCCTCGTACCCAATAAAACGACAGGAACGCCATTCAATTGTATATTAGTGAGTTACAGAAGTCAGCATGTGTAATACACTGATAAATAGCAAATTAGGCTCCAAAATCCCCCTCCGGTATTAAAAATTTAATTTCCGGTCTGTCGTCCCATCTCGTCAAATACGGCCCGGAAACAGTTCCAGGGTGTGCGTTGAGGATCTGCCGGCCTGCCGTTGGGGCGTGTTGCCGGCTGCGCGACGCCATAATATCCTTGCAAAAATCTATCCGTGGGTGACCAGGTAGTTTCCACAATACCCAGAAACCTTTGTTTCATTTCGGGTGTGGATCCCTGCCGGAAGTTGACCATGTCCCTGACCTGGGTGATGCCGACACCGGGATCTCTCCAGGGACAGGTGACCACGCGGAACCCTTTCATGGCAAAGAGCACCGCCGTCTTGTCAGCACGCTCATAATGCCAGTCGCAGATGACGACGTCCTTCGGGATCATATCGATGGCGCGATGGGTATTGTTATAGCTGGCTTCCCACTCGCCAATGCCCGTGGTCTTGCCGTCCAGGAGCCTGTCCCCCCATATCCACATCTCCCTCCCTTTTTGAACGATGTGATCGTGCAGCGCCCGTACCTCGCCGGCAAAGAGTTCCGCCTTGTCCCTGCCGCCGCAGCGGGGGCATTGGTCTTCTCCTATATAAAATACTTCGTCCATGCCTGCATGAAAGGCGTCTGCTTCGAATGCATCGCATAGCTCGTCGATGACGGCAAAGAGCACGTCATGAAGACCAGGCGCCAGGGGGCAATAACTTTTGCAATAGAGTTTATCCGCATTGGGCCATTCATATTTTTCCGGGAATTTGACCCAAGGCGTCTCGTCGAACTGTGGATAGGCTTTCATGAGCTTGTTTGGCGTGCTGGCCCAGGACTGGTGTCCCAGCAAATTGATCTGTGGGATGATGCGGATCTTGTGACGCTGGCATGCCTGTACGATCTTTTTAGCATCCGCCCCCGACAGGGCATCCGTGTCCGACAGTTCGGGGTGGCTGGTGAACTGGTAGCGGTAGTCGATGAGAAGGAAGAGGGTATTTACCTTGCGGGATGACAGCTCCTTGTCGATGAAGGTGACAAAGGAGTCCACGCCGGCCGGTCTGGGAGCGTTGATACAAAAGCCGCGAACGGGCAGGATGCTATCGATGTTCTTTTGCGGGAAGGCGGACAGGGCGGCGATGCCTAATAATAGTGTTGCCAGCAAGGTCTTTATACGCATGGGGAAGTGTATTTGGTACTACAATCTACACAAACAACCATGAAATACGGACATCTATTTCGGCAGCATATCGATGGCTAAACAAGACCGTCCGGCGAAATCGCTATATTAGTGAATGACTGAACCTAACGCACCTATTTATTCCATCCCCCTGCGCTACCGGAAGATGGAGAACCTCCACATTGTCTTCTGGCTTTTCAAGGGTAGCCATCACCGTGCGGTATGGGGGCGAGGAGCAAACCATGTGAGACCGCCAGGTTATGGCCGCTCAACCCTCACCGTGACCAGGTCCCAGGGAGCGATATCGATATCGCGCTGTACGGGGGCCAGGGGCAGCTCGGCTGTATTGCTGTAATGCATGGCCCCTGTCTGCGCCGACCATTGCAGGGATGTTGCCGCCTGCCGCCCTGAGGAGTTGAAGAGCGTGATGATCCAGGCCTTCCCGTCTTCGCTGGGTTTCAGGGCCTGTACGATGACGTCGTTGTTACTCACTGTCAGCAACGGGAGGGTATGTTCCTTATCCAGGGCACGGGTGATCACGAGCGGCTGGGTGAGGCCTGTGGCAAACCGGGTGGCTTCCGCCGGAGAGAACTGGCTATGGGGCCGCAGCGCATAGCGGAAGGTGATGATCCCTTCCTGGTAGGCCCGGTAATTTGTCTCCCAGTGGTTATTGATAGCCCATGAATAGATCTTTTGGGTAGGCTCGATCTTCTTGCGCCATACATCCGGATTGGACTGACCGCCTAATAACGTGGCCGTGATGCCTCCTACTTCCAGCAGCGGCGCGTCGAGGGTCACCCAGGTGATACCCAACTGATCATTGCTTACATCCGCCCACTGTCCAACTTCCAGCCAGTTCTTGCAGGAGCCGGGTATCTGGTCCTTTTCGGGCTGCATGACGCTAAAGGGGATGTCGATATGTACCTGTCCATCCGTGACATGAAAGGGAAATCCAAAATTCACGCTCTCCTTGCCGCCCGTATTGGCCCAGGCATAATCGCCGGGATGGGGGTTCAGCTCCGCGCGTTGTTTATCCAGGATATTGGTCATTTCCAAAAAGTCGAAGCCGTTGGCCAGCCGGACCTCGCGGGTCAGCTTATTACAGCCGGGGGCGGAGGATTCGATGAGAAGGGTTGCGAGGACGGGTCCTTTTTCTTTGAGCGTGATCTTTACCGGACCATTGCGCTGGAGATCCTTGAGGTTGCTGCCGTGCAGAAAGAGATAGTCGTTGGCGTATGCGCCGGCGGCGGAGTCGATGAAGTTATTCTCGAGCGTGTGGCTGCGGACGCTGGCGATGGCGCCCGTGGCGGGATCGATGGTTACCCGGATCACCCCATTGTCCAATGTATTGTTTACAACCTGCACCTCGCCGGATGCAGCTGTTTTTTTTGTGGTCTTTGAAATAAAGTAACGTCTGGAAGCATAGGGCGGTATGTCCGTGGCAACAAAAGCCAGCTCACCCGTGGAGAGACGCTGGGATGGGATCACTGCGCCCGTTGCATCCTTTATGAGATCGCCCCGGGCGGACAAGGCAGCGGGTACGAGCACGAGATTGGTGCGGGTCCAGGAGTTGGTATTGAAGACGTCGATGGCGTCGCGGTTGGGGCTGGCATTGGAGCTTGCGCCCGGCGTGGCGTCGGCCAGCAGGGATCTCGACAGTGCGCTGGCGGAATCCGCATAGGATTTTTTGATCTCCCACTGTTCGATGGTCTTTTGGCTCAGGGGGTTGGTGACGCTGACATCTGCGCCCCAGGTATGTTCGGAATACAGGAGCACGTTGCGCCATGCGTCGTTGAACCGGGCGGCCGGGTATTTATCGGGACTGATCATAGCCCATAGGGTCTCTGCCTGTGACAGACGCGAAGAGCTGGTCCTGTTCCCGGAAGTCTCCAGGGCGGAGGAGGCCGCGCCGTCCTCCCAATATCCAGTCCAATCGCCCTGCACGGTTGGCAGCCTGTCGCCATATGCCTCTTCAAAAGCTTTGAATGCCCGGCTGGTGGAGGAGATGATAAAATGAGGGGCGATGTATTTCTCGTTCCATTCTTTTACAAAATCGCTGATCTCGAGTTCGGGGACGGCGTTGTCTCCGTGACCGCTCCACCGGATATAGGATATCCCATAGGGATAGTTGACCTTTCGCAACGCATCGGTATAGGAGGCGACGAACTGGGGTGACAGGTACGAGCCATGTGACAGGGCATATCCTTTATAGGGTATCCAGACCAGGAGCTTTTCCTTACCGGACTGTGAAAGCCAGTAGAAGGGTTTGTTCTCCCAGGACGGGAGGATGTCGCCAATGCGATCGAAATAATTCGGGGCGGCGGAGAAATATTTTATTCCGGCCTGGGCCATGGCCTCGACCGTACCCCAGGTATAGCCGGGGACATCGCTGATCATGGCGGCATCTACCTTGACACCTGTCTGTTTTTCCAGCTCGGTAGAAAATTTGAAGAGCCGCAGCAGCTCTTCGGGGCGGCAAAGACCTGTGAGGGTATTCAGGTACATGCCGTTCAGGGCCACTCCCCCATCCTTTAGCGCGTCCAGGAAGTCCTGTTTTTGCTGTGTGCTCATGCGACGCAAGAACAGGTCGGCTACATACGTGCCTTCGAGGTTCCATACAAAGCGGGCGCCGTCGGGATAATCTTTTGTACGCCGGGCGTATTCGATGCCCTTTAGCAGGTTGTCGATCTGCTTCTTCTCCACGGCCGTCTGTATCTCCGTATAGCCAATATCGTTATGCGAATGCGGGAGCATATAGATAGTCCGCACTTTGACGGGCTGTAGCGCCAGGGTCCTTTCGCCAACGGGCCTACCGGCCTGTTCCACCTTTACAACGACGGACGAATCCGTGGTCACCACGGGGGTGCGCAGGTCCAGCTGCTGGCTGCCCGCCGCCAGCTGTATTTGTTGGGGGGCCATGCCCCGGATCTTTATCGTCAGCTCACCGGGTGCTCCGGTGTTCAGTACGGACAGCTGTGCGGGCTGATAGGGTGCGTTGCCGCCGCGGGCTATGAAGGGAAGACCCTGTACACCGGACAAAAACACGGCGCCGCGTACGGGTTGTATAGTAATCCCGGCGGGCGCCTCGAGACCCAGCCAATCGTAGATGAACCAGCTGCCGCTGGTGGTGGTGATGCTGATGCTGTTGTCGCCCTTGCTCAGCAGGCTTGCGGGGAAGGCGATGTCGAGGTCATAGGGATGTGCGTCGGCAAAATGCCCAAAGATACCCTGGCCGGAACCGCGGGGCAGGGTCTGCAAAAATTCCTGTCCATTTATATGGATGCTCAGGTGCGCCCGCGCCGATGCATGGGTATCGAGCAGCCGGACCCGCAGGTGACAACTGTCGGCGGAAGGGAGGTCTTTTATGCCAAACAAGATGAAGAAGCTATGTTGTCTATTGCCCGCCCATCCGTCGTCCGGACCCGGCTGCGCCCAGGGCCAGTCTGCCCGTTCCTTACTCCGTCCCACGATGAAGACGCCGTCCTTTTCGAACTTATCTCCCCTACCCGGCGTCCCCGCCAGCTCCGCCACGCTGCCATCGGGCCGACCGATCTGCCAGAGCCAATGCGCGCCTGGGGTTTGGGATAGGGCAAACAAAGCAGGGATCGAGAGAACGATCAGGAGGAAGAGCCTTTTCATAATGCAAGTATATTAGAATGTTCAAACATACTAAATTTTTCTCAACCTAGAAAAAATGGCCCGAAAACCATTTTTGAGTGATTTGAAATGCTAATATTATCAGTATAATGTTCCGCTATTTTTAGCATTTTCGTGGTTACTCATTTAGATTCTACTCTGGAGCTGAGGTTGAAAAAGCAGTTATGCCATGGTGTGCTTGTCTCCGCATACAAATTCCCGTAAATACGTTAACAAAAGGTGCGCCTTGTTTGCTTGGGTATGCGATAATCACCGGCCAATTTATTCCTATCCCAATGAGAAGTATATGGACTATCTTCAAGAAATGGATAGTCCAAGTTAATATGCAGCAAATTATTGAAATTATCGTTTAATCGTGCTTGAGCAGTCGCGTCATGGTCCTTTGAAAAGACAATGTATGCAAATCTCATTTAAAATACAGGCCGTTTTAATATCTTAAATACCTGCTTCGACTCGTCCCCCATAACAAAATGAGCGGAAGAAAGCTCCTTAGTAGTAGAACTCCAAAAGGGAAAAATCCGCTAGCCATAGCACTACGACAGGCCGCAAATAGTATCGGCAATCAAAAAACCCATCCACTTACTCCATTTTTCAAACGAATAGCTTATAAAAAAGGACGCAATGCCGCAATCACTGCTACTGCCCGAAAACTCGCCGTCATTATTTGGAATATGATCATCAAAAGCCAGCATTATATCCAACATGATCTCCAAACCCTCACCGAAAAAAGAAAAAATGCACAAATTCTCAATATCAAAAAACGCTTATTCAGGCTCAATCTCACCGAAACAGAAATGAATACAATATTTCAAAAAACCTCACTCTCAGTCACTTAGCTGCTAGTTGTACAGAAAATATATTAAGGTTGAAACTCAGCCCTTATTTTGGCTGAGATTAGCAGCTTTGCAACAATTCCAAGAATTTCCTGTTTCTTTATGTCAGGAAGGGGCTCATCCCCTTCTTTATAATGTCTCACGGAATTGGCATACACCACCAAGTCATAGGTAGGTCCAACCAACATTTCACAATCGATAAAATATTTCTTCTTTCTATCTTGATAAATCATTCCGGCCCTTCCCAAAATCTTAATGGAATGACCTTCATTGTCTTTAGCATCCTTCATTTTAATTATTTTGCAATGTGGGTCACTACTTCAACTCCCTTCTCGTCTAATACTTTTTTCTCTATATTCAACCAGATACTTTCAGCTCTTGGTCCAGCTGCTGTTGTAAAAAAATGAACCGTCCCTTCAGCTCCGTTTGCAAAAGATTTGGAAGCCGCTTCCCACAGTGGTTTAGTAAGATCGTACGAGGTTAAGTTCGTGAGCGTGGTTAAAATTTTCCCTTTCATAGTCATCTCTAAAGTTTTCATTCCATTGACATAGGCATATTCAGCGGCGGCCTTGCCCGCGACATTCAATCCGCCGGACCAAAATACCCTACCTACAACTACACCTCTTTTGAGACGAAATAATTTTAAGGCTGCCTTACCAACCTTTCCAGCTATATTTAATTCACCTACCGGTAGCAGCCAGCTTCCATAGTCTGCAACATTAGAATAAAATTCTCGCTGCATTTGGTCAGCCCGCTCTAAACCTTTTTGAGCAGCATCATAAACAAGGAGCCAATCCCTCAAACCTTTATCCTTTACTCTATCAAGTGGAATACCGCGCTTAATTAACGACCAATAAGTGTTTTGCAAGGCCTCCTGAGAATGTTTTGCCGTAACTACCGCCGGCGCAAGATCCCGATCTCTATGAACCACTTCACCATTGAAGGTAGTATCCTTTAACCCTAACGGGTCATTCCTCGATATTGGGTTATCGCTTCCAAATGAATAAGGCGACCAAGAAAGGCTAATCTCTCCAAATTCGTCAATCTGTTCAAATCTTCCCAATTGAGGGTCATACATTCTATGAATTGCGTCGTAAGTCTCAAGACCGCTGCCGTCACTAAACTCTTGACTTTGTAAATCATTTCCGCCATTATACTTGTACCGATTTCGAATATAGTGGGATTTCAGTGCCTTATCACTGATTCCCGCCATGGTAAGCCCAAATGGATAATAATGATCTTCCTCCAACATGGCCCCTCGGGTATGCGTCACCTGCAAATTATCAAAGAACGCGTCGACATTTTGTGTCTCATTGCTCAGGTAAATATACAAATATCCACTCTTTGTCACCGGCAAATTCATCAGCACATGCTTCTTAAGGATCGTGTCGCTTCCCACCTGGTCAAATCCGCTGCTTTCCGCCACATAATTGAACTGGTTGTCAAATAATACCCAGTTGACAAAGGCATGCGGCTTGCTGCTGTTGATGGATGACCCGGTATCCTCCAGGAATTGCGTGATATTGCTGCTCAATGGGACGCTGTTGGTCTGAAGCGCTGAGGCAGACGGGTGCCCTCCGCCCGGTAAGTTCCCGACTCCGCTGATCAAAGAAGCCAAAATATCTGTCAACGGATTCGCGAGCGCACCTGGTGTCGCTCCATTCAGTCGATACCAACTGCTCACCCGGATGCTGAACTGATCGCCGGCCATCACCTTTAGGGTAATACCCGGACCGATCTTCGGGCCGGTGGCTCCGCCCAGATGGGCGACTTTGTTGTTGGGATTGGTCGTCGTGTCGGTGGGGTAGCCGGCTGGCAAGCTTGACCTGGTATTGGAGAGATTGCTGTAATAGAGATTCTCCCGGGCACTGTCCGCTACTTCCATGGTGGCTGCGATATATTTATCCGACTCCTGTTCGTCCGTCAGCACCATCCGGGTATTGCCCAAGTGATCTTTGATGAAGTAGTCGTACTTAAAGCTCGCCCGAGGCTGTCCGGTCGTCGTGTCGGTAACGACCCTCACCCGGCCTTCTTCCTGCCCAAAGAACTGCAAGGTGTCGGCTGGATTGCTGCCGGTATAGGTATTCTTTCCCTGGTATTGGAAACTTCCCATATACGCCGTATGGGTTTGGACATTCCCTACACTGTCCATGGTCCGTTTCTCCAGCTTGTTACCTGTGGCATCGTAGATATACGTGATCGTACCCTTGGTGCCGGTGGCGCTCCTTACTTTGATTTGCCAGGGCAGGTTCAGGTGATTATAGGTAATGCCATCTGCTGCGGATGAACCAATGTCCTTGTTCAGATCACGCGTCATGTTCCCATTGACATCGTAGGCATAGTCGATGGCACTCGTCGTCTTGCCGGTACTATAGGGGCTAAGTGCCGATATCCGGAAGTCCCCCATTGTCGTTTGTGCATCATTGCGGCCGTCGATGACGCCCTTGAGCTTATTGGTATTGGTATAGTAGGTATATTGCAGCGAGTCGATCAAATGGCTGCCACCCAGCTGCCAGCCGGATTGCAGCATGGTTCGGATATTCCCATTCTCGTCATACGCCGAGTCTCCATTGACACCGTTACCCATCACCGCGGAAAAGTCGACGCCCGCTGTCCGGTCCCAGTTGCTGCCGCTGTATTGGTTGAAGTCGGCGGCTAAGAAACGGTTCGCGGCGTCGTAGGCAAAGCCATAGGCCCGTTGGACACCATCGCCTTTGCTCCGCCATTTCGTGCCGCCTATATTCCCATTCAGCTGGTTATTCGCAAAACCCCAGTCATAGCTCAGCTCCATCCCGAACCAGCGACTGTTTGCTTGATGACTGTTGTCGTTGTTAGCATAATCCTTGTTGATCCCTTTCAGCCATCCCCGGATAGTATAGCTGTAATCCAAGGTTTCCAGGAAACTGCCGTCGGTAGGTAATTGCCCCAGGCGCTTCTCCTTCAGCTGCCCCATCTGGTCATAATCGCTCCGGGCCAGGAGACGCTTGGTGCTGTCGGCATCGTTGATGGTCTTATACACTTCCAACAACCGGTTGGCATGATCGTAGTTCAGGTTCGTCTTGATATGGGTGGTGCCGTTGGTGGTGGCGTTGGGATTGTTATGCGCGAGGTAGCTGGCAATGACCTGCCCGGTAAAATTATACAGATTGGTCACCGTATCCCGTCCGCCCCGGTAGTTATCTCCCTGGGTTTGGATCATTCGTAGCCTGTCATCAAAATAATGAGCGGTCGTGAGCCACTTCCCTTTGGTCAGGTCGTTGGGGTCTTCGAGCACCCGTACGCGCGTACCGGTTATCTGTCCGAGAGTCTGTACCGCCTGTTGGTCCGTCGAGGAAGGAAGTACTTCTACATGGGTATTGGTGCCGGCGTCTAACCGACTGTTATAGGCAGTGGTATATGGCCGGTCGGTCAGCTGGCTATAGTCATCATAAAAAGTCAGCGTCAATGGAATAAAACTATTCCCCGAGGGCAAGGGATTATCCAACACCTGTACCGTATCGCTAAAAGGAGTACCGGCACTGTCCGGCACGATCTCCGCCGTAAAATCCGGGTTGTCCGGCGTCTCGAATCCGGTGTTCAGGGTAATCTCCTGCAAAGCCCGCTGGTCACCATTGCTCGTAGCGGCCAGGGTCAGGCTTTGCGGGGTGCTGGCCACTCCGCTGCCATTCACCGTCACCGGACTACTGGTCTGGGTGCCGCTGTGGGCCGTTACATATTGCTGCAACTGGCCGGGATTGCCGCTGTAGGTCAGCATGCCCGTGGTCGTCGGCCGGTTCTTGTCGTCGTATAAGGTTGTCATCCATTGATTGCGGGCTCGCATGTTCCCATCCTGGGTGTACACCAACCGATCCCGCAGGTCATAGATCATGTAATTCCAGGCGGCACCGGGGACCTTTTTGGCAGACATGCGTTTACGCCCGTCGTATTCATATCGAAAACAAAGCTCGTTGATGGTCGTTGTGTCGGCAGGCAGGTTCCAGCTATTACCATAGGCAATGGTCACTGCCTTGGGGGAAAGCACAAACCGCAGCTGGTTCAGAACGTCATAGACATAATAAGTACAAAGCCAGCCATGATACCCAGAAAAGTCACTCGCGACCGTATTCAGCTGCACTTTCTTTAGCACTACCTGTCCCTCCATGTCCTTATATTCTACCACCGCATGTCCTTGTTCGTCGAGGGTGATGTTCTTGAACAACTGTCCGGCAGGATAATAGCCGGCCGCCGTGGGGATATTCGTGGTAATATCATTACCCACATAGGTCAGGGTGTCGTTGGAAATATTCCAGATGACCACGCTGTCGGCTGCCGTATTGACGAGGTATTGCTGCGAGACACCGACCCCGCTACCCGCCCAGCTATTGCCGGGGGCCATCGTTTTCAGTACCCGGTTGAGGGGAGAGGCTTCGTATTGAATCTGGCTGTAATATACCTGCTCCCCTGTATAGGCCGGTTGTTCTGCGGGGTAGCTATTTTGATAGAAATTCTGTTGATCCGTAAAAGGGTCGCGCTTAAATCCGCCGTCGCTGTTGTTGCCCGGTGTCTGCACATAGGGTTGGTATTTATAGACCTCCCTGCCAAAAGGATCATATACCACGGGGGTGACCAGATCCAACGGCTGGCTCCCTGGTGTTGCTTGCCGGACCACCGTCTGTAACGGACGTCCCAGCCCGTCAAAATATTGCGCTGTCTCTTTTACATCTACATACGTGGCAGCATCAAAGGTGATCGTATCGGTGATCATTCCCATGGCGTCCCGGACTTTTACCCAGTTTACCTTGGGGGAGACCCCACTGGTCGTATAGCCGGACGGTGTGGTCGCTACCGTCCCGGTTGGGGCAGGTACCTGTGTAGCAGAAGTTGGCTTGTTCGAAGGGGCCTGAGCTAAAACAGTCGAAGAACATCCAGCCATCCAGGCCAATGTCCAGAAAAAGCGAACCAGTTTACTTGACATAGCGCATAAATTACTTCGTAAATTCAAATTATTTTTCACAGATCAATCTATAATGATGAACAATATATCTAGCTTCTTTTCGCTAATTACCACTATCTACCACTACTGACCATCCCATAGCATTCAATGTGGCTACCGCATTGTCACTTGCTGCGCTTCTATTCGATCCTCCGCTAAAAATCAATATTGATCCATTGCGTACATTTTTTCCGGCACCCGCGGCTATTTGATTGATGGCATTATCGATCACTGAGATTCCTATTGGAATGGGTGGATTATTATTAAGATCATTTGAATGTTTTTGATTGTCCGCAACCAACCAGAAATATGTTAAGTTTACGAGAGGACTCAAATCTTCATGACTCCATTGTTCATCACTAATCAAAAGACTTCTAAGATTAGTAAAGTAGGTATTCCAATCACTCCTTACGCGGCTTATTTTAAAGGTTGAATCGACATATCCTTTTTGATAATAGTTCCATGGCGTCCCATAAAATTTCAATTCCTGCAAGTTTTTATTTTGCTTCAGGAAATCCTGACTGAAATTTAGATTGTGGTTAGGCAATATGTTGCCATACCCAGCAACTCCAAATCCTAATATTGAACTAATAGAGTTCCAATTGTATATTTGCCCTGTTGTTTGCACCGAGGAATCCTGGTACATATAGAAAGACAAATACTTAATATTCTGCTGAATATTTCCCCTGAAATTCTTTAGATAAGGTACTGTGCCAGTGGACATGCTCAAAATTGGTGAACCTGAAGCCTCTTCGTTATGATAAACAGCAATTGTTTTGGTGGATGTATTGCTATAAGAATGAGATAATGTCGCATATCCGGCCGGTATTGGCATACTGCTACCATCGCCAAAATCGACATATACTCCATTGCTCCCCGATACTCCATCGATAACATTACCAGAAAAATCATATTGATAGTATCTACAACCTGTAACGGCCGCAGGCAGTGCCTGACCCGCGTTGAGTGTGCAATTAAAATGCAACGAATCCCCTCCCGCTGACAAGGCTCCAATACGACTGTCGGCTGTATCGTTGTTCCACAGGGTAACGTATTGAGACGGACCGGCGGCATTGCCCAACAATTTGCCGCGCAAATTGAATACGCCGACAGGATACCCGAGCGTATTGGTACCTGCCAAGGTCTGCATGGTCAGGATATAGCAGTTGGCACCGCATCCGCTGTTACCCTGGTATTGGTAGTCTATCGACTTGATGATATTATAATCCTGGTCCCGGATGCGTTTCAGTCGCTGAAATCCGTCGTATTCGTAATAGGTGATCCTGTTGCCGATATCGCAGGCGCTGGTCATACCTACCAATGGCTGGTAGGTATAGGTTGTCATCTGAGCTTGGGCGGGATACAAACGCAGCTCATCAATACTGCCACTACCGCTGATCGTTACGCTGGTCTGCCCTGTTATCTTATGCATATAATATGTCCAGGAAGTGCCATTAATAGTGATCGTCTTCCCTTTCACAGGAAATCCCGACAATGTCCCCGGAATGGCATAAGCATTTGAGTTGTTGCCTGACCAATAAGAAACGACATAAGTGACGCTGGATGACAAGCCTGTCTTCGTGATATTACCATTGTTGAGATAATAAGATTTTTGGCCTGTGACGGCATTATGAATAGAATCCCTTGCCATAGAAGGAACCGTCCAGTTGCCATTAGCGGACGTTTCAAAACTGGTATAGGCAATTTCGTTAATCCCGGCATTTACAATTTTAGCAACAGGATAGGCACTGTCATAATCCCACATATAGGTTTGATAGATATCATTTGCTTTGTGTGCCTGCAAAAGATTCCCATATCTGTCATGGCTGTCAAAATATGCCTGAATCTTATATCGGCTGTCTGCGACAATAGCACCCCCCTGCACAGTCGCGGCCGTAAAATCGGTCATTGGTGCCTGGTTTTCTATGGCTATAACCTTGTCCAAAAAGGGAACCAGTGGGTTGTAGACGGAAAAAGTCGAACTGCGTAAAACAGGCTGATTAATACCATTGGTCAGATAGGTGCTCGATTCAATGACCTTGTCCTGGATAGAGCGCTGCTGCAAAAGTTTGATGCCCGCGCTGGTATTATCCGCCGCCGTCACTCCTGAAAAATCATCCGGATATTTATTCTTGACAGAAATAAGATTGCCTTTGCTATCATAGGTATCCGTGCCGGTGACCAGCAAATGCGAATTGTTTCCATATGTATAGCTTGTAGTGGAAGATAAAGGATTATTGCCGTTGTCATCATAAACAACCTCAGTAGTTGCTGTCTTTTGAACCCAACCTGTTATCAGATTGTAATATGCATAGGCAAAGTCGACCGGAAGGTCAGTATTGCTCGTAGAAGGGAATATGAGCCCGTTATAGTAGGTGCCACAAGGATAATTGACTGTACGCATCTTTTTAACCCGCATACCCGTCATTGTATTAAAACGCCTAGTGCTGTCATTATCATTGAATTCATATGAATTTGTTATAGACTTGATCCTTATGTAGCTACCATCGGTACGCTTCTTAAAAACATTGGTATACAAAGGCAACCCTCTCTTGTATTCGTAAGAATTTAGTGGCGTGGAAGGATTCAGGATCGAGCCGCCCGGCCAGTAGTATCTGTCAAAGACGAAGGCATTCAGGACATCCGGAGTAAACGTAAAACTGTAGCTGGTAAACCCCTTGTCCGTGCCGGCGGCATCAATATCCTGTTCCGTGACATCAGTGTAGCCAACGGGTGAACCCTGGGTAAAACCCAATATGGACTGGCTACTGCTTGTAATTTCCTTGTATTTCACATATAGGGTGCCGCAGATGTCCCCACAAAGTGGATCTGTGAAACAAGATGTCTGTCGGTATATCTCCTCACCATACTGATGGACATACCTGGGATAAATAAGCAATTTTCCCGGTGCATAACTGTATTTCTTGGCAGCGACAAATATACCATTGCTGTAATTGGTGATCTGCTTGATCCTTAATCCCCCGGCAATTGGCGATGTGTTCACAGCCGAATAAGTACTATATACCAAATGAGCTGTAGCACTGGGATTGACAACAGGGGTGCCACAATTGGCAACACCGCATACAACATCTGTGACGATCCTGTAATCTCCTGGAGAAAAGTTCAAACTTTCATTTATATTATAGTCCACCAGGCCGTTGGCATTTGGCGTGGCATTCCCTACAGGAAAGTTATCATAGGCATCCCAATAGTAGTATGGCTGGTACGTGCCATTGACAAGTTTCTCGATCCTCACCAGGGGCAATCTTGACAACTCCTTCGAGGGAGGTTTGTCGTAATTGTTAAATTGGATGGCTATCGTTGGGGTATTTTGTGTAAAAGGAATATTGAAAGTTTGACTGCGCAAATAGCCGCCCAGCTGAGGATCAGAGGCCTTGACCGTAATATTGGCAGAAACAACCTGTGATGTTGGGTTGCCGCCGCCCACAGGGCTGGCGGGATCATATCGGTGAGCCTCGTATTCAAATTGCGTAGACCCGCCGGTAGGATAGGTGATCTTTTTTAAGGCCCCAAACTGCATGAAGTTCTCATCCGGCTCGCGATTCGCATTCAGCGCCGTTGTATTGAATGACGGGTCAGGTGGAAGAAGGCTGACATTCGCTGTGGCGCCGTTAAAAAACCCCCAATGGTCTTGTGCATAAGAGCCTTTTACCGGCAGGTAGGTACGATTGATGTACTCAAAGCTATGTTTCAATTGTGTCGCGGAAGATGCATCCCGTTCGATCAATGTGTCAAGGTAATGGCGCTGATTTACAGCAGCATATTTTAATTGGAATTCCTTTAGCTTGTCACCTCGTCTGTTGTACAGTTGTATGAGGTCAAGTAATTTTCCCGACAGGTCCTGCCGGCTGCTGTTGGCAGCAAATACCAATGATCCCGACCTCCATCGTATCTTACTTAATACGGCTTTCCCGCTTGAGCTGGTGGTTGTAACACTAGTAGGATCAATGACAGTTTGATTAAGCTTCAACAGATCGTCCCAGCTGGTTCCGGGTCCTCCGGCTGGCGTATAAGTAGGATAGTCATTCGTTAATATCTTGTAGGACTGCGGTAGAGGGAGGTCGTAATGTTCCGATTTGTCCGAATAGTCAAAATAAATGGTATCGGCCTTGTTTGCAAGAATAATCTTTGTCAGGTACCAGCCGGTGGTCTTCATATTGCTCACGCTAGGTGACCCGTTGTACAACATCGTAGCTTCAAACCCATTTCCGCCATCCAGGTAAGAGCCGAACCAATATACATTTCCGCTGGGGTCAGCAATCTCCCAATGCTGGTCGGTTGGATTTATTAGCGTATTCAGAGGATTGACCAATAGTTTCAGGTTATTGGCAGGAATACATTGGAAATTACCGGTCTTGTCGAAATAGAACTTACCCGAAAAACTCGCAAAGTTGAAAAAAAAAAGGTCCGGTTCGGTATCCATTGTACCGTCCGAAATATTTCTGAGGAAAATATAATCATCGTAGTTAGTCAGGTCGTAGCTCGACTTGAGAAAATTATTCCTTTGATTCCTGTATAAAAAGCCACCCCCTACTCTTTCGTCGTTCAATCCTACGATGGTCCTCCCGATAACGCCCCCGGCGGAAAGAGACCAATTCGTTCCTACCCAGGAACTCACTTCATCTATCTTTACCCCTCCCGCATGGTAGCTTAAGCTCACCGGTAGTTGATATCCTGACACATTTATCGTATATATCGGAATATTGATGTTCGGAAGGCCCGTATAGGCAGATACAGGCCAATCACCGTATTTCCCTAAAGAACTTGCTTCGGGAGAAGGAGGGATGACTTCGGGTATGATCCCGTTTGATAGAGAGCCTGGTTTCACCTGTGCATGAATGCTTTGACATATAAAAAGAAGGACGATTGTATAAATCCACTTCATTTTAGCGGATGTTTGCTGCTTCATAATTATCTAATATTTTAATAAAGTCAAAACCTTGATCAGCAGGATCGCTAAAGGGCATATCCTATCCTAAACAGCACGGCCTGCGTCTTCGGCACCTGCTGGTAGCTTAAAAAATCCCATAGAACGGCTACGCGCGTCTTCTTAAACACCCGGCTCTTCATCGACACTGTCTTCGCGACACCAACGAGGCCGCTCTTCGACCACCTGGACCATTGCCGCAGTTGCTGCATACTTTGGAATGGCGTCGCATAGTTGTATTCGAATCCACCTGTGGCCGAAAAGCTCCCTTTTATCTTGATGTCCAGGTACGACCGTAGTCCTACTCCCTGGCTGGTAAAGGCAATATGCTGGATATCCGATCCCCACCCCAGCTTATAGCTGGCGCCGATGCCGATGGTGCTTCGGTCGCTGAGCTTATAACCCGCCGAGAGACCGAAGTCCGTGGTCGTTGGAAAGTAGTTGTTCTTCGTCGTCTGAAAATTCGCGCCGTATTCTACTCTCCGCCAGAAGGTCTTTGTCTTTTGTTCGTTGGGGCGGAAGTCGGGCGCGTCCTGATTGCTATTACCCCCTCCGGCTTGCAGCAGCTTGTCTTTATAGCTGTTAAACTTCGATTGGGCCGCTTGGATATTGCCTTGTATGGAAGGCACCCCGGCTGATCCGGCCGCCGCCACCTGTTGGCTGATCAATCCTCCTACCTGGTCCCGGGTCTGTAATCCTGCTATGGCCTGTGGGGCAGAAGGATTGCCTCCAGGAAGGTTGAACAAGCCCGCCAGCTGGGAGTTCTTTTGCATAAAGGACTGGAAGGCCGGTACTTTTCCGAGTATCGCCAGCGCCTGCTTTTCCCACTTATCCGGGTCATTCAGCATCTCTTTGTACGCTCGTACTTGTTGCCCAT
>ERZ778019.1408-NODE-1408-length-32826-cov-10.373745_pt1 | contig 32826 bp, 32 predicted proteins | sample MGYA00375749_ERZ778019 | MGnify/ENA primary metagenome ERZ778019 (study PRJEB29350, sample SAMN05389821) | bioreactor metagenome | isolation source: Ammonium sulfate bioreactor | place: South Africa: University of Cape Town | collected 2014-03-17 ... | reverse complement strand
GATTAATTTCTCGTCATTAATCGTTATTTTCATTCAATTTCAATTTACAGACTCATTACGAACAGCTGTAAAAAGAATATTCAAATGTCGATGATGTTGTTCAAAGAGAATTTTCCTTCATATAAGTCAACACACACACACAGAGTAAGAAGAGTCCTCTATCGACGTGTCGGAAAAATAAAAGTGAGTCATAGATGTTAGTTGACAGATTGTGTTTTTCCTTGAAGTCACATTTGAAATGGTGAACATTGTTGTTTTTCAATGATTTCACTAACCAATCTCAAAGATATTTTATTCACCGCTTGTGAACAAGGTGATTTCCAAACGATAAAAACACATATTCAATCACTTTCATCATCGGAAATCTTCGCCATTCGTGATCAATATAAATCAACATTAGTTCATTATGTTTGTCGGTACGGTCATTTAGATATTTTAAAATATTTTCTCGATGAAAAACATGTTGATATTCATCAATATCGGACAGAACACGGCGCAACATGTGTTCACGATGCATCAGTTTGCAATCAAGTTCATATACTTCAATTTCTATTTAATCTTAATAATTTCTCGACAAAATTTCGTTGGTCGACTCGAGATGAACAAGGAAATACGCCGTTACATCTCGCTGCTAAATACAATTGCATACAAGTTCTTGAATATCTTCTCAATGATCAATTGGCTGATCCAAGTATTCAATCGTACAACGGTTTTCAACCGATACATTACGCTTGTCAACATGGAAATATTCAATCATTGAAAATTCTTCTCTCGAAATCGGCTCATATTGTTAATAAACAAACGAATCAATTGTTAACACCGATGCATTTAGCGTCGAAAAATGGTTCGTTAGAAACAATTCAGATTCTCATTGGACATGGAGCTAATATTCAATTGAGAAATCAAAACGGTTTGAATGCTTTACATTTCGGTAAATAACAAATTCTAATTCATTGTTTTTTGTCTTTGATTGATTGATTTCGGTAAATTTAGCTTGTAAATATTCTCATTTTCATATTGTTCAATGGTTAATCGAGAAACAATCAGCAAATATCAACGAAGTTGATTATCAAAATTTGACGCCTCTTCATTTCGCAGCTCAATGTGGAAACGAAAACATTGTTTCTTATTTATTAGATCGAAATGGCACGATTCTTCGTGATCAATTCGGCAACACGCCATTACATGTGGTTAGTTGTTCATTCTTTCAAATAAAACACCATCTGTGACAAAGATTTCTTATCGGAGAATTTAATTTGTCTCTAGGCTGCAGAAAATGGCCATCAAAATATTTGTGCTATTCTAATAGAACGAGCTTGTTGTTCGTTGACTGATGTTAATCATCATCGATTGACAGCAGCTGATTTAGCTGATTATGCCGGTTTTCATTCGTTAGGAAATCAATTGAGATTAACAGCAAAGTCACCGATACAAATCGAAAACGCGTCGATTGTTCGATTAGTTATTAAAAAACGAAATGTTCCACGTTGCGATGCAGCCAATCAAGTTTACGAAGAAGATCTTCTACAACCGCATATCACGTAAATTTATTAATAACGAAGAAAAAAGCAAACAAAACTTTTTTGTTTGTAGAAATGAAAATTCGAGTTTAGCAAAGAGAACAACAATTTCAACAAGTACATCTTCTCATTTCGATAAAGTGAATCATTCAGATCCTGTAAGAAACCGATCTGTTTTTCTTTCGAAGAAGATAATCTTGAACGGATTTTGTTTTTAGTCTTCAAGTGTAGTTGCTATTTCAAAATCTTTGTCATATCAACGTTTATTTTCTGATCTTCAAACAAATGGCCATTTGTGAATCGATTTTGTTTTGCTTGAAATGAATTTCGTTTCTTCACGAATTCATTTTTTCGAATGAATATTTTTGTCTCGTTTTGTCTCTTAGTCAAAACCAATTCTTTCTCTTTCGTACAAATAAAAACCAATACACATTCATTTCAAAAGAGAAATTATCTCAAAGAATGTAGATGTCAGTTTGCTTTTTTTGTTTTTCCTTTGAGTAAACTCGATTATTTTTGTCAAATGTCAACGTTTCGTTTTGTGACTGTAAACGTATTTTCGTTTCGTCATCCTGAGAAATATGAAAGTAATCTAACGGATTTAGTATCGATATTCAGCGAACTGAATCTCGATTTAATCGCTGTTCAAGAAATTCAAGATGATGACAAATGGAAAACGTTTCGATCACGTCTTGGTTTTGATTATTCGGCTTGCGGAATGGCGCATCGAAAATATTTTGGAAATGGTTTTGCTTGTCGACATCCGATTATTTGCTCGGAAAATCAAGTAACTGACTCATATCCAGGAGGAAAACGAGCCTTTCTGCAATGTTCATTACAAGGTTTCGAACAAATTCAATTTGCTGTGACACATTTAGATCATTTAAATGAAGATTGTCGATTAAGTCAAATCGCAGAATTTCAACCAAATGAAAAACAGATCGATATTCTTATGGGAGATTTCAATGCATTGACTCGAAACGATTATTCCGATAGATATTATCAAAATATTGTCGAAGGAAAACGAAGACAATCCGGTTGGGAATTACCTCGTTTTGATTTAACAAATTTATTAACAAACACATGGAAATATGAAGATGTTTTTCGAATTGCTAATCCTGAATTGAAAGATGAAGATGTTTCTACATGTGCGTATGGAACACGTATTGATTATGTTTTTCTTCATCCTCGTTTAACCGATCGATTTTTCGTTAATAAATGTGAAATTATCGATACAAAAGGAGTTACTGATCATAATGCAATTTTTGTTGAATTAAAATCTAAATAAAATCCTTTTTCATTTTGTCTTCACTAAGAGCGCTTTGCTTTGATTGGATATTGCACAATCATGACATGACATGACTCAGTCACTCAGAGTAAAGAAAAAAAGTGAAATATTAGTAAATTGCATATGGCCTTACGATCGATGACAAGTCCAATATTTCGTTTAGCAACAATAAACGTTCATGGTTTTCAAAATGCTCGATTTCAAAATAACCTCAATGAATTAATTTCGATTTTAAAGCCATTAAATCTCGATTTATTAGCTGTTGAAGAAGTTGATAAAACCAATGGTTGGCAAAAATTTTGTCAAGAACTCGGTTTAAATTATTTTCAATTCGAAACCAGTTACAACAGATATTGTGGAAATGGTCTCGCATCAAAATATTCAATTCAATCAACATCAAGTCAACAGGCAAGTGTCTCTTGTTCAGGTGGACAACGATCCATTCTTCAATGTCGTTTCAATGATGAACATCCATTCTTACGAAATCATTTATTCGCTGTGACACATTTGGATCATTTAAATGAAGATCATCGATTAAAACAAATCAAACAATTTCGACCCAATGATAAACAGATCGATGTTCTCTTAGGAGATTTCAATGCTTTGACTCGAGACGATTATTCGGATAAATATTATCAAAATATTGTCGAAGGAAAACGAAGACAATCCGGTTGGGAATTACCTCGTTTTGATTTAACAAATTTATTAACAAACACATGGAAATATGAAGATGTTTTTCGAATTGCTAATCCTGAATTGAAAGATGAAGATGTTGTAACTTGTGAGTATGGAACAAGAATCGATTATATTTATATTCAACGAAAAGTTTTACAAAAATGGAATTTAACTAAATGTGAAATTATCGATACAAAAGGGGCGACTGATCACAATGCAGTTTTAGCAGAATTTCAATTGAAATAAACGAAAATGCGCGTTTTCTATTCGTTCTTTTTTTGTTGTTTTTTCATTTACTTTTCGAATCGATTATTCAAGAAAAAATGTGTCGAGCAGCCCAATGTTCAGCGTGTTTAAAAACAACATGGACAGGTGAGAAAGTATCACCTAAACTTCAATCATTTTTCGTCAGTCAACAATCGATTTAAGGTTGTGGTCAACATGTCTCTGAAGTCATGCGAAATATTCCCGAAGCACAACGTTGCCAATGTAAAAAGCAGCAAGCTAAAGAACGACCTCCTCAGCTCAAAAATGTCAATCGATTTCATCAATATCGATAAATTCGATTTTCCAGAAAAGATCATTTTTAATTAGTAAAAAAAAGAAGCAAAAGAGTAAAAACGATCTGTACAGATAAAAATATGTTTTGTTAGTATCTTGTTCGTCTCGGTGGTAAAGGCGGTTCTTGATGATGATGATCATAACTGTAACCTGATAGTTCAGATGATGCATCCGAAACATGTGTAACTGTACTCGATCGTTTTTGTGAATATCTTTCTGATGGAATATCAACATAGTACGATGAAGATCTTTGTGATCTTGATATTCGTTTTGCATTTGATGGCAAATTCGATCGGGCTTTTACTGAGAGAGAAAACAAAATAATAAGTTCGATGCAAAAAAAAAAACAAGAAGAAAAGTTTACTGAAATGAAGTTTATCAGTTCGTCTTAAATATTCTTCAACAGAACGATTAACTAATAGATATTGTTCCTAGAAGAATTTCATTGGATAAATTCGAGTTTTAATTAGAAAATGCGAAGATTCTACTTTGGTTTGAACCATTTTCGATCGATTTTGTCTTAATTGAAAAACAATTCCCATGACATCGAGTTTCATCGTATTTAATTCCGAATCGGGACATTTTCGAAGTAAACGTCCGATGGTTTCCGCAGCTATATAAGTTCCCGTTCGTCCAACACCCGCACTAAATCGAAAACAATAATGATTTCAACGCATAATCTTACTAAACAACTCAACCTGCAATGTACGACAGTTGGATTCGATTCGATAAGTTTTGTTCGTGGATTTGAACTAAATTCTCGTTTTCGATGATCGTTTATAAATTCAATAAGATCAAATAATCTTCCTGCTTCAACAACATTATAATCCGGCCAACCAGTAAAATGATAATGAATTAAACTGTAGGATTTGTTAGCATTCTTCAAAAAAAAAACGAAAACAAAATGAAAGATCAATGTTTTTTCTTTTGGTTTTAAATCTACGTCAGAGATAAGAATATGACGAATTTCTATGTCCGATCGAGAATTATTTTCAATTCGTGTAACTTTAACTGTTAGCGTTCCGAATCTCATCGATTGATTGACATTCATTGGAAAATATCCGTAACATTTCGACTAAAATCGAATTGAATTGAAAATCAAATAGAATCCACGAAGATTTACTAAAGGTTTGGCAACATTATGCGGATTTCTTTCTTCTAATTTAGTTAACATAACTATTGTTGGAACTTGAAATTGAACAATCATATCCCAAAAATCTTGACAAGTCGATTTTATTGGACCTTGACAAGCGATATACATTTTTTTATTATCATAACTCTACAAGAACAAAAACAAAGAGAAATGAGAATTGAAAGAAGAAAAACTTGATGTGAAACCGGAATTTGATTGGCATTGATATAATCATGAACACGATCATCTCCGACTAAACGAACTGCTGTATGATTCCCTGAAAAAGAAAAATTCAATTCGAATAGAAAAACGAAATCGATCGTACAAGGTCCACGTGCACTAATATTCGCATAACGATCGTAAGCCGAATGTTCGGAACCAATATGCGATTGACGAAATGTCGGAGACATATCTTCTAAATCCTTTTCATTTCAAATTCAAAGAGTTTTATTTTTCTTTTAAAAATAAAGTTTTCTTGTTCGAACTTTGTATTCGTTGTAAATCGCTTTTTCATCTTCAGCTGTTAAATTAATATATTGAAATAAATATTTTGGTCTAAAATCATTTGCAAAATAAATTCACAATTGAAAAACTTTGAAATGAAAATCTACCTGACTGGTTCGATGATTAAACTCATTTGGATTCTTTCGGTTCCACTTTGTCTATCAAAAGTTCTTTTAGAAATAAAAAAAACGATTCAATTTGATTTTTAATTTTGTAAATCAAAACGATATTCTTACACGGACATTCTGTCTTTTGGTCGACGTAGAACAGGCTTTGATTTATAACAATTTTCTAATTCTCTTCGTTTCCAAATAACCAAAACAAGAATAATAATAACAACGAATAGAACAGGAAAAACAGCAATCCATGCTTTCGAACTTGGCTCGTCTTGTGGTGGAGGTGGAATTTCTAAGAGAAACACAAAAAAAAATGATGAATCATCATTGAAACTGATTTAATCGAGACTTTGCGTGTGAAATGATTGAGAAAGAACATTGGTACATCCGACAATTGTACATCCACTTACAACAAGTCTAAATTCATCAATTTGTTTTTGTTTTGTTCGTTCTATGAGAAAAAAAAACAATTTACTTGTAAGTTTTGTCAGATTTTAATTGTCCATTGCAAGGAATTGTTGCATTGGATTGTTGAGAACAAGTCGTTTCATTGCCGATCAATAATTTCATTTTGGTTTTTGTTACTCGGACTAAACTAGAAGATCAATGTCGAAGTTGAACGAGAAACGAAAACAAATATTCGTACGATTGATTTCTGTTTTTGATATTAGAATAATCAATGCTAAATAATCAAGCGATTCATTTGAATACGCTTGAGAATATGTTCCGATTGGATTTAATGAACTCGATGTTTTCGTTTGATCTAAATCGATATTTATGTAACACAGATTTCGATTAAAAACACAAAAGTAAAAAACCTTGTCGAACATAGATTTTATAGGAAATCACAGGACCATATGAGGCCGAAAATAATGAAGTATCAAGTTCGATTGGATATTGATGAGTATCTGCAGTTGTACTTTGATTCGATGGAATTATTTTATTTTTTGTATCTTCTGCATTTGGAATCGGTGGAGCTAATTCAATTTTATCAGAATTCGTTTTCTTTTGATTTCAATTCTTTTGAATACCTTCTTGTAACGTCGTTACAGATGACAGATTCGATGAAACATTTCTATTTGAAATTAAAATAACTGCGAGTTTATAACTAAAATCAAATCTTAAATAACAATGGCGAATTGAAAATAAAACAAAACGAACTGACTTGGTATATACGGTAAGATCTGTAAAATTATATGAAGACAATGTTGTATCTCCAGTAAACATAACGTTTCCTTCTTTAATCAATTGAAAAGCTTTCTTAGAAACAGTTTCACTGAATGTCCAATTGATGGTAACCCATCGAGATGCAATTCCCGTAACAGTTACAATTGGTTTTAAAGGATCTAAGACAATACAAAGTTTGTCATTTTATTCATTGTTTTCAAATCTTTCTTACAAATTGTTACAGAATAATTCTTCGATATCTTTTGAGTATAATTCGTTTTCTTTGTAGTAAAATAACAAAAATAATTACAACCACGAATTGTTTTCAATTGAATATTAGTCGAACATTGAGGTGGATTAGTAATAGTTAAATTACTACAAATATTCGAAGTTTGATCAATTGTATTGGAATCAACTGAACAAACTGATTCTATTGAATCATAATCGCTGTGGATCGAAAGATCTAAAGAAACATTTGTTGTATTCAAATACTGGAACATCGAAGGATTGTCAAGTGAAGCTGATTGAAGTGCTAAATGAACAAGAAACGTTTGTTTTTTTTTCTATACGAATCGATTGACTTTGATTTACATGTCTTAACAGTCAGATTATCAGATTTAACTTGACGAAAGTCGAATTTATTTGTAAAAGCATTACATTTGTATGAAACACCTTGTGTGATCAATGAAGATAAAGATACGATTGATGTTTCATTTGAACAATGTTCAATAGTTAAATTCAAAGTTTTTTCATTAGTTGAACAAGATTGATCTTGAGCAAAACAAGTCAAAAGAATGCTATCATAATTTCCACGAGGACAATCGAATGAAATCGAATTAGAAGTGTCATTAAACTGCAAATTTGTTACTCGATCAAGCTCTAAAATCTGCATTTCTACTAAAGAAGCGAAACTATTTTTTTTGTTATACCTGTTTCATAAGGAATCGAACGATGTTCTTCTTCGAATGTTTGATTAAATTGATCGAAAATTGGAATTGGTAAACGAATTAACGATGAATCATAGATCGAACCAGGTTCAATATCCGAACAGATGATTGAACAATCTTCTGAAAGACCTTCATATTCAGAATCATTGACATTACATTGAACAACTAAATATTCTAAGTTAGCTATGCTTGTACAATTTTCAATAAAAATTGTTGCAAATGAAATATCTTCATCGATTTTAATGGTTAGATTTTTGATTGAATTGAGAGATAGAGGTGACAATGTAATTGTAAATGATTGATTAACAACAATTTGTTCATTGAAATTCGTTTGAATTATACTAAAAGTCCAATTTTTTCCAGCATTATTTTCAATAGATATACAATTTAAACGAATAGAATTATTTTCTTCAGTATTTTCTTCAAAATTACAACCATCAAATTTGCTTTCATTAACAAAAACGCCTAATTGAGATATATCAATCCCTGTACAGTTATATTTTATCACCGCAGTAAATCCGGTCGATTCACGTACTGTTACATTCATATATTCAGACAAATCAACCGCACAAGTTTCCGCTTAAAAATAAATTCAATTCATTTCGTTTGATTTTATTTAAAGTCTTACGAGTCGTAGTAGTAGTTGTTATAATTGGTGTTTCAGTCGTAGTTAGAATTGTGATTGTAGATGTTTCAATAGAAGTTGTGTCTGGAGTCGTTTCATTTGATTCATTTCCTATGAATTGCCCATTAATTTGAAAAATGAGAGTCGAATAAATAATCAAAAGATTCAGTTTATTCATCATGAGAATCTTTTATTTAAAATCTTTTGAAAACAACATTAAGACAAAAAAAAAACTATCGTCAGATAATAGTGATGACTAGCATCTTATCAGAACAAAGAACAATAGATGCTTCTACACGTGGTATGCAAAGAATGAGATATCTTTTTACCTTCAAAAAAGGAAAAGAACAATTCAACCCAATTGTTGAGAACTCTTGACTTTGTATCACAGAAAAAGTGGACTATGTCTACGTATTTAAGTCAATCATGACTTTCTTCTTCTTTTTATGACAAATCATCAAGTAAATGAAAAACGCTTTATTTATTTGAATATATCAGTGTATGTACAATATACATTGAAAGCAAAAGCGAAAAAGAATATTTTAATAACCATATCCTCGATAATAACCATAACTAGTTCCATATGGTCGATATGCCGAATGTTGTTGATAGTTTAATAATCTTTGACCAAATGTTGGATTTGGATTTCCACCATAGAATTCATCTAAAGCTTTTCCTAAAGGACTATTTAATCCACCAGGAACATTTCGTTGAATCCAAGCATCGGTCATCAATTCATTGAGAGCAGCACGTTGAGCTCCATAACCATAATAGCCAAACATGTTGATTTGTTTTTTGTGTTAAGAGAAAAAGTTGAAAGTAAAGTAAATGATATTTGAATAATGAAAATCTTGTTGAAGTGCATAGGTATATATAGGATGAGGAACAATAAGTAAAACGCAAAAATGACACAGTTATTTGACGTCAATAGCTATAATACATCATATATACCAACGCATTTCGTATGTCATAAACAAACATGAAGTATACCTGTATGATAATGCATTCAGATGAGTCAGATCAATAAGATTCGTAACTGAAATCTGACTTTCCTCGTAAGGAAAAAACATTTAAGGGAAATTGCTAGATTTGTTAAAATAATTATGAAGTTCCTATTTTCTTTCAAGGATAAGGTGTTCGAAATATTATTAATAGTTAAATATCAACTTTATAAAATAAAATTTATCAAAATAGAATCATTTATATTTCGGTGATTATAATGGCACATGATTATCTCAAAAGTTTATTTTTATTTTTAACATTGAATAGTTGAATACATTTTCTAAGATAAGATACAAAGTGCATAAAAAATAAACGGATACATGATGAAAATCGAAATATACATAAACATAGGAAGTAGCGATGGCGTTTCGAAACACCACAGTATTTCGTCATCAGAATGGGCATATGCATCGATAGTGAAAGTATGTAGTTCTATAGTAGAAGGATATTGCTCAGAGAAATTTGATTTTGATATTAACTAATTTTTTATGTATAAATAAATCGATTGTATATATTATGCCTGAATTAAAAGCTACTAAGAAAAATAAAGTTCTTAAAGTATTCGAGTCATTTGGATTTCAATTACAGGGGAATCACGGACGACATGGAAATCACCTTGTGCGCGGCGCACAGAGTGTAGCTTTTCCAAATTATCCAGAGTTTTCTATTAAACTAATTCGACAACTGCTAAAAGAGACAGATATTACTTTAGATCAATGGAGAAATGCTTAAGCGAACGGGAAACCTATGCTAACATATTGACTTGCTCGGTTGATTAAACTGGCCAAGGCCCTCACTCATTTACTTAGACTTAATTGAAATGAACTACATGATAGTGGCGTAACATTGGTGCTTGGATTTAATCCCTAAAGGATTTACACTATCTTTGAACAAACACATCTCTGCATATGTAACCATTTACGCTTCGGTTTTGTCCTTAGACAACCATCATCAGATCGCAGATATAGATAAAAGAACATTTAAAAGGAAATATTTGGTTAAGATACATTTACTTTTGTTTTTTTAAGAAAATTATTCATCCATAATTGACGTGGTATAACACGATCAGTATTCATTTTGTGAAACGGATATATCTTAAAATTTCGCGAAGAACATTGAGGACAATTTTGAACTTTTACTAAATAATCTGTATGACCAAATGAAGATTGTTTACAATCTAGACATTTTAGCTGATATACAACAAAACGACTAGTACAATCAATCGGTGCATTGCAAAGAATTTTTTTGCAGGAACTTTCTGACAGAATATGATTACACATTTGACAATTTTGGCGTCGGCATGGTGATGGACATTTACGTGGCGGCGACGAATTATAATAGAATCTACTTGAAGTCAATAAACGTTTTATGTTACATGGTAATATATTAACTTTTCGACCAACAAATTTGTCAGTTCGTGCTTTTCCAAGCGCTACGGGTAAATTTTTATAAATAAATGAATACAGATCATCATTGCTCGGATTGAATACAACACGGAAATTTAAAGCACGCCGAGCATATAATTTTGATTTAATTCCTACGCTATTCTTTTGGCTCTGTGACGATTTGATGGCATCTTCAATCAAACTGGTAGGATATCCACGAGCCTGTAAATGTTCCTTCATTTCAAGTAAACGATTTTTACATACTTTCTTGTTTGAAACAATTGTACGTACCATTATAGCGAGGATATAAGGAATGCGGCGTTTTATATGTGGAGGATGAGCTGAATGAAAGTGTAAGTATGCAAATGTGTGTGTTGGTTTATAATACATATCTAGTTCAAGTCGATTTTTCTTGATCTCAAGCATTATATTAAGAAATGGAAGTTTTTTTCTATGAATTTCTCGTACAAAAACGATACTTGGATCAAGCGTTTGCAGAATTTTGGTAAATTTGTTTAGACGATTGATGTTAAAAGGCCAGAGAAGTTGGCAATCATCAATATAACGATACCAATGTTTGTGAACATAAGATCCTATTTTATTGCCTAGTACATTTTTGACTTTCTTATAAAGTTGAACTTCGAGGAAGCCGATAGTAAGATTGGCGATTGTTGGTGCAAATGATGAACCCATAGCTAAGCCTTTTACTTGTTTATAGTATTCTCCGTCGAATAAAAAAATATTATTATCCAATACTAAATAAACCGCATTTGCTACAATATTTACCAAGTCGTTGATATCAAGTCGAGAAATGTCAAGTTTTTCATCGGCATCTTCCAAAAATTTCTTAACTGCTTTACGAGTTAAACGAGGATAAGTCTTCATCCAGTATGTTATAGCCTCTGTGGCAAGATCATGGTCAATATTTGTGTATAAATCTTTGATATCAAATGTGCATAATAATGTACCAGGTTTGATTTGTCGGTGTGCCGAGATTTTTGTTAAGAAATCTTGATAGCTTTCAATGTAACTGGGGATTTTTAATAAGAAAGGTCGAAGTAAGCCATCTACTAACCGTGCTAGCTGTTGTGTAGGTCCTCGAGTTGATGCAACTATCGGTCGAAATGGTAGATCTTCAGGTGCTCTATCCATTTGAAATACACGTAATTGTAAACTACTATTGGTTAGTCTTTGAGAAATAGTTTTAGATTTGTGAATTTTAGGTAATGCATAAAACATCGGTGTCTGCGTTCCATAATTTCGAATAAATTTTTTTATTTTTGGCACTTGTATATATTTAAAAAGATTCATCACTTTTTCAACTGTGTCTTGGCAGTGGTATCTCGATTTATAATGTAGATAATAATCGGATTTACTGAGCATTGACACAATTTTAGTTGAATAATATTTTTTGTCTAAAATTACATATGAATGTCCTTTATCAGCTGATTGAATCAAAATTGTTTTATCTTGGCGCAAGTGCTTCAATGCTTCACGTAATTCATGTTGAGTATCAAATTTATGACGTTGGCTATTTTCTAATTTTGATGATTTATTTTGTAATTCTGATAAGAAGTTTTCGATTCTTTCATTATCAATGCTTCTGTCAACAAGGCTTGAAGGAATATATTGTGACCGTACATAGTACCGTGGGGTACATGATTTAGAATATTCATGCATAAAAGCCAGGCGCACAGTGCGAATGAATTCCTGCACGGCACACTCAGTTTGAAGACAGTTTGGTGATTGATTCAAAATAAAACGATATCCATAGATTAGCAGCTTGATTTCATTCGCTGTAAGTTCGTGCTGAGAAAAGTTGTATACTAATGGTGGTTGTGATGATGACGATGGTGCTGGTGGTGGTTGTGATGGTGACGATGGTGCTGGTGGTAGTTGTGATGATGACGATGATGGTGGTGGTGATTGTGATGATGATGATGAATAGTCACCTTTGGAAACTGCATTCAAACGAATCATATTCATTTCGTAGGAACGTTTTAATTTGATTAATTTTTTTTTATGTGTCTGCTGTAATTTATTAATTAGATTTCTTACTTCTCGACATTCATCATTACACCACGGAAATCTAAGATCTTGATCGAGAGCTTGATCAATTTTTATTAGAAAATCGTTTATATCATCGGAGAGCCTTTTTTTAGCTTGAAGAATTGTTTGGCATAATTTCTGATCGAATTCGTCATAAAGTATATCTGAATTTAAAAATTTGTGACATCGTTTGATACGGATAGATTTTGGTACGAGTTGCTGTTGAATACAAGTATTTAAGAAATTCATTGATTCTAATATGCGCACGCGTTGAAGAAGAATCTTTTTCCGTATATTACATATAAATTTTCGTGAATGCAAATTATTTTGAATTTCATTGCGTTCAGGTAAATCAACGTATGAACGAAATATATACTGATTTTCAGTAACGTGTTTAGGGTATAGTTTACTTAATTTTCGTTGATGTCGTGCAGTAATTATTTTGTATATATGTCGAGAGCTTTTGTAAGACTTGCAAACTAAATGCCCTGCTTCCTTCAGTTGTAATGTAGTCTCATTAAATTTTCTTAAAACTGATTGGAATTTTTCATTTGTTGATTCAATAATACATTCTAAAAGGCGAATATTGAAATTTTGATATAACGCATTGGCACCAGGAAAATTGTAACACTGTTTTATACGAATACCATATGGGATGTAATGTAATTTTAAACAATTATTGAGAAAGATAAGTTGCTTCTTAACACGTACCAATTGACAAGAAAATTTTTTATGATGGGCAGTGAGTGTGAGAATATTAGATGGCAACATACTCATTATTATACTCTAGAAATCTGACTGCAATGAGCGTATGAGCATACGGTTTTTATACTCTTCTCTTCTCTTCTCATTCTAGAAAACGGTAGAAGCTTCCATCATAATTGCATCAGCTTTTCTATGTTCTACATGACGATGAGTCAGAGTTATGCTGCAGGTATACATTCGGGGAAAAAATTCATTTTTTACTCTTTCTCATAGAAACGAAATAAAATATTCTGGCTGTAGATGCCGCTATGAGTTCTTTTATTAGATAACCAACAGACAGAGAACAAGAAAGACTATATAAGGAGAACTAAGAGAGAGAAGAAACGAACGAACGAGAACATGATATATTCAAGTAGGTATATATATACATCAGCAGCTACCAGGATTCATTTGTATTTCTTTAAAAATCCTGTATATTCCGAAACAAATCCTATGATATCTCTCGAGTGTGAGTGGGAGCGAAATCCAAAGTGAGAGCATAGATGACAATGTGCCAATGAAAAAACTTAGGGTGCAACAAAATCTTGATATTACAAATAAATCCGTAACAAACAAATAAATACTGTTGAAAAATAAATTGCAGTAGCTCCTCCACAAATCAAATCCTAAAAAGAGGAATTGTTTCGACAACATTACCTTTCTACACATCAACTAGTGACCACGGTTTATATGCATATTAAACGGATTTTCAATAGAACTAAGTAAATTCGAAAGTTCTTTATTATAAAAAGAAATGAATGATTTGTTTCTTTAAATAAATACGAAAAAAATGTGTATACATCAATTGTACAATACACAAAAAAAAGAATATTTTAATAAGCATATCCTCGATAATAACCATAACTAGTTCCATATGGTCGATATGCCGAATGTTGTTGATAGTTTAATAATCTTTGACCAAATGTTGGATTTGGATTTCCACCATAGAATTCATCTAAAGCTTTTCCTAAAGGACTATTTAATCCACCAGGAACATTTCGTTGAATCCAAGCATCGGTCATCAATTCATTGAGAGCAGCACGTTGAGCTCCATAACCATAATAGCCAAACATGTTGATTTGTTTTTTGTGTTAAGAGAAAAAGTTGAAAGTAAAGTAAATGATATTTGAATAATGAAAATCTTGTTGAAGTGCATAGGTATATATAGGATGAGGAACAATAAGTAAAACGCAAAAATGACACAGTTATTTGACGTCAATAGCTATAATACATCATATATACCAACGCATTTCGTATGTCATAAACAAACATGAAGTATACCTGTATGATAATGCATTCAAATGAGTCAGATCAAGGATATTCTTGACTAACATTTTGTTTATTTCTTACGTAAGAAACCTTGAAGAAAGGTCATTCTAAGAGTGCATAGAAAATCATCGAACTTCAAGTTTCTTCTAACTAACAGATGCAGATGTTACACAAGATCAACCATAGTTTTGTCTTGGCTTTACAATATTCGATTTATGTAGAATATCTTATTTAGATAGTCAAATACTAGAACGAGTATCAAAGTTATACTGTCGACTTTGAATGAAATACATGAGAATGATTTCAAATTCCTAAAATAAACCAGAACAAATTCTTTATCGAATAGATAGAGCGATGTGTATCAATCAAATAAGTTTAGAAAAGATCTTCATATAAAAAGAAATGACGTAACTGAAAGATATTATTTATTTATTTGAATATATCAGTGTATGTACAATATACATTGAAAGCAAAAGCGAAAAAGAATATTTTAATAACCATATCCTCGATAATAACCATAACTAGTTCCATATGGTCGATATGCCGAATGTTGTTGATAGTTTAATAATCTTTGACCAAATGTTGGATTTGGATTTCCACCATAGAATTCATCTAAAGCTTTTCCTAAAGGACTATTTAATCCACCAGGAACATTTCGTTGAATCCAAGCATCGGTCATTAATTCATTGAGAGCAGCACGCTGAGCTCCATAACCATAATATCCAAACATGTTGATTTGTTTTTTGTGTTAAGCGAAAAGTTTGAAGTAGAATAAGTGATAGTTGAATAATGAAAATCTTGTTGAAATGCATAGGTTTATATAGGATGAAAGCTAATAAATCAAACAAACGCAAAAATGATACGTTTGATTGAGTTTAATGAGAAAACGTCATGATGACGTATTTGTTTGAAGGTAATATGATTTAGTTCATTTTATTTATATTTTTCTATTATTAAACAAAAGAAAACGTAATAATATACATGAGTCAAAAATCTATTTTACGTAGACAAAAAAAAAACATTGACTAAAAACTAATTTAAATCTGTTTGTGAAGTTCGATCTGATTTTTGTTCATCGATACCTTCTTCAATTCCTGCTAAACGTCGAGCAAATTTCGCTAAAAGATCTGCTTGTTGTGATATTTGTTCAGTATATTGTCGAATTTGTTGAGCTTGTTGATCGACAATTTCAATAAGCATGAGACATGTTCGACATTGACTCGATGGATTTGTTTGTTCATGTTCATCGGTTGACAATTGTGCTGTTATTACTTCGACTTGTTCTTGTTCATGTTCAATTGCTGGATGTTGATCTTCATCGATGATTTCTTGTTGTTCGATAATCGATGGTGATGATGGATAAGTATGAATTGTTGACACACGTCTAAACAAAATTTTCAATTAGAAAAAAAAAAGGAACAGATCGATTTGGTAAAATGAAAATCACTGATGAACAAAATCTGTTTCGATCGTTGAAATCGAATGAATCGATGATCGTGTTCGTCGAATCGATGATTGTTGATCTGAAAATGTTGTTATATAAGGATGATGATCTCGTCGTTGTTGATGAACAGGACAAGGATGATGATGATAGGAATTATTATAATCAGCTAATTGAAGTCGAATAGCATCAATCGGTTGATCAGATATTGGTTGTTGAAATGTTCGTGGACGATTATTGAATTGTTGAATTTTATTATTCGATGGAACAATCGAATTGATTTGATGTCGAAATGGACGTCGATGTGTCCAATTCATTTTTATCGATGAAAATGAAATGATGATCTGTTTTAGTTCGTTCGTTAATTTAACATTTTTTGATTTTTATTGGTTGTTCACAAGTGAACGACGACATCTCGAGAGCAGAAGGTTATTTAGTTGTGAGATAATTTCAAATAGAATAATAACTTTTTTTATTTGATTACACTCGAATTGATGAAAGAGAATATTTCTCACTATATACTGAAAGTCATGACAAAAGGTTTTTGAAGCAGATAAATTAATATTGTTGAAAATGTGATTAATTTCTAGATCAATAAATATTTTTCATTTTAGAAATGAATACGGCACCTATTTACACTTTCATCGTATGTGTTTTTGAGGGTGAAAAGATTGATGTCTGTTGTGTTCTAAAGAACGACGAAATTTCTAATTCTTAATTAATCTTATTATTTGAATAAAATATAGAATCACGAGTGTCGGTGTACTTTACGGTTTGAATACGAGGTGCATTTTTTCTGTCTAGTGAACAATTTATAAGGAGATTAAAAAATAAAATGATAGAAGTAAAAACAATTCTTCTTTTTGCCCTTGATTCTGCTTTTGTATATACGTACGTAAGTTAATATTGCGTCTTGAATTTGTTTAAGATATTTAATAGGAAATTGAAGTCGGCTAATTACAGATGGAAATTTAATATTTATTTTGGGTAATTCAATAGAAAACAAAACAGAACAAAATATATCTAAGCGAGAGAAAATAATATTGTTCATTTAAGTGTGTCTCATTTACATAACTCGTATAAAAATCTTCTATTATCATGGAATTGATCGAATTTTCTAAATGACTTCTTAATTCTGATGAAACACAAAGTCAAAGTAACGTTATTTTTTGTTCGTTCTAAAACCGAAAATGTCAAGATTTGTGTGAATAGTTGAATAATTTCCGTTGTTTTGTACTTGAACTGTTAGGGGTCATTGATTGTTTTGTATTCTCTTGAGAAATGGCATCGTTTTGTGCTACCTATTGAAGTAGTTATTTATCCTAAGGTTATGATTAAAGTATTTCTTATGAATATTCGAAGTAGTTCATTAGATATTCTTTTCGGAGAAAACAATAATCAGATCTTTTTGTTCTTCTTCTACTTCGAAAGAAAACGTCGTGTTGCAAGACATAAATATGATAAATGGTAATCTTGACTTGTTTTTTTTTCTTTTGAAACGAAGAAAATCTGTCAATAAACAAGACATGTCATATTTGCGTGCGTTTGTATATCTGTTTTTGTAGGTTGATGATAGTTGTACAAAAGAGAGAAAGAAAAGCAAAACACGAGAAGAGTTATCTCGAGTTGATGATAGTATTTTTTCTCTCCATGATAATTGAATAAAAAGAAACTGAAATTGGATTAGATAATCTATCTGTTTCTCTCTCTGTGTGTCTATATATATTTCGTTGATAGAGTACTAAGTCTTACTTAGCCTCTCGTATTTCTCATGTGCAATTAACAGTTGATAATATTTCCGAAGTGAATATTAAACAAGATCCAATTTCAGTAAGAGTCGATCAATAACCGGTCTGTATTTTTATATCGGTTAAGTTTCAAGGTTATTCTTGTGTTTTCGGTTCGGACGTCATTGAATAGATAATTGATTCGATTTTCTATGTAAATCTATTTCGATCTTTTTTTTGTTCTAATATGATAATAATAATAATAAAAGTCGAATTGTATGAAGTCGACGAGAGATGGATCATTAGACTCTGTCACACTTGAAAATTCCGAGGAAATCTAATGCGTAGCAAGAGACAGACATCTAATAAGCAAAGAAAAGGAAGGAGAAGAAAAAGAAAACTGTAAATACGATGATTTATATCCGTTGAAACTGTCTTTTATGGTAGAAGAACTATTTAGCCGAGAGGAGAGAAGAGAAGAGAAACAATATTTCTATTGAAAGAAAAAGACGAAGAAGAAGAAGAAGAATTCTATATGTAAGTCAGCGCGAGAGAAATGAGTTTGTACTTGGTTGTTTTATTTGCATATTTAGATGATTTAATCGAAATTCGTCAATGATTGGATCACTTGATATTCTACCGAAAGGTCTCAATTTAACAATTGATGAAGAAGATGAATTACTTAAAAGTGTTGTGAATTTTCTTGGTCATCGTCGACGAAATAAATATGTATTTCCATTACTGATTTCACTTTATTCGTTTGTTTTTGCTACTGGTGTAACAGGAAATCTTTGTAAGAAACAAATATTTTCTTTTTTTTTTAAATTCGAGTTAAATTTTGTCTTTTGATCCAGGTACTTGTATAACAATATGGAAAAGTCGTGATATGCACACTCCAACGAATTTTTATCTTTTTTCTCTTGCTGTTTCCGATCTTTTACTGCTTAGTCTTGGTTTATCTGTTGAAATGTATAATATTTATGAATCTTGGCCATGGTAATTCGAAAAAGAAATTCATCAATTCACACAAATTGATTTCTGTTTGTTTTTTGTTAAAGGATTTTTGGTGAAACATTTTGTGTATTTCGAACAGTTGTTCTTGAAATTGTGACATCAGCATCGATTCTAACTGTTCTATGTTTTACAATCGAACGATATTTAGCAATTTGTTTTCCGATTATTTCTCAAAAAGTTCTTGGCGGTCTAAATCGTGCTTTAAAAATGATCATGATCGTTTGGTTTCTTTCTTTTCTGTTAGCTGTTCCATATACATTCACTGCTGGTAACAAACAAATAGTCATTGTTCAATCAATCAAAACAAAAGAAATTGCTTTTTTTTTTCGTTCTTAGGAGCTTTTATTAGTGTTAAAAGTGAAATTCGAAATTTAACTGTCGAAATACTTGATAGTCGAATATGTGCAATACGTCCTGAATATTGGGAGCCAATGTTATATTACATGGCTGTAACAACATTTCTTGTTTTTGTAATTCCAATCATTGTTATAACTGTACTTTATGTTCTTATGGGAATAACTTTATATAAAACAAGTGATCGAACATTGAGTAATAATCAAAGACATCAACCGGAACATATTATTATTAATCATCAAGGCAAACAACATGTTTTCCTTAGACAAAATACAGCATCCGTTAATAAATCGAGACCCGTCAAAAATTCTCGACGTGCTGTTTTGAAGATGCTAGGTAAACAAATGACAATAATATCGAATTTGTCTCTTGAAATCATTGATTTTAGTTGCTGTTGTCATTGCATTTTTTATCTGTTGGGCTCCATTTCATACTCAACGTATAACTGCATTTGTAACACGTTTATTAGATAAAGCAAATAAAAACATAACATCGGAAACGGCAACTAAATTTCAAGAAATTCTCTTTTTTACATCAGGTAATCAAAAACAAATTCCCCAATCGACGAGAATCGAATATGATGTTCTATTTTCACAGGTGTTTTATATTATTTCTCTGCAACAGTCAATCCCGTGTTGTATAATATAATGTCTAAACGATATCGAAATAGTTTCAAACGAACGTTATGTCGTTGGACAGATTGTCGACCTCGACGAACCTATGAAAATGTTCGTTCGAACAATCATTATTACAATCACAACTATTATTCTCCTCATCATTTGTCTCCATCAGCTTATCCAACAACTGCAACTCAACGTCTCAATCCAATGAATTCATCATTAAATCATTACCGTGATAATATATTTACTTTTACCATGTTAAAATATAAAATTGTCATTGGTTCTCGAACGTTTTCACGTGAAAATGTTCATTCGGGAAAATGTCGAAGTCAAACATCGTTTCATTATCGTTTATCTTTAATTGAAAAACAAGAACGTGAACAAGAAAAAGAAAATCTCAAACTACAATTACAACGACGCAATTTCTCGTTAAATTTTATTCAACAACCAAAAAAACGTCAAGCTAAATTAATCTTTGCAACAAATTTATCTCCACTAACACCTCCAAATTCATCGATTAGTGATTCGAAAATGTCACATACCTATAAATAGTTCTTTTTGAATTTGTTCTCGTTGTATTTTTTTTGTTGCTTTTCCATCGGAAGCGTAAATATTCAAGTTGAACTAATTCAACACGGAAGACTCCGCTGGAAACCAGAGATCAGTTCATTTCAAGTCCAAGTTCACCAGCAAATCAATTGACTCGTATATCATGTATTTCGAATTATCTTCACTGATTATTTTTAAAGAAGAATTCTTTTTTTTTTTATAAAGAAAACAATAAAATAATTAATTAGAGTTAAAGATATATCATATACTTCTAACTTAAGACTCAAAATAAAGAAGCTTATTAAAGTTTCATTAAGTAAAAAGTAGAAATCTCCCACATGCCCATTGTTTTTTTTTCTTTTGAAAAGCATCGACATATCCTGGTGATATTCTATAACTTTATCTCTATAAATATAAATCCTAAAATCTTAATTTTATTTTCTTCTCTTCTCTTCAAAAAGACAGACAAACAAAAAAATGAATATATTTTATGATATCTCAGTTTATTTAACAATTATCGTTGGAATTTCGATGTATGTTTTTGGTTCGATCGGCAATGTTCTGAATATCATTGTTTTCGCTCGTTGGACTCGTTCGAAAAAATTTCAATCAAAAAATAGTTCGATTTATTTACTAATAACATCAATATCAAATTTAATCACAGTTATTTACGCATTACTTGTTCGAATTCTCGACGATGGATTTGCCTATGAAATAACTCCATCCAATGAATATTTCCTCTGTCGAATTCGATATTTTGTAATTCAATTAACGATCTTAACTTCATTAATTTGTACATGTATGGCAACATTCGATCGATATTTAATAACATCTCGAAATGTTCGTCTAAGACAAATGAGCACATCAAGTCGAACAACAATTCAAATCATAATATTCATCATAATTGTCACTGGTTTACACAGTATTCCATCTGGAATCTATCATATTCGTTCGTCAACAGGTAACTGTATATTAATAACGAATATTTATCTATATTATTATTTATATTTTGTGATTCTTTTTCTCTACGGAATAATTCCGAGTTGTTTTTTATTAATCTTTGGTTTTTTATCTTATAAACAATTGCAAACAATTCAACGAACAGCAAAAATGAATGTCGAACGACAACTATCTCGAATGATTCTATTGCAATGTATTGCTATTATATGTTCGTCGATTCCTTATTGTATTCAAGAGATTTATATTTCACTTCATTCAGATTTCGACATTGAAGATTCGATTGCTTTTCTGTTTCGAACAATTGCTGTGATTTTATTCTATTCAAATTCAGTTATCAATTTTTATATATTTTTAATTTCGACACCTAATTTTCGTCTTGAAGTCAAACGAATTTTTCGTTTGAAAACAACAAACAATCGAGTTCGCGCGATTGACGATACTTTTTCATAAAAACGAACGAGAAGAAGAAGAAGAAGAAAAAAGTTTTGCTATTTGTTATCAAAAAGTATATAAAGATAAGTGAAATCTATTCAATGTTGTTTGTTTCTTTTAAATTGTTGAATAAAGACAGAGAAAAATGTCACAACCACAAACGAAACTCGGCGTATGTGAAATACCAACTCGAGATGATTTTATTCAGTTAAATCATCGTGTCGATGAAATAGCGGAAAATATTCAAAAATTAACGGAAAAACTTTTAAATGACGGTCAAGAAAAATTAGATAAATGGCGTGAAGATTCATTAGTCATTATTAATCATTTCTACGAACAAAAGTCTCGTGAACTCTACGAGAATTGTTCGGAGAAATTCTTAAAATTAAAATATGAAATCGAACAAATTCGTTGTCATATCGATAATCTTATTCAAGAAGAAATTACAAATACCGAAGATATTCAATTATTGACATCGAATATTCAACATATTCAACAGAAATTAAAAGATTCTCAAGAGAAACATATTCAAATTAATATTCAATCGTTTACAATCAGTCAAAATTTAATTTCTATTGAAAAGTCGATTTCAGATGATTTCAATTTGTCTCTTCTTTCGTCTCCTTGTCATACAGTTCGTTCATCGAATGGCAAAAGCTGGTCAATAGCATCGAATAATAAACATGTTCTCATTGATCAATATCCGAATTTATATTTACTCGATAAAAATCTAACGATTGTCAATCAATATCCATGGAAATCGGATCAAATTTCTGATATTTGTTGGTCGAATATTCTCAATAAATTTATTCTAATGACAAAAAATAAAATTTATCTTGTCGACGAAGAATTTTCATCGATCGAACAGATTCGTTCGATTCAAGGCGAACATTGGTGGTCATGTACTTGTTCAAATGATTCGTTATTTTTAACGACCAAAGAGAAAAATTCAAGTATTTATCAATATAATTATTTTCCATCATTTCAATTGGTTCGACAATGGAAACCAGTTGTGTCAAATGAACAAGAAGAATTCATCTATGACATAACCTATCAATTCGATAAACTTGGTTTAATTGTAAACCATTCGCCATCTCGTACAGCTAATTTAACAGTTCGTTCATCGTCAACATTCGATTTACTTTGGTCGTATCAACTTGATATTAATTATAAATGGTTTCAAACAGCAATTCGATGTTGTTCGTTGACAAACGATCAATGGTTTGTGATTGAAGAGTATACATCGTATATTTATCATATTGATAAATATGGAACTCTTAAAGGTAAACGAGAATATAGTTTTCAACCTTGGAATGCCATCGTCTTCGGAACAGATCTTCTCGCTATTCGAACAGATGCAGCTGTCAATTTTCACAAATTATGATTTCATATTTTCCTTTTATTTTTTGAACTCGTCCTTTTTCTTCTTTTTCATTAAAAAAAAACAAAACAAAAACAAAACTTCTAACATATTGATTCATAAAAGTGGAACCAAGATTAGACATTTTATTGTTTTCCTTTTTTGATTGATTAGTCTGGCAGTTTGTCTTGTTTGTCTACTAGAGACAAATGTGACCTGAAAATTCCGTTCTTTTTTTTTTAAATATCATTGAAGAAAAAGATCTTCCGTCGAAAATAATCAAGTTGTGCACTGACACGATAAGTTATAGTGAATATAATTAATATTCTAGAAGAATTAATCATGTTGATGTTCGCTTCATCTTCTTCTTTTTTTTTTGTTTTTTTTTCGTTCTCAGCTTGATAATCATCGAATTTCCTGTCGATTTAATTATAATGTACATAATAGACTAGAAGCAAATATTTATTTGCAAAGATTGTTCTCCCCCCTCTCTCTCTCTCTTTTTTATTTCGTGACTTTGAGATGCTTTGTTAGAAAATAAGTTCAAAGATATTTAAAACAAAAACTAATTTTCTTCGTTCGAACAGGAGAAAGAGCAATGTCAATATGAGTTTAGTTCTCTTTATGCTCGTTCATAAAAAAATAAACGATTTATATATGAACGATTGAATTAATTATATGAGTCAGTGTCCTATTTTTTTCCTAAGAGAAAAGAATGAGGCAAACGAGAATTCCGATCAGATGATCCCGTTAAAACTCTCAAGAATTTTCTTGAATAAAAATAAACGGATGTTATGAAATCAGCTTAAGTGTCCTTCTTTGTTCTTTTCTAACACCTCCGTTGTTTTTAAAGATTAGTTTGGTTAGTTGCATTTGAACGATGGATGAACTCGAACGTATTTCTCACTATTTAATGATCATCGTCGGAATATTGATGTTTATACTCGGTATAATTGGAAATCTTTTAAATATTTGTATATTCTTTCGTTGGTCTCATCCAACAAATGTGTCAAAAGATAAATCGAATTTATCAACGAAAAGTAATGGTTCATTATATTTACTCGTTTCATCGACATCGAATTTAATCATCATTCTTTATCCTTTATTAACTCGAATAATTTTCGATGGTTTTCAATATTCAATAACTGAAGATTCGTCATTTGTTCTCTGTAAATTTCGTTATTATATTTTACATACATTTGATTTAATTTCATTGACTTGTATTTGTATGGCAACATTTGATCGATATTTGTTAACATCTCGACAAGTTCGAATAAGACATTTGAGTCCAATGAAAAAACGAACTGAACAAATGATTTTGCTAATAATCATTCTCAATATAGTTCACAGTATTCCCATTGGTTTTTATTTCGATGTATCGAAATCTGGCGATTGTTTGATCGAATCTCACGTCTATTTTTATTATTATCTTGTCGTATTTCAAATAATTCTTCATAGTCTCATGCCAATTGTATTTTTATCTATATTCGGAACATTAACTTATCGACATTTGAAAAAACTGAAACATACAGGTTTATCTCGAAGTGACAAACATTTGTCTCATATGTTATTATTAATGTCGGTAGCAATTGTTTTATCATCGATTCCATATTGTATCGAATATATTTCTTACATATTTGTTCCATTTCAACATTCTCAACCTCGATCATTTCTTTATCTTTATCATGTTATAACTTCAATTTTATTTTATACAAATCCCGTCACAAGTTTCTATATATTTTATATCTCGACACCAAATTTTCGTAAACATGTGAAAAAGATTGTTCTCTGTAGAAAATCGCCTCATGATCAACAAGCTGATTCGCTCACAACATTGATTTTATGTCACAATTCTTGCGAACAGAAAAAATACGATGAAGAGTACGTCTAGAACACGAAGTCATTAAACGAGTACAAAGCCAGGTGAACAGCACTCGACAAATGATATTTGCTAATTGTCAACCGTGTTCAATAGTGATTCTTTTTCTTTTGCGTTTATTAAAAAAGAAACGTTTCTTTGTATTTATTTTTGGTTAATATCGAAATAAACCTCATAGAAGGAAAAAACAAACGAGAAGAAAATGGGTAAGTTCAGCTGAAGTAGTAGGAGTGTCTTTTTCTTCCTGTTATAACACGAGAATAGACGGAACGTTATTGAAAAGTCCAAGCAACGAACTGATGGATGAATTAACAATATTCTCTCGACGACTCATGATAATAGTTGGTATTTTCATGTATGTGTTCGGTTCTATTGGAAATCTTTTGAATATCTACGTTTTTTATGCTTGGTCTCGATCGAGAAAAAGTTTGTCAAGATATTCGAATGGTTACCGATCGAAAAACAGTTCATTGTATTTATTAACATCGTCGATAAGTAATTTAATTGTCATTATTTATCCATTATTAACTCGAATTATTTTCGATGGTTTCAAATATGCAGTCGATCGAAAACATGTTTTTCTTTGGTGTCAATTGAGATTTAGTCTTCTTCATACGTTTGATTTGATTTCATTGACAAGTATTTGTTTGGCAACATTCGATAGATATTTAATCACTTGTCGAAAAGTTCGTTTTCGTCATTTGATTCCAACACGAAAGCAAACCAAACAGATGATATTTGTCATCGTTTGTTTTTTCAGTATTCATAGTATTCCAATTGGTTATTATTTTGATGTTACAAATTGTGGTCAATGTCGAATTAACTCACGGATTTATTTGTATTATTATCTTTGGACAACACAAATATTCTTTCGAGGAATTATTCCAATTTTATTCTTATCCATTGTTTGTCTTTTAACATTTAAACAGTTGAACAAACTCGAGCGAAATCAATTAAAATTAAAAGAAAAACAATTCTCACGAATGTTATTACTAATTTCATTAGCGATTGTTCTCTCTTCGATCCCCTATTGTATTGAACATGTTTATTATGTTATGTTTTCGAATGATTACATTGACAAACAATCATCGAATCTTTATTTTTATCATATTATTTCGTCGATTTTATTTTACACGAATTCAGTGACAAGTTTCTACATATTTTACATTTCAACACCGAATTTTCGAGCTCAAATTCGAAAATTATTTCTCGGCGAAAGAAACTTCGGTTCAATGCGAATCATGATTATTGCACAAAGTTCTCGTCGTCGTTGTTGTTAATTGCGTTTGTTTTCCTTCTCGAGACAAAGGAAACTCTTCTTCTAACGAACGGATATGCGACGTTCAATGATCTATTTCAGAACGCTGTTGTTGCTACTGCATTGTACTTTTTCATTATGCAGAAAAGAAAAGGACAGGCACGATTTTTTTTTGGATTCAAGTTCGCTGTCTGGCAATTATGTACGAAGAATTCGTTGTAGCTAAAGGTCGTTTTTTGTTTATTTTTGAAATAATGCCTCGAGGAAATGAAAGTAAGAGATTATTTTAATGTTTGTTTTTAATAAACAAGAAAAAAACAAAATTGAATAAAATGTAATGTTTACATTGGAAATTGTTATTTGAATCGAAAATAAAATGCCGACTAGCAGTGAAGCTGTTACTGGAGAATATACACCTGTCTATGTTCCCGAACAAGTAAAATAAATCGATCGAATAAATAAATACAAAAGTATATTTTTCTTGTAAAGAATTATAACAGATTGGAAAGAGAAGATTCACCTTCAAGCGTAAAGGAAGTTCAACAAGATCCTGTTGAGATTCCGAGTATTCCGTCTATACCAGTTGAAGCGTATATGATCTATCAAAATAGATTCTTATGTGATGTAAATATATGATTGTTTTCTAGAGGAACATCAAATACGTTGAAAATCGTCTTGATAGTTGGTCTTATTGCAACGTGTATCATAGCTGCTGGTGTTTTACCAGCAGTTATTCTTTCACAAGTTGTAACAACATCAACAAATGTATGTTAATTAGAAATTTAGTTCTCACTTATAAATCAAATTTTCTAAATTGAATTGTAGACTTCTGCATTCACAGCGTCATTATCATCATCTGCTACTACTACTGTTTCTTCTTCTTCTTCTTCTTCGAGTTCAACGTCTGCTTCAACTGCAGCATCTACAATATCATCTTCTTGTGGTCCATTCAGCTGTAATTATGTTGTTGGTTCTTCAGAAACATCACCTCCATATTGGGGAACCGAACAAGTGAATATAACTTGTACACATCCTCTATCGAATTTCACTGGTCGAATCTATGTTCAAACAACAGCTGGAGCATCAATCGGAAATCAGTATAACACATTTTGGGGTGGAGTTCTTAGTCAATCGAATTCAACATCAGCCTCCCAAATAATCTATGCTTGGGATATCAATGCTGGTCAAACAGTTGTTCTCGCTGCATTTCCATTGTTTATTGAAGCACAATTTCAATTAAATGGTATCAATCAAATCTTTGCCAGTGATACATACACTATTATTGCAGAATCTGCATGTACTTCACAAGTTCTCACACAAAATGGACATTTTTAAAGATTGAATTTCTTCTTCGTTTTGCACCTCGATTTTCTTAATGATGAATAGAAGCAAAAAAAACTGTTTTTTTTATACGTCAAACGAAAGACAAAAAATTTTGAAAATTGAAACTAAATAATCAAAGAAATAATAATAAAAAAAAGAAAGAATTTGAATTTAATCAACATGAATCCAATCTTTGGTTTGTTCGTCATCATTTTTCTGTTGAACACGTAACTGTTCAATTGAATTCGTCAATTTTTCGGTTGTTCGTCGATGATTTGCTCCTAAATCGATATCATCGAAATCGTTTCTCAACCAATCTAACATTTCATTTTTCATGAGTGGTGTTCGTTGTTTTTCTTCGTTAACTATTTGTTGATTGGTTGTAATCAACGTTGTCGATGGAAGTGTATCTTCTTGTTCATGATTAAAATCTTCGTAATGTTGTGCATGAATTTTATAATGATTTTTCATTCGATAAGCCGAAGGGATGTATTGATTACAAACTTGACAAGTTCGTTTTTTCAGCTCTTTTTTAACTGACGAACAACAGAAATCAAATGGAATCATTTCACTCTGCGTGTGTTGAATAACGACACCATGAAATTGAATTCGTTGAAAGAGCGAACCATAGAATTGTCCTTTTTGATAATCTTTCTCAGCCATTCGAATTCCATAGGGCGTTCGTTCGAACGGAACAGGTGCCGGCAGAAATCGATGTGGAAATATTTCGATATAATTTGATCGCCATTGTCCACAACATTCCACTGAATTACAACGAATAATCTGCAGAGTATATTGTGTTTGTAAGACGTGCATCGCACACCAATACTCATCGATATCGTATTTCGGTTGATCACCGAATTTTTCTCTTGTCTGTCGAGCATTTTCTTGGTAATATTCATCACGTGCTGAAATACGAAACTCGTGACCTTCTTCGGCTTCTTCGTCGGCGCAAACTTCTCGTAAAAGTTGATCCATAACAAATTTAACGTCCAATGAACGTCGTTCGTCATCGGATGTTGCCGGTGGATTGATGTATTCTGCAACACATGGAAAACTGTCGATCACCGATTGATTCCATGTTTCAGCGAGAATTTGTCCAGCTTTTCGGAAATTTAACTTTTCTAAATCGACATTTGTCGTTACACCTGAATCGTTTAAATGCGAACCGAAATGATCGTAAGGTAGAATAAGACCAGCTAAATCGTGAGACAACGGAGCCATACGACGTTCGACGATATTATACGCCGATTGGCCAGGCGCATGAGTCAAAACGAACATTGCATCGAGATTATATTTTTTAAATTTTCTAATACTCGCAACGAGTGTTTTAGGAAAACGAGGATTTTCATCAGGTCCACCATCGACAGTTATAATAACAATTGGTTTCACATTTCCATGTTCATCTCGAGCCACTTTTTCGAATTCTTTTAATCCAACAAGTTTATCGAAATCCGTTGCATGCGATTCTGCACTTGAGAGATCATGTTTGGCCGATCGAATGGCGATATAAGTCGGTCCCGAGTAACCTAAATCTCCGTCTTCAGATAAAAGACACGCAGCGTAAACACTCGGCGTCAATTGATGTCGTGGTGCCACCGTCCAATCGTGATCGGGAAGTCGAATTCGATAGTCCAAATGCATGAGCATCGGCGCTTGAACACGAGCAGCCGGTAAACCAAGTGGAACTTTACATTTATCATCTTGTGACAAATAGAAAACACAATCATTGCCGAAAACCGAAGCTAAATCTTTGATATAGCGAATAGTTGCCGTAGCAAAATGTCCGTCTTCATGTTTGCCATGTTCATCGTTTTGAGCACGACGAAGTCGAACGGGAACTGTATGAACATGTCGACGGCCATCGATTGATTTTGCTCGATGTGGTAGAAGACGATAGTAGAGTGTCGTTCGTTTGATATCATAGCCACGTTGTCGGATTTTTTCTCTGAGATCGTCTAAAGTTAAACAAGGACGAATGGTTTCTGTTCGACGTTTATCGTCACTTGCACCGCCGACTTTCGCGATTTCTTCGATAATCTGCAAAAGATCGGGACATTGCTCTTCGATACGTGGACGACCAGCGCCACGACGATAGAGTTTATTCAATTGCGGATGTAATTCCGGTTTTGTATCGAATAAATGTTCGACCTGAACAAGAGAAAAAAAAGAAGCTCGTGATGCTTTTGAAATAAATAAATAAATAAAATGTTTTTTTTTACGATTTTTTTCCGTTTATCTCGATATTTATTCGATGATTTTTGTTTGCATTGAAGTCGTTTCAATTGAAATGATTTCTTTTTTCTGTCTTGCATTAATTGTTTCAATTGAATTTTATTATCCGACGTAGCTAAACCCATTTGTCTGACTTGAACTAACGAGGCAATTCGTTCGTTGATCGAAGTCAATTCTTTGAAGATTTTCTCTTGTGCCGGTTGTCGTTTCGCTTTGGCTAACGGTTCGAGAGGTCCTCCGGGTAACGGAGGTAATTGAGTTGGATCATCGAATGCGATTTCTTCTTCTCTAGGTCTTCGTCGTCGAAAAACCACAGGTTTTTTCCCGTTTTTCTTCGTTTGTTCTTGCTGACAATCATCATCATCATTATTATCTGAATCGTGATTTGATTCCTCATTGTCATTTTGATTATTTTCATCGGTAACTTTGAATTTTTTTATTTGTCTTAAACGTGTCGTACGTTTGTCGTTCGTCTTATCTTGACCTTGGCTTGAAGGTGAAGCTAATTGATTAAATATTTCTAAATATTCTTCGATTTTTTCTTTGACATATTCTTCATTACATCTGATTTCACTCCATTCGACTTGTGCATCGTGATATTTTATCTAAATTTACCGAAAAAAAGCCAATTGAAAAGCATTTCTCTTTGTCTACACAAAATTACGGCTCGTTTCTCATTGGGATGAGCTTTCATAAAAGCGTCAATAAATGTTTTATAAAGGCTTGGACCTTGAATTTGTTTCATTGATTTCGTAGGCATGACAAACAACACAAACTTGATCAAGTATAAAATACGATTTTGCGAATCTGTTATACTGAAAGAAATGAAGGAGGAGAAAGAAAAAAAAAAGCGAAAGTGACAATGTCTTCGAGTAGAAGAAACCGGTTGTTGACCTCTTTTTTTTTCTTCGTATCGAAACGGTCAACCAATAGTTATTTCACATCGAAAGGATTTTCACGATAAAGTAAAAGATACAGAATGAGAAAAAAAAAGAACGTAAATTTACTTTTTGAAAGAGTTCATTGAAGAGTAAAGAACGAAAAAGAAAAAAAAAGAGAATTTCTCAAGTTTGTACGTAAATTATGCAGACATGTTCAAGCAAAACGCGAATCTACTCAAATGAAACGATCACGTCGATTTTTCTTTCTCGTTCGTTCCTCGTTTCGGTTGAGTAATTCTCTATCTTGATATCCTATCGAATCTTTCTTATTCTTTATTTAAATTCGATGAAAATAAATCATTTGATCTGTTCGTATAATCAAAAATTCGTTATTAAAAAAAGTGATATTTGAAATAAGTTGAGGATATTCGTATGTATTGAGAATAGTTCCATCGTGTGTTAAATGATAGATTTGATTTGTATTTTCAATGAAAATTAACCATTGTTGATGTTTAAATCGAATGGATCGAATATTTGTTTGATAGGAAAGAAAATTCATCTGTAAATTGATTGACCACAATCGATTTAATGTTAAAATCGAGCAAAGATCGATTTTAGTTGATTTTGTTTTCGAATTTCCGATGGCAAGTAGAAGTGACTGATTTGAATAATTAATTTGATGAATAAAATCAGTTTGATGTGCTGTTTGTGGCGATCGCCAACGTTTAACAAAATCGAATGATGATTTAAGATTAAATTGATAAATATTCGGATCAGTTCCGTATGTTGACAAGAAAAGAAATTCATCTGAAGTCGTACATGACCACCAATTTTCTTGTTCAATCGAGTGAACTTCACTGAAAGAGAACGGTTTTTCTTGAAGAAGATAAACAATTCGTTTATCACTGAGAAAAATAAATTTATTTAATATATTTGACCAACAAATATCATAGATTTGCCCATTTGACCATGGTAATTGTTCGACTGGAAGAAAATTTCGATCGAATAATTTTAAATGATGATTTTCACCAATAAGTAAATTGAGTTTACTATTGGTTAAATTTGTTTCATATTGATTTGAACATTTAATTGATCGATAAATATTTTCGAAATTAATCGGTGGATTTTCTTTATTTTTCGTATCTGCAAACGATTTTTCATTGACATCGATTAAAATTCCATTTGTTTCGATATCTTTAATCATTTGATCGACGTATTGCAAAGCTTCGATGAATAATTTAATATCTTCATGTGTTGCTTTTTGTCGTTGATTAAATTCGTTGATTTTCATTCTCAATCGATCTAAATCTTTTTGTGGACGTGTTAATTTCGTTGACCAATCTTTGTCTAATTCGCTCAGTTTTTCTCGATAGATTTCGTCGATTTTCTTATGTGAATCTATACGCCATTCGTTTAATTTTTCGCGAGATTTTGTTAATAATTCGTTGATATTTAATGTTGCATAACGATTCGAAAGATTTTTCATTTCGAATGCAAGAGGATATAGTTGATTTTTTAAATTTTCATCATGTTGTTTTGAATGCTCAAAACAAAGATTTTGTTTACATTGATAACAATAAATTGTCGAAGGTTGATCGCATGCTTCTTTTGAACATGATAAAGACATTCTTCTTTTACGCTGAAATTTTACAAATAAAATCAAATTGCTTCTATTTTCTCCTTCAAGTCAAAATAATTCCATTTTCTCTATTCTTTTCTTTTTCAAATATTTATTCATCATAAAATAGAACAAAAAAAAACAGAAATAACTAACGACCAAGAAGATAATCTTCCATTGGAATAGCATCG
>ERZ778019.1407-NODE-1407-length-32865-cov-12.641176_pt1 | contig 32865 bp, 33 predicted proteins | sample MGYA00375749_ERZ778019 | MGnify/ENA primary metagenome ERZ778019 (study PRJEB29350, sample SAMN05389821) | bioreactor metagenome | isolation source: Ammonium sulfate bioreactor | place: South Africa: University of Cape Town | collected 2014-03-17 ... | reverse complement strand
GATAGATAGATATGTATGTATATACAATATATCCATCTGGCACCGTTTCACTAAATATTGATTGCATGTGCTGTGCATAAAGGAGATCATACTAATGAATGAGAACGGGCAAAGACGATGACGACGATGACGAGACGTCCCAAATCATAGAGAATAGATACGATAAACGAGGCAAGTCAAAGAAGAAAAATGAGAAGATAAGCACAACCCTTCGGCTCGTTGCTACTCTACTAAAGAGTTTGACGGGATATATATGTATATACAATATTTGAGCGTTGAGTTTTCAATGTGTATTATATATATAAAATAAAAGGATGGTCAATATTAGCTGGAGGAAATGTTCATCTGCTTGTATAGTAATATAAAGACAAAAAAAAGAAAGAAAGAAAAAAAAAGAAAAGACTGAACTTGTTTGATTAGCTCTCGTTAAAAGACAAGAATCTTTAACCTTGGCCTTTTTTCTATCTATATATATGTATGTATATATATATTTGACAATGTCAAAATCTGAAATCACGCGAGAAAATAAGTATTTCTAAAGGATATTAATATAAAAAGTAAATGAACGGAAATCCGATATTTTTTCAATCAGTTCAAAGTTGATAAAAAGGCATTGACTTGCTATTATTATGATTATTATTTTTTTTGTGTTGTATTCATTTAGCTTACAAAGATGAATCAACTAGTACGTCGACTCCCGGCACGCTAACAACGTCTATGATTAACCTCAAGTCTTTGCCCTCAACACCATCAAGACGAACGGAAACACTCAATCATCATCGTCCATATCGTAAATCAATAGGCAAAAGTACTTTGAACAAGACTGATGAACATTGTCGTTCCTTGTTCAATCTTCTCCCAACATCATTTCGTCCTCGTCATCCTCATAATCAAACTTCAAATAACAAAAGCGTCGATGCTGTAAGTTCACGAAAAGAGAAAAAAAAAGAAAAAAGAAAACGATTGATTGCGTCATATTGTTGTTTCGACTTGTCTAGTGACACTTCAACTCATCTATCATCAATACACATAGACATAAAGAGAATTTACTGCACACACGTAGTAGCCTTTCGTTCTTTTTGCGCAATAGAATGCTAGTCATCATCACAGGAAATACACATGATGTAATACAGATTAACAATGACAGCAGAAACTATTTTTTCTCCTTTAAATTAGTTAATTTTTTATTCATTGGAAGAAAAAGAACAATTATTCTGATTATAATTAGATCGGATATACATGTCGTTGACAGAAAAAAAATAGAACAAAAATAATCATAATATTAATCTTGATCTCATTGATGGAATTTAATCATTATTATACAATCCGTTCGTTCTCAAGGGTTTATTTTCTTCTTCGTCGTCGTTTTTTTACTATTATCAGCTGTTATGATCAATGAATTTATTTCAGTTTTTAATAAAACTATAAGCATATCTTAGTTTTCTATGTTTTTTCCTTTCCTTTTTTTGTTCCTTCTCATGAGCTTTAGTTCTCGTTTTCATTCATCTCGCACAACAGAAGTTTAATTATTCATGATTAAGAATTTACATAGCGCGAAGAAGAAAAAAAGAAGGAAAAAAAAGATGATGATGATAATGATAATATGAGAAGAAGAAGAAGAAGAAGAAACAAAACGAGAAATAATAAATATATTCCATATGATAAGATTTTTTTTTTGTAACTTCTCAAATTTGATTCTTTTCTATGTCTAACTAATCATCTTGATTTTACGCTTGAATCTAGTTTCTTTCTTTTCCAACATTGAGAAGAGCGTACAAAAGAGAAATTAGTTACGTAAAGAAAGTCAAATTTACAACGTCAGAAGAAGAAGAAAAAGAAAAACGTCAAATCAACAAGCAAACTTCTTGTTTTTTTTCTCATCATTCATCTTTATTGACTAGAGGTAATCCGGAGTAAACATTATTTCTATATCTGAGACATCGACGACAACAACAAGAAGAAGAAAATGAATAGCTACGAAAACTAAGAAGAGATTAGACTCAACCTAACATATGTGATTTTTTTTGTCATTCTTTTCAGTCGACAACTACACAAACATCACCAACCACCGAACGGTTTACTACCGATTACGATTCAGGTTATATGTCACAAAGTGTTCTCAATCGTACATCATCGTATGCATCATGTTATTCAGCTGTAGCAACAACCATGCCGATACCATCGATGCTTCGACATGGTTCCATCGAAAGTCTTCTACACGGACATTCGAAATCGAATCCAGCTAGTGTACGTGTGATCGTACGAAAAAATTTCGAACCATTCGCACAAGCACATATCGCTGTTACGAAGGGAACGATTGTTTCTGCTCTGTTTTCTCGTGGCCCATGGCTTTATGTTTGCGTTGAATCCACTGGACAAACAGGTTATATTCCACGTATTATTTGTTCGTTATACAAAACGACCTATAAAAATAATGACAAAACTTATTTTCATCATCATTTATCAGTATCATCAACAGATTCATCATCGAATAAAGATGATGAGCTCGATCTAACGACTGCTATGCCAACAAATAATGAAAAACATTTCATACGTCCTTACAAACAGCAACAACAACAAATGAATCGATATTTATCGCATAGTTCAGCAATAATCAATGATCAACAAAAATCTTATGAATATCCGAAAAAACGTCTTGCACAAATATCATCCGATGATCGCGAACGACGTAATACATGTACTATACCACAAGCATTATTATTATCATCAACAGCAACAACAAATAATACGTCATCAAAAGATCGTCGTTTAACATTGAGTTCAATCAATTGGCCAACAGGATCAAATCATTCCGAAAATGTTCCTATTCATCAAACAGCCGAACATTTATCCACAAACACCAACATTACAACTAATCCTTTGCAACCACCTAGAGATACCGATTCTTCTAGTACACAAGATTCCGGCTATTCGGAACCAACTCCTTACTTTCTTATTCAACAATCAACGCCTGATAATGAGCAAATACCTAAAGGATCCAATTCATCAAAAGTAGGTTGAGACAAAAACGGAAATATTCTTTTCATTGGTGTCGAACGAATGAACGAACGTGCATGCGTATGAAAAGAAAATCTCGAATGATATATGATTTGTATCAACAAAAGTACTTTTGATTAATGAGTTTTTTTGTTTAACGAGTATTTATGCAGAAAATTGAAGTGAATAATAGAGTAGACAGCATAGTTTTTTGAAGGACAGGAAAGGAAAAGAAAACAAAAAATAAATGAGATCTCTATTATTAAAATGAAGAAAAAAACTAAAAAGCTAAATAATTAATATTTTCACTTCCGTTGATTTCTTTCAAAGAAACCGCCAACATCCTCACCACATTATGCCACAGTTCGACGTTCGTCTCTCTATAAATCTCCAAATACAACCAATACCACCGCTGCAACCATCAATTCCTATCACAATTCACTTCGTCGCCATCAACAACAACAACAACAACAACAATCACAAATAAGCACACCGAATCGTTCATCACAACAACGACATACACTTCTTAATGGTTCATCGATGAATGATATGTTAACAAATACATTAAATAAACGTCATTCATTCGGCGCCTTCTATCTCAATGATAATGACGACACACAAAATCAACAACAATCACCACTGAAAACACGTCCGATTGAATTTGCATTAATACGTAATGTTCGTCGTGACAAAGACGAACTCTATCAACGAACAAAACCAACTATACATAATTTACCTAAAAGTCATCGACAAATACCGGCTAGTATTATTTTACATCATCATCGACAACAACAAAAACAACAATTCGGCAGTTCACATAGCGCGTTTCGACCGGTTCAACCAGCGCCCAAATCGAAACGTGCATCGAGCGAAGGTCATTCGCCTGCAAGTGAACGTCAAATTATGTCGTCAACGAATTCACTTTCTTCGTCATCATCGTCATCCTCATCCTCATCGTTAATATCAACGAATTCATCTCTGACAAATAAGAAAAAGAAACATTCTTTGAAAAAACGACGTTTATCATGTGATTTACCTGTTCCATTCGTTTCGAATATGAACACGAATAGTTTGACACGTTCCGTTTGTGAACAAAATTCAATTGACAAATTTACTCATGCTTCGCGAACAATGAGCGAAATTCTATGTGATCAATTCAGTGAGATTAATTTAGATGCTATTGAACAAGATTCTCTTAATCATCAACAACAAATTCGAAAAGATACCGCAACTAAACAACAACAACAATCATTATTTCTTATAACAAAAGATTATCGAAGTGCTCGAGCATCATTTTCCGTAAAACGTGGTGATTATGTTAATGTTATTAAACAAGTTGGACGTGCTTGTTTTCTTGTACGAAAACCAAATAATGGACAAATTGGTTTTCTTCCCCGAGCATTGATGATGCCGACAGCTACAACTCAAATCGATACATTTCTTGAAATGCATGGCTGTCGAGAAACAGTCATTTAAAACTTTGATTCATTCTTCTTCCTTCTTCTGTTTAAGTTTCTTTTCTGTTTTAGTTGTGAATTTAACATCATTTTGATTGTCATACCTACTTCGAATTGAATTTCTAGTCTCATTCGAAGAAAAAAACGAGAAAATCTTCTTCTGTTTTCACCTGTGTTATGATGCATTGTAATTTACTCTTCGCGTACATCATCGTATATATGTTTTGATTATGACAAAATTTCTACTCAGGTTATAAAAGAAACTAATTCAATAAAAAACGTCTTCAGAAAACAAATAGCCGCTTTGTTTAAATCAGTGTTAGAAATAACTCAGACGGTAATTCTTTTGTTCATCAATAGACGTTTGTTTTTGCACTGAACGAGGCTCGAACCGAGGTACTATACACTTTAGCCAATCAATCAGAATTTAATCAAGAACATGCATTTATTTTATTAACATATTAAGTTCTTCATCGATTATGCATAAATAATAAATAATTTATTTTAATTTCTTTTTTGTTATTTATCGTTTCTTGTTTTCTAACTGAATGATTTGTAATTATCTTCGATCTGTGTGCGTATATATGTCATTCATATCAGAATAATTAATTGAATATGATGCAATAATCGATTGTTAGTGAACAAAAGAATAAAAAAAATGAGAATTTATTACAAGTCAAAAAAGATTTGTGTGAACAATATATGGATGAAGGAATTCTCTTCAAGGTAATCTGACGTATGTAGTGAATTATAAGCGCGGCCTGATGGTCTAGTGGTATGATTCGCGCTTCGGGTGCGCGAGGTTCCGGGTTCGATCCCCGGTCAGGCCCTCCTGAATTTTTTTCTTCTCTCTCTCTTTATCTTTCTCTACCATTGAATTAATCATTAGAATAAATATTAATAATGGTAGATCGATTTTGTACATAATTATTTATACGGTTTGTTAACACAACGCAGTCTTATCGGGGAAAAAATTGGCAACTGAAGGACAAAATATTTTAACGTAAGAATACAACTACGATTTTATGTGCGCAGTAGGTCGATGTAGTTTTTATATTATATTTAAATCGTGAAAATAGTTTCGATCGATCGAATATTAGTAGCGTCCTCTGGTAAATTTCTTTTTGCTTATTGGTTTATATGGGAACAGCTGTTTTAAGAACGAACGATCGATCGACGAAATAAAAAGCAAGCATCTATTCACATTTGTCGAATAAAAAAAGTAAATGAATAACAAATATGTTGAATAAATAGGATATATGTCGGACCTTGAATAGATCAGAAAATAAATATTGAAAATATTGGCTTTGCTTTTTGATTTTTAGTTCTTTTTTTGACAAAATATGTCTGATACATTCAGTGAAATCGATTTAAATGATAATCCAATATCAGATCAATCGACTGATTCTTCATCACCGCTTCAAGTGCGTCGAAAGAAATTCTCATTAACCACTAAATACATCTCAACAACGCCATCACCAACGCCGAATCTCTTTGTCAATACATCATCATTCCATGATTTGACAACACCAACACCATCGTTATCACTTCTTGATTCCAGTGGTTCACTATCATCGAATACTTCACGTTATCCTCCGTTATCAATCTCTCCAACATTACCGTTAACTTCAAGTTCATCAGAAACATCAGCTTCATCACCAAATCATATTCTTCGTTCGGCAGGTGCATTCGATTTCAATCGACGCACATTTCAATTTTCTATTTCACGACATGATTCTCTTATTGATTCGTTATTATCCGCTATTTACGAACGTGAAGGAAGTGTTTGCGGTCTGTCATCATCACAGGACAGTGACACAGTTACGACAGGAGATTTAACTGATTCGAATACGCGACGCTTGAGTAATGATTCGATTTTGAATTCTGAAGAAACGACATTAACAAAAACAAATCTAAATAATAAAAGTAAATCGATTAAATATTCTTTTTTTTCTCAAAAAAAAACAAAATCAATTAGATCTACAAGAATTACGACACATCTGTAATCAATTTCAACAACAAATCAATCAACAAAACGCTGTACTACTCAAAAATCTTCGACATCGTGATAAAAATCTTTCGAAACTACAACGACATTGTGACGTTATCACAGCCATTTTACAAGCTGCATCACTTAAACGACGTAAGTTTATTTCTGTCGGCAATCAGGCACACAACCAACCAACGATGATGATTATGTTGTTGTTCTTTCTTGTCATCAACGATTTCTCTTTCATAATGTAGGCGAGGAGTCATAATATGATCAATTGACGTCATTAAAAAAGAAAAGAAGAAAAAAAAATAAGTGAACTCGATTGGTAAATTATTGTTTCTTTCTTTTCGATCAACTAAGAGGAAATCTTGTTCGTTTTTTTTTCTTTTTTCCTCTCTCGTGTCAATAATTTCGGATATGAAAAGAGAAAAATAACTAAGAACTCTCGAACGATTTCAGTTTTTTCAAGATGACGATCAATAGTACAACAACGAATTGTCTTTATTCATGTATTATTATTATTTTCTATTTTAAGGTGAAGATACAACAATGAAATTCTCGTTGACACCATGTCCTGGTGAAAATGGTTTTCAACAATGGAAAGATGCGATTTCTGTTGCAACACGAATGCCAAGCGGTTTACCACCTTCAATTCGACAGAAAGTATTGAGATCAAAATGGAATTTCGAAGTATTTTTTGTTTTGTTTTTTGTCGTTTTTAGCTTTGGATTTCATTAGCAACGAATTATATTCGTGAGATTCATTTAGATTGGGACAAAACATGTCGATTTGCATTTAATAATTGTTCGAATCCTGATGATGATCAATTAGGCATTCAAATTGTTAAAGTAATCAAAAGAAAAAAAAACGAAGAGGATATTCATTTTTTTCTTCATCAGGATCTTCATCGAACCGGTTGCAGTTGGTCATCGAACGAACATGATCGTGCAACATTAAAACGCGTTCTACTCGCATTTGCACGATACAATAAATCGATTGGTTATTGTCAAGGTTTGAACATTCTCGCTGCGGTTATTCTCGATGTTGTTCATATGAATGAAGAATGTGCTTTAATGATATTAATTTATTTAATTGATAGTATATTACCGAATTTTTTTGCCAATAATCTACGTGCTCTTGCTATTGACATGACAGTTTTTCGTGAATGGTTGAAAATCTATAATAATAAATTACATTTACATTTGCAAAAACTTCAAATTTCATCGAATGATCACGCTGAAACGATCTACGAACCGCCGTTATTGAATGTTTTTACGATACAATGGTTTCTAACATTGTTTGCGACGTGTTTACCACGAGCGGCAACATTACGTGTTTGGGATGCATTAATGATTGAAGGAAGTGAAATTCTCTTTCGAACAGGACTTGTTCTTTGGTCGAAATTAGCCATGTAAGATAAAGAAGAAGAAGAAGGGAAGAAAAAAAAAACGAACGAAGAAAATCAATTTGATGTTTATTTAGTCCGATTTTGAAAGTTTCGTCAGCTGATCAATTCTATTCGACTATGGCTCAATTAACTGTACAGTTACTTGATGAAAAAATTATCGATGCCGATACGTTGATCAAAGTAAAACAAACAGATTTTCTGTAAAATAAATTTTCAACAACAATAAAAATAGGAAATCTATAATTTCGGCCCGTTTCCAACTCCGATTCTATCGGATTTACGACAAAAATTTGCGTTCAATATCACACCATTTCAACAATTATCTGCTCCAGGAATGAATACCAACGAAAATGACAATCGTAAACGAACAGACAATCGAACAAATAACGATGAAATGAAATCAAAAGTTTGCTTTTCAAAATGACGAACAAAAATCGAGATATAAAACAAATTGATTTCCATAGGGAAATAAACGTTCAAAGAACAAATCGAACGATGACGAAACAGCAGTAACAACAACAGCAACAACCGACGAAGATATGGCAAATATAATGTCGTGTTTTGCAATGCTTTCATCTTCGACACGAAATAATCGACGTAAATTTCCCCCCCCCCCTCAAATCGAATTCTTCTCATTGTTTTGTTTCTCTAGTTGAATGTTATTCAAATGATTCTTCTAATACGACGAACAATCCAGCAGCTTTATCACGTTTAACGCCTGGTGCTTATTCGAATCTACCAACGACACATAAAACAAATTCCATCGAAGATTCTCTCTCGCTCGATATCAGTCAACTTCGAAAACAATATAGGAAATTAAAAGATCGAAATAAACAAGTACAAGTGATGATTCAATGTACGACTGAAAGAAGAAACTGTTTTGTTTGATTCGAAAATCGAAATCGAATTTAATTTTAGCCGCTTCGAATGAACAAAAAAGTCGTTCGCGAACATCGATTAACAGCGACGATTTTCGTCGACCAACAATTTCATCCGTGGATTTCTCGTCATCGAAATTGCCCGTATCAGTTTGTTCAATCGCCAGTGGTCCACTCGTAAATTCTTCTTTCTATTCGAATAATTCTATTTTTCTTCTTCTTCTTCAAGGTCAATCATTTACTAATAAAACCAGCTGATGTCAAACGAAATCAATTGAAAACAACTGTTTCAATGAAAACACCTTCTTCTTCGTGTTCTTCTGCGCAAGATCGACAACCGAAACTCGTTCGACCGTCAACAATCGAACGGATACCAACCGAAACGTCATCACGTTCGAAAGAACAAGAAGCCGAAGATGCAGCCGAATTACAACAAGAAATCGATCAACTATTAACAAGTCTCAATCTCGAAAAACCCGTCGCTCAATCGCCACCAATCGAACAAACACTTTCCAGTGAACAAACGGCTCAACTTACCAATGTTGCTCGAACACTTTTCGACTACGGTAAAACAGAAGCAACGACGATCGAAAAAAAACCAGCACCGAATTTAATCGATCGAATCGTAACTTCACGTTCAAGTCAAATACCGAAATATTCATCATTCAATCCATTTCCATCACGATCATTCAACGAAAATGTCGCCATGAACGGATACAAACTCGGTCTTTATGCGCCCGATCCAACAACACGTTGACACTTTTTTTGTCTTTCATGTAAATTTCGTGACATTAAGTGTGTGATGGGCTGTTTGCTTTAGTTTTCTCGTCTTCATTGATTTTTTGGAATATACGTATTTGCTGACATTTGTTTTTATCGATGAACAATCTATTCTTTGAGAAAAAGGAAAAAACAAAAGAAACAACATAACAGTAAAACGAAAACAAACAACAACATTCGCCGATACTTTATTTTTGCAAAACAATCGTTAAGCCTTGGCCATCTTTTTTTCATCTTTGATATAGATGTATGCTAGGTTTTAATTAACAAATATGAACAATGTGACAAAAACAACAAAATCTCCTTTCGTCATCTTAGATGTAAACGAATGTTTTTATTTCGTTTGCCGTAAAAGTAATAACGTCATTGCTGCATCGACAACTTCAACACTCGGAATTGTATTCATCGTTGATGAATCCATTTTTGACCGTTGTTTCTTTCGTTTATTTGAATCTTCAGTTGAGCCAAGACGATGAATTGTTTTATCACGTTTAGTTAACGATACGGGACAACTATTTTCATCGTTTGTATTCGAATGAGATTGAACTCGTCTTTCCGAACATAAACGTTCATAGATGTCGATTGTATATTGCGTATATAAAGATAACTGTCGAGTATTCATCGTTAATAAAGTATCAAGTAATAATAAACGTTTCGAACGATCCGTTGTCCATAATGGATAACGTAATTTAATTCCACTCACCGGATCTTTGGTTAATTTAACAAAAAACGAAATTTGTTTCGTCATGTGATAACGTATTTTACTTTTCAAACGCGCACTATGTATTAATTGTTCATCGGTATTTGTTTGATTGAGTAGTTTAAATTGTGGTTGTTGTTCGATATAATGTTCGATCCAATCGCAGACTTCGTTCAATGTTAAACAACGTGTTTTCGATTCTTCGATTGCGAATAAAATCCAAAAGCAAAGTGCCGAATGCGGCGGTGAAACGATATCAGAAGATGAATTTATCGGTACGCGTTCACTTGAAGAATTTAACGATGACGAATCATTATCATGTTCACTATCAGACGAATCGATTAAACTGGCTGGCGATGAATGATGACGAGGCACTTCTTCTTCTTTACTAAGAATATAAGCGGGCAGACTTTGACTGAGAGTCGGTTTTGGTCGTGACGAACGATCGAATATATCTGATCGTGTTAGCCATGATAATTCCGTCAGATCGTGATCGTTAAATGATTGTTTTTTGAGATTTGTCGAAGGACGTTGCTGATGTGTTAGCATTGATCTGAAAATGTGTAAGAATTTTCTTTTTTTTTTATGTTGTAAGAATTTGACTCATAAAAAAGAGGCAGTTTGTTATTTCCTTCCGTCTAACATGTGCTCGTGAATCAGTTCTTTTTTTAATATTTTACGTCTGTGTAAATTCAATTGATGCTATTTCATTGGAGTGGCTCAGGAGTAAACTAAGAAAATGATGACATTTTACTTACACAATCAAAAAGAAGTTTTCAACACAAAAAAAAATTAGTCGATTTTTTCTTCGTCTTCTTTTTACGCTCATGACATCAGATTTATTTTTTTTCTTTGTAAATACAAATTCACTGCTAATACGTCAAAGACACTCACTACTCATACATACGAAGAAGTTGCCCGTCTGACTGTAAAACAGAAAAAAAAAGAGAGAGAAGAGAAGAGAAGAAAAAGAAGGTGCAGAATCAAGAAGTAGAAAATGAGTAAAGTGAGTAATAGTCTGAGTTAAAGAAAGACGAAAGAAAAAAAAAGCGATGAAGAAGAACAGAGGTGAGAGAAATGGATTGGATCTTTTGTTACAGAGTTAGTCATGAAGGTACGTATATACATATATGCCCGTCGACAAGAACAGGAGATAGACTACAACAACAACAACAATAACGACGACGACAACCAAAGGAATAAGAATCGAGAACGAGAGACTATTGCTTAGCAACACGACATCTGCCTTTCAAAAATTCTCTTCTCGTTTGCTTAGCACACATGGATATAGACTTTCTAGAAAGCATAGCATCGCAATAAAAGAAGAAAGAAAAAAAACGAAGAAAATGAGAGATCTTGGCTTCGTTATTAAAAAAAACACTATAAATAACGAAGAAAACAGCAACAAATTTTTAATAAGACTGGACAAAATTAAAAAAAACTTAGAAAAGGTTTCAGTTTCAAAAATTGATTAGATTTCAAGAAAGAAAAACATAACAATTTATAAATATTAATATAAATATTCGTATCATAATCACGAGAATTTTGTTTTCCTATTAATTATTTATCGTAGTTACTCATTAGAAAACAAATTATACGATGTTCAAAAGTCGAAGTCACTTTTCTTTTCGTCTACTAATGCCCTCTATAAAACTGCAGTTTTCTCATTCGAAATTTCGCTTAAACAGCTATTACGATCAATCGATCATCATCAAAGTCCAAAGAATAATACGTTAAAACTGATGACTAACAAATCATTAAAACCATCGGAAGATATTCGTGAAATTCTCGCAAATCGAATTGAAATAGTCGAACGGATTCTACTTGATGATGAAGAATTTTGTAGACGAGAAATTGAATCGACTTATGATGCAGCAAAAGTCTATTTCAATAAACTACAAAAACAAATCGAACATAAACTAAATCAATTGAAAACTAAACTCGATTTAATCCAACAAGAAAATTCTCAATTATGTAAAAAAAATCAAAAACAATTCGATAATGAATTAGAAACAGTCAACGAACTATTTTCATCAGGAAAACATATCGAAGGTTTATTTGTTTTTCTTCTTCTTCTTCGCAACAATTCATTTTTCTACTGTTTAACATTCAGCATTAGAGAAGTTTGCAATCTATGAAAACAATTTTCAACAACGAACAACTCTCATTCAATCGATTCCAAAACTGTACATGAAAGACATTGATTTCAATCAATATTTTTCCATCGACAAACCATTAATTCAAACTAAAGATAAACCAGATAAAAACAATTCGCAATCATGTTCCGATATTCAATCGATGTAAGACAAACAAATAATGAAGATTAACAATTTTCAGTCATATTTAGTACAACGAAAGCACCAGATTCACCTTTGATAACACGTTCGATTAGTAGCCGATTACAATCATCAATCAGTACGCAAAGTCTACCCTTTCCCGTACAAGATCTTACGAATAATTCGAAATTAAATCAACAAAAATCACGTGATAATCTTTCTCAACCAACATCGAACATTCCATCAGGAAAAATCGACGGATTATGTCCGAAAAAAAGTAAAATACTCATTCACCTTTTCGAAAGAACTCGAGACGACTGCGTATACAGATGAATATTTCATTTTTAATATACAAAAGAAAAAGATTCTTCGTCATTGAATAAATTTTTTATTTAGTTGTGTCATATTCATGCCAAAAGACCTGTTCAATTTATTTGACATGCAATCAAAATTCGATGTTAATTTTTCAATGTGAAGCTGATAATTTCAATTCTTGGCATTCGTTACTCATCGATCGTTCGAATACATTGAAGCAAGATTCGAAATTTCATAATATTGACATCAAATCTATTGGTTTTCTTCACGATTCAACAATCTATCTCTTTACTGATCGTGAATTTCATCGATATTCATCGAATTTTCAGCAGAAACTCAATTCGTACATACTTCTAAACGAATATAATCATTTTGGTTGCAGTGGAATTATTTATGATAATTATATTTATCATATGTATGTTAACGATAAACAGCAAATGATTCTATCGATCTTAGATTTTCAAACAATAAAACATATTAACAATGAAAATCTAACCGATCGATTTCCATTTGTAAAACGTTTTCAACATTTTTGTATTTATGATAAATTTATTTATTTTCTCGTTCAATTAGAATCAGATCGCTATGCGATTTTGATTTGTTTATTAGAAAATTTTCGAAAAATTCATTTGAAATCTACAATCGAATTGCTTTATGCAAGTAATCCAATTCATATTTGTCCAATATACATACCGTACACCGAGAAAACCGTTTTGTTTATTAATGATTTCTCAGCTAAAATTCTACATATAATAATCAATGAAAAATATTTCAAATCAATATCAATAGCTGCACATGAATTATTTTATTATGCGGAAATGAACGAAATTTTCTTCGTTCTAAACGATGGGATTTATACGATTAATATTAATGAACAGAAAAATTTCTTTTTGAAATGTCACTAAAAAATACTTGTTTATTTTTGTCAGATTGAATAAACATATTTTTGCTACTGTTGTTAATCATTTAGAAAAAGAAAGTTGACATGAGTTTTTTTCTCTCTCATATAATTTAAACGAGACAACCAAATATTACATATTTATGAAGATATTATAAATAAAATCTGTCCTAGACAAAATACTCGGAAGGCGAAAGACTGAAGTCAGCAAGTATATCAAATTATTCATTTGGAAACTAACTACTTTCCTGTTTTTTTCATGCAAGTACAATGACTTTTTCTTCTTCAATGTTTTAATGACTTTTATAATAATTGAAATACACACTAAATTGAAAAATTTTAAGATGATCTTTACCAGATTATATCCGAGAATAGAATTACTGTTTGCACTTTTCTTCTTTTTCTAACGCGTCAAAATTATCAGTGAAAAGAAATATTAATACATAGCTAAATATAAGTTGTCGTCTTTATTTAACGTTACTTTCAGTATTTTCGGATTAAAATAAATTAGGTCGAATAGTTTGGAGTTCAGTAAAATGCCCTCCTTGTTTTAAAAATAAACAATAATAATAGAGATCACGCTGATATACTCTGAACACGAAACAGACGTCGTTATTATATCTGTAGGTTTTACACAATGATATTCCGTTTTTTTTAATAAAGAATAAAAAAAAGAGTGTCTGATGTTGCTATGCAAATGAAAGAATTTTTATTTGAATTTCCCAATATGAATAATTAATATTAAGTTGTAACAATCAAAGATTTTCGTATTTTAAAAGGTCTCCTAGTGTGAAGAAAGAAAAAAAGAAACAAACAAACAAACGAATACTGACAATTATTGAGAGACTACGTGCACACACACACAATTGTATTGGAGATAAATACAGAAAAGAAATTGAAAACTGTCATTGTTGTCGAATTTTTGCTTGTATTGGTGTCATGGTTTCCAGGGTTTATCCGAAACATTACTTAGATTTGATCGTTCGGAAACATTCGATATACGTGAACTTTGTTTCGATGCTTGAGTTAATGCTCGTGACAAACGTGTACCACTATCGTGCGGTAATAGATTAGCTTCGAGTTGAGTATTTAAATCTTCGACATCTTGATGGTTAAATTGTTCGCGAGTATCAAATGTTACCATTGGACCTGGCAGTGGTCGTGTTGTACTTGCAACTGATTGGCCGATCGGCGGTTCAGTACGAGGGACTTCAGTTGATTGTGCACGTTTACCTTTTCGTGAAGGTGTTGGCTGTGCATTCGACAATGTCCAGGATAATGGACATGAACCAGTTATTAGACCTCGAGGAAATTTTCGTACAGCATATTTTAATCCTAAATAGATAGTGTTTTGAATTATTCAGAGTCTATTTAAGTGTGAGAAATCTATGTCATATTTAACAAAAGTCATTTCTCTCATGAATACTTTTACTTGGATTATTTAGGAGGTTTTCTTTTATCACCACCTGCTCCTCAGGCAAAATAAAGAAAGCTATCAACTACGCAAAGAAGAAGCTATTATCGTTTAACCCCTTTACAAACCGGATACTAGACGAGAGTAAAGAAGGCTTTCTTCTTTTGATATATTCGTCATTTCCTAGTTTAAAAGAAGGAAAAACAAACTATTCGATAAATGAAAATCATAACTATCGACACGGATAAATAGATTGATACAAAAAATAGAAAGACATAACTCAGAGCACTAAAAACCAGGTATTTTCTGCCGACGGATTGTCTCGAATATTAAAAAAAAACAAAGTATTTTTTAAACTAAATTAAAGTCACAAACACGACTTGTATCGATCGAATATTTACCTCCGGAAAGTAGAAATATATTGGTATAACCTCGTTCCATCATAATCGTTGCCGCACGTGGTGCAATTCGTTCATCTTCATCGTACAAAACAATAATTTTGCCTTTTTGATTTTTCTATAAATGAATAACAGAAATATTTATACTTTTTTTCATAAATCATCTAGTACAATGTTAAATAAATACTCAAGGCTGAATGAAGAAGGAAAATAAAAAAAGAAATTGGGTCATGATAATGAACTCTTTATCCTTTAGTTATTTCTCTCATTTTCTTTTTGCTTTATTCTTTTTTTTTCTTCTTTTTCTTCTTCTTTTCCGCTATGAATATTCAAAGTATAAAAAAGAAATGCTTTTATCTTGTCTATGTCACAGATTTATCTACCTAACACACTGTTAAACATAGCTACTTCAGAAAAGATTTCCTCTCTCCATATACAACAATCATGGTATCTTATAAGTATTATTTTTCTATTCTTATTCTAATACATATTCGAACGATGAATTTCATATCAGTTCACGGATATTCTGCTGGTTATTGTCGACTTGAATACCGAAATTTTACATTAAACATATGTAAAGATCCGCCTCGTCGTTTTCTACCTGTCTGTGTTGGATTTTGTCCGAGTATTACTCGATGGGATTTTAAATTTGGACAATTTGTACAACGAACAAGTGCATGTACAGTAACGAAGTATCGTATTGAACAAATCGTATGTCCTGATGCAACTCATACGGCCGTCAATATTCTCATACCACTCAAATGCTCATGCAGTAGACATAATTGTCAAGATAGGCATTCTCATCATCCTTAACACTTTCGAAAAATGTATTTCTCTGTGCCTCAGAGGTCGTTGATATGTTCTTATTTTGTTTTGTTAAAAAAATAATTAAATTGTAAATTATGTTACATAGATAAGTAATTCTTTTGACTCGTTATTTGTACAACGTGAAAGCATTGCAGCTGGATAATGATGAGCTGAAAACGACGAAAAATGTGATTTCAATTCAAAAATCAAAATCAAAACGTGTAAAAACAAACCCGAAACAATGTGATTGGCATTGAATTCGTCCTTATCTCGTAGATCGACGATTAAATATGGACGTTCTTCGAATTCTAAATTCAATTGTTCACTAGTTACTGTTTTTGGCGTTTCAGGAATCGGCTGAAAACGATTCGCATAATTTTTGTAGACGTCCATTTCGCCAACACCGCGAATAACACTTGAGAAACGAAAATAGATTTCGTTTTTGTTTCGAATCTATTCGAATTTACCTTTGTAAAGTCGATCGTGATGAGGCGATACTCATCTGACTATCTTGAGTATCTGGCCGATTGGTATCAGTCAATGTTCTTTGTGATGCACTGTCTAAAATTGGAGTTTTTACGAGAAGAAAATTCGAAAATTTTCTCTTACAGAACTCGTCATTTTTAGGATTTTCTAATGAATTGATTTCGGCGACTTGAATTATTAATTGTACAAGTGTAGAAATTTTCATTCGTTTAAAGATTTCGCCAGCTTGTTGTTTATTAGCTAAAACAAATAGCAAAACAAGTCATATATCGTTTCGATCATTGAGTAAATGTTCTTAAATTAAGAAAGTTATGTCATCTGTATCTCGCAGAACATTTTCGTGCCTGCAGATCATTTACGTGAAGCGAGAACAAGTCTCAGTAGAAATAAAAAGTAATTAACGAGGAAAGCAAAAAAACCTTTTTCCATCTCGATTTATATTAACGTATATTCTATTCTCATAAAATCAGTAGACTTACATGCACGTAATTCTTCATTACGTTTAATAAATTTTGTTAGACTATCTCCTATAAACAAAGCAAATCAGTATGAATTGAGAAAATTCGTTTGAAATTCAATCAAACCCGTGTCAAGTGTCGATTGTACATTTTCATATTTCGGATTTCTTGGTATACGTTTATCCAGAATCTAGATAAATAGAGAGAGAGAGTGTGTGTGTATGTTCAATGTTATTATCGTTTTGATGTTACGTTAACAGATGGCTTCGGACGATTTGATGTAATGATTGACATGATCGAAATAGAAATGTATATGCGTAAATTGTTTTTTTCTTCTTCTATATTTTAGTTCATGTAAAAAGTTTTTTTTTCTTAAATGTACACACGTGTATGTTGCACTTAGATATAGAAGAATTTGCCATAAAAGTTTGAAATTGTCTAGGAAAAACCTCGATTGTGATCGTAAATATACGAATGTGTTTTTAAAATAATTTTCACTATTTCGAATCAAATTTTTCTTTATTTTCATTTTTAATTATTCAAATTTAATCAATCACCTATTGCGAATAGATGTCGTTAGCTCGTTAAGACTCGATTTCGACATAATGTATCGATTCATACTACGACATACAGTCATAGTGATGTCATCGATTGCTTCTACGCGCTATTAAATTCGACTATTTTTCGTGAATTCACAGTTTTTATAATTAACGTTTTCGTTTTATTTGCTTTCTTTATTCTATGAGAGTTCTTCTCTCCTTTCTCGTCTCGATTGTAAATACTTACGCATACGCTTCGCATGGGTTTCAAGGTAAAAGAAATATAATATAACTAAAAAAAGAAAAAAAGAATTATACTATGATGATTGAAGTATTGACGAGGAAAAAACGAAATATGAGTCAAGATTACCCAACCAGAGGATAAAAAGAAACCATCGTAAATCAGATTCAGACTTTTTTAATATCCACCCAAACTAGTTATAGTTATTTTTTTCGCGTTGAAGTGAAAGGAAAAATACTGGAATATGTTTTCTGTCTTATAAACAAACTGAGTCCTTCAAAAGGCTTCGCGATCGGATTCAAATGTGTCGTAAAAAGAATTTTCGTCGTGGTTTTTTTTTCAATGAGAAAGTAAGCAGATGTTCGTTCGATTGTAGATTATTTGGAGAAATCACTTGTTGAATCATGTCATCATCGAATACTCGTTGGTCATTTCGTGCTCGAGCAAAAGATAAAATAAACAAAATCGTCGAGTCCAATTTAACAGCATCGATTCGAGATAAAATTCCAACGGATAACATTAAAGAAAAAACTCGAAATTATACCGATGTAATTAAACAACAAATTCATTATGATGATTTGAAGAATAAAACGAAAAATTATGTCGATCGTATTCTACCATCGAATCGAACGTTTGGCGATGATTCTCAAGGTTTTTTCGATTCATTATTTGATCCACAAACTACAATGGATACATACTTCAAAACAGCTATCATTTGTCTGTGGTTTATAGCCATTATTTCAATGATTTTTACAATTGTCACCATGCTGTTGCCACTCGGCAAAAATGCGTCGGGTACAAGACGTGTTAAACTTATTTTTCTTCATACATTTCTCTGTGAATTTTGCTATTTGATTTACATACTTTTGTCATGGATTAATGTATCATTAGATCATCAATTGAATAAGTTTCTATGTGATATAGCTGAGTATGGAATGTATGCAACTGTGCCGATTATGTGTTTCAGTTTATTGATACTTTCACTGGAACGTTTATTGAATCGTTTTCGATCAACAAGTGTAACGAATAGATGTCTAACAAATTCATTGTTTATACAAATTCTTTTGATTACTATTTGGATTGTATCAATAACAATAATTAGTTTTATTGTTTCATGGAAAAATAAATTGAAAAATCCATTAAAACGAATCTTTTCAATGAATTATCAATGTTCAATCGATGGACAATTAGTGCCGTATTTCAAAATACTCTTTCTTATTTTATTCATTGTTTTAATTGTCTTAATTATTAAATCAATGGTCGTCACATTTGTGTCGAGTATATTCACTCCATCATGTTTTCAAAAGAACGAAGATAAAAAGAAGAAATCCAGCAAAGGAAGTCATATGTCTTTGATTTTTGTTATATTCTTATTTCTGAATTTATTTATCTCAAGCCCATTTTATATTGTATCAACTGGAAGTAGTATATCGAAATTATTTCAAAAACAACAAGAATTTTCAATGAATTTAAAGGTTACGTTTGTCTTACGATTACTTAGTATTATATTTCAATGTTGGATTTTTTGTATTTTTGATAATGATATCTGGTTGCTATTGGATCGATGTATTAGTTTGATAACAACGAAGAAAATGAATTCAACTGACAAGGTTCCAAACAGAAGACATCGATCATATTCGACAGAAAATGGTATCGAATTGCGTAGTTTTACAAAGAAACATGAAGAAGATGATGATGATTTGTCCGATGAAGTTTTTGCACCCCCAACTAAACAACCAAAAGTTAGTAATGTTACAACGACAATAACTGAAAAGAAACCAAAACAAAGCAAAACGAAATCGAAAAAACCAAGTAAAAAACAAGCAACTCCAGAAGAATCGAGTTCGAGTTCGAGTGATGATGAACCAGATAAAAAACAAACTCCTCCAAAGAAACCTTTTGGATCTGACTCAAGTACAAAAGCAGTGCAACCGAAAAAATCATCTCAGAAGCAAACTCCTCCAGAGGAATCTGTTGAATCTGACTCAAATACAGAAGAAGAGCAACCGAAAAAATTACCTCAGAAACAAACTCCTCCAGATGAATCTGTTGAATCTGACTCAAGTACAGAAGAAAAGCAACCGAAAAAATCACCTAAGAAGCAGACTTCTCCAAAGAAACTTATTCAATCTGACTCGGATACAAATGACGAAGCTGAACAACTCGTTATTCCAGAGAAACCAAAACAACCTAGCAAGCCATCTGAACAAAAGACGAATAATCATCATCAGAAAACATCGAAAGATCGAAAACCTTCTCGAAGAAAGAGAATTTATTCAAATGATGATGAAGTTTAAAAGTTTTTGTATGCATTTTGGTGTTTTATTTTATTTTAATATTCAAGATAAATATAATCTTTTAATAAATGAAAGACATTTTCTTGTTTATATACAATCGAATATATATATATATTTATGATAATTTTTGTTTTTCAAACAATAACCACCAATTTTCATCAGCATTTTCATTTGTATTCAACGGTACACGTGCATTCAACAGATCTTCAATTGATACTTCAACAAACGGTTGACATTGATGAGTTGGTTTTAAACAGACAGTTAGAATTTGTTGTTCATTATCATCAAGATACACGATTTGTTCATCAAATCGAAGTTCATCACGAACAGATTGCTGATTAATTTCGAGATTTGTATCGGACACGATTTGATCCGGTTGCGATGAATCGAATTCTCTCGTTCGAATAGAAAAATTCAATTGTGCGAGTGGATAACCAACGCCTTGCCCTAACCATTTCACATAGCTTTCTTTCAACGACCAAATCCGATGAAAATGTTGAAAACGTACTGTTTCATCTGAACTCGTTCGCACAATGAAATCATATTCAGTCGGTGTGAATTCACGTTGAAGTAAATTCGCTGTCGATTCAATCGAATCTCTTCTCGAAGCATTAACTCGATACTCCATAGTATCACAACCGACTCGTCCATCGAATGTACCAGCTATACAAACGAGTTGATATTGATGGGATAGATTGAAATCAAACGATGGATTGGAGATGATTTGTGGTCGTCCATAGGGCGTTCGTTCAACGACAAATGATGAGCTCGATTGTGGAAAAGCTTTGGATAAAATAAAACGAATTAATAATTGCCCAACTAGAGCAGATTTTGCGTCACGTTGAAAGACAAATCTATGGATACGTTCTAATTCCTTCGTTGTTATACAACGTGTTGCAGCTAACCATTGTTCTCTGGTTGGATTCCATTTTTCTGAATTGAAATAAAAACGAAACATTTTCTCCTATTTCCTTCCTTGTTTGTTCTCTTTTCGAATTTCGTTTTGATGATGATGTCCAATAGATGAATGGTGATTTGTCAATGAGATTTTCAATGCATTAATGCATTGTCAAAGATTTGCCCATTTCAACAAGGAAAAACTCATTGAATCGAAATCAGTTGTTAATTTCAATGATATTTTGTTAATTAAAACATGTTGTGGAAAATGTTTTTTCATTCATTATGACGCGCGCGTACAATCAAACCTATGAGTCAGACGTCGATTCGAGGGTTTTAAACTTCTTTCTTCATCTTCAAAAGTTAGTTAAAAGTTTCAACATACACACGTCGGACGTTTGTATTTTAATCTCTATTTTTTGTAAAAAAAAATGACAAATCTTCTAACTGAATCAACATCAAATATTGTTAATGAATTACTTGATGATATCAAAGAAAATATTATTCAAATAAATGACAATTGTAAATATTCATTTCAGTGCTTTGTTTAAACTTGAATCTTATTCTTTGTTTGTTTGTTTTCAGCCGAACAAATTCAATTGAATGCCGTTAAACCAACGAATATAACCAATCTTTTGGAAAAGAAATTATTAATTCATGATCAAGGATTAACAAATGAAACAACATCGACAGATACGACAACACCATTGATTTTAATGAATAAACAAATCGAATTAATACATCCACTTGAACATCAATGGTCATTTTGGTATTTGAAAAATCAACAAGGCAAAGATTGGCAAGAAAATCTCATGAAATTAGCGACATTCGGTTATGTCGAAGAATTTTGGGCGTATGAAAACAAAAATTCATTTGTCGAACGAATTTCCTATTGTTTTTTGTTTTGTTTTGAATTTTAAGTCTTTTTAATCATCTTCGTGTTGCATCACGTTTACCACCGAGTTGTGATTATATGTTGTTTAAAAGTTCGATTTTGCCTTGTTGGGAAGATCCACAAAATTCCAGTGGTGGTCGATGGGTTCTCTATTTTTCTAAACCCGAACAGGTCTATCTCAATCTCGATGTTTGTTGGCTCGCATCTATGTTAGCGTTAATCGGTGGTCAATATGCTCAAGATACGAATTATGTCAATGGTGTCGTACTTTCAGCACGTAAAAGTTGCGATCGTATTGCACTTTGGACATCAGTTCATCATGATCAACAACTCATCTTTCGTATCGGGTAAATACACAGGCATTCATTGAATTATCTTTGACTATTTTTGTTTGCCTTTTTCAAAGCCGACGTTTGCGTGAATTAATTAATATTCCACGACAAATTCATATTTTATTCGAAGTAAAATCGAAAACATATTTTTGTTTCGTGAAATTTTTTCTTCTTCTATAGCTTCATAATCAAGAAACAAGTACAACAACAACAACAACAACATCCAATACAATTAATAAAAAGAAAAGTACAGCAGGAAGCAACAAAGTCATCTATCAATTATAACCAACTGAAGACTCGACTTTTTTTTATTCTTAACACCTGAAACAAAACTAACAAAAAAAAACAAGAAAAAACCCATTCTGTTGTTATACTTGATTTCTTTCGGCGTGTTTCTGTCTCTCTCTCTCTCTCTTCCACTCTCATCCTTATTCTCTCTTTTCTTCATATTGTGTATATGGATACTCGTTTCCTTGTTGTCTTATCATATACTTTTAGAAATACACAAGAAAAATCTAACAACGTTTGAGAAAGAACGAAAAAGGAAATGATCTTTAATACACTTTTTGTATGATTATTGATATTAGTTTTGCAAATAAAAGATATGATCATGCATTGAAAATTTTATAAATCAGTTCTTGTTACTTTTTTTTTATTCACAAATACAAAAAAAAACACAGAACCATTTTCTCATTGTTAAACTAGTTTCGTCAGTTCGTCTGTTAGATCCGATTGAATTTTTGCCACTTTTCGTGATTCAATAGCGTGAGTTATCGAACATTTCATTTGACAATCTGAAATCGGAATTAATTTTTCACCAGCAGCTGAACGAGCAGCGATCACGCCGAGATTTTCTTCGGCTGTACTTAATAAATACGCATTGGCATCACCGAGCGAAATTATTCCTACGATAGAAAATAAAACCAAATATCAAACGGAGATTTAAGCCTACGTGCAAGTACAATATCATCTGGTCGAAACTTTGTACTACAAACAACTGAATCCTTGTTAAAACTTTCGATATTTTCTCGTGTAATTCGTCCATGACACGGCGTTTTCAATGGTTGATTGTTAATAGCAAATATCAAACAACGTACGAAACGCGATGTCACATTCGTTACTTTACAATAAGCTAACGAACCAACGGATGGCACAGCTAAGGAACGATCTTGACGAAGTACGGATATGACTGGTTTTTGATCGGAATTTGGTGTCGATTGATCAGTTTGTGTTAAATGAATTGTTCCAGCTATGCTTGCATAGATACAATTCTGTTTCTCGTACGTTCCCGGACCTGATGTTGCTCGATCACATGGACATAAACGATCACCTGGAACACAATAGTATTCCGATGATGACATCTAAAATAACAATCCATTTGAAGAGTTTGCTTTCTTGAATTTACATTTTATTTAATAATCAAACAAGAAAAGAACACAAAGAATTTTATTCGTTTGTTTTAGGTTGATAACGTTGAATCCAGAGATTTCGTATTTGATTTTTCCATCGTGTTCGTTTGGTTTCAACATCTTCGAGTAAAATTGGACCGGCTAATGAAGTTGTCGAATATTTCGATGATTGTTTAAAACTATCCCATAATTCATTTTTCTGCTGATCTAAAATCTCAATAAATAGACTGTAAAAGTTTCTTCGTGTTTTTTGTTTGTTCTCAGTACCTTCTAAAGTTTTATCACCGAATATGACAGCATCATGCCGTCGATCATTAGCTTCGATTAATCTCGATGTTTTCTCGACTGTATTACCGAATTGTTGCCGTTGAGCAGCTAGATTTCCGTAATCATCATCGTCAACTATTTGATTGATTCGATCTTGTCGATCATTTTCATAGAGATTGAAACGAAAATTTCTTTTCGAATTAAATGATTTGTCTCCTCGACGATGTTTCGAAGACATTACTTTGAAATTTCTAATTCAATTCTTCTGATGAATATGAAATTATTGAGAAATATTATCAACCAGTCAAACAAAACGATGAAAACATTCAAAAGATGACGCTCATTGTGTCGCTGTTAGTAATGAAAGTTATTGATTGGAAAGTTATAAAAATATGCAGAATACAACTTGATAAATAATATTTTTCATTGCATTTGAAAAATCTAGTTACATTTCTTGTTTAGATTGAAAAATCATGGGTGCCAATGGAACTAAGGAACCGCCGAGAAATATTTCATTCGAAAATCAACTTCTTATGACTGAAGCTGCTTTACAGCAACTTCAATCATCTGTTGGTAAAACCGTTCCTCAAGCTGTCAGTTCTCGAACGCCCGGCATCGATTCATCGACAAAAACATCGAATTCACCATTGCCAACGATCGATACGAATGGTACAGTTGAAACATGGCGTGCACTGGCTTCATCAGTCAATGACATTGAATTGCAACGTTTAAGAGACGAATACAAACAAAAATTGGTCGAACAAGAACGATTCAATCGAGAGAAATTATTGTTAACCAAAGAAAATCTGGCGAATGAAGTCGAAAAAGTCGAAAAGAAATTCTCGAAATTTATTTATTCGCCTATATGCGAAATCGAACGAGCTGATATTGAAAAATGTTATTTAGCTAATCCGAAACAAGTTTTAACTTGTTCGATACTTGCCGAAAAGTTCATGAAATGTGTTCAACAACATCGTGAACAATCATTACAATCTTCTCAAGTTCAATCACCGTCAACTAATGCAGCTTAACCAGACTTCCAAACAACAAAACAAAAACGCACATTAAAATGGACTATTTTCCTAACGTAGTCACTAGACATATATATATTTTTTTCTCTCTCTTTGAATCCTTTCTTTTCGTTTGTTGTATGTCTATTGCACTAGTAAAATTGATTTGATCCCTTATTCCTGCTGAATATGTTGACATCCTATTCTCATTGAGATTTTTTAGATTGATGATTGATTATGTTGCCGAATATATCAATTCATCAATTGATGAACTCGAATCCTAAACAATGGTTGACATGTGCAGATCGAACAGAACAAAATGAAATCATCTGCGGAACAGATCAAGGAATGATCTATCAAACACAAACATCGACAAATTATAAACAATTACTTGGTTAATTTATTTTAAACAAGTTCTTTGTTCTCTCTCAACGAAAAAAACTCAATTCTAGGTCATAGAAAACTTATTTCTGATCTATGTTATTATGATCCCACTGGTTCATACATTCTTTCCTGTTCGGCAGATACTGATATTCGTCTATGGTCATCGACAAAGTCCAATTGTCTGACGATCTATCGTTCGCATTTGTCACCTATCTGGTGTCTAGCTGCTCATTCGAAAACCGATCGTTTTGCATCGGGCTCACTCGATCAAACAGTTCGCCTATGGACACCCGAACGACTCGATATTCTTCGAACATTATCCTCTCATACTGATGAAATCAATACGATTGATTTTCATCCGAAGGGTAAATATTTAGCATCAGGTTCAAATGATGGTCTCATTATTCTTTGGGCACTTGAACAAGCTCAACCAGGTCGAATATTTAAAACCAACAGTCCTGTCGATCGATTGAAATTTACATCCGATGGGAATTCATTGATTTCAATTAATCATAATCTTGAAAACAAATTAGATAGTATCAGTATTTGGGATCTACGAAATGTAACCGAACGAAAACTAATCGAAAATATTCCTAGTGATCGTCGATTATTAAAAATCTGTCAAATAGGTGATGGAAATGATTTTTTTACGGGTTTCAGTCAGACAATTCTAGGATTTAATATTCAAACAAGTCAAACTATTCGAACTGATTTTTCTCATTTGAATTTTTCACGTTTAATACATTTATCATCGAATGAATCAACAAATTTAATTGCAATAGTTGAATAGATGAAGAGATCGATTGAAATTTCTTTTTTTTTCTAGATGACGACACTTCGACAACGTCGGAAACAGATTCTATCAGTTGATACTGTTCGAGATTTTGATGCATTTGTTAAAGTTGAAAACGATTACACAGAACCAACAACAACAGGCGGCACACGTAAATAATCATACGTAAAAACAATAACTAAATTTCTATTTTAGTTTCACTGATAACTATTCTTATTGTTGTTGTCCTCAGTTTGATTCATATAATGACATTTCAAACGAATACATTGAAATATGATTACGATGTCGATTGGGATCATGATAGTAAATTAAAAATCAATGTCGATATGACGATTGCAATGAATTGTCATTGTTAGTTTTTCTTAAAAAAATCGAAGACGAAATATCAATCATTTGTTTTTAGTAATCGGTTCTGATGTTTTGGATATAACAAATACCAATCCGATGGAAAGGTTTGTTGCTATTGTCCATTTTGATGTGTTCAATGTAAATTGAAATCTTCTAGTGGCAAACTAGATGAAGAAGAAACATGGTTCGAATTAACACCTCAACAAAAACTTGTATTCAATCGTCTGCAAGCAGGCTACAGAGTAATTCGCGAACAATATCATGCTTTACATGATTTAATTTGGTTAAGTGGACATACAATCGAAGAATTACCTAAACGGTAGAAGCATAAACAGAGAAGAATTTGTTTGAATTCAGTTTGTTGATTGATTGATAGGGAAATTCAACTCGAACAAAAGCCAGACGCATGTCGATTGCATGGAACATTAGAAGTGAATAAATTAGCTGGAAATTTTCATATTATTCTTGGCAAGTAAGTGAAGAGAAAACAGTTTTAAAATCAAACGAAATCATTTCCGCAGACCTATTGAAGGAGATTTCGACTATGAAAGTCACGGTCACCTCGTTGATCTTCATCAATTATCACATATGAAAAGCATGTGTTGTTTTGCTTTTTGTTAGAATGGGGAAGGGGAGGGTGATAGATTTCGATATTAGTTCTTTTTTTATTATCTTAGATCATTTTCATTATTCGGTCAACATGCTCATATAAGTCCCATGGGAGCACAGAATGCTGGTTGGTGAAAGGAGATATGATTTGAGGATTTTCGTGAATTCATTGAGTTTGTTTTTAGCTTTGAATTTTTCTCATCGAATCGATCATTTCTCATTCGGAATGCCGACACCAGGTCTTATTCAACCCTTAAATGGTGATTTGAAACTTGCTAATTCAAGTAAATCAAATCCAAATATGCGTTAATTGATTTTGACATGAAATCAACTGTTTTAAATTCAGGTTCACAAGTTTTTCAATATTTTCTTGAAGTCGTTCCAACTGTTGTTCAAACACGTTATGCTAATGTTGAAACATATCAATATGCTGTTACAGAAAAAGTGTGTCGAATTGAAAAGAAGAAAAATAGTTTTCGAATTTGTTCATCATAGAGTCGAGCCATTGATCATGGGAGTGGTAGTCATGGTATACCGGGAATCTTCATTCGATATGAAATTAGTCCGTTGAAGATTGCTGTCAAAGAGATTCGTCGATCTTATTTCATGTTATTAATCGAAATTGCGGGTATTTGTGGAGGAGTCTATGCAACTTCCGGTAAATTGATTTCTATAGAATTATTTTCAATAGTCATCGTGAATGTTTAGGAATGATTCATAGTCTTCTGACTGTTATCTATGAAGCTGCATTTAAACAATGTACGAAACCGACTATCACACGTTCTGATTCGAACACAAATCCTTCGACAGTTGCAATTGGTATTACGCCCGAATCTTCGTCTGTTATGTGAAAAAAAATATACTCAATTCTCCATTTTTAAAAATGTGATATTTATATTATTAGACTAATTCTGTTTTTCTTGTTCTTCTTTTGCTTGTTTGTTTATTTGTTGGTTGGGCGAGAGGGAAAATGTGAAGATAATTTAATCGAAAACTAATTTTACCGTGATTTATTCAATAAAAAGAAATCTTATCTTTGAACAAAACTGACAAGATGGATGATAATGGATTGAATAGGATAGCGAAAGAACGCAATGAGAAAAAAAAACCTCGATAAATAGTCCTAATCAGGATTTTGCAATTCTTATCATTTTTTTGCTCTGTTCATCATCAAGATGATGATCTCTTTCGTTGACAAGAGTCAATGAAAGATCGTATTCTATCCTCTTGTCGACGCACGAAGAGGGAAAGACCAAAAAAGAAAGAGAAACAGAAACGGAGAAGGAAAAAAGAGAATCTCGATTTTGAAAGAATCAAGCATTGACAATGTTCGTCCGACAATCTCTAATCTAGTGGAAAGGAAAAAAAACAACATTAAACGAGATGTATTGGCAATGTTTGGTGTTCGCAGTTTTGTCTGTCAATATTGTTCGATCGAATATGAATATATCGATTGGTAAGATTGACAAACTTCGTTGTTTTTTTTCTTCAAAACAGAGGATTTTAAAATAATTTAGGTTTACTCTTCTATGATTACGATCAAAACTATCCATTGGAATTGAATCATCTCGCACGAAATTATGTTTTCGAAAAATTTCATGATAATATTCGTTATAATCTAATTGAATACTATCAAATTATTGATTTCAATTCGAAAACTCATCAAACATGGTCAAGTCTATGCGCATATTTATCCAAACGAGTATTTTCTCTCATAACACATTTGAATTTCGATGATTTCAATTGGATTCCAACATTTTCATCCACCTATCACATTCCATTGATCAATCTCAATAATAATTATCTTCAAACACCATATACACTCTCATTAAAACCCGACGTTCTACCTGCATTGATCACCGTTCTTCATTACTATCAAATCAAACAATTTGTCTATGTTTACAATGACATCAACGGTGCTCATCGATTGAAACAGCTAATGAATCGGCAAACAACAGAGAAATTATTCGAATTTAATATTCTCAATCGATATTTAGATAATATCGATGATGCTTATGATCTATTGTATAATATCGAATTAATCACAGGTTCATCGTTTCGTTCCTACGGCAGACATTCATTTGGTCGATATATAATTCTTGATTTTTCATCGATTGAAATCTATCAAATATTTATGGATAAAATCAAGCATCGTGGCATGACAACATCGGATTATCATTATATTCTGTTGTCATTGAATGCTCATCAGTTAGACATGACCTATTTTCGATATGGTGGTGTTAATGTCACATATTTTGTTCTACCGACAATTTCGAATGAATATACAGTTCGACTTCAAACGCAGAATATCTATTCGATTGAATCATTATTGTTGACTGATGCATGGGAATTGATGAGTCGAACAATCGATCGTTTGATGAATTCAACTCGAAATCTACAATCGAATGTTAATTGTGAAAAAGCCGAGATTTTATCGTGGAAATATGGGAAATTTGTTTGGGAACAGATTTTACAGAGTCATTTTCACGGTTTAACAGGTTCGATTGAATTCGATCATCGAACTGGTCAACGAACGAATTATACATTCGAAATTCATCGAGTAACAAGAAATAATCTGCCAAAACGAATCGGATATTTCCGTGCACCTGATCGATTAGAAGTATGCAAATTGTTCGTCTCTATTTTTTTTATCTGTTTCTCTTTGTTTGCCTTAGATTGCTGATGAGTCGACGCATCGTTTTCGTTCAACATTCGACAATCACACACGATTGATCGTGACAATCTTCGACGAACCATTTATGATGTTAAAAAAAGTTCGAAATAGCACATTAACCGAATCGGAAATTCCACGAGGAACGATTCTTGATCCATCGATGGTCGAAGGCTATTGCGTTGATTTAGCTTATGAAATTTGTCACAATCGTCTACAGATTCCATATAAATTTCTAATCGAAACAAAATATGGCAACGAAATATCTCGAGGTGTCTGGGATGGAATGGTCGGCGCGTTAGTTACTCGAGAAGCCGATCTTTCGATTGCCTCACTGACAATCAATGGTGCTCGAGAGAAAGCAGTTGATTTTTCCAAACCATTCATTGATTTAGGCATATCGATTATGATACGTAAACCGGAAAAACAAAAGCCCGGCGTTTTTTCATTTATGGATCCATTGTCGACGGAAATTTGGATTTGTGTGATTATTTCGTATATATTTGTTAGCGCAATCTTGTATTGTGTCAGTCGATTTTCATCGTACGAATGGTATTTCGAGAATGAAACGGACATTAAACCACGAAATAAATTCTCATGGTTCAATGCTTTATTTTTCTCGTTTGCTGCGTTTATGCATCAAGGTGTTGATTTATTGCCTCGGTCGATATCCGGCCGAGTTGTGACCGGTGTTTGGTGGTTTTTTAGTTTGATTCTTGTTGCATCGTATACAGCTAATTTAGCAGCTTTTTTAACTGTCGAAAAATTAGTGACACCAATTGAAACAGTCGAAGATCTAGCGAGTCAAACTGATATTCGCTATGGCGCACTACGTGGCGGTTCGACAATGGCATTTTTTAATAAATCAACATTGACAACATTTAAACGTATGTGGAATTTTATGCAACAACATAAAGACGATGTTTTCGTTCAATCGAATCGAGATGGAATCGAAAAAGTTCGACGATCCAAAGGCAGATTCGCTTTTCTACTCGAATCGACTTTGAACGAATATGTTAATGAACGATTACCTTGTGATACAATGCGTATCGGAGAAAACATCGATGCAAAAGGCTACGGTATTGCAACGCCACTCGGTTCGGACCTACGTGAAGCTATAAATATTGCTGTTCTCGAATTAACTGAAAGCGGATTTCTCAATAGTTTAAAACAGAAATGGTACATTGACGGTAGTGAATGTACAAGTTCAGGTGCCAAGGATGCTAAACAAAGTACACCTTTGAATTTGGCTAATGTTGCTGGGATGTTTTATGTTTTAATTATTGGACTTGGCAGTTCAATGATAATTGCATTGTGTGAATTTTTATTTAAAGCTAAAGTCGATTCGATTCGTTTAAATCAAAATGTTCGAGAAGTTATGAGAAGAAATCTACGTATATCAATAACAGGAATTGATTTCGATGAGAAATTAAATTATGCTGATTATTGGCCATTACAACAACAACAACAACAACAACAACAAAAACTACTCAATCGAAATCAATTGAGTTTTCGACAAGAAAGAGCAACAACATTATCATCGACATTAGAAGTACCGAAAATGAACGATGTCCGAGGAATAAAATCGAATAATATTACACATTTATAAATGTCGAGCATTTTTTCTTTTGTTTTCAATCAATTTCATCGTTATAATTCTCAAGTGAATCTTTGAGAATAAGTGTCAATTCTCGATAAATATATGTATAAGTTCGAATAGATGTATAACGTTTAGTTTTTCGACAAATTCCTTCGATGTACACTTGAACATATGTCGGTAGATTTGTAAACGTAACTTGACCGAAACGATTTGTTTGTTTCTGGATATTTATTTGCGGATGTTTGAGTAATTCTAAATGTACAGACACATTTTCTACGCGATGATTATTTTCATCGACGACAGTTATCAATAAAAATTCATTTCCAATAGCAAATTCAATTTCTTGAGTAAATTGACGACTTTCGATATGATCGAAAAGAATTATTTCGAAATAATGATAACCATTCGACAAATCCATATGAATCGATGTTAACATAGAATGAATTTGTTTCTCGATAAATTCATAATTATTATCGATAATAATTAAACGACCTGATTGAATATCTGTTGTGTTAAATCTAGCAGTAATCAATGGTGAATTGAATGAGTTCATATGAATGCCAGATTCAAGAAATGATTTCGAAATTCGTTGATGGAAGAAATCAATTCTTAAGAAATAATACCAACAAAATAACAGCTGTATTACGAATAAAATTAATACAAGTTTAACAAGATTCTTGAGAGAGTACATTTGTACTGCTAAAAGTCTGGAATGAAAATGATAGCTTTTGCACTTTGAATGTGAAATTGAAGCTTAATATTTAATATGTATACTGTAGAGGTTTGTCATACTTTTTTTGGCGAAATCTCGACTTTCGCTTGCTATGCAAATATTCAAGAGACTACTCAAAACTAAAACACTTAAGAGACTATTGATAAAAAACACGCTCTCTCTCTAGTAAAAAGAACAAAATTAAAAGAATTTCGAATTACGGTTCAGTACATTTTTACGCCACAGCAGTTCCTTTTTTCTCAAAAAAGCATACATGAAATGTATTTTTGAAGAACATGAAGAAATTTCAGTAGTGTCGAATTTGAAACTTGAATTCAAATTCAAGTTCAAATTCAAATTCAAGTTCAAGCTCAAATTCAAATTAGTATCATCTATTTTGAAGTTTTCAAGTTTCAAATTCAAGTTCAAATTCAAATTAGTATTATCTATTTTGAAGTTTTCATATGAAAAAGTACCATTTTCGTAGACAATACGCCTCCGTTCACAAACAGACCCCCTCATCCTAAATCATAATTTGAACTTGAACTTGAATTTGAAACTTGAAAACTTCAAAATAGATGATACTAATTTGAATT
>ERZ778019.1394-NODE-1394-length-33041-cov-13.375765_pt1 | contig 33041 bp, 35 predicted proteins | sample MGYA00375749_ERZ778019 | MGnify/ENA primary metagenome ERZ778019 (study PRJEB29350, sample SAMN05389821) | bioreactor metagenome | isolation source: Ammonium sulfate bioreactor | place: South Africa: University of Cape Town | collected 2014-03-17 ... | reverse complement strand
TCTATTTCGTAGATGAAATTACCAAGTTTATTATTAAGTATACGTTCAATAAATTAGAAAACAATGTAAAAAAAATACAAAAATAAATATACAAATAATCTGTTCTCGCATTATTTAATTGTTTTGATGAAATTATTCATGCTTACTTGCTTCATCTTTTTGTTGTTCTTGACATCACACGTAATACGTGCATTTGCATTAATAACGACTACATTGTTTTTACTATCATCACTTTTTAAATAATCGACAGTAACTGGCTCAAAAACATATCCAGTTAATGGCCGAGGTGAAAATGGAGATTCATCAGTCCAAGTATATCCAATATCTTTGAACGCACGCTCAAAATCTACACTTTACACTGTACGACTCCATTCCGTTGAAACTAATCGAGAGCATAAGATTCCCTGTTGTTTTGCGCTTAATTTAAATCGACAATCAAATTCTTGTTGATCGAGATATTCATCAGCAGCACATTGGAAATGGTGCTTGAATACACTAGAAATCTCCTTATCCAATAGTTGGAGATATTGTGTGCATTCTTTCGAAAAGCTTCAGTAACAGATGGTTTCAGATGAGAACCTGCCAAATCAGCAATTAAAAGTTCTGGATAGCCATCATATTAACCAAAGTTCAAATTATTCGTCCTGATTTCTCCGACGGACTATATTTCAACTCAAAACGTCATACAGGTCTTCTATTATGGAGGGGGGGCGTTAGTGATTTTGCATTTTTTGGTTTTAAGGCTATGTGTATCGCTAGAGCTCTTCATGGCACATCTTTTAAAAGAAAATTAGCCGTATATTATTTTTATAGGTCAAGACACATAAAAATAAAAAACAATAACTTATAAGGATTTTTACTGTAAAAGGACAATACATACCAGAGTGCATGACAGTAGATAGATGATATTGTAAGTTCTGGGGACAGTACGTGACTTGATCGAAATACATAGAGTCATGTACATTTAACGTTGAACTGTCAATATAAACTGTACTCGTACTTGCGCGACCCTCTACATAAATTTAAATGTCAATTAAAAATATGTGTATTGTGACCAATGATAACGCAAAACATGCAAACAAAAAGAAATAATTTGTTTTTTTTTCACCTAGATAATAAAAATAAACAATGTTTTCTCTCTCCTCTTTCTACGCATACAAGCATAACTTTGATAACATCGCAAGAATTCTCTTATCTATTCTAATCTCACCAGAATCTGTTGAGAATAAAAAGCAGTGTTTTATCGTAACCATCTTTACTTTACATACAATATTCTTGTATTTTAAAAATGGCCATTCGTATGCATTTACTCTTCAGCTGTGCTGCATTATGCATTTTAGTTTTACAAAATGCTAATGCAGCCAGTATCAATCCATTTTTGGAACAGGTGGTAAGTTGAAAATATTTGAAATTTATTAGTTTGTTCTAAAAAATATCAATTACATAGATGCCACGACTTAAAACCTTTTCGTGGAAAGATTGTGGAAGTGCTTCCGATCCGGCTCATATCGAATCAGCAGATGCTTCACCAGATCCAATTAAATTTCCAGGTAAAATTTTATTATTTATGAATACGAATAAAATTTCATTTTCGTTTCTCTCTAAAAAAAACAGGCAATCTTACAATCAGCACAAAATTCACCATTACAGGAGGACAAGCCACTGATCTTGCCGTATGCATATTCATATGACTAAAGAATCTATTTCTTTTTATTATATTTCTAGTTGGCACTCACAATGGAAAAGAAAGTTGCCGGTTTCTTCGTCAAAGTTCCATGTGTTGATAATGTTGGTTCATGCACATACGGTGATCTTTGCAAGGACTGGGCTGAAAATTGTCCAAAATACTTTGCTAAATACGGTATCCCATGTACTTGTCCAATTCCACCAAATACATACACAATTGACAATGCTGTTATTGATGTCAAGTCATCATTACCATCGATCATTAACGGAGATTACCGTTTAACCGGTAACCTTGTTTCAGCCACCGCTGGTCACCTTGCTTGTATTCAAATCGTTGCCACATTAGGCTAAATAATGAAGCAATTTTTTTTCGAACTTTCTTTGATTTTTGTAATTCAATTCTCTTATATAAAAAACAAATAAAGATAAGAAAGTACAAGTGCAAACAGAATAATTCTCGCACGAAAAGATAACCAGATCTCCTAAACATTTGCTTTTTCTTCTCGAATGTTTGAAATATTATCATTTATTATTATGCAAATAAAGCAAAAAGAAAGAAAACGACACACACACACCTATATATAAAGAGAATACATGTTTGATTACTTTCAGATAGATATTTCTCTGTTTCGTATCAGACCAATGGCATTTCGTCTACATTTAGTTTTTGTATATATTGCTTTGCATCTTTTATTAATCAACTCTGTTACGTCAAATGTTTTACAACAATCAGAAGTAATCATTCGATGAATATAAGTTTTACGCTTTATCTTTTTATATTTGACTTTTAGGAAGCAAAAAATGTTGGTTTTTCATGGGGAAGTTGTGCAGCTAATACTGATCCCCTTCACATAACAGCATTGAATCTTTCACCGGATCCGATTCGATTACCAGGTAACAAATGATTCATTTCTCAATATTCTTCATATACGTATGTCTATTTATCATTAGGACAAGTAACTGTTACAGTTGGATTGAATCTAACAAAACCATTTCCTGTTGATTTGTCTGTACGTAGAATACTAACAATTGTGTAAGAAAGACATCGAATTTGACTTTCGTGAATTGATTTTAGGGCAGTGTTAATATGGAGAAAAAAGTTGCTGGTATTTGGATAAAAGTTCCATGTGAACATGGCGTTGGTTCATGTTCGTACGAATTCTGTACGAATAAAACTCAAATATATCCATCGTTTTTCGGAGGAAGTTCACCTCCGAAAAAATGTCCTCCAATTCCTGCAGGTGTCTATTCAATGTCGGGAGTTTCAGTAGAAGTTTCGAAATCAATTCCATCGATAGCCGAAGGCGAATTTAAAATACATATTGATTTGCATTCAACTTTAGGTGGTCATATGACTTGTGTTGACCTTCATCTTAATTTAAAATAAATATTTTATAAATGAATTCTTTTGCGATTTAACAACACATTGACGTCAGTCGATTGTTTTTCTTTCGAAATTATTTTTATTCGGCAAGACTAGATAACATTGTGAGATAACGTTAGTCGAACCATCATCGCACGCTTTTTTTTATCATTTATTTTCATAATAAAGCAACGACGACACATAAAGATGTTGCATCTTCATTCAATTTTTGCTTATATTTCAATTTGTTTATTATCAATATATTGCGTTAATTCAAATGTAATTGAACCAGTCAAAGTAATTTGTTTATATGATTGCTGTACTGTTGTTGTCGATGTTAGCATGGTCTTTCTTTAGCCATCAGATAAAGTTGGCTTTTCATGGGGAAATTGTGGAACTGGAGGTGATCCAGTTCAATTCAAAGTTGTTTCAATAGCTCCAGATCCAATTAGATTTCCCGGTAATAATAGTTCTTATTCAAACTTTGATAAGAACTAACTGTTCTCGAAATTGATCTTGTTTATAGGAGATGTTGAAGTTGCTCTATCAGTTAATCTTGTCAAGCCATTTCCACCTGATCTTACTGTACGTAAATCTATCCTATCGATATTCTCAATTAACATTCATTATTTCTAATTTAGGCACTTGTTGTCATGGAAAAGGATGTGCTTGGACTTTGGGTTAAAGTACCTTGTGTTAACAATGTTGGTTCATGTGTCTATCAAGATCTTTGTACTAATATAACTCATCTTTACTTCAATCCTTTTCAATCATTGGATACTGATAAAAAATGTCCACCGATTCCTGCGGGAACATATTCAATGGCAAATGTTATTCTTCCTATCAGTAAATCAATTCCATCGATAGCCGATGGAACTATGCGAGTAACAATTGATTTTCTTTCAAATGCTCTCGGACAACTTGGCTGTCTTCAAATGATTGTGAATTTAACATAAATATAATTTTTGATCAAAAAAGAAACATTTATTTTTCTGTATTTTATTTTTCTATCGTATATGATTTATAAAAGTAAACAAAAAAAAATCGTATGTCAAATATTAATCATTGTCCTATGCTCATAAGTTTATCTTCGAATATTGCCAATATGAACATGATTGCAATACCAGCTAGAAATCCAATATTCACACAAATGAATCGTTTTATTTCTATACGTCCATCGGGTAACAAAGTAGGTAACTAAAATGAAACACAAAAAAAGGAATTCTAAATATATTGAAATTGAAATTGAATTTACTAAATCGACTAATGCTATGTAAAGAAACATGCCAATAGTTACAGCAAATATCCACTGACGAGTACTCTCATTTGTTGATACAGCAGCACCAACAAAGAAACCAATAAAAGCCGTCGTTGCAGAAATAAAATTCCAAAATAAAGCCGAACAATGAGAGAATCCTGAATTAATCAATACGGCATAATCACCTAGAAAAATCAAAATAATAAGAAAATATCTGAATATACTGTAGTATTTACCAAATTCATGAGGTAATTCATGGCATCCAACGGCAATTGTTGTTGTTAAACCAAGCATAAGATCTTCACTAAACGCAGCACCAATAGCTAAGCCATCGGCAAAATTATGAATACCATCACCGAGAATGATCATCCAACCAGTTGCTTTTTTACCTAAACACAAATCATAAATCATTCCTTTTCCTATCCGTCGAAATCTATACCTTTAGGTGGCACATCACGGACAATTTCTTTGGCTTCTGTTTTTGTTGAAAATGAATTCGTATGGTGAGAACAATTTTTACCAACGCATACTAATGTTGGATCTAATTCGTTATAATTATGTTGATGAGAATGACCACGTGATACACCTTCTTCAACTCTAGCCGCTGAACTATTATCACTAATACCGATACCGTGACTATGACCATGAGAAACACCGACATTCTAAACATTTTCAAATCGTGGAAACGATTAAAAAACGAAGTGTAAAGAAATTACGTCTTTATCTCGAATATATGCGATCCAGTGGAGTAAGACTTCCAATAAATAAAAACCATAGAGAACTTTAACGAAAATCAAGTTTATCTTTTTTTCGAAATCTTTTTATTTGCATACCCATTACAGCAGTAAACAGTTTCCATTGATAAGGTTCAACCTTAATCTTCGAATGATCATGTCCTTCTTCTTCTTCTGCGCCATGTGAATGTCCACTTTCGACAGATTCGTGACTATGAAGACCAAGAGCCTATAGAAAATCAATGAAATTATTCACTATCTAGAAGATGAATATGCATACAAATGGAATTAAATGAAGTAGAGCATCGCCGAAGAGGGTGCCAACAGCCAATGCCGTGCATGTTACAAGAACATACTGGAATGATACTCGATACATACATGGAAATGCCAATAAGCCACCCAATGATAAAACGGAGATGATAAAAACAGCGAGAAAGCCATAGCCGTATTCTGGAATAATGATAATAATAGTATTGTTGTTGTTGTTAGAACATTCTTTTTTTGAAACAAATTCGAGACATACTTTGGGCTGAAGTCGGATGACTGTCTTCGGTTTCTTCTTCATCATGATCATGATCGTGACATACATGAGTAGTAAGATGTTCATCCAGAAAAGTTTCCGCACATTGATTGAGTAATTCCTCTCCTGAAAATTCTTCTGAAACAACAGTAATATTTCCATCATTAACTATGCAAAGTGCATAGGTAGTATTCGTTGGCGAACACTAAATGCATAAGACAAATGAATTTATGAAGCATGAATCAATAGAACTTACGGATTCGTGATCGTGATCGTCATCGTCAGCATGATCGTCACCGTCACCGTCATCATGAACGTGATCACCATCGTCAGCGTGATCATCAGCGTGATCATCATCATCATCACTCATACTTATATTAATTAATGATGTCAATAAGAGGAAACCGATAAATATACGAGCGGAGAATTTCATCTAAATATAACACAAAGAATTAGGTACAAATAGACTGCATTTTGGTGTATTTATGTTTCTTCTGTAAATCGTTTTTACCTATAATTTACACTTGATTTCTCCCAGGTGTGTGTTTATTATGATTTTATCGTTAAAAGTACGAACGGTAGTTCGCATTTAAATCGTTTATTTTTTCGTCTATACTACCTACATGCAAAACATTGAAGCAACGAGGGATAATAGTGTCCTAATAGATTCAAGGTAGTAGAAATTCATTCTCAAGATAGTCTCTGCATATCAAAAGATCATGCATAAAAATAGAAATGCAAATGTTTGGACTTACCTTGCTTCAAGACAATATTGAAATTGAAACTGAATGCGTTGTAATACATAATTTCGACAACAAGCAGGGTTTAAATACTCGAATCCAGGAGACATAGAGAGAGAGAATGAGAGAGAGACAAACAGGTAGTTAGAATAATTACAAAGACTGTATAAAAACCAAAAATAGGCGAGAGATGTCGATAGAGCGAGAAGCAAAGCAGACGAGAGAAAAAATCGAGAGATGTCGACAGAGCAAATATAAAGGCAGAGAGAATAAAGTAGGCGAGAGAAAAAAAAACGAGAGATGTCGATAGAGAGAGAAACAAAGCAGACGAGAAAAAAACATCCATAGCAAAAAACTGCTATTTTCAAAAGAGGCTCTATTCGTACATTTTGCTTTTCTTTATCACGGGTGAATGGCCCTTTTACACTGAATCAATCACACGGATATTTTGTTTTTGTTTTTATATTATGTACTAAATTAATGATACAGGTCGTCATCGTAACTGATGAAGTGAAGTTTGAAAAATTCAAATATGATAATATTAATGTCTCAAGAAGATCAGACTTTTTTTACAATCGTGCTATTGTATTTCAAACTGATATAACTGACGAAGTATTTTTAAGTATACCTATGTATGCAAATTCGGATATTTTTTCTCCTCCGACTTTAACAACGATAAAAACAAATGTCATAAAAATTCAAAGTTGATAAAGAATATACGATTTATGCCCTATTCGATTCTCTAACCAATCTGAGAAATTAATCCGTTCGTATTTATCAAAAACAACCCATGAAAATCAAATGTTTTTTTCTTCAATGAATGAATAAATAAAATATAATGTACATTTATTTCGCATATCGAATATCCTCCCAAAAAGAAAAAATAACATTTTTGTGATATGTACTGATATCGATGTGCTAATCGAATAAGATATACATATCAAAGATTCTTGTTATAATCATAAATGATTGCTTGTTTCTTTGTTCTACAATCTTCACGGTTAGACACGTACTCACACTCATTCAACGCCTACATATTCCATCCTCCATGCAAATGCCATTGTTGAATATGTATATTATAGGCTTGATATCTTTTTTCTCATTCTCATCCATATTAACAGTAGCACAAAAAGAAGAATCCAAACACTCAAGAGAAAAAGGTAATGTTAAATTATAACTATCAACAATTGCTCTGACATTTTCATAAATTGATTTATGATGAAGAAAGTGATTAACATCATGCATCGAATCTTTCTCTTACACAACTTTCGTCAAGAGAATATGACATAATTTCCACTTTTTGATGAGAAAATTTACTAAACATGATTTTGAGAAAAATATTTTAATTGAAGATTAACAATTAATTGAATTCTAATGATACAATCAAATCCAGGTTTTTCTTCTGCTCATAGTTATATAATTGATATACATTTAAAATATTATATATGAAGTTTCTTTTTTTCTTCTTCATCTTTAGTCCGATTAGTAACTGTATACATAAGAAGTTCTTCCTTTCGTTGAAAGTGTGATGTTTCACATTAGGATTCGAAAAGAAGCGTATGTTTGTATAGAAATTCTTTTTTCGATTCACAACAAGATGTATAGGGGAGGAGAGGAGAAGAAAAGAGAGAATGCCACTTGGCGTGTGCGCGCCCTCAGTAATACATAATGAAAAAGCGCGTTAGATCGACGGACTGGCCAGTTATATGTACTACGATCACATGGTAAAGCAGCAGAGAGAAAAAGAGCGAGCGAGAGAGAGAGAATCAAAATATTCACTCTCTCGCTTAGAGAACACCTCCTTTCTTCTAGTACAGTTTGAATGACAACGACAGAACGCGACCCACCGGTCACTTGATCATTTTTCTTCGTTTTCTTCGATCGAAGAAGATTGGTTGATGTATATATTTTTGTATGTGTATGTGTGCGCGCATGTCTATGTCTATGTACATGTACGATTATGATGGATGTTTTTGCCCTATAGAGTAGGAGACGTTCACATGGCAGACACGGCGCCGTCTATCTTCTCTTTCTCTCGAGAGAAAGAGGAAAAATAAAAATTGCACTATTGACCTGTCCCGTCCATCGTCAATTTCCTCTTTTCTTCGAAGATCTCTCTACTCGTTCAATGTTTATATGAATTGTTTTCTTGTTAACTTCGAAAATAATTACCGAAATTGAAACCAGTATGTATTTTTCTTCTTCTTTTTCAGATGTCTCTTTACTTTGTAACGGACGCATTTCGCAAGCTCGGTTCGCCGAACATAAAAAATGATGATTTCTATGATCGATTAAGTCGAAAATATTCGATGGTTTTCCTTGGCGTTGCATTTCTCGTCGTTAGTTCATCGCAATTCGTTGGTCATCCAATCAATTGTTTCACACAGAACATTGCTGGTAGTCATACGAGTTACGTCAATTGGGTCTGCTGGATTAGTTCATCGTACTATCTACCCTTTGAAAAACCTCTACCAACACGTTACGAGAAAACACCGGAGAAAATGTAAACGGAATTCTTTGAAATTTCGATTGATTTTACTTTTTTTTGTTTTGCTTTTTTCTAGTCCATATTATCAATGGGTGCCATTTATTTTGTTATGCATGATGTTTCTGTTTTATCTTCCGGGTTTTGTTTGGCGTAATCTGAATAAATCCTGTGGTATTAACACGAAAGTTATTACAAAAATGGTTTCTGATATGGATCAAATGGATGGAGAAAAACGAGAAAAGGCCGTACGTGCTTTAGCCAAACATATTGATAAAGCATTGGCTTATCATCGAGACTATGATCATGGTTTTATGTATGTATCAATTGTTCATAAAAAGAAAACAAACGTTCATTTATTTTGAATCGAATTGATTAGATATAATATTCGTCGACGTTTTGGCTCGTTTCTTTGTTGTTCCGTTAGTCGACACTCGGGAAACTATTTGGCCGTTGTTTACGTTTTTGTTAAATTACTTTACATTGCCAATGCTGTTGGTCAATTGTTTCTTTTGAATTTATTCATGGGCCGAGGATTTGGTTTAATCGGTATTGAAGCTATTCGTCGTTGGATGAATGGTCTCGATATAGAAATAGTCGAACGTTTTCCTCGTATTACCATGTGCAAATTTATGATTCGAACACTCGGCGATAATATTCAACCGTATGATGTTCAATGTCTCTTGCCAATTAATATTTACAATGAAAAGATCTTTTTATTGATTTGGTTTTGGCTTGCCTTTGTTGCTATTGCATCGATTTATGGTTTAGTTAAATGGCTGTACTATTTTACATCGGGTGCTCGAAACAATTTCGTTCGTCGTTTTTTGAAAGCGAACGAAATTCGTTATTATACATCGTCGACATCATCATCATCGACAGCCATTGGTTCGACAACTGATCAAGATCAAGCGCCAGTCAAACGTATCGATGATTTTGTTACGAATTATTGTCGACAAGATGGTCTTCTATTATTACGTATTGTTAAGAAAAATACGAATAATGTCATTGCTGGTGAAGTTGTTTGTGCTCTATGGGATAATTGGCGAGCTATGCCACAAATACGTTTCAATGCATCACCAGAATCGGACAATGGCGGACAAATCATTGGTTTAGGTGTTAAAAGTCCATTGAAAGTCAATGGTGTTGGCGAAGGCAGTGAAAAATTATTGTCACAAAAATCTGGAATGTTGGCATAGAATATGAAATCCTTTGAGAGACTCGATGAGCCCTTCTCCCTTTTGTGAAAAGAGGATGATAATACTTGTTTTGGTTCTTCTTTCTCTCTCTTTCTTTCTTTTTTTCTCTATCTTTCTTTTTTTTTCTCTTGTATACATTCAATTGATCAGAACTGGATATTTACTTCTTTTGAATAAACTATCATTATCTATGTTTCTCTATTACCTTCGTCTTGTTTTTCTTCTTTCTATCTCTTCCCCATCCCTTTTTTTTGTCTATGTAGTGGTAATAATAAAACTTCTGTGAAACTGATATATATATAACATATATACGTATATATTAGAGAAAATCTCTTATTCGCTATATCGATAGAAGAACGAAAACAAATCTGATGTTTCTGAACGGTTAGTTAGTTTAGTCGTGTTTTTTTCTTATTCTTTGGTGACCTCGAAAGAGAAGATTAGTTAAATGTTGTATCCTGTTATTGACGCATTTCGTAAACTTGGCCTACCAAGTATTCGAAATGATGATTTTTTCGATCGATTAAGTCGAAGATATTCGTTAATCATTCTTGGAATATGTTTTATTGTTGTAACAACGACAAATTTCGTTGGCAATCCAATACATTGTTTTACACAAATGGTCGATAGTCAATATAAAGTCGATTATGTCAATTGGGTGTGTTGGATAAGTTCGTCGTACTATCTACCATTCGAACAACCACTACCGAATCGATACGAAAACGCACCAGAACGAATGTTTGTTGATATTTGAGTGTGTTCGAGTTTATTTTCTATTTTATTTTTAGTCCGTATTATCAATGGGTACCGTTCATACTTTTTTCAATGATGATGCTTTTTTATCTACCTGGTTTTATTTGGAGAAAAATGAATCGAGTTTGTGGAATTGATACCAAGGCTATAACACATGTTTTACGTGAAATGGATCCATTGAATAGTGATGAACGAAAACAAGCCATGGTTTCATTAGCTAAACATATCGATAAAGCGTTGACTTATCAACGTGATTATCATCATGGTTTTATGTAAGATTAAATTCAGTTTTGCTTAAAGAAACAAGTTGCTTGTTAATTGATTGGTAGATATAGAACGTGGAGACGTTTTTCGTGTTTGTTATGTTGTTCAGTTGGTCAGAGTTCGGGAAATTATTTAGCATTTGGTTATGTTTTTGTCAAATTACTTTATATTCTAAATGCTATCGGTCAATTTTTTCTGCTCAATATTTTTCTCGGCGGTCATTTTCATCTGTACGGTTTGGAAATTTTACGTAAATGGTTTCGTAGTGAAACAATCGAAGCTATCGAACATTTTCCACGTATAACCATGTGCAGATTTAATCTTCGAACACTCGGTGATAATATTCAGTCCTATGCTGTTCAGTGTCTCTTACCGATTAACATTTATAATGAAAAAGTAGATTAATAAAACGCTTGTTTTGAGTTTCATCAATTGAAATTTAGATTTTTATTTTAATTTGGTTTTGGCTTGCTTTTGTTGCTGCTGCATCGATCTATGGTTTGATCAAATGGTTTCATTATTTTACTTTAAAATCTCGTAAGAATTTCATTCGTCGTTTTCTTAAAGCGAATGGTGTTGATTATTATTCACAAAATGCGACGCCGTTCGATACGGAATCACTTCGAACATTTGTCGATCAATATTGTCGACAAGATGGTATTCTCTTGTAAGATTCTTTGAGTTCTGTAGGCTTATTTTCGTTGTGTTTTGTTTTTGTGTAGATTACGTATTATTACAGCGAATATGAATACTGTGATTGTTGGTGAATTGATCTGTGCTCTTTGGGAGAATTGGCAAATTCAAAGACAGATTCGTATTCAGACATTATCACAAGATGTACATCATTCGAAAGCAAAATATTTTGATGATCATGATCATAATCAATCGATTTCATCACGAGCTCCAATGCTAAATCACGATGAACGTTATGTATTATTTCCAACGAAACTATAAACATTTGTTGTTTTTTTTGCATGTGAAAAAGAGAAAAGAGCCGTTGTTTTTAAAGTTAGTTTTTTATAAAAAATAAACCAACATCATATATTATTATGACTAAACTTGCTCACTTAATCGGTAGTCTAGTCTGTATACTAGCGTCATCTATCAAGATTTCCATTGAATTCATTGAAATTAAATGAATATCTGAGAAATGTTTTATTAATATTGAATAGAAAATTGAAAATATTGATATAGTTAATTGCCAAGTGAATCAATTTGTTGCGATTGGTGAGATTAAAAAACAGCCTGACCTGACGTGGTGAACGAGGAATAATTTGTGTATGATCAATCTCTCTCGCTGTCTTACAATCAACAGTAACAACGATGCAAATCGTGTTCAGCTTAGTTATTCTTTCGTTACTTTCGATTGGATCGATTAATTCAATCAGTTTTACTTTACCATTAAATACAAAAAAATGTTTGAAAGAAGAAATTCACAAAGTAAGAAATTCATTTGTAATTATCTTCGAAAAACATAATTGAGCATGTTTATTATCTAGGATACAATGGTGACCGGTGATTACGATATAACAATTCTTCCTGGTTTACAAACTCATCTTGATGTTAAAGATACGAAAGGACATACACTTTACAATAAAGAAGATGCTACAAAAGGCAAATTTGCTTTTACAACTGAAGAATTCGATATATTCGATATATGTTTTGAAACTAAAGTACCACATGGTCAACAAACACATCATTTATCTGCTCAACATACAACAAAAGAAGTGACACTCAAATTAAAACACGGTGTCGAAACGAAAGATTATGATGCGTTAGCTAAAGCAAATAAATTAAAACCATTAGAAGTCGAACTAAATCGTCTTGAAGATCTCTCAGCAGCAATTGTATCTGATTTTGCCTATATGAAACAACGTGAAGAAGAAATGCGTAGTACAAATGAATCAACCAATTCCAAAGTTCTCTATTTTTCCGTTTTTTCCATGGGCTGTTTAATGAGTTTAGCTATTTGGCAAGTACTCTATTTACGACGATATTTTAAAGCTAAAAAACTCATTGATTAATCTGATTCTCTTTTAACTTGTTGTTGGTTTTTCTTCTGTTTGTTGTTGTTGTTATTGTTCTAGTCTATCATTGTTTCTAATCAAAACTCAAAAAAAAAAGCACAAAGAAGATTTTCATTTCTCGTCTATTTTATTTATTCTAGAATAATGCGTTCTATAATAATCTTAAGTTGTTATTTTCTATTGGCATTGGCTTTCGATGAATTCTCGACATCTGACGGAGAGAATCCGATTCTCTCAGGTCCGAATGTCGTCGTCGATTTAACTAAAGATAATTTCACACAATTTCTTCAACAACATCCTGTTGTTGTCGCTGAATTCTACGCACCATGGTGTGGCCATTGTAAACAACTAGCACCTCATTACGAGCAAGCAGCACGTTTACTCAAAGATTCTGAACATCCTGTTGCTTTTGCTAAGATCGATTGTACAATTGAGCAAGACTTAGCTCATGAGCAAGGCATCGAAGGTTATCCAACACTGAAAATCTTTCATAAAAACAGTCCGAAACCATTTGAATACGATGGACCGCGTTCACCGGGTTCAGATATTGCTGATTATTTGAAAGAATTTGCTAAACCAACATGGACACCACCGCCATCCTATGTTGTTGACTTAACAACGGAGAATTTTACACAATTTATTTTCAATGAAGAATTGTCGTTGGTTGAATTCTATGCACCTTGGTGTGTTCATTGCAAAAAACTCGAACCGAAATTCGAAAAAGCTGCGAGTTTATTGAAAAAAGATACAAACATTCGTTTAGCAAGAGTCAATGGAGCAGCAGAATCACAATTAGCTGGTCTTCATAATATCACTGGGTAGAAAAATCTGGAAAGTTTTGAGTTTCTTTTCTAAATTCTCGTTGTACTTTTAGTTATCCATCGTTGTTTGTCTATCGAAAAGGTGGCAAACGAATGACATACGATGGTGAACAGAGTGAACATGGAATTGTTTCAACAATGAAAGAATATCTCAATTCACCGAGCCATTTAATCAAAAATGTGAACGATTATCGATATGTTTTTCGACGAAATGATCAACCGGGTGTAATCGGAGTTTTTCAAGATGAAAACGATCGATTCTATCAATTGTTTCTCGATTTCGCATTTAAAAAACGCAAAACCTATCAATTCGGTCATACATTTCAAAAAATCGCTGGATTGGACGATGTCAAAGCGCCAGCCATCGTTCTTCAACATCATCCGGATGTTCGATCAAAATATGAAAAAGAAAAATATGTTTTCTCACAAGAAAATGCTTTGGAAAAAGATCTCGAACAATTCATTGAACAACATCAAGCGCCACTTGTCGGCATTCTCAATCAAGACAATCAACGAAATATTTATCTTGATCGTCGTCCGATTTGTATCGTTATTTACGATTTGGACTTTTCATTCGATCATCGTGAACGAACACAATATTGGCGTAATAAAATTCTTCAAGTTGCAAATAAATACAAAGATAAATACACATTTGCCATTGCTGATGAAGAGAAAATGGCTCAATTATTGAAAGAATTCGGTCTTGAAGAATCAGGTGAAGATGTCAATGTCGGTTGTTTCGATGCCAATGGCGTCAAATACCGAATGGAAGATGACGAAGAGTTTACGTCGGAAAGTTTCGAAGAATTTATCAGTCGTTTATTAAAAGGCAAAATTCGACCATTTATTAAATCACAATCGATTCCTAAACAATCGGTTGTCAATGGTTTGACAACAATTGTTGCCAAGAATTTCGATCAAATTGTTAAAGATCCAACAAAGAATGTTCTCGTCTTTTTCTATGCTCCTTGGTGTGGACATTGCACGAAATTTAAACCTGTCTACAGTAAACTTGCACAACGTTATGCCGGCCAATCGAATCTCGTCTTTGCTCAAATCGATGCGACAACTAATGATCTATCAAAAGACTTTGATGTTACTGGTTTTCCAACGATTTATATCGTTCCAACAGATAATCAACCGGTTAAATACGAAGGCAATCGAGAATTTGATGATTTAGTTCAATTTATTGACAAAAATACTCGAACAAAAAGTGAACTCTAAGAAGAATGATATCGTTTTGACATTCCCTCCTCATTGTTTTTAATTTATTAAATTTGTTTTCTTTGACTTGTGTTGTGAACACTGGTGCTTTACTTTACAAAAAACGCAAAATCTTATAGCTTTTAAATTATAACCACTTCTTTTCTTTTTCTAGATGATTTTTGTCATACATGTGTCATTAGTTAAATCTTATCTGAAGGCAAAAGATAAATAAAACAATGGCCTCTACTAAATCTTTGCTATCATCTGATAATCATGAGCGAAACAATTTATTAGTAAACAAAAAACGAAATTTTGTTTATGTAATAGAGCGGGAACTGTCGAACGAGAAAGAGGAGAATAGAATGAGTAAAACTATGTGATTCGTCGAGATAAAGCAATGAGTCATATCATTCGATGTATATATACGTCTTCTTTGTAGATATATAAAACTATGTCGACTATTATTTATTTTATTTAACGTGAACAATTATGGCAAGTAAAGCTTTTCAAGTTGCACTCGATGCAGCAACAAACGAAAATAATACCGAAGAAAATTGGGATCGTATACTTGGTAAATATGATGAAAAGTGACAAGAAAAATAAGATTCACGTTGTTCTTCCTTCTTTTGTTTTCTGTAGAGGTTTGTGATTATGTTAAAAATGGTCAAATAAAACCAAATGAATTACTTGATCAAATTCTCAAACGTTTAAAACAAACTCGTAAAACGAAGCTACAAATGAATACATTAGTTCTCTTTGATGCGGCAGTTAAAAATTGCGGTCAACAATTTCATTTACTCTTCACTTCACGAGCAACTATGAACATACTTGTCGAAGTTATTGACGATGCACGAACAGAAAATACTGTACGTCTTCGTATAGGAGCTTTGCTTAAACAATGGATGGAAGATCCAGAATTTAAAGACAAAGCACAATATGCGATGTTGGGTGCTACCTATAAGAAATTGGTAACCGAAAAAGGCTATGCTTTTCTTGATGGACCAGGTGCTGCGTCGAGTGTATCAGCACCTTCGACAGCGACGAGAAAAACACAAGACGAACTATTAGCGAAAAAGGAAGAAGAAGATTTTGCCAAAGCCATTGCTTTGTCGATGCAAGAAGCAAATCAATCACGACCTACCCAACAACAACAACAACAACAACAACAACAACAGCAGCCAGTGAGCAATTCACTTTATCCAACAATGCAACAATCGAGTTCGACATCGAACTCATCGGGCAACGAAAAGAAAGCGAAAGCTTTGTATGATTTCGAAGCTGCCGAAGACAATGAAGTCACATTCAAAGCTGGAGATATTTTAATTATTACGGATGATAGTGATCAACATTGGTGGAAAGGTATTAATAATGGTGTTGAAGGTTTATTTCCGGCTAATTTTGTTACGAAAAATCTTCAACAACAAATCGATGTGCCGAATCACTCGTCAAGTTCGACAAATGATGCTAACCAAAAACAACAACGTTCGAATGAGATTGTCAAAGATCAAGTAGTTATCGACGAAAATTTAATTGATCGTTGTCTGGGAATGTTACAAAATGCTGATCCAACCGGTGAAATCGAACCTGATTCGAATGAAATGTTAACACTCGAAGATACGTGTTATGCAATGGGTCCATTAATCGATCATGAACTCGAAAAAGTCGATCGAAAACATGTACAATTAGAAGAATTAAATAAAAATCTACGTGAAGCTATGGATTTATATCATCGTTTGATGGAAGAAGGTCGTATTCGTACTGCACAAGCCAAAACAAATGCGGCTCAACTTGTCACTCAAATGTATCAACAACCGCAAGTACCTCCACAGCCTTACTATCAAGTTCATCCCAGTTTACAAACTCAACAACAGCCACTTGCTCCACCACCGCCAACACAACAGCAACAGCCGCAGCCGCCACAACAACAACAACAACAACCACCACCACCAATGATGTATCAACCTCAACCACAATTGTACAATCAAATGCCTCCACAAACTCAACCATCCATGCCTTATATTCCAACACAAGCACCTCTCGGTGCCTACTATGTCGATCCGAATTTGCAGCAACCACCGATGATGTATTCCATGCCACCAAATATGATGAATCACTATCAACCTCAACAACCAACAGCGCATACTGAAACACAATAATCAATTCAATCATTCATTCATCGTCTTCTTCTTCTTCTTCTTCTTCTTCTTCTTCTTCTTCTTCTTCGATCTGTATATGTTATGTTATGTTATGTTTCCTTTCTCTTTTCTGCTACTTTTAATGTAAACATCTCTTTCTCTCGATTTGCATTCATATTTTAAATTGTGTCGTGTTCATCTTATTTTATAAATTCTGCGAGAAACAAAATATATATACATATATCATTGTCGTGTATCGAACTTGACTTTGTTCTTTTGTTGGCATCGAAAAGTAACGTGATAGTATTTTGAGGACATCTGCAAATTCTATTTCTTCTGCTGCTTGGCAACGGGAAGAATTTGACAGAACATATAAAAGCAAAAAAAATGATTTTAGTTTACACCTAAATGAGAGAAGCAACAAAGGAGTATCAACAAGAAGTTCAAGGTAATGACATTGAATGGATAAAGAAAAGGATAGATTAACATATTTTGTTTAGTGATTTCACCGTCGGTGAATGACCTTCCATATTCACTTAGTAAACTAAGAAAAATTCTTGAGAAAAAATCAATTGATAATGACGAAATCGATTCGGATACTATTGAATGTATTGAATCAATTACGAGAACATTCAGTGGTCTTTGTCAACGTTATCCACCGACGAAAACCTTTCCATTTGTGCATGAAATTTCGAAAATTTACATTCGTGATCTACTTTCGAATACAAATGCTTTAAAAATTCTTTCAAATGGATCTTTTCAACAGATATTCTGCACTGCAAATTCTCGACAATTTCAAAATGACCTCGCCCAATCTTTGGAACAAAATTCTGAATTCGCACAGAAGGTTTTTTATGAGTCATGGGAACTCTTATCATTACCCTTGATGATAGATTTTCTCCACAATATCTATCCACGCGAAATTTTTTCACATATATGCGTGATTTTAGACACTGTTCTTGTTCGCACTCTATATGCAGCTATGTATATCGAATGCAAAAGTAATGATTTATTAAATCAAAAACAAACTATCAGCTTATTAATGAATTATGTGGATGAAAATAAAAAAACTATTAAAGAATATCTTACGAAACATATAGTCACAAAAATATTAACCCTGATTTGGAATTTAGCAGATAATACAATTTTAATTCCAACATTAATCGAAATCAATTGTCACACATATTTTCTCAAATGGTTATCATTGACATATTTACCTATTGAAATACATCAAATGATATTACACATTCTACATAATATAGCAAGACATGATCAAGGTGTTGTAGCTTTAAATGATGGTAATTGTTTATCAATTCTTAGATATTTTAAACAATTACGAATGGATCCGAATAAAGAAAATCAGAATGAGCTCTACACTGACTTACGTTTTATCTATTCAATGATTTTATCATATCTGATTGAACCGAAAGACAACCGAGAAGATTTGAAAGATATCAAGAATATTTTGGATCGATTACTTCAATTAATAATTGACGCAGGACAAGCTGATAATAATAAAAATGAAGGCTTTCATGTTAGTGAACCATTAGTTGTTTTAACAAAACTTTTTGTACATGATGATATATTAAAATATGTTCTCAATGAATCACTTGTTGTTGGTTTACAAACGAAAACTAAAACAGAATTTTTTATTTATTTATTATTTAAATTTCGTGGAGCACTAGCCAGTACAAATGATCTTGACCAATTAACATTAAGTGCCTTAGTTAACTTACTATGGAGTATTTCTTTTCATCCTGAGTATACTGAGGAATTAAAATCTAATTCAAAATTTTTGATGACAATCAAAAGTTTGACGAATAATGATGGACTCAGTTGGGTTACACAGTACGTTCCTAAACATATGTCGACAATTCCGAAAGCAGCAAATGGTATTCTTTTTAATCTTCAAGAAGCAAATCCTATGCGATCATTCAAATCAACAGCAATTCAAAAGATAGACGAAGACATAGCTCCGATGGCCGAGAAAAGTCACTGTCGGCGAGAAACCGATTCAATATTAGCTCCAGCAGTAAAACCAAGTGAAAGTAGTGAGAAAAAGGAAGCAGAAAAAACAGTTCAACAAATTCATGTTATGGTTAGTTATTGCCATGCTGATAAAGATATTTGTCGTCAAATTGTTGAAGCACTTCAAAAAGATAATCATTTACATGTTTGGGTGGATTTTATCTATTGTCACAGCGAAGATCTTTGGGAAGAAATTGCTGAAGCAATCGAAAAAGCCGATGTGATTCTATTTCTTATGTCAAAAGATTATCAAGATAGTAAATCCTGTCGACAAGAAGTGATGTACTCGAAGGATTCATTGAAGAAACGTTTCATTCCAATTTATACCAAGAAAGATTTTGTTGCAACAGGTTGGTTAGGTGTTCGAATAGTCGGTCCACAATATATTCGATTTGGAAAGAAATCATTTGATGAAACAGCAAAAGAACTAATTAAACTGATTGCAAGTGATAAAAAAGAAGAACTATTAGAAACAACGAAAGAAACGAAACCACCACCAGTAATTCTTACATCCACTAATGATGTGAAACCAAATGAAGATAATTCTATTCCAGAGACAGTTATACCATCGAAACAACCAGTAGAAAAATGGGCGAAAAAAGATATTCACAATTGGTTTCAGAGTAATCAAATTCAACGAGAACTTGCTGATTTATATAACTTTCAACATGGAACCGACCTTTTATTATACGGAGAATGTCTACGACCTAATTGGCAAAATGAATATAATGAAATAAAAGAAAGATACCAGCAAAAGTATAATAGAGTTCTGTATCGTGATGAATTTGTACGATTTGTTGGTGCTATAAATCGATTGGAAAAATCATCCTCGACTCGCTCGAAAGCATGTGTGATTTGCTAATGTATTTTATCTTTTTTTTTGTAAAAAAATACAAGAATAAAATTCACTGACTGTGATTGAAAATATTCGACATTTTTTGGATATGTCAAAAAAAGTGCATTTGCTCTCATTGTTTGAAAAAAACGCATTTTTGTTTGTTCTCTTCTCTTCTCGTTCCCAGGTTTTTTTTAAATAGAAGCGTCAAAATCGTCACGAGAAAAATTTGCCCGAATGGTATATTTTCTCCTTTTCTCTCTGTTTCTCATCATATCAACAACAATCTCTCAGGCATATGAAACTACTTAGCAACTACAGAGAAAGAAAGTGTTTGCATTTTTGAATTACACTGTGCAGAATTATTTTAACCGTATTGAAGATGAATGATGCATCGAAACAACCATTCGACAACGGTAACTTGATGACTCAAAATGAACCTATTTGAATCCTGAAACAAACGGATTATTTTTGTCTAGTTCGTGGTGAATTCAACGGATTCGAAGATCTACCTGCACTACTTGCTGAATTACGTCGAATTCTTTTGAGAAATTCCGAAAATAATAATGAAATCGACGCTAATACTATTCAATGTATCGAATCGTTAAAAATCAAAATCGACAAACTTTCTAAACTTTCTCAACAAACAAAAATCGTTAATCTTGCACAAGCAATATTACAAATCTATATGAATGATTTACTTTCAATTACAAATTGTCTCAATATTTTCTCAACTAAAATATTTCAAGATATATTTCTAAGATTGAATAAACTCGTATCTTCGGTTGATCTTCAAACAATTTTTCAAAATGATCCAACATATGCTCGTACAATTTTCTATCAATCATTCGATTTATTAAAACTATCAATGATTACTGATTTTCTTCAAGATGAATCTTCAACTGTATTATCATCACATATAGCACTTATTTTACGTACAATTATCGATCGGATTGATTCGAGTGTCGGATATATTTTATTTGCAAAAAATTCGTTGGAACATCAATTGCCAACTATACGTTCATTGATTCAATATGTTGATAGAAACAAGCATAATTCAGATAATTCTGAAGCAGTGGATACTATCTTACGATTCGTAGGTAATTTAGTCGATAATACAATACTAGTACCAGCATTGATTGAAGCTGGTCTATCTGATCATGTACTTATTTGGATCTCATTTACAGATTTACCTATGAATGTAATTCATTCTTGTTTACATATTATCTATGATCTCGCCAGACATGAGTACGGTGTTAAAACATTGAATGATGTCAATTGTTTAGCGATTCTCAAAGACTTTAAACAACGAATATTGAATCCAAATCAAGATGATTACAGTGAATTTTATACGAATTTACGTTTGTTGTATTGTATGATTTTATCATCATTAACAGAACCAAAAGAAAATCGAGAAGATCTAGATAAATTACAGAAGACACTTGATTTACTCATGCAATTTGTTGTTGATGCTGGAAAATCTGATACTGGCCAATATGGAGGTTTTCATGTTAGTGAACCGTTGATTGTTTTAACAAAACTTTTTGTCCATGATGAAATATTAAAATATGTTCTCAACGAATCAAAAGTGGTCAATATGAAAACAAACTCGAAATTAAAATTTATTTGCTATTTAACAATTAAATTTCGTGGAGCATTAGCCGGTACAAATGAACTAGACCAATTGACATTAACTGCTTTGCTTAATTTATTATGGAGCGTTTCTTTTCATAGTGAATATGTTGATGAATTAAAATCGAATTCGAAATTTTTGTTGACAGTCAAAAGTTTGGCGAATGACGATGGAGAAGCTTGGGTTGAACAATACGTTCCTAAATACATGTCAATCGTTCCCAAAGCAGCAAATGGCATTCTTTTTAACCTTCAAGAATTTAATCCTGGACGAGCAGCGAAATCAATTGCAGTTCCAGGAACAGAAGCAGAAAAGAAAGTTCAACAAATTCATGTTATGGTTAGTTATTGCCATGCTGATAAAGACATTTGTCGCCAAATTGTTGAAGCACTTCAAAAAGATAATCACTTACATGTTTGGGTAGATTTTATCTATTGTCACAGCGAAGATCTTTGGGAAGAAATTGCTGAAGCAATCGAAAAAGCCGATGTGATTCTATTTCTTATGTCAAAAGATTATCAAGATAGTAAATCCTGTCGACAAGAAGTGATGTACTCGAAGGATTCATTGAAGAAACGTTTCATTCCAATTTATACCAAGAAAGATTTTGTTGCAACAGGTTGGTTAGGTGTTCGAATAGTCGGTCCACAATATATTCGATTTGGAAAGAAATCATTTGATGAAACAGCAAAAGAACTAATTAAACTGATTGCAAGTGATAAAAAAGAAGAACCATCGAAAGAAACCAAACCACCACCACTACAACAACAACAACAACCACCTGTGTCTGTACCTATACCGAGTGAAGAAAACGATTCGAATGAAGTGAAAGATGAACCGACAAGAACTATCGAACCGCCAAACAAACCAATAAGAGAATGGACCAAGAAAGATATTAATAGTTGGTTTCAGAGTAATCAAATTCAACGAGAACTTGCTGATTTATGTGACTTTCAATGTGGAACCGATCTTTTGTTGTATAGACAATGTCTTCAACCTAATTGGCAAATCGAATATAACGATATGAGAAAACGTTATGAACAAAAATATGAAACTGAATTATATCGTGCTCAATTTGTTCGTTTTGTCGGTGCTATAGATCGTCTCCAACCGTCATCAGTCCCTCGTAATAAAAAACCATGTGTGATTTCCTAAGACCATGTTTTTTTTTAAATAATATAATAATAATAATAATAATAATTTCGAGATGCACATAAATAGAAAAGAAAAACAACAACAACAACAAAAAAAACGAGAGCGAATGTTTCTAACAGGAAAATAAAATAAAAACAAGAAAAAGAAAAGGAAAATTCACTGTTGTGATTGCAATCTATCACACACACATAACTCAATCGATCCCATCATCAATCATCACTCCTCGAACCGTATGCGTTTTAATACATGTATCTAAATGCTCGAATAGAATTTCTAATCGACGATCAAGAGCTCTCAAATGTTCATCAACAAGAATTTGCCGTAGTTTTTCACCGTTTTCCAATGAACGTTGAACTAATGTTGAAAGGCCTTGTCGATAGACCCGATATAAACGTGCAAATGTCGAATAACGAAACAAACAACATTGTCGAATTGGTGTTAGAATCGATAGATCATCATAATTATATCGGCCAAAACTTCGACCATTATCCAAATGAATCAGAGCAGAATTAGCACCAAATTCTTCAATACGCATCATATGATGACGATCCATGTTTCCTGAAAAGAAAGAAAAAATTCATCGATTAAAATCACATCTAGATGTTTGTCTCTCGGGAGACATTGATGATGAAGTACGAAGTGAGCGTTGCCTGATTTCTTTCACGAGAATCTAATATGTTCTAATCATTAATCATTTTTCTGCGTTCATGTCCATTAAGGAAATGAAGAAGAAAAAGAAAGAAAGACGCGATTACATAATTTGTCAACGCAAATCGAACTGATTTTTTTTCTATCGACATGAAATATTTACCAATGAGAAAATCAAATGCAGACAAATCCATCATATCAAGTAACAAACGATTATGAAAGTCATCATCCAAGAAAACACGTTCGTAACAATAGTTTTCATTCGTTTCCCATTTAGCTTTTCGAATAGCACTATAGGAACGACGATATGGATGAGTAATTTTCCCCCATTCGACTTCAGGCGGTCGTGGTAAAAGTATTTGAATCGATCCTTCTAAACGGTCACCCGGTTTACCACAGACAGCATGCGATGTATCACAATAATATGAACAATGACCACGGAAGCACGTATTATTAGCTAGATGAAAATATTCGAATTAAATATATTTATGTATATATATTCACAATGAGTGTTACCAGGTGAAATAAAAAATGTTTTTGCAAGATCTTCAGTGGCTCGATCACGTATATCTTGAGTTATATGTACCAATCGTCCGATTAGAGGCGGAACACGATTAAAACCAAGAATTCTATTCAATTAAACATGTATTCATTCATTCATTCATCAATCAATAAACAAAGAAACGAGCGACTACCTATCGACATGAAAAGCTGCGATTTCAGCATGATGTCGTTCAATGTCACTGAAATAAAAGTGATCCGGTAATGTTTGATAATTGCGTGGCACTCTAAAAAAATAACTTCAATCAATAGTATCATAATAAGGTCAAGGTCATAACGTACCGATACGGTTTAAATAATGCTTCGAAACCGTCAGGTAAATCCATAATGATTTTTATTTGAGTACCTTGAGACATTTCACCTAAATAGAATTCGATATATTCATATTTCGAATTATTCAGCTCACTAAATACATACTTGCTTCGATAATTTCAGCATTCTGTAAATGGTTTAATAAACGTTTAAATTCCGGCGAACGTGGATCGTACACACGCAAGTTATTCACAGTTTTCATATATCCATACCATGATGTATTCATTCGTCTTTTCAAAAAAGCAAAAACAATCAATCATAACAATCTGTTTATCAGTGTTTATTTATTCAAAAACGAAGGAATGAATGCATGATTAATTAATTATTTGGAATATTCTCGTGAGACATATACAAATAAGAAGAATTTTGGAATTTTGAACTAACAAATCTCAATGCATCTTTTCTTATCGAGATAAAAAAACCGTCGAAGAATGCATTTGAATAATTTAGTTCTTTTGTTGTTCAATCGATAAGAAGAAAAAAGAGTCTGATAATAGGATACATGCAGCGGCTATGCCTTTTCTTTTCTAACCCGATTAGAATCGATAAATGAGCCATCTCAATGAAATCGAAACAAAATCTCGCCCACGTAAAAAGACTACAAATTTGTTTTCTAATTAAAAAAAGAATCAACTAGAACGTAATCGAATAGAGAATCATTTTATCAAATAATGATAAATGACACTCAGAAAAGAAATTGCTAAATAAATGTTAAATGAAAGAGAAAACGGAAATTTTCTTTCTCTCACAGAACTTACGAAGATTCTTCTTTTTGTAGATCGTCATGCATTAAATCTGCTAACGTAATAACTTTATCATTTTCATGTTTCTTCTTCCAAACAGCAATAACTTGATGAATATAGTGACGTAGTTGTTTTTTATCATAGTCACCAAGAATTTTCTCGGTTATTGTCGATGTGGAATGAGCTGTTGTTGTAGTCGTTGTTTTTGTCGCTTGTTTATCTGCTGAATCAGGCGTGTCGACATGCGGTTCCGGATTGGCTTTGCTTTTTTCTTCTTGTTCGTTTGCTGCTTCCTGTTGTGCAACTAATTTCTTAAAATCCCATTGTGGATCGAGAGGAAATAATCTCTCTTTATCAGCCAATTCATTTCCTTCATTTCGTGCATTACGAATCAGTTGATAAAGTTCGTCAATACGTCGTTGAGTTATGTTCGATCGTCGAAAAAAGATCGGATTCGATGGTGTTGCATGTAGATCATAAATATTCGGATGATTAATAGCTGACCAAAATGGAACGACCCCCGGCGGAATAATCGCTTGGTCTCGAGTTAGTTCTTGTCGTTCGAGTTCATTTGTCGATGAAATTGATGCATACAATGTTAGACAAAATAAAAGCATTAAAATCGTTAGTATAAATACGATTGGTGAACGTAAACGAAGACGTATCTGCCGCATTCATTGATTGCAGACGAACAACGTTGATTTAATGTGCTTTTTTGTTATATTTCTAAGTCAGGTAAATCTTCGAAGTAATAACAAAAAAAATATCTAAATGATTTGCTGTTGTTTAGTGTTTTTTTCTTTTTCTTTTCTCCTCTCTTGTCTAGCTCGTGTGTATGTACGTCGAGTGTATATATACGCGCTCGTTTTTTTTCTTCTTCTTCTTCTTCTCTTCTTTTTCTTTAATAATACGAATAACAACGCAAGTTAACGCTTATTCGTTTGCTCGTTTTTATTCTTCTAATATGCAATTATGTGTGCGCTACAGATAGAATATGCGAAAGAATAATATTAGAATGATGTCAACATCCGATTTCCGTTTTTCTACGACGTGTCGAACGCAAATTTCAAAATTTTCTCCTCAAAGACGAAATAGATAACAGATGGAATAAATGGAAGTTTTCTTTTCAATACTAAAAACAAAAAAAGAGGCCCTTGAAAAGCTGAATGTTATTCAGAGAAGAAGAAAAAACGTTTTGTCCTCAAATCATCATCATCGGCAATGAACAGATGTGCACTATGCGTCCGTCCGTTCGTTTCTATCTGCTTTGAATAGAAAATGATCGGACTAATGATTAAGAGAATGTGTTACAGAAGATTGATGTTGACTAACTCTTTAGAATGCGAGAAAAAGCAGAACGAGAAAAAGGAAAAATTACAAAAAAAAGAAGGGAAAAAAGAAGAGAGAAAAAAAGCGAACTACATAGTGCTATTATTGATTATATTAGAAAAAAAAAGAAGTATGTCTTTTTTTCTTCTTTGAGTACTCAATCTTCTTCTTCTCTCTTGTAATATTTTTATTTTATTTTATGTTAAGCAAATACGCACATGTATAAACCGATGCAAAAGACCGAGAAAAACAGAAACTTTTCTTTTACTATTTATGTACATTTTATATATATATATGTCAAACAAAAAAATTACATAAAGATAGAACCAGAAAGAAAGAAAAAAAATGTCATTTTTAAGGTTTCTTCTAACGTCGATTGGATCGAGATGAATGGGATGGAGAACGATCGTCACGTTTTCGTTTATGTTGATAGTCTTTTGATGCTTTCATAGGGATCCTATTAGAGAAAAATAAAACAGAAAGAAAATATTTGTTTTCTTAGTTTCTTTTTGACAATTGATTTAGTTCAGTGACAGAACACACACTCACTCGGATTGACTGGAATTAGATGTCGATCTCTAGAATAGAGAGAAAAAAAACGAAGGAAAAATGAGACATTTTAACACCGACTGATGTAATTTGAATAAATAAGGACATCTGACCTTTCTATTCAATATTTACTCGTGAAGTCACTCAAAGATTTTTTTTTGTTCATAATATGATTAAAACTAAAACCGGCTTTTCCGTGACTGACATTTTTATCTCAACGGGTGTTTTCTTTTATTATATTTCAAATATGATTATTATTCCCAAATGAAGAATAAAAAATTGACGTTTTTTCCTTCGATTATTCAACATGAACAAAAGACTGCAGGTCATTTCAAACGTTTAACATACTTACATGTCGAGAAGATGATTCGTCGCGACGTGAATTAGCTTCTTGATCTATTCGGAGATAGGCAGATATACAAGCAAGTGATTAGCAAACCAGATTATTGATATGAATATTTTAGTTAAACGAACGTCGTAGGCACGTACTTTTCTCATCGATGGCTCGTTGGTGAGAATACCGAGATGAATCCGAATAAGAACGATCATCTTCGCCAATCTATCGAAAGAAATAATCGCACGTAAATGATGATTGATTGATGGTGACAAACCTTTTTTAATAAATATTGTCGATAGTTTTCAATATCTTCGCGGATTGAAAAGCCTTTCGAAGGTTGTCGACGACCTGATTCCAATTCATCAGTGTATTTCAACACTTGAATCTAAAGAGAAATCTAACATGACGAAAACGATCTCGTTTTTTTTCTTCGTACTTCGACATCTCGCAGTTTTTGTCGTCGTTCTTCGGATAGATCCGATGTTGATAATGAATCTTGAAATAATGCATTTTCCGAACTAAGATTATTTGCTGTTCTGATTATTTAATAATGCCATTGAGTTTTAATAAGTCTTATGTTTTTTTTTAATTTAATTGGTGATTGAAACTCACTCGTTGATTGAATCTTCGTTAGGTTTATTAGCAGATTCTTGATCGAAATCCCATTTCGAAATTGAAACAGCTGAGAAACGAATGCGAAAATTAAATTTTGACAAAAAAAATAACAGCCGATTTACCTTGAGCAGCGACTTCATTCGGATCGATGGACTCCCATTTTGTTGGAATAAAACGAGCTTTAGACGTTGATGAAGAATTATTTTTAGTTTCTTCTTGGAAACGTGGTCGAGCTGAATAAAAAAAAAGCCGAAAACAAAAAATCTCAACAAACGATTTATCCAACAAACATTCTTGCGCTGGAGGAGGATTCATCGGTCGACCATCGATATCATCATCGACATTGGCAATTGGTTTCCCATCAATATCCTCTTCGTCATCATAATCAGCGACGAGTGCCAATGTTCGACTGTCGGTTTGCTCGGCATTGATCGGTTTTCCGTCGATATCATCATCGAAATTCGATCTCCTTGAGGGTGTTTCCTATTGACAAATAAACAAATCAATCGAAATCTCTCTCGGATATTTACTGTCGATGTTTTCGTTCGAGCAAGACCGAGAAATATATTTTGAAGTTTAATAAGAAAATCACTGGGATAAATCGCCCAAGATTCCCATGCACGAAAACTCTGCATCACTTTTTGCTAAAATAATATTGAAATCTTATGTGTTTTGTTTTGTCTCATGAGATTGTACTTTGAATTGTTCAGCACGAATACGACCGTCGATACTCGACCAAGTTTCGTGAATATATTGAAATATATCTGGTAAACGCATCTCAAAACTAAACACATACGACGATAAGTTATCGAAAGTTGAATGATGAAAATCCTACCCGCGTCGATAATACGACGCATTGGTGACTTTAACACCGCAGTTAAAAAGTATATCTGAGACCAAATACAATCGAGAAATCTAAAGATTGATCAATGAGAGGGAGGATTTCATTGACAATTGAAAATACTTTTTTGGGAGGAGCTGTTTGAGCTATGGAAAGTGATTCTGTAATACAATCGACGATTTCATCAGCTGCTTCAGCATGATCAATCGCCCAGAGCATTGCCTCTCCGATTTTTGTTCGTTCAGGTGTTAACATTCGTAGGAGATCTTCGAAATGATCTCGTTGTTTCGGTGTAAGTCGGCCACGTTTCGTCGAATGATTATTCTCTCGTTCTTTCTCTTTATGATGACTATTATTCAAATGTGTATTCACCGGTGTGTTCACATCGGATTTCGAATGTGAATCATGTTCATTGTCTTTTTTCACTTTTTCGAATACTTCATCCGGCATACCGGATGTAAATTGTTGAGGTTGAGGAGGCAACCATAAACTACCGCCTTTGAACAGACGAAATGATTCGTTTCGCCAACTTGTTATACTGTCGCCCTAGATTAGTGATTTATAGACAAAGATCAAACGATGAAATTCGATTTGTGTTACTTGAAGAATGGAAAATAGCTTCCATCGATAATACGTATGAGCAGGAGTTTGATTGTCGAATAGAAATCTAGAAGAAACGAAATTCGATTGACGAATGGAAATTCGAGAAGAGACACACCGAAATTGTGGATTGTTAATTTCACGACGCATGATCATGGCTTCGAATAATGGACCTTCACGAATGACAAATTCGATCATTCGATGGATTAAACACAATAGATTTCTAAAGAATAATCGAATCAATCTCAAATGTCAATGGATATGAAACAAACCGATCATGAGGAATTGTCACTCTGACTGTTGTATGTTCGAGAAACTAAATGAGAAGTTATTTTAAAAAAAAAGAAGAATTCAATAACGAACTGACTTTCATCGATTCGGAATCTCGATTATTAATTTCCGGTATTTTCGATGAACGATGTTTGTTATTCAGTTGTGCATTAAATGGCAGGCCTGACGGTGGCGGTGGCATGATTAATTCTCTCAATGACGGTGGAATATAAACCGGTTGTGGTGGAATATGAACAGCTATTCAAAAAGATCGATAAATTATTTCTCAAATTCTTATCTGATCTACCTCGTCCCCAACTCATTCGAAGAGTGATCGACTCAACTTGAGATCCATTTAGTTCTTGCATAGCTCGTTCAGCATCTTTTCGACTCATATAAGCCACAAAGCCGCAATTTGTACCACGAGTTTTTTCTTCGTCACTTCTTGGATACATGATTTTCACACTCGCTAACGGACCGTAATGTCCGAATAATTCCATGATACTCGTTTCATTCATCTAAATTTCAATCGATAAATTGATTAGCAAAAGATTTTCTCAACCAACCGCACGAGGTATTGTACTAATAAATAGATTCGTTGTATTTGGATCTTCACTTGCATGTCGATTTTCATGATGAGATGATTCTGAATCAGCTGTTTGAAAATGGAAACGAAAAAATTAATGATAATTTCGAAGACAAAACAAAAACTATTTTTCTTACGAGCTGCATCCGAATGTGAATAGCGTGAAGGTTTGACATCTTTATCTCGTTTTTGCATACGACGACGATCACGTTCTTCTTGATTTCTAAATTAGCATTCGATGAGTTTTTTTCTTCAAAACTAGAGTTTTCCAATTCTCATACCGTTTTAATTCTTCTTTAAATGCTTCTAAATTTGATTTACGTTTTTCACTTTCTTTTTTCGCTTTCTAAATTTCAAAAACATCAAACAACACAACATTTCTCAGCCAACAGAATACACGTACAGATTTCGCATCAGCTGAAGATGAAAGCGCAGCTGCAGCTGCTGCCATTGCTGCTGCACTACTCTTGGCAATTTGTTGTTGTAAATTATCTTTACTCGGTCCAACATCACTTCTTCTATCCGACATTCGATAGGTTTTGCCTCGATCAGCCGGTGTTTCTTCATGCGAACCGGGATTGAAAACACCGCCTTTAACAAATGTTTTGTTCGTTTTATTCGTTGGCTCTTCGAAAGCAGCAACAAATTCTTTGAGAACTTCTTCGTTTTCATGAGCTTCAGCTCGAGCACGAAGTTCTTCACGTTCTTTACGTGATAAAATCGATCGATTATTAACAGCAACTGAACCTTGTTCAAATGCTCGTAATTTACTATCGTTTAATGACTTCAAACAGTAATAAAAAAATGCAAATTTCGATCAATCGAATGGCTGACAAACTACCTTGAGTGAATTGGGCTCTAGAGAACCCTGAAGTGTATTAGAAGTTGAACGTCCACGATGCTCCATTTTTCACTTGTATGTAAAGGAGGGCGACAACGATGTATTTATTTGTTTGTATGGCTTATGCGCCGAGATTGGTCGAACAAACTGACCAGTAGAGAACGTAATCGATGACAGCGAATGTAGCGCCGTTCGATTTGATTACTGTACTATTTTTTTTTCTTTTCGTTAGTCACCTTCGACTTTTGTTTGACCAAAATGTGGAGTTCAACGATCTATGTGTGTTTTTTCTTAATGATTTTTATCGATAAAAGTAAAAATTAATGAACAAAAATTTGAAATTTTTGTGATTTGATAAACTTAAATTAAAAAAAAATTGTCTTTTTTTTTCTACAGCTCAACCTGAAGTTCCACAATTGTTTGATTATTTAAATGGATTCTATTTGGACTGTTATGAATGTCATAGTAATCGGCCTGGTTGTGGCGAAAAACTCGATTGGATTTTAATGCGTTGGAAACGTTGCGTTGCACCAGGTGGAAGTAAATGTGTCAAGATAATCGAACGTTCACCTGACGGTTAATATTGACATTTCAATTCGCATAGCCAAAAGAAACGCTTTTATTTAGGTGAAATCAATTATGTCCGAGGTTGTATCAATCAAATTGAAGCCGTCCGACCAGATATGCCAACTGTCAGGGAAAATGGCTGCTGGACAGCTGCTGATCAATATGTCGTACGTAGTTTTATTTGATTTTATCACGATGAGAAGAAAAAGAATTTCTATATTTTATCAAGGGTCTCGCCTATCGGCCATGGTATGTCGAACCACAAGGTCCAGTCTATTGCTTTTGTGATGAACGTGATGGATGCAATTCTGCAATACGATCTTTAACAAATTCAATTTTCGTTTTAGTCCTATGTGCTATTTCATTTTATACACATTCCATTTTCTAAAGTTCATGTTTACTATGCATAGAATTCTTTGTTTTTTTTCTCTTGTGCTCATTATCAATTATATGATTATACATTCCAAATTTTTTACTACTATCTTGCCGATTGATCTGAGTTTTGTTTTCTTTTCTTAATCGACCGTTTTTTTTTGTATGTACATTATTTGTATGAATTCGTACTTACGTTAGAGATAAATCATGTGTCTTTTTTATTAAATTCAATAAAAAAATTCAATTTAGAGTATTGCACAATCATTTTCAACAAAGTTTGACGACTAGAGTTTTGTTATTGCACATTGGTTGTGAAATATTCAGTTTGACGTTGACTACTTTTTCTATATAAACAGAAACGAGCAACTGCATGTGACATTACAATTGGAATTTGAGTTAAACATGACGACAGATAGTAGTACACCAAATGAATTGGATTTGGCATTTATTATTGATGCAACGGGTAGCATGGGATCGTACATAAAATCTGCTCAGGATGTATGTGTTGTTTTTCTTCTGCTCGCAGTTCTATGTGACTGAAAATGTTTATTTAGAATATGAGAAAAATTATTCAAGATCTTATTTTAAGCGAACGATGTTTATTAAATGTTGCTTTGATTCTCTATCGTGATCATCCACCACAAGATTCATCGTTTATTACTCAAATTTATGATTTTACAGATGATGCTGAAGAAGCAAAAAAGAATATCGACCGAGCACGCGCTTCAGGAGGTTCGATAACCATTTTTTTTGTTCGCACAATATTTCTAATAAAAGAAATTTCTCTTATCAGGTGGTGATGGTCCCGAAGCTGTCACACCAGCATTACATGCTGCAGTTCATACTCTATCATGGCGAACCAATGCAGTTAAGATTGCTGTTCTTATTGCCGATGCTCCTCCGCATGGTTTAGACAAAAACGGAGACCATTGGCCAGAAGGTAGTTGCGAATCTTTTGATGTTATTTGACATATGTTTGTTTGCTTTTATGAAATAGGTGATCCGTCGGGACATGATCCTGTTGA
>ERZ778019.1385-NODE-1385-length-33175-cov-14.436594_pt1 | contig 33175 bp, 29 predicted proteins | sample MGYA00375749_ERZ778019 | MGnify/ENA primary metagenome ERZ778019 (study PRJEB29350, sample SAMN05389821) | bioreactor metagenome | isolation source: Ammonium sulfate bioreactor | place: South Africa: University of Cape Town | collected 2014-03-17 ... | reverse complement strand
TCGCCATGCTGTTCACGATTACGGGCATGGTGGAGAACAAGGTCAGCGCCAATCTAATGAGCCTCGGAGCGATCGATTTCGGCATCATTATCGACGGCGCCGTCATCATCGTCGAGAACTGCCTGAGATTGCTCGCGGCGGAGCAGCACCGGTTGGGCCGCCTGCTCAATAGGCAAGAGCGATTCGAGACCATTCTTGCGGGCTCGCGCGAAGTGATTGGCCCCAGCCTGTTTGGCACGCTGATCATCGCCGTGGTCTATCTGCCGATCCTCACCTTGACCGGTGTGGAAGGGAAGATGTTCACGCCGATGGCGCTGACTGTCCTGATGGCGCTGACCGGGGCCGCCATCCTGTCAATGACCTTTGTCCCCGCCGCCGTTGCGCTATTGGTGACCGGCAAGGTGTCGGAGCATGAGAACTGGTTCATGCGCGGCGCGCGTCACCTTTATACACCGCTCCTGAGCGCATCGATCCGCAATCGCGTCGGCGTGGCGGCGATCGCCGCATTGTTCGTCGTGGTCTGCGGCATCGCGGCCACACGGATGGGCTTTGAGTTCATCCCGAGCCTCGACGAAGGCGATGTCGCGCTGCAGGCCATCCGGATTCCGGGCACCAGCCTGACTCATTCGCTTGAAATGCAGGCGATGCTTGAGAAGCGGCTGCTCAAGATTCCAGAGGTCAAGGAGGCCTTTGCGCGAACCGGAACGGCCGAAGTCGCGACCGACCTCATGCCGCCTTCGACCTCGGACGGATATGTCATGCTGAAGCCACGCAAGGAATGGCCCGACCCGAAAAAATCGAAGGCGGCCGTCGTCGCCGAGATCCAGGAAGCCGCCGAGGAAATCCCCGGCAACGTCTACGAGATCTCGCAGCCAATCGAGATGCGGTTCAATGAGTTGATTTCGGGCGTCCGCAGCGACGTCGGCGTCAAGATTTTCGGGGATGACCTCGATACGCTTGTCCAATCCGCCGCCAAGGTGCAGGCGGTGCTACAGAACGTCCAGGGTGCCGCCGACGTCAAGACCGAGCAGGCATCAGGGTTGCCGGTGCTGACGGTCAAGCTCAACCGCCAGGCGTTGTCGCGCTATGGCATCAGCGTCGGTGACGTCCAGAATCTCGTCGAGATTGCGGTCGGTGGCAAGAAGTCGGGGCAGGTCTTCGAAGGCGACCGCCGGTTCGACATCGTGGTTCGCCTTCCAGAGTACCTGCGTTCTGACATTGAAGCGATCAAGGCGCTTCCGGTGCCGCTTCCCCCGCTCGAAAGTCAGACCAAGGCCACGCCCGCGGTCTGGAACAACTCTGCGCTTGCCCAGATCCGCTACGTGCCTCTCTCGGAACTCGCACAAATCGATCTAGCTCCCGGACCGAACCAGATCAGCCGCGAGCAGGGCAAACGCCGCATTGTCGTTACCGCCAACGTCCGGGGGCGTGATCTCGGCTCGTTCGTGGCGGACGCGCAGCAGCAGATCGAGGCCAAGGTCAAGCTCCCTGCCGGCTATTGGATTGGATGGGGCGGCCAGTTCGAACAGTTGGTGTCGGCGACCCAGCGGCTGACGATCGTGGTGCCGATCGCCCTGCTGCTGATCTTCCTCTTGCTGTTCATGAGCTTGGGCTCGATGGCAGACGCCCTGCTAGTGTTTAGCGGGGTCCCGTTGGCCCTCACCGGCGGTATCATTGCGTTGCTGTTGCGCGGCATTCCGCTGTCGATCAGCGCCGGAATCGGTTTTATCGCACTGTCCGGCGTTGCGGTGCTCAATGGTTTGGTGATCATTACCTTCATCGAGCGACTACGCCAGGAAGGTCGTCGATTGGTCGATGCCGTGCATGAGGGCGCGCTCACCCGATTGCGCCCGGTGCTCATGACTGCGCTCGTTGCGTCGCTTGGGTTTGTCCCAATGGCGATCGCGACCGGAGCTGGCGCGGAAGTTCAGCGGCCGCTGGCGACAGTGGTCATCGGCGGCATCATTTCGTCCACCATCCTGACCCTGCTTGTTCTCCCGGCACTCTATGTCCTGTTCCGACGCGAGGACCTCGAGAACGGAGCGGCCGTGCAGCTGCACGCCGCAAATGCCACGAACGGAGGCGCATCATGAAGCTTGCCGACGGAAGATCGGGGCAGGCCGACGAATCGCGCACGATACGAAGTGGCCGCGCATCTGTAGCGCAGGTCTTTGCATCCGTTCCTAGACGGCGAATCTGGCGTGCGCTCCTGGGTCTGGCGCTCTTCTCGATCACTGCGGGCGCGATTGAAGCATCGCACGCGCAAGACCCGAAGGCGAGGATCGTCGGTCTTGGTGCGACGATGTGCCAGCAATTCGACGACGACATCAAAGCCAATCCTGCGATCCGCCGAGACTATCTGGCGTGGGCGCAGGGGTTCATGAGCGGCATCATCCTGAGCAGGCCGCCCGGTGTAGACCAAGGTCTAGACCTTGCTCCAAAAACCTTCGACCTCGTCAGCCAACTGCATTTCTTAGAAGATCATTGTGCGCGCAATGCGTCGCTTGATTTTTCAGATGCGGTCGAAGCGCTCTACAAACGCCTTCGGCTGGAGGGCAAGACGTGATCAGGCACGGATTGCGTGCTCGATTCAGGAGGCGCCTGCCATGAACGTCGCCACACGTGCTGAGAAAGTCCGCTTCCACGTGGAAGGAATGGACTGTGCCTCGTGCGCCGGGAAGATCGAAACCGCTCTGCGGCGGGTACCGGGCGTCACCGATGTCGCCGTCTCCGTCACGGGCGGCACCGTGATCGTCAGTCGCAACGGCGGTCGCGTCGACGACGATAAGCTCCGCACTCGGATTGCGGATCTCGGTTATCGCGTGGAGCCTGCCGAGAGCGGTCTCCATGACGAAGCTCAGGGCGTCTCGCCGGCGCGGCGAGACGAACCGCACGCTCACAGCCACACCACCGGCGACGGCACTTGGTGGCGGACCCCAAAGGGTTTGCTTACCTTGGCCTCCGGTGTCGCACTGGCCGTTGCATTTGGGGTCGGCAACATTGTCCCTGCCACTGAGCGTTGGGCATTTCTGCTGGCGATGTCGGTGGGCCTCGTTCCGATTGCACGTCGTGCGCTCTCCGCCGCGCGCTCCGGAACGCCATTCTCAATCGAGATGTTGATGTCGATTGCCGCCATCGGTGCGGTCATCATCGGGGCGACGGAAGAAGCTGCGACCGTTGTATTTCTGTTCCTGATTGGCGAACTTCTGGAAGGCGTCGCGGCCGCCCGGGCCCGCGCCAGCATCCGAGATCTCACAAAACTCGTTCCGAAGACCGCTCGTCTCGAAGATGATGAGCAGGTTCGCGAGATATCGGCGGACAGTCTCGAGGTCGGGGCGACAATCCAGATCAGGCCAGGCGACCGCATTCCGGCGGATGGCATCATCCTGTCCGGACACAGCGCGATCGACGAAGCCCCGGTGACGGGCGAAAGCACGCCCGTGCGGAAGGGGCCGGACGCACTTGTCTTTGCCGGGACAGTGAATGGCGATGCCCTGCTTCGGGTGCGGGTGACCGCCGCAGCGGCCGACAACACGATTGCGCGGGTCATTCGCCTGGTCGAGGAGGCACAGGAGTCGAAAGCACCCACGGAACGCTTCATCGATCGGTTTTCGCACTTCTATACGCCAGGGGTTGTGGCGGTTGCCGCGTTGGTTGCCGTCGCTCCTCCATTGTTGCTCGACGGGAATTGGAGCGGATGGATCTACAAGGGCCTGGCGATCCTGCTGATTGGTTGTCCTTGCGCGCTGGTCATCTCGACGCCTGCTGCGATCGCCGCCAGCCTTGCCGCCGGGGCGCGCCGCGGCCTTCTCATGAAGGGTGGCGCGGTCCTGGAACAGATCGGCAAGATCACCGTGGCATGTTTCGACAAAACCGGAACGTTGACGGCGGGGAAACCTCAGGTAACGGACGTCATCGGTTTCGTCCGCCGCGAGGCGGATATCCTGCAACTGGCCGCCGCGCTGGAAGCAGGATCGAGCCACCCACTTGCGATCGCGATTCTGGCGAAGGCTTCGGAACAGCAGATTACACTGCCTAACGTTGCCGACTCGAAAGCGATCGGCGGAAAGGGCGTCCAGGCAACGGTCGATGGACAAAGCGTCTTTCTTGGGTCGCCGGCGGCTGTTGCGGAATTTTCGCGGCTGACTTCGGAGCAGACTGCGCGGATCGCGGCGCTCAACAATCAGGGGAAAACGGTTTCTCTGCTTGTCGTCGATGGGGCGCTTGCGGGTGCGATCGCGATGCGCGACGAGCCACGTCCGGATGCAAAGTACGGGCTCAAGCGTCTCACGGATGCGGGAATCCACACGCTGATGCTGACCGGCGATAACCGCCGCACCGCGACCGCAATCGGTCAAGATCTGCGCATCGAGATCAAAGCGGAATTGTTGCCGCAGGATAAGCAAAGAATCGTTATCGAGCTACAGCGCGATGGCGGCTCGGTTGCCAAAATCGGCGACGGCATCAACGACGCGCCGGCCTTGGCGGCAGCCGACGTCGGCATCGCAATGGGGGGCGGTACCGATGTGGCGCTGGAAACCGCGGACGCCGCCGTGTTGCACGGCCGCGTCGCGGACGTCGCTGCAATGGTCGACCTGTCAAAGCGGACCATGGTCAACATCCGGCAGAACATTGCCATCGCACTGGGTCTCAAGGCCGTTTTCTTGGTCACCACGATCGTCGGGCTGACCGGATTGTGGCCCGCGATTCTCGCCGACACCGGCGCGACCGTTCTCGTCACCATGAACGCGCTTCGCCTGCTCACGCAGGGAAGGGCCTGACGGAGGCGCAACGTGGAGGAAAAAAGGGAATCGTTACGCACGCGCGTTCTGAAAACCGGCAGCATTTCCTTCGGAGGCGCCGCAATCTCCTGCGTGGTCCGCAACATCAGCGCGTTGGGCGCCCTTTTGGAAGTTCAAAGTCCGCTCGGCATTCCGGAGCGTTTTATCCTAGTGGTGCCGTCGGACCAATTGTCCCGACCGTGCCACCATCTGGAAGTCTGAGCGCAGGATTGGAGTCCGGTTCGAACGTTCGCGCGATGCAGGCGGCATTTGCGAGAAAGGCACATGATGTCCGGACTGAAACTGATGATAAGCGCGTTGTTGCTAGTTGGGTCGCTGTCCGCGACGTCGGCGGCCTATGCGCGAGGCGGATTTGCTTCGGAGAATCCTTTTGCGGCAGAGCACATCGAAGCGCTACCCCCCAAGATTCAAAGAAAACTATCCGCACGCGCCAAGGCCTGCGGTAAGAAGGCGGCCGCGGCTCATTACTTCTCCGTCAGCATCGGAACGAACGGCCAGCATTTCATCTCGCTTCATTTCGAGGATTTCGCCTGCCAGAACAGGACCACCATCTGCCGGGGAGGTCTGTGTCTGCACGAGGTGTACCTTCAATCGAGGGCAGGGCCGCGCCTCGTCTTCAGTGCTCATGCGCGCGACCTGAAGATGGTCGACGATGACGATACCATCGGCTTAGAAGTTTCAGGGGGACCCCTTCGAGGCCGATACCGATGGAACGGCGGACATTTCGTCCGTATGACGACAGGGAAAGAATGACGGCGGATGGTGCCAACAATCATAAAACACCTTCATTTCGACGGAGCAGACATCAGCTTCTGGAAGAAGTTCCGACTGTTCTTTACAGTAGGCATCGTGGTCCTGCTGCTTGGATGCATCAAGGCGGCGATCCATTACTACGGTTTTGAGTTCCTCGAGCTCAACCGATTGCTGACGAGTGGCATTGGCGGTGCCATCTTTATCATCGGCTTCCTGCTGTCGAGCATCCTGGCGGACTACAAGGAAGCGGAGCGCATTCCGGCTGATATCCGCACCGCTATTGAGGCGATTGACGGAGACCTAGCGTCGTTTGCCGTCAGTAATCCAGACTTTAACCTCGGAGAATGCCGCGAGATTCTTATTGGTATCGTTGACAGGCTCCGTCGAGGTCTGGATCATGCCCAAAGTCACAAAGATATTCCGCCTGTGTTGGACGAAATCGCAAAATTGACGCCCATTTTTGGCCGCCTCGAAGGGATGGGGATGGCCGCAAATTTCGTGGTGCGGTTGCGCACCACACAGGATGTTATTCGGCGCGCAATGTTGCGCATTTATCATATCCAACGCGTCGAGTTTGTTCCCTCGGTGCACGTGCTTGTCCAGACGCTGGTGCTGTCAATCGTAGGAATGCTGCTCCTGCTAAAGACCGAGGGAGATCCCGCCTCCGCGATCATGTTCGGCTTTATTACCTACATGTTCGTCTATGCGCTGTATCTGGTTCGATTGCTCGAGCAGCCGTTTGCGAAGGGACATGGCTCTGTCGACGATGTAAGCTTCTTTTTGTTGGATGAACTTGAGACGAAGCTACGAGGCGCCGTCGGCCAGAATGCCGGTCCACGTCCGGCTCGCTTTTCGGAGGCTTGATATGCACGGTGGAGGAACCACGGGAACAGCCGCCGCGCAACACGCAGGAAGGTTGCGCTGGGCGCTGGCCTTGACGGTCACCTACATGATCGCGGAGGTCGTCGGTGGTTTGATCACGGGCAGTTTGGCCCTCCTGGCCGATGCCGCCCATATGTTGACGGATGTCGGCGGGTTGGGGCTCGCGCTACTGGCGATCCGTTTCGCAGCGCGTGAGGCGACGCCGCAGCGCACATTTGGCTATTTGCGGATGGAAGTGCTGTCGGCGTTGACCAACGCTGTCGTTCTGCTGCTGCTGACCGTCTACATTCTTTACGAAGCCTACCAGCGCTTCGTGTCGCCGCCCGAAATCTTGAGCGGCCCACTGCTGTTGGTTGCTGCGATCGGCCTCATCGTGAACGTGATCAGCATGCGGTTGCTGGCGGGCGGATCATCGGAAAGCCTCAACGTGAAGGGCGCCTATTTTGAGGTGCTGAGCGACATGCTCGGCTCGATCGGGGTGATCGTCGCGGCGCTCCTCATGATGTGGAAGGGATGGCGGCTTGCGGACCCGATCATCGGCGCGGGCATCGGCCTATTCATCGTGCCGCGAACGTGGCTGTTGTTAAAGCAGGTCACCCACATCCTAATGGAGGGTGTGCCGCCGAACGTCGACGTCGATCTTCTCGAGAAGAGACTGGTGGGAATTTCGGGCGTGACGGCTGTTCACGATCTGCACGTTTGGACGATTACGTCGGGATTCGACGCCATGAGTTGCCATCTTGTGGTCGCAAACATGTCAATGGGTAGCGCGGCCCTGCGGGAAGCGCGCCGCGTCATGAAGGAAGACTTTGGCATCGATCACGTCACGATCCAGATCGAGGACGACGCGCTACGGGCTGAGGAAGCTGTTCTGCATGTCTGACACCAAGAACAGCACTTTAGACGCCGACATCATATGCGTGTTGTTAACCATTATTCCGATCGTGGAAGATCTTCTGTATCGTGCCGACCATGACCTGGCGGGACCTGACCACATTCACGCGCCGGGGCGCTTCGGCGCAAGGCTTTTGCGATCGGCATTAGCCTGAATACTGTTCTTGTCGTCGCGGCGGCAGTCTGCGACGCGGCGGCCAGGAACTTGCGCACAAAGCGGCTCTCGCCGGGGGGAGCGGGAAGGCTTCGCGCCGAAGCAGAGCGCCTTTCGTAGTTGGGGTCTGGCTGGCGGAACAGCAGGACGCGGCCGCGCGGCGCCAGCGGCAGAGCGTCCTCTTGCGGCGCGGAGCTACTCTTGGCTTTAGCGGCCGGGCGCTGCGGCTGATGCCGCGCGGGCGGCTTGCGCGGCCGCCGCAAGTTCCAACCTTTCGTCAGTGCGAGGCAGCTTACCATCTCCTCCGGGATCATGCAGGATGTTGGCCCGCGCGCTGGGGTAGCAGAAAAATCAGGCCGACGATGATTGCCGCCAGCATCGCCGAAGCGAGTGGCCTGCTCAAGTCAAGACCGCCGTGGTTGATCGGTTTATCGAGGAAGTCACCGACGGTTGCGCCAAGGGGGCGCGTCAAAATAAAGGCGGTCCAAAACAAGAAAACGCGCGACACGCTCGTCCCGTAATAGAGCGCCGCAACGATTGCGAGGGCGGCCCCGAAGACGAGAGCCCCACCCTGATAACCAAGTCCACCAGTGTCGGCGAGCCAATCGCCGAGAGCAGTGCCCAGCGTCTGGGAAAAGGTAATCGTCACCCAATAGAAGATTTCGACTTTCGGAGTCTTGACGGTCCGAACGTCTACTGTGCCCATCGTGAAGTACCAGAGTGCAAGCGAAGCCAGAACAAACAGGAAGAGAATCGAAGCGCCACCGGTATAGCCAATGCCCAATGAGCGATCGAAATAATCCGCCATGGCTGTGCCGACTGTCGTCGATGCCACGATGGCGATCCAGTAGATCCAGGCGTTGAATTTCTTCGTTGAGATTTGGGCCGCAACCGCCGCAACGAATATAGCAAGGAAGACGGCTGTGCCGATGAGATAACCGCCGCTCTCTGCATTCTTGTCGGCATGAAGAACGCTCATCGTGAGCGCATCGCCACCGGTTTCCCCGAGGGTCGTTGCGAGGATCTTGATGGTCCAGAATCCGAGCGTGACTGCGGGGACCTTGCTCAGGCGGTCGGAGAATTCGTTCTTCATGAGATCTGCCTTCGATTGATGTCTTTTGCTTCCCGCCGCAGGTGTCCGATCAGGTTGGTCCACCGACCCGGTCCATGACCGCGATGAGGCCTTTGATGGCCGCCTTACAGGCTTCAAGGTTCGGCGACGTCGACCTGATCGCGGTGAGCGTCCGGTCGATCGCCTTGTCGACCTCATGCCAAGCCGCAGCTGCGCGCGGTTTCAATCCGGCTTCCGCTTCGTCCCACGATGTCTCTAGGTCCTTCAGCCGGAGTTTTGCGGCCGCGATGTCACCCGTTTCCAGCAGCGCGCTTGCGTCGGTAGCAATCGTTCGGAATTTGGCCAGGTTGCCGAGCTTGGGCGATGCCGCTTCGGCGTCCATTGACGCGGTGAGGCTCACGGGAATGGAAACAATTGCAGCCGTCAGAGGAGATGAACAAAGTGCCGCGAGCAGGATCGCTCGGAGGGAGTTTCGATCTGACATTTCAAAATCCTTTTATGAGGCTTTATTGCGCGAGGGTTTCAGGATTCGTTCTCGATCGGGATCGGGGTCGCGGATTGTCTGACGCTGAGGACAGCGACGAGTGCGATGATGACGGTCAGAAAGGCAATGCTGGTATCAACCGTCCCGAAACCCAGCCCGCCGTATTCCCGCGATTGCGAGAGCAGGTCCCCGAGCGAGGCACCCAGCGGTCTGGTCAGGATGTAGGCCAACCAGAAGCAGAGCACGGCGTCGGCGTTATTCTGATAAGCCGCCGCGATCAACGCGATCAGGGCACCGAACACGATCACGCCGAGGTTGAAACCCAGACCCAACGCTTCGCTCGCGAGATCGCCGGCCGCAGTGCCGAGCGCGAACGTGCAGAGGATCGCCGACCAATAAAACAGCTCTCGCCGCAGGGTGACGATGGTGTGGATCGACAACGTCCGCTCCACGCGGTACCAGGCCGCGAATATTGCGGCCAGTATTGCGACAAAAGCGGATGTGCTAAGGTAGAGGCTGACGCCCATGCTGTCGGTCAGAAGATCGGTGATTTGTGTCCCGACGACGCTGACGAGAACCACAGTGAGCCAGTAGATCCAGGGCACGTAACGGGACGTCCGAATTTGCAGGATCAGGGCCGCGGTCAGCAGCGTCATCGTGATGCCGTCCGTCAGAGCAGTGCCGAGCCCGACATGTACGGCCAGATAGTCCGCTCCGGTCTCGCCGACCGTCGTGGACATGATCTTAATCGCCCAGAACGCGAGCGTGACCTGAGGAACCTTGTTTAGCCGCAGCGCGGGAGGTTGGTTGGCAAAACTCATGGCGATCTTTCCTGGCGCGTTCCGGATGAAGCCGTGATGCCGCGGCTGTTGTCGGAGCCGATTGAGCCCGCCAGACTTAGAAAGGACTTAGAAATTGAGCGACTTGCAGGGAAATCGTGGCCGTCGACCCTAAGGCGCCGCTAAGTGGCCGGGCGGCTGATATAAGGAGGTTTCGGTGGGTGTTCTCACAGGTGATTGATGCGCATTCTTCTGGTCGAGGATGACGGTATGGTTGGAGCGGCGGTGGCGCAGGCGCTCAAAGACGCCGCATATGCCGTGGACTGGGTCAGGGATGGCCAAACGGCGATCGAAGCTGCGCGTGCGGAGACCTATGACCTGACGTTGCTCGACCTTGGACTGCCAGTTCCGGACGGCACCCAGGTGTTGCGCGAGTTCAGGAAAATGGATCGTCAGTTGCCCGTCATCATCGTGACGGCACGCGACGCGATCGATGATCGTATCCAGGGACTCGATCTCGGTGCTGACGACTACATCGTCAAACCTTTCGAAATCCGGGAACTGCTCGCGCGGATGCGTGCCATCCTGCGGCGACAGGGAAGCGGAAGTTCAGCGATCCTGAGCAACGGCGCGATCAGTCTTGATCCGGCGACCCGCGAGGTTATTCACGAAGGCAGCACGGAGCGCCTGACTGCGCGTGAGTTCGCTCTCCTTCAGGCTCTCATGCTCCACCCGGGCACCATTCTGTCACGCGCCGATCTCGAACGGCACATCTACGGTTGGAATGAGGAGGTCGAGAGCAACGCAGTCGAATTCCTGATCCACGCGATCCGCAAGAAGCTCGGGGCATCATCCATCCGCAACGTGAGGGGCGTCGGATGGATGGTTGATCGCTCATGTTGATTTCCTCGCTCCGCGGACGGCTCTTTACCGGACTTACCCTATTCACCGTCGGGATGGCGCTTGCGGCGGGTTATCTTGCCTATCGCTGGGCATTCGATGAGGCGATCGAATTGCAGGACGCAATCCTGTTACAGGTGGGATCGCTGGCGGCAAGGAACCATCTCTCGACCACGCTTCCATCGGAAGGAAACATCGATGGCGAAGCACAAGTCCTTATCGAAGAGATTGGACCAGGCGGCGGTGCGGCCGAACGGGGAAATTCGGCGGCCGGACTGCCGGGCGATCTTCCGGATGGTCTCCAGACTGTTTCGCGCGGCGGAACACGGTGGCGGATACTCGTCCGGACACGTTCCGATGGAAGCCGTGTGGCCGTCGGCCAACCGACCGCCAACCGCGACGAGGTCGCCCAGGATAGCGCGCTGCGGACCATTGTGCCGCTCGGAATCCTCATTCCATGCCTCATGGTGTTGATCGCGCTTGTCGTCGATCGGACCCTGCGTCCCCTTTCCCGGCTGGCCGAGCGCCTCGACGCAAAGCGATCGGATCATCTGGAGAAATTGCCGACGGAAGGCATTCCGACCGAATTGCTTCCGTTCGTGTCGTCCATCAATCGCTTGCTCGAACGCATTAAGGCGATGTTTGACTCGCAGCGGCGGTTCGTCGCCGATGCCGCGCATGAGCTTCGCACACCCATCACCGCTCTCATCGTCCAGGCCGAGAATCTCGAGCAGGCCGATCTTTCGAAAGACGGACGTGATCGTCTCGTTTCTCTCAAAACCGGTATTCGCAGGACCGGACACCTCTTGGAGCAACTGCTAACGCTGGCGAGATACGACAATGACGTTTCCAAGGACAAGCCGGAGAGCGAGTTCGATCGTGTCCTCAAGGGAGTAGTGGCCGATTTGCTTCCGGCCGCACAAAACAAGTCGATCGACCTCGGTTTTGCCCGGATCGAACCGATTTCGGTTCGGCTCGAACCCGTTGCCCTGACGGTGCTGGCTCGAAATCTGCTCGACAATGCCTTGAGACACACCCCCACGGGCGGACAGGTCGACGTGAGCCTGTTTGCCGAGTACGGGTTCATCGTTTTTATGGTCAAGGATACCGGCTCCGGAATTCCGGATGCGGACCTTAATCGCATCTTCGAACCCTTCGTCAGGGGCAGTCGCTCCCAAGGCGAGGGGAGCGGTCTGGGTCTTTCGATCGCAAGACGGATCGTCGAACGGTGTCACGGATCGATCCGCCTTGAAAACAAGTCAGCACCTGGTTCTGGTTTGCGGGTGATCGTTCGCCTTCCACAAGACTGAGCCGACGCCGTCCAGCTATTTTTCGCGAGATCGAAATCAAATGCTCATTCTGCCCTAAGTCCACTACGGGACAGTGTTCATGGTGAGGCCGCCGCGACCGCGTCGTTCCTGCACCTGACAATGGGGTGAGTGGAGAAATACATGATCAAGAATTTTCGATGTTGTTTTGGCGCTTTGAGCGTGATCAGCCTCTTGGCGTTCACAGGACCTGCGCTGGCTTACACAGGTCAGAAGCTTTCCGGCCAAGCGAAGGTAAGGATCGCACAGGCGCGCGAGATCGCCCTGAAAGCGCATCCGGGAACGATCACAGACGAGGAACTTGAGCGCGAAGGAGGCGGCAGCGGACTTCGCTACTCGTTCGACATTAAGACCGGCTCCAAGATTCAAGAAGTCGGGATTGATGCCGCCACTGGCAAGGTGCTTGAAAACAAGATCGAAGGGCCGCATCCAGATTGACGGAAATAGCACTCCGAGCGGACGTTGGAAGGTTGCAATCTCAGGAGGGGACCGCCGCCCGGACCACCTTTCGCTCCCATCCGGTACATACAATTCCGTGGCTCCGGCTAGCGCTCTTTTGTGCGGGTCTGTGTTTATCGATGTAGGAATTCGCCATGCTGTCAGCAGATCAGGTCATTGTTTCTTGATAGTCGTGCTGGTCAACCTTGTCGCCCCCAGCGCACGGCCAGCACTCAAGCTCGAACCCAGCGTGGCTTTTTCTAACCGATGGCCTAGAGCGCCGCGGTCTTATGCGCCAACGCTTGCGTCGTCATGATCGCAACAGCGATCGATTTTAGCGATGTTCTGTTGTCTGCGAACCCAACCAGCGACTCGTAGTTACAAGCCTGGCCAGCGGAAAATTCCATAAGATAAGTTATGCGATTCGACATTCGCTATATTTCTCAGACGTATCAATTGCCAGAGTTCCATAATCACGTTTGTTCGGCTGCGACCGCGATGTCAATGATTTGCCGGTTCAGTCATGCGGAAAGCGTTGCGCTGCTCCTTGTCTCGGAGTGAGAGAATCAGCCGCGCGTCGAATTCGTGCGGCTCGGCCGGTGGCACGTTGCTGCGGAATTGCGTTGGCTGGTCCGGCAATGCCGTGAGCGACAGCGTTTCAACGCGATCCGGCCTGTCGATCTCAACGACGGCGACCAAGCCCGTGACCGGCTCCGTCAACGTCAATTGTATCCGCTCGCCCGCATCCGTGTCGATGATGGAGACTTCGCCTGCAGCGATCGCTCCCTCAATTCGTACCGGGTCCGGTGCATGGTGTCTGTGGATGTCTCCGTCTGGTTCCGACCGCGACGAGACGCGTACTGTCGCAACGGCAAGCGCAGGTATGTGGTCGAGGATTTCGTGTTTGAGACCGTCGGCGAGACGGTCCGCATCTTCGACGGCTGTATCTGGTGCGACTTGAACGGCGATGTCGGCCTGCAAACGGTGGCCGAGCCAGCGTGCCTTAACGTCCAAAACGTTCTGTACGCCTTTGACGTGACCTGCAGCATGCTTGATTTCATCAGTGATGGCTGGGTCGACGCCGTCGAGCATGCGGACGAAGACGGCTTTGGACGATTGCCACACGATGCCGAAGATCGCGATCGTGATCAGAAGTCCCACGATCGGATCCGCGAGCGGATAGCCGAGCCAGACGCCGATGGCGCCCAACACGACCGCGAGGCTGGTGAAACCATCCGTGCGGGCGTGGTAACCGTCGGCGATCAGCGCCGCGCTGTTGATCTCGCGGCCGACCCTGATGCGGAAGACAGCGACAAGCTCGTTGCCGATGAAACCGATGACACCGGCCGCAATCACCCATCGCAGGTAGCCGAGTTCTTGGGGATAAATCAGGCGTTCGATGGCTTCGTATCCTGCGAATATCGCGCTGAACAGGATGATCGCGACAATGGCGATACCAGCTAGGTCTTCGACTCGGCCGAGCCCGTAGGTAAAGCGCTTGCTGGGCTTGCGGCGTGCGAGCACGAAGGCGATCCAGAGCGGAATGGCGGTTACTGCGTCCCCGACATTGTGGATCGTATCGGCGAGCAGCGCCACGCTGCCCGAGACCGCGACCACGGCGAGTTGAAGAAGGGACGTAATTGCCAGGACGACGAACGACCATTTGATCGCCCAAATGCCGCGGGTCGTGGTAGCGATCGTCGGGTCGACCGTTCCATGCGTGTGCCCGTGGCCCCCTCCGGCAGCGTGCCCGAGCGCGAGACAATCCTCGACCGGAGCGAAACCGAACCACCCGCGAATGACCTTCAGCATGCGTTTTCCTTCCTATTCGGCAGCATACCGCGTCCGCTCCATCGGCGGCTCTTCGCGGGGATTGAATGAACTCTCTTCGCGTTTTCCAGAAAATCGCGCGTACAAAGCGGGTAGGACGACGAGCGTCAGCAGGGTCGCGGTCAGCAGGCCTCCGATCACGACGGTTGCCAACGGCTTCTGCACCTCGGCACCGGTCCCGGTCGCGAGCGCCATCGGCACGAATCCGAGCGAGGCGACCAGCGCGGTCATAGCTACGGGTCGGAAGCGCGTGAGCGCGCCTTCCCGGATCGCCGTCTTCGGATCATGACCTTCCTCGATCAGGCTGCGAATCTGGGTGAGCATGACGAGACCGTTGAGCACGGCGACGCCGGACAGCGCGATGAAGCCGACGGCCGCCGAGATCGAGAACGGCATGCCTCGCAGCCAGAGCGCCGCGATGCCGCCGGTGAGCGCGAGCGGCACGGCGCTGAAGACGAGCGCGGCGTCGCGAACCGAACCGAGCGCACCGTATAGCAGCAAGTAGATCAGCAGGAACACGCCCGGCACCACAAACATCAACCGCTGACGCGCGACGGCGAAGTTTTCGAACTGGCCACCCCAGGCGAGATAGCTCCCGGGTGGCAACTTCAATTCGGCGACCTTCGCCTGCGCCTCGGCGACGAGCGAACCGATGTCGCGCCCGCGGACCTCCGCGGTGGCGACCACGCGCCGCTTGCCGTTCTCGCGGCTGATCTGGTTGTAGCCCGTCGTCTGTTCGAACGACGCGAGGGTCCGCAGGGGAACCGTCGCCGCCGGCGCGTCCGGATTGGAGCGCGGCAAGGCGACAGGCAGTTCTTCGAGCGCCGGGATGTCGTTGCGTAGCGCATCCGGCAATCGCACGACGATCTTGAACCGCCGGTCGCCCTCGAAGACGAGACCGGCGTCAGTCCCGCCGACGGCGGTCGCGATCAGGTCCTGCACCGTCGCCAAACTGAGCCCGCGTCGCGCGATCTCGGCCTTGTCGATCTTGATTTCGAGGAACGGCAGGCCCGATGTCTCTTCGGTCTTGACGCTCTCCGCGCCTTCGATCTTCCGCACGACGTCGGCGATCCGGTCCGCGGTCTTCTGCATGGCGGGAAAGTCGTCGCCGAACACCTTGACAGCGAGGTCTTCGCGAACGCCGGCGATCAGTTCGTTGAAGCGCATCTCGATCGGCTGGGAGAATCCGACCTTGTTGCCCGGCAGTTTTCCGGCGACGGCCTCGATCTTCTTGATCAGGTCCTCTTTGGTCATGGAGGGATCGGGCCATTCGTCCTGCGGCTTGACGATGATGTAGGTGTCGGAGGCGGACGGCGGCATGGGATCGGCGGCGAGGTCCGGCGTGCCCGTGCGCGAGAACACGAACGAGACCTCCGGAAGCGTGCTGATCTGCTTCTCGATCAGAAGCTGCATCCGCTGCGACTGTTCGAGAGCGGTCGACGGGACCCGCTTGACCTCCATGACGATGTTCTTCTCGTCGAGGGTCGGCGTAAATTCCTGACCGAGGCGAGTGAACAGCGCTGCGGCGCCGGCGAAGAGAACCGCCGCGGCGAGGACGACTGGAATCGGCCGGGCAATGGACAGCGACAGCAACGGCGCGTACCAGCGCTTCATCGTCCTGACGAGGACGTTTTCGTGCTCCGAGACCGGCCCGCGGATTGCGATGGCCACCGCCGCCGGTACGAATGTCAACGAGACCACGAACGCGACGGCCAACGCGATCATCACGGTCAACGCCATGGGCTCGAAGGTCTTGCCCTCAACGCCCGAGAAGGCGAGCAGCGGCGTATAGACCAGGATGATGATGATCTGCCCAAACACGGAAGGTCGGATCATCTCCGAAGTCGAAGCGGTCACCGTGTCGAGCCGCTCCTGCAGGGAGAGCGCCCGGCCGAATTCGCGCTGCCGCTCGGCGAGGTGGCGGAGGCTATTCTCTGCAATGATCACGGCCCCGTCGACGATCAGGCCGAAGTCGAGGGCGCCGAGGCTCATGAGGTTGGCGCTGATCTTTCCCTGCAGCATCCCGGTCGCCGTGACCAGCATCGTGATCGGGATGACGAGCGCGGTGACGAGCGCGGCGCGGAAGTTGCCAAGCAAGACGAACAGCACCACAATCACCAGCAGCGCGCCCTCGGCCAGGTTCTTCGAGACCGTACCGATGGTCGCATCGACCAGTTGTGTGCGGTTCAAGACCGTGTGGGCGTAGATGCCGGGCGGCAGCGTCTTGCTGATTTCCTTGATCTTGGCGTCGGCGGCCGCCGCGACCGTCCGGCTGTTGCCGCCGATCAGCATCAGCGCGGTCCCGAGCACGACCTCGCGCCCGTCGACGCTGGCGCTGCCCGTCCGGAGTTCTTTGCCGATCACTACGTCGGCGACATCTTTGACCCGGACCGGCACGGCGCCGCGGGTCGTGACGACGATGTTCTCGATGTCGGTCAGGTTCTCGACCCGGCCGGCGGCCCGGACCACGTAGCCTTCGCCGTTCTGCTCAATGTAGTTGGCGCCCCGGCTGGCGTTGTTGGCTTCGATGGCGTCAACGACCTGCTTGAAGGACAAGCCGTATCCGATAAGCTTTGCCGGGTCCGGCTGCACCTGATACTGCTTGACGAAGCCGCCGATGGCGTCCGCGCCGGCGACTCCCGGGACCGTCTTCATCTGCGGCCGCACGATCCAGTCCTGCACGGTCCGCAGGTAAACCGTGCGTTGGAAGTCGTTGATCAGCCGTTCGCCGTCGGGCGTGATGTAGCTGCCGTCGCTCTGCCAGCCGAGCTGGCCGTCGCGGACGGGAGCCGAAGTGCCGGGCTTTTCATACTCGACCGCCCACCAGTAGATTTCGCCGAGGCCTGTCGAGACCGGCCCCATCCGGACGTCGACGCCCGGCGGAAGGTTGGTCTTCGCGTCGGCGATGCGTTCCGACACCAGTTGGCGGGCGAAGTAGATGTTGGTGCGGTCCGCGAAGACGGCGGTGATCTGGGCAAAGCCGTTGCGCGAGAACGAGCGCGTGGATTCCAGCCCCGGCATGCCGGCGAGCGCGGTCTCCAACGTCACCGTCACCTGCTTCTCGATTTCGGTCGGCGTCAGCGCCGGCGCGCTCGCGTTCACCTGCACCTGGACGTTGGTCACGTCGGGCACGGCGTCGATCGGAAGGCTGCGAAGGGACCAGAACCCGGTTGCTGCGGCGACGAGCGTTGCCAGCAGTACTAGCCATCTGCGCCGGACGGAGAAGGCGACGATGCGCTCGATCATCGCTTCAGTCCTCGTCGCCGGGCTTGGAGAGTTCGGCTTTGAGCGGGAACGTGTTCGTGGCGGCGACGGTCTCGCCGGCGGCAAGCCCGGAGAGCACTTCGACCGTTGGTCCGTCCTGCCCGCCGAGCGTCACGTTTCGTGTTTCGAAACCGTCTTTCGTCCGAACAAACACCGCCTTGCGACCGTCGACGGTCTGCACGGCGGAGAACGGCACTGCGACCGCCGCATTGTGGCTTTCGACCGCGATGTCCGCCGTCACGAACGAACCCGGCCGCCAACGGCCGTCGGCGTTGTCGAGCGAAACCACGACGCGCGCGCTGCGCGTCTCCTTGTCGAGCAGCGGACTGACGAAGACGATCTTGCCGGATCCGGTGTCCGGAACGCCCCGCACCGACACGGCGACGTCCTGGCTTTCCTTGACGAGCGGGAGGTCCGACGACGAGACCGAAAGTTCGACCCAGACGCGGCTGAGGTCGGCGATGACGAAGAGTTCGGTCTCGAGGGCGTCTCGGCCCATCGCGGTGCCGAGTTCGACTTTTCGCTCCGCGACGCGTCCGGAGATAGGGGCGCGGACGTCCTGGTTGCGTAGCGAGCCCGGAGCGGCTTGCGGAAGCGAGCCGATCTCGTCCTCGTCGAAGCCAAGCGCGAGGAGCTTCTGGCGTGCGATGTTGAGGCGCATCGCGGTCTGGGCGGCGGCGTTGCGCGATCGGATGAACTGCTGCTCGGGGATCGCGCGCCCGTTCCAGGCGAACTCGTCACGCTTGGTCAGGTCCTGTTGCAGTTCGTCGCTGAGACGGGCCGCGAGATACTCGCTCTTCGCGTCGGCGATCTCGCGACTCTCGAAGACCGCGATGACCTCGCCTTTGGTCACGACGTCGCCGATGTTCTTCCTAAGCTCGGCGACCGAGCCGGTCAGCTTGACGGAGACGTGCGCGACGCGGCCGGCGTCGGGCGCGATCGTGCCCGGTACGGCCAGCCGCTTGGCGATCCGCGCGGGGCCGGCCTGACGTAACTCGATGCCGGCGAGCTTGATGCGCTCGTCATCCATCGATATGCCGGTCGGCTTCGTGGCATTCGATTGGGCCGATACCGGGCGCGTCGCGCCGGCGGACGCCGCGAGCGTCGTCGCCAGGATCAGACAGGCCGTGCGAATACGCATCTTCGTGTTCCGTTACAGGTAGCGCGAGATCGCCTTGAACTCGGCGAGCACATTTTTGGTCGATTTGCCCGACCCGCCGTTGGCCGCGGCGTCGAGGCAGTTATCGACGTGGTCGTGGATCAGGGCCTTCTTGGCTTCCAAGATCGCCTTCTCGACCGCGTGCAGTTGCTGCGCGAGGTCGAGGCATGAGCGGCCCTCGCCGAACATCTCGATCACGCGCTGCAGGTGACCGTCCGCGCGCTTCAGGCGCTTGACGATGTCCGCGTGAGACTCGTGGACGTGCGTAGCTTTCATGGCAATATCCTATCCCCGTGGTAGGGATATGCATGTATATAGGATTGATCGGTTTCTGCAATAGCCGAGACGGGGCCGGGCGGGTAGTAAGAGCGTGCCCCGGCTGTTTAAAGCGGGAGGTTGTGCCGTGTCGCAAAATTAATTTGTTCGATAGTAGGAGTATAAGAAAGTATTAGGCTGTTTTACGAGACTGCACCTGTCCTCCCGCCGCCTGAATTCATGTGAGACGATTAGCCGCTCCGCCTGCAGCTCGATATCGAAGAGGATGCCCGCGTAGCGACCAGTCGTACCGACCCTTGTCCATCGTCGTACGGATGTAGCTTGCCGCCTTCTCGCTCCTGCCGCAGGTTCAGCGCCGGCGTCGGGTCTCGTCACCGAAAGTTCGGTTCAGCTCTTCCAGCGTCTCGATGGCTTGCCGCACCTTCGGCCTCTGCTCCTCGCAGAGTACGGCTGCGATTGCCTTGAAGTTGTCGTCCTGCTCTTGCGCCGCGGCGGCCAGGATTGTACGCACGTCGCAACTCTCTCCCGGAGGAGCGGGAGGCTCGGCGCCGAGTGTGAGCGTCTTGAGTGGCTTCGGTTTGGGCGGCGGAGGGCCAGGGCGCCGTGGCGCGAGCGCCAGGGGTGCCTCCTCCTGCGTCGCGTGACCGCCCTTGGCCTTCGGGGCCGAGCGCTGCGGCTGGCGCCGCGCCGGCGTCTTGCGCGCCTGGGACAGGGTCCCCGCCGGTGGCGCATCCTCGGCCTCCTGCTGCTCCGGCGTGGGATTGATCGCTCCTTGCAACGGCTCATCCTGCCAGAGGCGTAGCCGCGGCAGGACCGGCGGCGAGCCCTTCGCTCGCTCGAAGTAGCCGCGGTAGGGTCTATCGAGATAGTGCCTGATCTTCGTCAGCTCGAAGGATGGCGAGTTCTTCACCATCAGAATCGACAAGCGCGCCGACATCTCGCGCAGCTCGAGCGGGCTGCGCAGGGGGCGCGGGGTGTAGTGCGGCGCCCAGACGCGCGGTGCGAAGACCCCCTGCCCCGGCCGCTGGATCGGCGTCTTGTAGACCTGCGTCGTCTCGCCGAGCATCTCCGAGACAAACTCCGAGGTCTCGAGGTCGTTGATCTGGATGAACAGCTTGATTTGGGAGCCGGACACCGTCGTGATGCGCGTGTTCCTGCCGTAGAGCTCGTCGAGCTGCGCGAGGTCCTGCATGACGATCGCCATGCGGAAGCCGTAGCCGGCGCTGATGGTGATCTTGGAGATCAGCGAGTCCATGCGCCCGACGTGGTAGAACTCGTCCAGCATCAGCAACACCTGGTGCGGCTCGTCGTCGCCGGGGATCTTCACCATCAGGAGGTCGTGGATCTGCTGGAAGAGAATGCGGATCAGCGGCCTGAAGATCGACAGCTCGGCAATCGTGCAGCCGATGAAGATCGTCATCGGCGTGCGGCGCAGTTCGCGGATGTCGAAGTCGGACGTCTCCGTCGCCGCGGAGATCAGCCCGTTGTTCCACAGCGACATCGCCATGTTGACGTTGAAGACGGCGCTGTTGCGCGTCTCCGGCTCGAGCGCGATGTACTGGTTGAAGCTGTCGACGACCCAGGTCGGCAGGTGCTGGCGCTCCGTCTTGACGATGGCGCGCAGCACCGAGGAGATGTCCTTTCCCGTCGTCGTCATCCGCGCCACCGTGCGCATGTGCTGCGCGCCGGCGATCAGCGGCGAGGCGAGCACGTAGCCGATCAGCGCCGACAGGAGCAGGCGCCCAGCGCCGGCCCAGGTGTCGTCTGCCTTCTCGGGGATGACGAACGACGCGACGACGAGGCAGTCGGTCGCCATGCGCTCGTCGCGGCGCACGAAGTCGAGCGGGTTGTAGCGGTGCGTGTCGTTCGAGCCGGGCGAGAACATGAACACCTTGTTGCCCATCGCGGCGCGGTGGTTTGCAAGGGCATCGAAGTTCTCGCGCTTCGGGTCGAAGAAGACGGCCGAGCCCTCCCACAGGTAGCCGTTCGGCAGCACGAAGCCGGTGCCCTTGCCGGAGCGCGACGGCCCCACGACGAGGACGTGCGCCGGCTCGTCGGAGCGCAGCGTCGCGCCGCTGAGCGTGCCGAGCACGATGCCGCGCCTGGAGGCCAGGCCCTGCTTCGCGGCCTCCATGACGCTGCCGAAGCGCGCCGCCCCGTAGGGCATCTGGTGCCGGTTGACGTAGGCGAACAGTGCGCCGCCGAGGCCGAGCGCCACGACAACACCGGCCGCGTAGGCACCCCGGACGAGCGCCTCGGCCCGCGTCGGCGCGTAGAGCAGCCGGTCGTGGAAGTGCCGCCAGGCGACCAGGAAGAAGTCTGCCGACCGGTCCGCGTTCTGCATGCGGAAGAGGGCCCAGCGCGACGCGCCATCGCTCGGGAAGCGGTGCGGCGCCCAGCGCAGCGCCACCACCACCTCGTAGGCGAGGCTCCACAGCAGCCAGAACGCGAGCGCGCAGAGGAGGCCGATGCCGACGCGGTAGGCAATGACGCGGCTCACGGCGCGGCCTCCCGCTTCGCGTTCTCGCGCCGCCAGTCCGCCATCCGCGAGAAGTACACCTCCGACGTGCCGCGCCACCCGCCGACTTTCGTCTGCTGGATGACGATCGGCAGCACGGACTTGATGTAGGCGATGATCTCGTCGCGCCGCAGACCGAGCGCGGCCTGCATCACCATCAAGGCGAGCTGCTCGAACGCGCCGGCAGAGCTGTCGGCGTGAACGGTCGTGATGCTCCCGGGGTGGCCGGTATTGATGGCGCGCAGGAACGAGTAAGCCTCCGCGCCGCGGATCTCGCCGAGGAAGATGCGGTCGGGCCGCAGCCGCATCGAGGCCTGCAGCAGAGTCTCGACCGTGACCCTCGCCTCGCCCTGGTCGCCCTTCGAGGCGACGAGCGGCAGATAGTTCCTCTGGATCGGGTTGACCTCGCGCGTGTCCTCGATGGTGATGATGCGCTCATCCGCCGGCACCTCCTTCAGGATCGCGTTCAGGAACGTCGTCTTGCCTGAGCTCGTCCCGCCGGAAAGGAGGATGGAGTAGCGGTTGACCACGGCGAGGCGGATGAACTCCTCGATGCGGCCGGCGTCGAGGTGCTCGCACAGCGCGCGGTCGACGTCGGACAGGGCACCTTCCTCCGCGGTCCTCACCTTTGCGAAGGAGCCGAGCCGGCGGTAATCGTCGAGCCGCATCTCCTTGATCACCTGTTTGCGGATGGCGAAGGCGCCGCCGGCGGTCGTCGCAGGCGGGATCACGCCCTGGAAGCGCTCGCCGGTCGGCAGCGCAGCCGACAGCAGCGGATGCTCCTCGTTGACGCTCTGCCCGGAGTGGCCGGCGACCCGCTCGGCGAGGTGGCGAATTGCGTGCTCGGTCAGGGCCGGCACCTCGTGGCGCTCCATGGCGGACTGGCCGAAGCGCTCGACCCAGACCTCTCCGGGGCCGTTGGCGCAGATCTCGACGACCTGGTCGTCCTCGAGCCAGGGCCGCACCGGCTCGAGCGCGCGGTCAATGAAGACTGTCAGGCTTCGCGCCGGCGCGTTCACGCTTGAGCTCCCTCAGTGCTTCCTTGACGGGGTCCGGGTAGAGCGCCGAGAAGTCGAGGTCGCGGCGCACGAACACGATGATGCGCGTGCCCTGGTCGAGGTAGATCGTCGGCGGGATGTTGATCGAGTTGCGGAGCGCCTCCTGCGCGATGTTGGTCAGGGTCTGCGAGATGTTCTGCGCGGCGATCGCTCGCGCCTGCAACGATAGCTGGTTCTGGTTCACGCCCGTCTGCGTCTGCGTCACCACGCCGGTCACGGGGTCGGTCGACGTGATGACGGTGCCGTTGCCGTAGCCGTTGGTGTTCTGGCCGTAGGCGCTGAGGAACTGCGCCGCGCCGCCGACGAGCGACAGCATCACCGCGGAGCCGAACCGCTCGAGGTAGTGGTTGTCGACGAAGCCGGCGTTGCCGGCGCGCCCGAGGTCGTCGGCGCCGTTCGAGCCGAGCTGCACCGACACCCCGTCCGAGCGCAGCATACGGGTCCAGACGATGAAGACCCGCGTCTGGCCTTGCGCGATGCCGGACTTGTACTCGCCGATGAGGCGGCTGCCCGCCGGGATCAGCACGCGTCGGCCGTCGAACGACCACACGTTCTCCGTCACCACGGCGCGCACCATTCCCGGCAGGTCGCTCTGCACGGCCGTTTCCAGCACGCCGCGGACGAACGTGCCCTGCGCGACGAGCGCGTCGATCCGATTGTTCTTTGTCGCGCGGGCGACCTCGACACCTGCCGAGGAGACCGACGCGAGGAAGCGCCGGTTCGGGTCGTCGTCCGCGCCGGCTCCGGCCCGGCCGCTCTCGTCTCCGTTGGACGCCGCCGCGGCCGCCGCGGCATTGTCGTCGATGACCTGAGGCGCGCGCAGCCGCTCCCAGCGCCTGCGCTCCTCCTCCTGGCGCTGGCGCTCGAGTTCGGCGAGGCGGCGTGCCTCGTCGTCGTTGGAGGGCGCTGCCGCCAGCGGCGGCTCCGGCGCCGGCGGGGGCGGCAGCGCGAGCGGAGGCGCGACCGGGGGAGCTGGCGGCGGCTGCTCGGGCAGGGCCGGCGGGATGACAATCGTGCCCTGGTCGGTCTGCGGCCGCGGCGTCGACAGCGACGGCGCGGGGAACTGCGTGGTGGTGAACTCCTCCTTGTCTGGCGTCGTCATCGTCGACGTGCGCCGCGACAGCGTGCCCCAGACGAGCCAGCCGGCGACGGCGAGCGCGCCGAGCGGGACGGCGACTTTAAGGAAGCGCCCGAGCGCGGTGCGGCCCCGCGCGACGGAGGTCGCGGCGGCGGCGTCCATCTCCAGCGATCGGTAGTCGTCGGCGCTTGGCATCGGCGTTCAGCCCCCCGAGGTCGTTGCCGCGCCGACGTGCTGGGGCGCGTAGGGCTCGAGCCCGTTCGGCTCGTGCACGTTCGTCAGGCGGCGGTTGAAGATGCAGGTCGACTCCTTGCCGTTACGCAGCGTCCACTGCGGAGACACCTTATCGACCACGACGTAGGGCCCTTCGGTCCGGTAGTTGACGAGGCTCTCGTTGCGCTCGGCGTCGACGATGTAGATCGCCGGCGTCTCGCCCTCGAAGCGGAACCAGGTCTTCGTCCCGTCATCGAAAACTGCGACCGGCTTGTTCGCCGACGAGCCCTTGTAGCCGTAGTCGCTGTTGGCATTCGCGATGTTGAGCGCCTTCAGGTTCGGGTTGGCCGCGCGCTCCTTCGCCTCGGCGAGCAGCCTCGCGTTGGCCTCGTCGTCGGGGAAGCGGAAGCGCACCGCGTAGATCTGGCCGGACGCGGGGCGCGTGTTCGACCGCAGCAGGAAGGTGTAGATCCGCTTGTCGGTCACGACGTTCAGGTTCGACTGGGCGTTCTTCTCGACCGGCTTGACGAAAATGATGTCGCCCTTCCGGTTCGGCTCCACCCTCCAGGCGATGGAGTCGCCGAGCGCCAGCGTCTCGATCTTCTCGTCCGGCTGCAGCTCGATCATGGTCGACGTCCCGTAGGAAGCGTCGATCGCCGTGACGTTGTCCGGGCTGTAGACGACGTTGCGGATGCGCGAGTCGAGGCGGCCCGGGCGCGGCGTGGACTCGGCGAGGGCCGCGCCTGTAGGGAGCGCCACCGCGAGCGCGAGTGCGATCACATGCCGCATCATGGCTGCCCACTGACCGTGCGGGGCGTCGGCGCCGACTCCTGGTCGCGACGATATTCGAGCACCTGGAAGCCGAGCGGATTGTCGAAGCGCCACTCGTTGCGCATCGGCGCGGAGGTGTAGCGGAAGCGCACGAGCGACACCCAGTGCCGGGTGACGATGTTCGTTGCGGACTTCTCGTCGGTCGAGAAGCGCACCAGAGCGGTCCGGTTGTTCGGGAACGTCACCGACTTGATGTCGACGCTGACCTCCGTGTTGGTGCCGTAGAGCTTCACCGGGTTGCTCGGGTTCGCGGGCGAGTAGATTTCTGTGAGCTCGCGCGCCGCGTCGCCGGCGGCGAGCAGCTGCGCGAGGTCGAAGTTGTCCTTCAACGCCTTCGGGTCGTAGGTCTCGCGCGCCTTGATGTAGCGTACCACGTTGAACATCGTGACGGCCTCGTCCTGCGTCAGCGGGCCTTCGGCCATCGGCCGCTTGACCTCGACGAAGCCCGTCGTCTTGTCGACGACGACCATGTAGGGCTCGTAGGTCTTCAGCGGCACGAGGAGCGCCAACACGCCGAGCGCTGTCACGGCAACGACCGTCATCGCGGCGGCGACGATCCAGGCGAGCGCGCGCGAGTTGCGGTTGCGCCGCGCGATGTCGCGCTCCCACGTCGCGCCCTCCGCGTAGTAGCGCGGGTCGACGCGCGCCTCCCCTGCCGTGCCATCCGTCATGGGCGCCCTCCGGTCTGCGCCGGCGGCGGCGTGCCGGGGTTGCGCAGCTGATCGGCGAGTCGCCGGAATTCCGCGGACTGCGCCCAGCTGGCCGCGCGCAGGCCGACGCGCGCGCGTTGCCGCGAGGCGAGCTCCTCGCGGCGCGACATCGAGGCGGGGTTGAGCGGGTTGCGGAACGCGAGGCGCGCGCGGTTTGCGGCCGCGCCGAGCCTGTAGCCCGACGCGGTGGCCAGCACCGAGCCGATGCGCGGCGAGAAGATCGGGATGCCTCCCGCGATCGCGGCCGCCATGTTGTTGATCTGGCTGAGCAGCAGGATGCCGATGATGGCGAGCAGCACGACCGGGCCGATGGTCGCCCAGGTCGCGGACTTGGAGTTGGCGACGCCGTTGAGCGTGTCGATCGACTGCTGGATCAGCGAGACGTAGAAGGCGAGGAACGCGTAGACGAGCACCTGCACCAGGAAGTACTGCGCGAGCGAGCTCATCCAGCCGCTGAAGAAGCGCGACGTGACGCCGAACAGCAGCAGGATGATGAAGAGCGGCGCCAGCGCCAGCAGCAGCCACATGAACATCTTCGACAGCACGATCAGGAAGATCGCGAAGCCGATCAGGATCGCCATGACTACGTAGAACACCGCGGCGAAGATGTACGGCCCCCAGTTGGTGATGCCGGCGTTCTGCAGGAAGGCCTCGGTGGCGGTGTTGGTCGTGTCCCACATGTTCTGCAGCGCGGTCTGTACGCCGTTGACTGAGGTGAGGTTGGCCGACGTGCCGGTGTTGTTGGCGGAGGTCACGGCGCTCAGGAGCGCGTTGCCGATGGCCGAGGGGCCGTCGTTGAGCGCGGTGTAGACCAGCGTCTGGAAGTCGCCCCACTGCGTCGCGAGCACGTAGATCATCACCGCGCGGAACAGGCGGAAGGCGTGGTCCGCTGGGCCGCCGGTCGCCGTGCCCTGCCAGATGCCGACGCCCCAGAAGATGACGTAGAGCGTCAGCAGCAGCCCCGCGACGCCGGTGGCGCCGCCTGAGGTCGCTGCGTTCGCGAGCGCCTGGTAGGCCGTCGAGACGTAGTTCTGGCCGAGCTGGTCGACAGACTGGAGCAGCGACGTGATGTTGAAGCCGTTCGCCATTGCGCCCTCAGATCGGCCGCATCGGGCCGCACGAGCCGGCTGCGCGGATCGCTGCCGCGGTCGGTGGCGTCGGGGGGAGGTCCGTGTAGGCGAGCGGCGTGCCGCCCTCGTCGGGCGAGCACGGTGCCTTCAGCGGCCGGTAGGCGCAGCCGCCGAGCGCAAGCACTGCCGCGAGGGTCGCGAGGAAGGCCAGCGCGGCCCTCACTTTCCGGGCGCCTTCGGCTGGGTGAACGTCATGGCGCGCGAGGCGGACTCCGCGGCGCCATCCTGCGGGGTCGGCTGGCTCGCCGCGGCGGCGGGCGGCGCTGCGGGGCGCAGCGCGTAGCGGCCGACGACGACGCCGATGATTGCTGCCGCGATTGCGATCGCGATGACAGTGGCTTTCGACATTCCGCTCGTCACCCCCATGTTGCCGGCCAACGCCGCTCTTGCTTCGAGGCGCTCACTGCGAGAACTTCATCGCGCGAGCCGCCGCCGACTCCGCGGCGATCCGGTCGAGGTTGGCCTGGTTCGCGGCCGCCGCGGCGTTGTTGACGACGCCGTTGAGCTCGTTGATCGTCAACCCGGTCTGCACTTGAACCTGCGTGTTCTGGTCGATGCTCCCCTTCAGGTCCTGCGCCTGGCCGATTTGCTGGCCGCCCTGCTTGAACGCGCTCGAGCGCTGCTGCACCGCGCCCTGCGTGGAGTTGATGAGCCCCGACAGCGTGGCGGCGACGTTCACCGAGTTCTTGTAGGCCGTGTCGACCGGGTGGGTCTGGCCGCTGGCGAGGCCGGTGATCGTCTGCACGAGCTGCAGGCCGTTGATTAGCGTCGACACGATGTTCTGCGAGCTTGAGCCCATGCCGGCGAACGAGAGTGCGCCGCCCGAGATCACGGACCCGAGCGACGGGGCCTGCGCCATCGAGAAGCCGCTGCCGAGCGCCATCTGGGCCAGCGTGCCCTGCGCCTGCGACGAGCGGTCGCCCGTCACCGCCTGCAGCGTCTTCTGCGTGAACTGCATGATCTGCTGGTCGGCGCTCAGGATCTTCTGCGTGCTGGTCGCGATCTCCTGGGCCTTCTGCAGGTTGGCGTTGTCGATGACCGGGACCTGCGCCATCGCTTGCGAAGCGAGTGCGGCGAAGGCGAGCCCGGCGACGAGAGGCAGGATGGTCCGCATGTGGTCCTCCCTAGCGGCTGTTGGCGTTGATGTGTCAATCGGCGTTGAACTTTGACCCCGTATCGGCGTCCAATTTTGACCCCTTCGCGCGGCGTGGTTTGAGGGTAGCGCTCGACTCGTCGGAGCTGGCCGGGATTGCGGAGACGAGACGAGCGCGGGCGGCGTGATCGTCGTCGCGGCTTTTGAAGCGCCAGCTGTCGTTACCGGTTTCGACGATGTCGCAGTGGTGGGTCAACCGGTCGAGCAGTGCGGTGGTCATCTTGGCGTCGCCGAACACGCTGGGCCATTCGCCGAAGGCGAGATTGGTGGTGACGATGACGGAAGCGCGCTCATAGAGCCGACTGACGAGATGGAACAGAAGCTGACCGCCGGATTGAGCAAAGGGCAGATATCCGAGTTCGTCCAGCACGATGAAGTCCATCCGGGTCAGATGTTCGGCAAGCCGGCCCTGACGTCCGTTACGGGTCTCGATCTCAAGGCGATTGACGAGGTCGACCACGTTGTAGAAGCGACCGCGGGCGCCGGATCGGATGCAGCTTCTGGCGATTGCGATGGCCAGGTGGGTTTTGCCCGTGCCGGTGCCGCCGACGAGCACGACGTTGCGCTGCTGGGCGATGAAGCCGCCGCCGGCGAGATCGTTGACGAGCGTCTGATTGATCGGCGTGCCTTCGAACTGGAAGTCGTCGAGATCCTTGGCCAACGGCAGCTTGGCGATGGTGAGCTGGTACTTGATCGACCGCGCCTGCTTCTCGTTGATCTCGGCGCTGAGCAGGTCGCCGACGATGTGCTGCGGTTCGTGCTGGCGCTTGACGGCCGTCGCCATGATCTCGTCGAAGGCAGCCCTCATGCCGTAGAGTTTGAGCTCACCCATGAGGTCGAAGATTTGGGTTCGTTCCATCAGATGATCCTCCGGAGGTTGTCGTAGCGGGCACAATCGGCGATCGGCACATGGCGGAGCGTCAGTGCCGCCGGCGTCATGATGTTGGCCGGTGCAGCGGGTTCGCGTTGGCGAGCCAGGATGTTGAGAACGACGTCAGCGGAATGGACGCCGTGACCAAGCGCTTCGGCACAGGCGGCTTCGACCGCCGACAAACCGTCCGTCAGCACCGCATTGAGGATGTCGACCATCTGTCGATTGCCGTCGTCGGTGCTGGCGAGCCTGCGCCGGATCCGTTCGATCGCGGCCGGCAGCACCCAGTCCTTGAAGGGTGCGCCGTTACGCAAGGCCCCGGGTTTGCGCGCGAGCACCGGCACATAGTGCCAGGGATCGTAGGTCGTCTCGCCGCGTCCGAAGGATCGCGGATGCTCCGCAACGATCCTTCCATCCTGACGGATGACGATACGGTCGGCATAGGCCTGGACCTCGACCGGACGTCCGACGGCGCTGGCCGCGACCGAGTATTTATTGTTGTCGAAGCGCACCAGGCAGATCTTGGAGACCGACGCCGGCACCGCATGGAATCCGTCGAACCGACCAGCATATGGAACGAGCTTCGGGCGCTCGGCTTCGAACACGTCCCAGATCGTCTGATCGGCCAGCTCCGGATGGCGATGCGCCTTGGCGTAGGCGATGCATCTGTCGAGCAGCCAGGCGTTTAGCTCGTCCAGCTTTTTGAACCGCAGCCGCGGCGTGAAGAAGCGTTCCCGGACCAGCCCGACCTGGTTCTCCACCTGACCCTTCTCCCAGCCCGACGCCGGCGTGCAGGCGACCGGGTCGACCAGGTAGTGGCTGCACATCTGTAGGAAGCGGCGATTGTAGCGGCGATCCTTGCCGACGAAGATCGTCTCCACCGCCGTCTTCATGTTGTCGTAGATGCCGCGGCTGCAGGTCCCCTTGAACAGCGCGAACGCCCGGTCGTGGGCGTCGAACACCATCTCCTGCGTCTCGCGCGGATAGGCGCGCACGAACAGCATGCGGCTGTGGCACAGCCGGACGTGGGCGACCTTCACGAGCACGGTCACGCCGTTGAGGAGAACGATCTCGTGGCTCCAGTCGAACTGATAGGCTTCACCCGGCGCAAAGCTCAGCGGGACATAAGCCGCCGCGGTCGATTGCCCGCGCTCCTTGCTCCAGCGCCTGGCGTAACGCCGCACGGCGTCGTAGCCGCCGTCATAGCCGCGCTCGCGCAACTCTTCGAAGACCCGGATCAGGGTCAGCTGTTCGCGAGCGGATTTAGCCGCGTTCACCGCCAGCAGGTCATCAAGCTCCGGCGCCCATCGTCCAAGTTTGGGCCGCGGCTGGATCGAACGCTCATACTCGAACGAGGTCTCTCCCGACCTCAGCACCTTCCGGACTGTGTTCCGCGACACCTTCAGGTCACGGGCGATCTCCTTGATCGTCTTGCCCTTGATGAAGTGTTCGCGCCGTATCCGCGCAATCGTCTCCACGATCAGCATCCCCGACCACCTGCTTCATGACAAAGCAGGCAGCGCAACAGCCAATCTATAGGGGGTCAATTTTGGACGCCGATCCCCCGGCTCAGGGGGTCAATATTGCAGGCCGAATAACAGCCGAATTTCGGAAGCGCAATCGCGTTTCCTTATCCGCTGCAGGGCAGTGAGAGACCAAGCGGCTCACCGTCTCGACGGCGAGGAAGGATCCCGACGCGCATGGGCGGCGGCGACCGGTCGGAGGGCCTGCGGTGACCTCCTGGTTTCGGTGGCGGGTGACCCTTTGCCGTCGCCCCCTCGGTTTGTGCTGCGGTCTGAACCGTCCGCGGTCCGCTTCAAGGGCAAGTCGCGAAGCGATCGGCGGCCGCCGTCTCGCGATGGGGGGCCGCGTCCTTCGCAGGCCTGAAGGCCCGCTTGTCCGCAACCCGCCCATGCTCGCGCTGGCAGCCGCCGCCCCCTGAAGCGGCCCGCTGGGGCCGGTTCTGGTCGACCGCACCCGAGGGAGCGACGGCAAAGGCCCGATCGCATCCCAGGTGAAACCGAGAAAGGATCACACCATGACCAAGACCGCCCGCTCTCCTCGCGCAAGCGCCCGCGTCATTCCGCTTCGCCGCGGCACCACCCTCGAAATGGTTCGCCTCGCCTGCCCCGACTCGGCGCAGACGCTGCGCATCTCCGAGAGTTTCGGACTCGCAGTCCTCGACAGCGACGGCATTCGCGCCCTGCACGAGCGGCTCGTCATCGAGACCGCCGACGCCCTCAAGGACGGGCTCAGCGACCGCGCGATGGAGATCCACCTCCAGCGCATCGTCGGCTCCTACGTCGGCTCCGCGCACGGCGCCGGCCAGTTCTACTCCCGCGCCGTGACCGAGGCTCGCGAGGCCACTGCCAAGCTCGCGAACGACGCCCGCGACGAAGACCTCGATGGCCCCGTCGGCTTCGACAGCCAGGCGCAGCGCAAGCGCGAGTTCGCGGCCGATATGGGCCTTCAGGCGCACGCACTCCGCATGGCGGCCGAGGGTGCCGTCGCCGCCTACGAGCAGGTCATCGGCGAAGCCTGGAAGCCCTTCGAACGGCAGGTCGAGCACGCCGGCGAGACCGTCTCGAAGAAGGCGGCTGCGGCCCAGATGTCGGCTTTCGAATAAGCCTAGCGGCGGGGCTTCGGCCCCGCCTTTCACGTCGCTCTCACCAAGGGCCGGTCGCGAGACCGGCCCTTTCTTCGTGTCGCCGACAAACCCAAGACAAGCCCAATGAGAAGAGACGCACGGCGCTCCGCGCCCACGGCCCCTCCCAGTGCGGGGTCGATGCGGCGGATGCGACGCACGCGCAACGGTTGCGCCGTCCTCCGCTCCGCTGCGGCCCGATGGGTGCGCGAGCGCGCGGTGCCGCCGCCAGGGACCCCGTGAGGGGCCGCGACAGGCGCGGCCTCCGAAACGGAGGCTACTGAAATGAATAGCAAAGAAGAGAAGCCGCGCGCCGACGTCTACGCGCGCATCACCGATCGCATCGTCGCCGACCTGGAGCGTGGGGTTCGGCCGTGGGTGAGGCCGTGGAGTGCAGCGAATGCCGCCGGCCGCATCACGCGGCCGCTGCGCCACAACGGCATGCCGTACCAAGGCATCAACGTGGTGCTGCTCTGGTCGGAAGCCGTGGCACGTGGCTTTGCGTCGTCGACGTGGATGACCTTCAAGCAATCGCTCGAGCTCGGCGGCCACATCCGCAAGGGCGAGAGCGGGACGATGGTCGTCTACGCCAACAAGGTCACCAAGACCGAGACGGACGACAACGGCGACGACGTCGAGCGCACAGTGCCGTTCCTGCGCGCCTACACGGTGTTCTGCGTCGACCAGATCGACGGGCTTCCCGAGCAGTACTACAAGCCCGCGCCTGTGCCGGTCACGCCGCCGGCGAAGCGTATTGCCCACGCCGACGCGTTCTTCGCCAACACGGGCGCGACGATCCGGCACGGCGGAAACAAGGCGTACTTCGCGCCAGCGCTCGATCTCATCCACATGCCGCCGTTCGAGAGCTTCCGCGACGCGGAGAGCTACACGGCGACCCTCGCCCACGAATGCGTGCACTGGACGGCGCCGGCGCATCGCGTCAACCGCGACCTAAGCCGCTACGGCAAGGATCGCAGCGAGCGCGCCCGCGAGGAGCTGGTCGCAGAGCTTGGCGCCTGCTTCCTGAGTGCCGACCTCGGCGTCATGCCCGAACTCGAGCCGCGCGCGGACCACGCGAGCTACCTCGCATCGTGGCTGCAGGTGCTCTCCAACGACAAGCGCTTCATCTTCTCCGCCGCTGCGCATGCGCAGCGCGCGGTCACGTACTTGCACGGCCTTCAGCCGAAACCTGCGGCGGTCGACCAGGCAGCGTGATCGAGACCGTTCTGCACCGCGAATGCTCTGCTTCACGCCGCTCGCCTTTCACGAGCTCACCAAGGCCCCGCCTCACGGCGGGATCTTCGCATGTGAACCGATATGCGTTCTCGGGCGACCGGGAATGTCGAGCTTCCTCGCACCTTGCGCTGTCACGTGTCAGGTCGTGCAGCGACGGGTCGCCAGCAGCAGTCCGACGCGATCGGATCTGCCTGGTCCGACGTTTTCTGGAGGCGGCGACAGCTTGGCAAACCGCAAAGTGCATTCATTCCGCTTTGCCGATGCATCCGTCGCGGGGGGATGTCCTTCCGGTGAAAATGCTCGGCTCTTTTTCGGCATGCCGGCCATTGCCGTGATGAAGGTGCCGTCACCAGTCATATCCTCTCGGTGGCTAGCCGCGCCCAGTTCGTCCTCGATTTGGCATGTCTAACCGAAGGCCGTCGTCGCTGCGCTCCGCCTCGATTCCAAGACCGCAACGGCCGTTCTTGGCTTTCTTCCCCTGGCCGCTGCGCGCCCATTCCTCGCGGGCCAAGAAAGCCTCGCCCTGGCCGCCCTCTACTGCGTGGCGGCCCTTCGGGTGCGGTCCAATCGCCTCCGGTCAACGACAGCCATCGAGGCCGCGGTGGTCGCGGCCCGAGAACCGAAAGAGGATACGAACATGGCTACCATCGGCAACTTCACCGTCAACGGCAACGGCTTAGGTCATGTGCTGAGAAGTGTCCTTTAGCGGCATTGCCTG